>ERZ827498.4407-NODE-4407-length-11064-cov-5.828776_pt1 | contig 11064 bp, 8 predicted proteins | sample MGYA00519865_ERZ827498 | MGnify/ENA primary metagenome ERZ827498 (study PRJEB31778, sample SAMEA3449328) | human gut metagenome | biome: human gut; feature: human-associated habitat; material: faeces | place: United Kingdom | collected 2010/2012 ...
CATGGAAAGACACAAAATTTTATGAATTAGGCTTGATTTTTATTATCTAATTTTTATCTATCCTTATATATATAATTTCTTAACATACCACCCATTATACAAAAAAGACTCGGACAACTATATGTCATCCGAGTCATAATGAGCTATAAACCATTTTGGAATATGATTCATTCTAAGAGAATCAATCTATTTAAACCATCCAAATTTATTACGCATTATTTTTTCTTATTGCGACGTTTATATCCAAATAATCCAAGTACAGCTGTAGCTGATGCAAGAGCAGTAGTTGCAAAGATACCTACATGTGTACTAGTTCCTGTGTTTGTACCATTGTTTTTGCTTGGCTTTTCAGTTGGTTTCTGCACTGGTTTATCTGTTGGTTTTTGTTCCGGTGTTGTATCTGGTTTATCAGTAGGCTTTTCTTCCGGTTTATCAGAAGGTTTTTGTTCCGGTGTTGTGCCTGGCTTATCCGTTGGATTTTGTTCAGGTTTTGTATCTGGTTTTTCAGTTGGTTTCTGTTCTGAACCAGTAGCCTTAACCAAGTCGTTAACTGCTTTTTCTAATTTGCCTTTTGCATCATCCACTTCTTCTTGTGAAGCATTTTCATTTGCAAATACACCCTTAGCATTATTTAATGCTGTTTCGAAAGAAGCCCAACTTTCTTCTGTATACTCATCTTTGTTTTTATTACCAGCTTCATCAATCCATTTTTGTAATTCTGACTTATCAACCTGTTTTTTAGGTGTTAATCCTTTAATAGCTTCATCTAATTTTTTATAAGCTTGACTGATTTGTTCTGATGTAGCAGCTTCATCTTCTAATACAGCTTTAGCTTCTTCTAATGCAGTTTCAAAAGCATACCAGCTTGCATCTGTATAATCCTCTGATTTTTTATCCTGAACCTTATCAATTAAATCTTTTAGTTCTGGTTTATTAACCTTAACTGTCAATCCATTAATAGCTTCATTTAGTTTTCTATATGCTTCATCTACCAATTCTGGTGTTGCATCTTCATCTTCAAATACAGATTTAGCTTCTGCTAATGCATTTGCGAATACTTCCCAACTTTCTTCAGTATAATCCTCTGAATTTTTATTTTCAGCCTGATCAATCACTACTTTTAATTGTGATTTGTTGAATTTTAATTCTTCAATAGCTTTACTTAAGCTTTCACAGGCTTGATCCACGTCATTCTGTGAAGCATTTTCATTTGCAAATACACCCTTAGCATCATTTAATGCTGTTTCGAAAGAAGCCCAACTTTCTTCTGTATACTCATCTTTGTTTTTGTTACTTGCTTCATCAATCAATGCTTGTAATTGTGTCTTATCAGCCTTAGCTGTTAATCTGTCAATACCTGCTCTTAAGTTTACACACGCTTGATCTACAGTTTCCTGTGTTGCATCTTTATTACCATTTACTTCATTAGCTGTTCCTAATGCAGTTGTAAATGCTGTCCAGCTTTCTGGTGTATATTGTGATTCTACTTTACCTGTAGCTTCTGCAATCAATGCCTCTAATTTTGATTTATCAACCTGTTTTTTAGGCGCTAGATCTTTAATAGCTTCAGATAATTTATCTTGAGCAGTTTTTACAGTTTCTGGAGTAGATTTATCAGACTTCAATTCATTTTCAGCATTTGCTAATGCGTCTGCAAAGACTTTCCAGCTATCTGCAGTATAATCCGCTTCTTTTTTACCTTCTGCTTCTTTGATCAACGCTTCTAATTGAGATTTATCAACTTTCTTAGCTTTTAATCCTTTAATAGCTGCATCTAATTTTTCTTGAGCATCCTTAACAGTTTCTGGTGTAGAGTTTTCAGAATTTAATTCATCTTCTGCATTTGCTAATGCTTCTGCAAAGACATTCCAACTTTCTGTTGTATAATTTTCTTCTGCTTTGCCTCTAGCTGTTTCAATTAACGTTTGTAATTGTGCTTTATCAACATTCATATACGTTAATCCTTTAATAGCCGCATCTAATTTTTCTTGAGCATCTTTAACAGTTTCTGGTGTAGAATTTTCAGATTTATATTCAGATTTAGCTGCAGCTAACGCATCTGAGAATGATTTCCAACTATCTTCTGTATAGAACTCTTGTTTTCCATCATATGCTTTAGCTTTTTCAATCAACTTATTTAAGTTTGTTTTATCAACTTCCTTATATGTTAATCCAGTAATAGCTTTATCTAAATCTTCATATGCTTTTTTCACTGTCTCTGGTGTAGATTTTTCATCTGTAGATTCAGATTTAGCAGCATCTAACGCATCAGAGAATGATTTCCAACTGTCTTCTGTATAGAATTCTTGTTTTCCATCATATGCTTTAGCATCTTCAAGTCTCTGTACTAATTTTGATTTATCTGCTTTTAAACCTTCTAATCCGTTTTCAAGCAATTTACAAGCTTCGTCTACTGCTTCTTGACTAATTGGGTTATTTTTAACAGTTTTTGCACCGTCTAATGCATTTTCCATTAATTTCCAACTATTTGTTGTTATATATTCTTTAAATTCTGCTTTTTTCTCAGCTTGTTCAATCAATTCGTTTAAGCGAGTTAAATTAATTTCACGATCTGGTGTTATTGGTTTATTTGTTTCTGAATTTGTTTTCACACCATAAGCTTCTAGTTCAACAATATGATCAGAAGAAGATTTTTTATTAGCCTGTCCATTTACGTAAACACGAATATAACGAGCAGTTGTCTTTTCAAATGTTACTTCCTTACCTTCTGCTGTTTCAGTATATAAATCGTCTTTACCTTTACCTAAATTATGAACAGTTCCATCTTTGTCAGAATTAAATACTTGCGTTTTTTCTTTAAAATCTTCATTTTTACTTAATTCAATAACTGTTGGACCATAAGTTCTACTATCGCTATAATAACGAGTTAAATGAATTCTATTTAATTCATATTCATCACCTAAATCTACTTGAACATATCGAGAATGATTTGTTTTATCAGATGTATCATCTAACTCTAAATAATTATTTTGAGTATCTTTATTACCATCATTTAAATGACTAAATGGTCGTTCTCCCTTTTCTGTTACTGCTTTTTTATCAGTTACATCATAGGCAGAGATCTTAACTTTTTTATTTGTCTTAGAACTAACAACATTACGTTCAACATTTTCCTCTGGTTTTAATTCACCTACTTCATCAAAACCTAATCCTTTGTCATGTAATGTAATATATTCAACATCTCCTGTTAATCTGTCAGCAAATACTAAATTTCCTTTTTGAACATTAGGATTTAATTTTGAAGCATCATATGTTGAGTTAACAAGTTCACCATCCATATAAAGCTTGATCATACCATTTTCTTCTTTAACAGCCGCAAATTGATGTTTCTTTCCATCTGCAATAATTCCTTCAACAGATTCAGTAACTGTGCCATCATTTTGACGTGTCTTTTCAGTATGTTTTGAATTAACACTCATTCCATTAAAGTTAAATGTTAAATATCCATCTCCATCAATACCAACAGTAAATGCTCCATCTTGTCTTGCAATTTCAGCATTTGTTTGAGTCGTACTAATTTCACCAGATACAGTGAATCCACGTGTTCCGTCTAATGCATATTTATTTCCTTTATCAATTGGTGTTCCATCTAATGTAGTTTTTCCAATTCCATTAATCAAATCTTTTGCATAGTAATCATCTGTGAAATTCGTATTTGACACATTACCTACAACATCTTTTACTCCATTTACTTTTACTGTAACATCCGAAGTGTCTTTTAACTCTTTTTCTACAGTAAGTACTGCAGTACGTAAATCTGCATCCAATTTAACATCAGTAACCTTATTACCATCTACAGTAAAGTTCGTTGCTTCTGGAGTTTGAATTCTTTCATCAAATTTAACACTTACCTTGTTCTTATCAGCATGCATTGATTCAATTTTTGCTGGTGTTCCATCTTTAGCACCGTATTGAATAATCAACACTTCTTTTGGTTTTAATGTATAAGTCAATTCTGTGTTGTGAGATACAGGATCATTTGTTTGACGAGATTGGTCACCAACAACTACTTTTCCATAAACATTTTTCACTTCACTTGAAACGCCTACTTTTTCATCTAATTTAAGAGTATATGTTTGCTCAACATCTTTAGGGTTACGAATTGAAACAATACCCTGGTTTCCCTTCCAACAAGAGTAACCATATATTTTTCCATTTTCTGGATTTCCACCAAACATTTTTGATTTTTGAAGAATATCAAAATTATCTTCAATCCAATTTGCAGCTTCCGCATTTACTTGCCATTTTTCATCATCAAACATAGATGGTGAATAATAGTATTCCCAGAATGCAGTACCACGAGTACCTAGCATATACAAGTGATCACGTAATTCATCCGTTGTATATGTAATTGGATGTTTACCACCTGGTGCACTGTGAGCAGTTTTTGCGTAAACCGGATCATGGTTGTAGAAATATTTGTTTGGTAACTGCCATTGATTTTCTGCAAAGAAATCATAGTAATCACCATCACGATACGTTAACATAGCTTCTTGATCAGTAGCTCCGAATTTATAATCAAATCCACTGTCACCAGTATTTTGCATCCATACACTATTTACCCACTGTACATGCCATGGACTTGGGTTTGCATATGAAGTCATGTTGATCCATAAATCTGGGCGATTTTTACGCATTGTTTCGAACATGTCTGTCCAACGCTCATATGTTTCAGAGATTGTACAGAAATCGTTTGTTGTTGTATGCGCATTAGCTGAATTTTTTGATGGTTTCAACAACATACCATCTAATTTCCAGTAGTTAATATCAAATTTATTTTGATATCCAACAAAGATATCATTAACTAATTTATCCAAATAACGACCATCAGAAACGTTAATATCATTTCCAGAATTTTCATTTCGAGATCCTAATTTATTATTTGCGATATAATTTGCGATTTGCCCTTCAGTACCATAACCACCACGAGGACCTAGCCATAAACCAAAGTTAGAACCCATCTTATTTACTTGAGAACTTGAATTATACAATTCATTAGGGAATTTATTTGCACTTCTATCAAAATCCCAGAACGAACTATAATTAGTCCAGCCATCATCAACTACATAAGAATCTAATGGGTTAACACCATATTGTGTAAAACCTTTTTCAATTTCGTTAAAACTTTCTTGGATATTAGAATCTGTAATATTTTTCATATTGTCATACCAAGAGTTAAACTGCTGTCTAAAGTTCGTTTTTGTAGCGATAGTTTCAATATATTCATAGAAATCAGACTGAACAACTTGATAATCTGTACTACGTGCAGCCCCTACAACCGCATCCCAAGTAATCATCTTTCCAGATTGTCCATTTGCATTGTTATAGTTGTTATAGTTATTGAATTGTCCATCAGAACTTTCACTTGCAACGGACAAATCTTTACCATAGTGATAACGAACAAAACCGTTTTTCTCACGAATCTTGTTTTCTGCTTGAGGGAATTCACATCCCCAATACATTGAACCAACATAATAAGGCTGACCTAGTTCTAGATAATCACCCTTCATATTTGCCATATCTGGGTTGTTTTTTAATTCAGGAATTGTCCAGAAGTTTGTATCATTTGATTGATTAGATCCACTACCTTGTACATCACTATCTTGAAAATCCATATTTTCTAGATCGATATATAAGATTTTAGCTTGTTTTGCCTGTTCTTGAGGAACTTCAATCTCTAAATGTTTTCTCATGAAAGATTCTCCATCCTTCATTGAAATTACTTCTTTAATTGTATATTGAACATTACGGGCAGTTACAGGTTTGAATTTAAAAGTTAATGTTTTATAACCATTTGCTTCACCAACTTCTGGAACTCCATCAACAGTTAAATTACTTGCCTTAATCTGTGACGCAGACTTTTCAGGGAATACTGCTTCATCTGCAAAGAAACCAAATTCTGAACAACAAGCAACATCTTTATCTACTTTACTATCTTTAGGTGTATGCACTGTTGTAAATTCGATACGAACATACTGAGCTGTTACTTCTTTTCCTAAGTTAACGTAGTTATCTTCTTTATCTTCAAATGTACCTTCATAAACTAATTTTGCTTTATCAGTTTTTAATTCTTCAATACTAGAAGCAGTATACAATTTAAAATCTTTAACATGACCACTAACTGTAGGTGATCCGTTATGAACACGTTGCTTGTAATAAACAGATTTAAAAGTGTTTTCATTTTTTAGATCCACGTAAATATTGTGTGGATATTGCTTTTCAGCTGTGGATGCATCTTTATACTTTGAATGGTAATAAGTGTCAACGTTTCCATCAAACATGTGACTTGCATTACCTTTTTCTTCAGCAACTTGTTCACTATCTGAAGTAATATTCCAATTATTGTTCTTGATTTTATTTGTTGGAGCTTTAAACCCATCTGCTTCTTGAGAGTTCTCCATTGTTTCAATCACAAACTCTTCACTAGAAGCTGGAGTCATTTTAGTTTCACCAGATGTACGATAGTTTGTTAAATATTCAGTTTTTAACTTACCTTTTGTGATAGAGAATGTACGTTTTAAGTAGCCATTACCAAAAGTATAATTACCATTCTCTTCTTTTGTTAATGCAACAGTACCATTTTTTTGTTCTGTGCTTAAGTCTGTTTCTTGAGCTTCAATATATGTATTGCTAAATGGAACAATAGTCCCAAATGCAGTACAAATGGCTGCAACAGCTAATGCACTTTTGCATAATGATTTATATTTCATGATTACATGACGAGGAATCCTAACTAAAAATTAGGATAGGAATTGTCTTATGTCCTTTCTATTATTTGCTCGTCGCAATTCCTTTTTTTTACGTTTTTCAATTAAAAAAGCATCTAATTTAATAATTAGGCGCTTTTATGTAACTGTTAAACGCTTACATTAATGTATTATACATGTTTGCAACTTTTTGTATTTGTCTTTTTTAGTAATTCGTTTTCACTTTTTGTGATTTTTATACAAAGAAACTTAAATTTACCTTAAATTTGAATATCACATCATAATTCATAATTTTTTCTTCCTCCATCAATTAGATCACTAACATTATGATTTAGCGATCACAAAATTGTATCAGAACAAATGCAGAATGAGATTTATCAAAATATCTAATTTGTCGCAGAATTTATAGTAAAAACAACAATTTGATCAACAATAGAATGACTCATCTACTCGTAAATTAAAAAAAAGACAGAAACCAACAAATTTCTGTTCTTCAATTCTTATTCGACTTTCATATATTTCAAGCCACCATACTTTACTTGAAAACGATAAATACTATACTTTAATTTTAACCAATCTATATCAGAAATCGCATTATTCTGAATGCATTTAAATATAATATTTTCAGACTCTTTTAAACATTCCAAAGTCTGTGTCCACTTATTATACTTTTCACTATTAGGTTCAACCGCCATGTCTATGACATTGTCATATTTAATGGTGATTATCTTATAGATTGCACGAATATTCTCAATAGTTGGTTTTTCAATTTTATCAACATAATCTAAAAATTGCATAAAATACCACTCCTTTATATCAACATACTATTATAGTCAATAGTTTCAATTATTCTAGCTTTTTTGCTTTTTTTAACAAAACGAAAGTGATTTCATGTTTCAATTTATCTACATCCATTGGTTTTGAAATATGTCCATTCATTCCTGCTTCTAACGCTGTTCTCTTATCTTCTTCAAAAGCATTTGCAGCCATCACAATGATTGGAATATTAGCTTTGTTTTTATCTGGAAGCTCACGAACCTTTTTCGTTGCCATATAACCATCCATAATCGGCATCTGAATATCCATTAAAATCAAATCATAAGTATTACTAGGTTTTTGAATCACTTTGCCAACACATTCAATACCATCATTCACCCAATCTACACTAATTCCACAACCCTCAAGAATAACTTGAGCAATCTCTGCATTCAATTCATTATCCTCAGCTAAAAGAATACGTTTTCCTTCTAATGATTGATCTGATTCTAGAACATTGTCATTTGATGTTTTGATATCTCCATCTATAATTTGATGCTCAATGGTAATTGCAAAACAACTTCCCTTACCTAATTCACTCTTAACATCTATGGTTCTATTCATCATGTCCAATAATTTCTTTACAATTGACATGCCTAGACCAGTTCCCATAATATTTCCAGTATCTTTTGTTGTTTCTCGAGCAAAAGAATCAAACAAAGTTGGAATAAAACTTTCACTCATACCAATACCCGTATCTATAATCTCAGTTTTAAATTTAGCGTAGCCTTCACTGCTTGAAGGCATTTACTACACATATATCGTAACAGTTCCACCATTTTCCTGCTTCAAGAATACACATCCAAATTAAAACATTTATATGCAAGACACTTCCTATGATTTATACTTAGTTGTGCGAAACGGGGTGACAACTATGCCCGAAACAATAACAACTTTGTCAAATAAAGCGAAACAACCTAAAGGTGGATACCTTCCTGTAAAATTATTTAAAGAAATACATTACAATACTAAACATGAATTTTTCCCTGATGAAAATGTATCAAAACCATTGATAGAAGTGGATATAGATCATCTGTAAATCTAGAGAATAAACTACCTGACAACCCTACAATAGAAAACATCAGAGAAATGATCAATCGATCTCCAGCCTATTTCAAGCAACAAGAACACATTATAGATGTTGGTGATCGTTTGTTTGTAAAATACAAAGGCGACACCATTTATGGGATTATGATTATTTAACAGAAGATTCCTAATCGATATGAAAATATTAAACAAAAAATTTCCAACAAACATACACTTCAAATCATCTTGTACAGGATTATTGGAATGAAATCGAACAAAAAGCAATTCAGTAATGTAAAACATTTAAAATTCTATAATCCAAGATTAAATGTGGAATATCAGTGTGATTTAGATGATTTAACTCCTCAACTTCTTAAACCTATTTTAGAAGAAGTATTAATGAACCAATAAAATAAGCTATAGTGTCTTGAACTCACCATATCTTTGTATTTATATAATTGTAATCCTATTAAATCACTTTGTTGCACCACAGATCGAACACTTATATCCTATTACAACCATTTCATTGTATGCTTCTTTGTCAATTACAGTACGTGTTTCGTATTCGGTCGGGTGTTCTATTCGATTTTCACTCACAGTCGAAGAACCTGCATGCGTATAAATATCTTGTTCTAGATAATATTGTTGATGTTCAGTTAATGCATCTGGTGAATCAAATAATTGAAGGCACCCAGAACAGCTCCATCTTGTTGGCGTGTATTCAACCCAAACTTCTCTTACCAGCATCTGCTCAGTATGAGTTGCCGTATTATGATGAATAACATCTGTAACTTTCTCCCAGTTATGCTTGTGTTCTTCTTTTTTCTTGTTTTACTCCTTGATCATTAGATGGTTTGCTTACTGTGTTTTCTGCCTTGTTATTATCTTGTTTCTGAGTTGAAGCCTCTATTTTATGTGAGGCTTGTTGACTACTGCTTGATGTTTCAACAACTTTTTTAGTTTCTACAGATTCTTGTTTTTGTGCTGCTTTTGCTTCACTTTCAGCAAGCTCTTTAGCTTCTCGAACTTTTTGTTCGTTTTCTTAATTTCTTCTTTCTTGGATTCTTTTTTTCTTTGAATCTTTCTAAGTTTTTTCTTGTGCCTTTTCTGTCTTTTTTGTATTTACAGGAGCACTAGAACATCCTGTAAGTACAGTAGTTAATACAACTTCTCCACATAGTAGTTTAATCGTTTTCATTTCCTATTTCTTCTCCCTTTATATGTACACATTTAGCGTATAATATCGACATTTAGTTTTGTGTCTCAAATGATACATATGGATTAAATGTTATTGATTTTACCATAAAATAATTCTAATTGGTTAGATTTTTTATTTATTACAGTTGGAATGTTATTTTTATATGCTATAATCACTTTGTTAGACAAGCTTTAACGCATAATGAATCTTAAGTCCATATTTCTTATAACTTCTTGTCTAACTTCCGTCATGGGAACTAGCATTTCCTACACTCATTTACGCTAGTTCTCTCCTATGTCTCATTAAAATGATTTACTTTTAATAAAGTAGATCTTTTTTTATTTGAACACAAGAACAAACTTGATAAAACATTTATATAAAAGGACATTGCTACGAATTTGTATACAAATAGTTGGATTGTCTATTCTTTTTCTTCCATATGTAATTTGGTAATGCATTTCAAAAAATGGATATGATATAATTTTTTTAAGTAAAAATGTACTTTTATCTATCCATTTCAATTGTGTCAACGATCTTTCTATATTTGGTATAAACTTGGTATAAAACAAGTTTATATTTTTTGATTTATTCTTTATATAAAGAATTTTTCTATAAAATGAATATATTCCCATGACAGATAAACAAAATTTTCTTCATATTCAAATAAAACCTCCTTATACCAATTTATATCAAGTTATGCCTATAAATATAGGTTATTTCATCATTCGCTAAGTTCCTTCAAATTTGTATTAACCTTGCATACTCTTGCATATCATACCATGTAATGGGCACAAAATGGGCACTAAAATTTTAAAGTTTGTGCCCATGGATTTTAGACACATTCAACTCATTATTTATTTACATGAACCTGTTAGTAAAAAATTTAAAACTATAATTCTTTTATAGCTATTTTATAATTTCATACAAAAGTATAAATAAGTAAATAAATGGTGTAGAATAATAAGTGGGAGGCATAATGATAAAAATATTAATTTGTGAAGATATAGAAAGAGATAAGCTACACTTACATCAATTACTAGATTCCTTTTTACAATCAAACAATATATTATATAAGATTGATTATCTTGAGAATTTTTATGTAGGATCCAAATTGTTTCTAGAATATGATTTAATTTTTTTGGATATTGAACTAGGAGACTACAACGGCATAGAAATTGCATCGAAAATAAGAACCTATAATCGTAGTTCTATTATTATAATCACTTCTAGCTTTAAAAAATATTTAATAGATGGATATAAAATAGAAGCGAAAAGATATCTTATTAAACCAATTGA
>ERZ827498.4408-NODE-4408-length-11061-cov-13.172361_pt1 | contig 11061 bp, 7 predicted proteins | sample MGYA00519865_ERZ827498 | MGnify/ENA primary metagenome ERZ827498 (study PRJEB31778, sample SAMEA3449328) | human gut metagenome | biome: human gut; feature: human-associated habitat; material: faeces | place: United Kingdom | collected 2010/2012 ...
TTCCTGACCTACGGCAAGGACGAGTGCCGGGCCTGGACCATCAAAAAGGGCACCAAGGCTCCCCAGGCCGCCGGAAAGATCCACTCCGACATCGAGCGGGGCTTCATCCGGGCAGAGACCATCAACTTCGACGAGATGATCGCCTGCGGCAGCGTGGCCGCCGCCAAGGAGAAGGGGCTGCTGCGGTCCGAGGGCAAGGAGTATGTGGTCAAGGACGGCGACATGATCTATTTCCGCTTCAACGTATAAAACAAGAAAGCCCCGCAGAGCTTGCGGCCCGCAGGCCGCGAGCTCTGCGGGGCTTTTGACAGACCAAAAACCACGCTGCGGCCGCAGCGTGGTTTTGCTGTTAATATCCCCGCTTCCGGTCCACCCGATGCTCCAGGGGACGGCCGGCGGCGTAGTTTTCCAGATCCCGGCAGAACATGTCCAGATTCCGGTCGCAGGTGTATCCCAGGGACATATTCCCGGAGATATGCGGCGTCAGCAGCAGGTTCCGGGTGCTCCACAGGGGGTGATCCTTGGGCAGCGGCTCCGGCACCACCACGTCCAGGGCGGCTCCGGCAATGCGCCCTGCGTTCAGGGCCTCCATCAGCGCGTCCTGGTCAATGGCGCTGCCCCGGCCCACGTTCACCACGATGGCCTCCCGGGGCAGCAGTGCAATGCGCTCCCGGCTGAGGATGCCTGCGGTGTCCGCCACGGCGGGCAGGGCCATCACCAGGATCTCCGTCTCCGGCAGCACCTGGTCCAGCTGCTGCTGGGGCAGCATCCGGTCATAGGCCGGGTCCCCGTTCCGGCCGCTGCGGGACACGCCGCAGATGTGGGCGGCTCCCAGGGCCTTGGCCCGCCGGGCAAAATTCGTGCCGATGTCCCCGGCGCCCAGCACCGTGATGCGGCTGCCATAAATGGACCGCATAGGCAGCTCCTGGACCCATTCCCGCCGCCGGACGATGTCCTGGAAATCCGGCATCCGCCGCAGCAGCATCAGCGTCACCATCAGAATGTGCTCGCTGATGGTCAGCCCATAGGCCCCGGAGGAGTTGGACAGCATCACATCGGGATTGGCGTACAGCCCGTCGTCGGACAGCAGGTCCACCCCCGCAAAGCCGCAGCAGTACCACTTCAGCCCCGTGGCCCGCTTCAGGTCTCCGGGCTCGCACCATCCGTAGATGATCTCATACTGGTCCAGCCCCTCTGCCGGAGCCTTGCCCCGCCCGTAAAAGTCCACCGCAAAGCCGTGCTTTTCCGCCGCTGCCAGCACCCTTTTCCGGTGCTCCGGCGTGAGAAAGTCCTCCATCACCGCAATTTTTTTCATCCGCTGTATACCTCCCATATTTTTTCCGCGCAGCGCATGCCGTCGGCGGCGGCGGACAGGATGCCTCCGGCATATCCCGCCCCCTCGCCGCAGGGATACAGGCCCCGGACGCTGCACTGGCCGCTCTCATCCCGCAGGATGCGCACCGGCGACGAGGATCGTGTCTCCACCGCCGTCAGAACGGCATCCCCCTGGGCATAGCCCTGTATTTTTCTGTCCAGCACCGGCAGGGCCAGTGCCAGGGTCTCCCACACAAATTCCGGCAGACACTGCCGCAGATCCGTCCACCGGACCCCGGGCCGATAGCTGGGGATCACCCGACCCGGCCCCACAGAGGGCCGCCCCGTCAGGAAATCCTCCACCCGCTGGCACGGGGCCGCGTAGCCGCCGCCGCCCAGGCGGAAGGCTGCCTCCTCCAGCTGCCGCTGAAAGGCCACCCCCGCCAGGGGATGCCCGCTGCCAAAGTCCTCCGGCGTCACGTTTACCAGCAGGCCGCCGTTGATGTTCTCCCGGTCCCGGGCATATGCGCTCATGCCGTTGGTGACTACCCGCCCCTGCTCCGACGCAGCGGCCACCACCTGTCCCCCGGGGCAAACGCAGAACGAGAAGGCGCTGCGTCCGTTTTCCAGGTGGCATGACAGCTTATAGCTGGCGGCGGGCAGACACGGGTGCCCGGCGAACTGCCGGTACTGGGCTGCGTCCATGTCCGATTGCCGGTGCTCGATCCGCACTCCCACGGCAAAGGGCTTCTGCTCCATCTGTACCCCTGCGGCGTGCAGCATTTCAAAGGTATCCCTTGCGCTGTGGCCCAGGGCCAGCACCGCATGCCGGGCAGGCAGCACATACGGCCCCTCCGGCCCTGTAACCTCCAGCCCCTCCAGGGCCCCGTCCCGGACCCGCAGTCCCGTGACCCGGTGCCCGAACCGCACCTGGGCCCCCAGGGACAGCAGCTGCCGCCGCAGGTTCACCAGGGTCACATGGAGCATATCCGTCCCCACATGGGGCTTGGCGTCGGTGAGGATGCTCTCCGGCGCGCCGTTTTCTACCAGCTGCTCCAGGATCCACCGGTGCCGCCGGTCCCGGGTGCCGGTATTCAGCTTCCCGTCGGAAAAAGCGCCTGCGCCCCCCTCGCCGAACTGAACGTTGGATTCCGTATTCAGCGGGCCGCCCCGCCAGAAGGACGCCACGTCCCGCTGCCGGGTCACGGCGTCCTGCCCCCGCTCCAGCACGATGGGCCGCAGGCCGCACCGGGCCAGAACAAGGGCCGCAAACAGGCCCCCCGGCCCGGCCCCGATGACCACCGGCGGCGTCTCGGGGGCCGCCAGGGTCCCCGGCAGCCGGTATACCTCCGGCGTATACGGCGTCACCCGCCGGTCCCGCACCCGCCGCAGCACGGCTTTCTCCTGCCGCAGCTCCACCGCGGCGGTGTACACCAGCCGCAGCTCCTCCCGGGCGTCAACGGACCGGCGCAGCACCTGCAGGGACAGAACATCCCCCTCCGGCACCCGCAGCAGCCGCGCCGCCTTTCCCCGCAGCAGGGCCTCCTCCTGGCCCGGGGCCAGCTTCAGCCCCTCAATTTTCACCATAGGCCGCACCCTCCTGACTTCACAAAAAGTTCAAAATTTTTGCCGTTTTTTAAAGCTCCAGTTAAGGTTTCCGCGTATACTATAAACCATCGAAAGGAAAACCACAGCGGCGGCGGAGCACGATACCTCATGATACCACATTCCACCCCGCCCGACAATAGGAGGTTCACAGTTATGTATAACGGCGTCAACGACGAGAACAACGAGAGCAGCTTCAACAGCGATGAAAACCTGTATCATTACAGTTATTCCAAGGACCAGGCTCCCCAGCCCGGCCAGCCGGACCCCAGCCAGACCAGCTGGCAGCCCGCTCCCCGGCCGGAACCCCAGGCGGCGCAGGAGGATCAGACCTCCTGCACCACCGGCGATTATCAGGATGAACCCCGGATTCCCAGGACCAACGGGAAGAGCTTCTGGAAAAAGACCGGCACCAAGGTCACGGCCCTGGTCCTGTGCTGCGCCCTGGTGGGCGGCCTGTGCGGCTTCGGCGGCGCGTCCCTGGCCCGCAAGACCGGCAAAACCGCCATCCAGGAAACCAGCCGCACCGCCTCTGCCGTCAGCGTCAAATCCGTGGACGGCCAGACGCTGATGAGTCCCGCCGAGGTGTACGCCGCCACGGTGAACAGCGTGGTATCCATCAACTGCTCCGCCGTGTCCACCAACATCTTCGGCCAGAAGGTGGAATCCGCCTCCTCCGGCAGCGGCTTCGTCATCACCCAGGACGGCTATATCGTCACCAACCAGCATGTGGTGTCCGGCGCCAGCAGCGTCAACGTCACCCTGTATAACGGCGATACCTATCCCGCCACTGTGGTGGGCGGCGACAGCGATTACGATGTGGCTGTGCTGAAGATCGAGGCCACCGGCCTCCAGGCCGTGACCCTGGGCAAGAGCGCCGACGTCAACGTGGGCGACACAGTGATGGCCATCGGCAACCCCCTGGGCGAGCTGACCTTCTCCATGAGCCAGGGCATCGTGTCCTGCTGCGACCGGGCCATCAATGTGGACGGCACCCCCTTCAACATGCTCCAGGTGGACGCCTCCATCAACCCCGGCAACTCCGGCGGCCCCCTGATGAACCTGTATGGTGAGGTAGTGGGCATTGTGTCCGCCAAGTATTCCAGCTATTCCGACACCACCGTGGAGGGCATCGGCTTTGCCATCCCCATCAGCGATGTCCAGACCATCATCACCGACATCATGGAAAACGGTCAGGTCACCGATAAGGCCTACATGGCCATCAAGGCCGGCAGCATGACCGAGCAGATGGCCGCCCAGTACAACATCGACGTGACCAAGGGCGTGTTCGTCTACGCCGTGGAAAAGGGCGGCGCCGGGGAAAAGGCGGGCCTGCAGCTGGGCGACGTCATCACCAAGCTCAACGACACGGACATCACCTCCATGAGCGACCTGTCCATGGCCAAGAAGAGCTATAAGGCCGGAGACACCGTCACCCTTACCGTGTGGCGCGGCGGCCAGGAGATCACCCTGAGCCTGACCTTCGACCAGCAGCCCCAGACCACCGGCACCGAGGACGATTCCTCCAACCAGAACCAGGGTCAGCAGGATTCCTACGGCGACCTGTACGACTACTTCTTCGGCCGGGGCAACGGCGGCCGCGGCAACTAAGACAGCGTGACCGCTTCTCCGGAAGCGTCACTGGATATATTTTGCATTCCATTTACTCTCTCTTTCTTCTTTCATCTTTCTTCCTTTAAGCGTGGGCGGCGGCTCCGGTATCCGGGGCCGCCGTCCACGCGCGCTTTTTTGCAGGGGCGGACGACTCTGTCCGCCCCATGGCCGTACCCCGTCCCCCGCGCGCCTGCCTTGGGCACATACTCCCCTGTCATATCCCCGCATACACTTTCAATAGGCGGCCCGCCCTGCGGGAGCGCCGACTTATGGGGAAAGCGAGGAAATTGACCATGAAAACAACCTTCCGCAGGCGGGGGATCGTGCTGGCGGCGGCGCTGGTGCTGCTGTGGGCCGTCTCCACTGCCGACACAGGCGGCGGACCTGCGTCCTTTGTGGGCACCGGCTGGGCGCTGCTGCCTCCGGCGGTGGCCATCGTGCTGGCCTTTGTCACCAAGGAGGTGTACTCCTCCCTGCTGGCCGGGTGCGTGATGGGGGCGCTGCTGGCAGAGGGCTTCGCCCCCTGGCGGAGCTTCGAGACGCTGTTTCTGACCCTTATGGAGGGCATTGACCGGAAGATCTTCTTTTTCGACGTGCTGCTGGGGGCCATTGTGGTGCTGTTTGCCCGGTCCGGCGGCTCCCGGGCCTTCGGGGAGTGGGCTTCCCGCCGGGTGCGCTCCCGCCGGGGAGCGGAAACGGCCACGGCAACCCTTGGATGCCTGATCTTCCTGGACGACTATTTCAACTGCCTGACGGTGGGGGCCATCATGCAGCCCATCGCCGACCGCTTCCGCATCTCCCGGGAGAAGCTGGCCTTTCTCATTGACGCCACCGCCGCCCCGGTGTGCATCATCGCGCCCATCAGCTCCTGGGCCGCCGCCGTGTCGTCGTACATTCCGGCGGAATACGCCGGAACGGTCAACGGCTTCACCCTGTTTCTGCGGGCCATCCCGTATAATTTCTACGCCCTTCTGATGCTGTGGATGGTGTTCGTGGTGGCCCTGACGGGCCGGGATTTCGGCCCCATGTACCGCCGGGAGCGGCTGGCCGCCGTCCAGGAGCCGCCCCGGGATGACCGCTCCCCCGCCGGCCAGTTTAGCCCCCGGGGCCGGGCGGTGGATCTGCTGGTGCCCACGGTGTGCCTCATCGTCTCGGTGGTGTGGGGCATGGTGCTGCTGGGCCGCCGGACCTGCCGGGAGGGGGGGCTTCCCCTGACGGCGTCCAACGTCTTTGCCAACACCGATGCGCCCATGGCCCTGTGCTTCGGCTGCGCGGTAACGCTGCTGGTGATGGCGGTTTTATACATTCCCCGGGGTGTGGTGACGTTTTCCGGCTATGTAGAGGGCTTTCTGGATGGCTTCAAGCTTATGACCCCGGCGCTGCTGGTGCTGACCTTTGCCTGGGGGCTGAAATCCTTTGCCGCCCGGCTGGACGCGGCGGCCTTTGTCCAGGGGCTGTTTGCCGGGCGTGAGACCTTGACGGCCCTGTTCCCGCTGGTGCTGTTTCTGGTGGGCGGGCTGCTGGCCTTTGCCACCGGCACCAGCTGGGGCACCATGGGCATTCTCATTCCCGTGGCGGTGCCGGTGTTTGCCGGCAGTTCCCTGCTGCCGGCGGCGGTGGCGGCGGTGTGCGCCGGGGCCGTTATGGGCGACCACTGCTCCCCCATTTCCGACACCACCATCATGAGCTCCACCGGCGCCGGGTGCGATCACATGGCCCATGTTACCACCCAGCTGTGGTACGGCCTGGCGGTCGGCGCCGACTGTGCGGTCTGCTATCTGTTGGCGGCGGTGCTGGGAGAGCCCTGGCTTCCGCTGGCTGTGGGGGCGGCCCTGGTGGTGGGGCAGGTATTTTTCTTCCACCGGCTGTCCCGGCGGCGGGAGGGGGCGGCATGAAGCAGCTTCCGGTGCCCTTTATCGGCCAGGGGCATAGCCTGCCCACCGGCTGCGAAAGCGTCAGCGCCGCCATGGCGCTGCAATACCTGGGCTTTTCCGTGACGGCGGAGGATTTTGCCCGGGACCATCTGCCCTCGGCCCCGTTTTACCGGGATACCGGCGGCGTCTGGCATGGGCCGGACCCCCGCCGGGCCTTTGTGGGGGACCCTCACGACCCGGACGCCCTGGGCTGCTGGGCCCCGGCGATAAAAAGCGGGATGTCCCGCTTTTTGGCCGGTCTGGCCCGGGACAAAGCCGGGATTTACCGGGTCAAAAACGAGACCGGAGCGGAGCTTGGCTATCTGTGCCGCCGGTATATCGACCGGGGGATTCCGGTGCTGATCTGGATCAGCATTGACCTGCGCCCCACCGTCAACGGCCCCTGGTACCGGACGGAGCCGGAGGGCCAGCCCTTCATGTGGATCTCCAACGAGCACTGCGTGGTGCTGTCGGGATATGACCGGGAGCACTATATCTGCTGCGACCCCTGGGAGGACCGGGGCGTGGTGCGCTATCCCAGGGAGACGGTGTGGCAGCGGCACCGGGAGCTGGGGATGCAGGCGGTGGCGGTGGAGGGACCGGTATGAGGCGGCGGGCGGGGATAGTTCTGGCCCTGCTGCTGGTGCTGACGGGCTGCACCCCGGCGGAACCGGCAGGCCCGGCGGCGGAACCGGCGGCGGAGCCGGTGTACATGGCCCTGACCTTTGACGACGGCCCGTCCCCTGCCTGGACGCCCCGGCTGCTGGAGGGCCTTTCCCGGCGGGGGGCCAGGGCCACGTTCTTTCTGGTGGGCAGTCAGATCGAAGGCCGGGAGGACCTGGTGCGGCGTATCCGGCAGGAGGGCCACCAGATCGGCAGCCACTCCTTCAGCCACAGGGCACTGACGGAGCTGTCCACCGCCGACGCCCTGGCGGACCTGGAAAAATGCGACCGCGCCCTGCGGCAGGTGCTGGGGGACGGGAGCTACTGGCTGCGGCCCCCCTACGGCTTCCTATCGGACCGGGAGCTCTGCGCCCTGGGGACTCCGGCCATCTGCTGGTCCGTGGACACGGAGGACTGGAAAAGCCGGGACGTGGACAGCATCCTGGACATTGTTCTGCGGCGGGCGGGAGACGGGGACATTCTCCTGCTCCACGACTGCTACGCCACCAGCGTCACGGCGGCCCTGGAGATCGTGGACCGCTTGCAGCCCAGGGGGGTGCGGTTCGTCACGGTGGAGGAGCTGTTCGCCGTCAAGGGAGTGGAGCCCGCCTGCGGGACCCTGTACCACCGGGTGCGGGAAGAATAAATCCGCATTTTGTCCAAAATGACAATGGACGCGGGGCCCAGCGGGGCATATAATAAAAGCAGACACCGAAAAGGAGCAAACCGCATGAGCAGAACCGTTTCCGTCAACAGCTGCCGGGCCATCTGTACCGTGGCCTGCTGTTGTCATGCCCGGAACAGTCATGCATGGTTTGCCCAGAAAGCCCGGGATTGAATTGCCCGGGAAATGCGCGTATAAGCAGCGGCAGAGCATGCATCCTGCATGCCCTGCCGCTTTGATTTTTCCACACATGGAAAGGAAGCCTGTTTATGTATCCCCAACACATTCAAGAAGCCGCCGCGGCCATGGGCCGCACCCTGACGGAGAGCGCCACGCCCCTGTACGGCAGCGGCCTGCGCCTGCCGGACCGCCGGGCGGTTATCGACCTGGTCAAGGAGGTGCGCCGCCTGCTGTTTCCCGCCTATTTCGGGGACCCGGCGCTGATGTCCCTGGCTCCGGAGAACTATGCCGCCCTGCTGCTGGAGCGCATTTCCGAAAAGCTGACGGCCCAGCTGCGGCTGGCCCTGCCGGAGGACCAGGTGCAGCGGGCGGAGGAGATCACCCGGGAGTTTGTGCGCCGGCTGCCCCGGGTGCAGCGGCTGCTGCTGGAGGACCTGGACGCCACGTTTGAGTCCGATCCCGCCGCTGCGTCCCGGGAGGAGATCATCTTTGCCTATCCGGGCCTGTTCGCCATCTTTGTCTATCGCATTGCCCACCTGCTGTACTGCCAGCGGGTGCCCATGATCCCCCGGATCATGGCCGAATATGCCCACAGCCGCACGGGCATCGATATCCACCCCGGCGCGTCCATCGGGCCCCACTTCTTTATCGATCACGGCACCGGCATCGTGGTGGGCGAGACCACGGTGATCGGACGGAACGTGAAGCTGTATCAGGGGGTGACCCTGGGGGCCATGTCGCCCCGGGCGGGGCATGCGTCCCTGCCGGGGAAGCGCCACCCCACCGTGGGGGACGACGTGACCATCTATTCCGGCGCGTCTATTCTGGGGGGTGAGACGGACATCGGCGACGGCTCCGTGGTGGGAGGCAACGTGTTTTTGACCCACTCCGTCCGCAGCGGCACCCGGGTGGCCGCCGCCACCCCGGCCCCGGTGATGAAGAATCCCTCGGACCCGTTTGTGTACACCATATAGGGGACGTGTGATCCCTGCCCGGACAGAGCGCCGCCCTGTCCGTGGGGCGCCGGGGACGCTGTCCTCTGCGGAATATTTTCCTTGCCTATAAAAAAGCTCCCTGTCTTATGCGAGACAGGGAGCTTTTTCGAGACTGTCAAAAAAGCCTCGCAGAGTTCGCGGCCCGCAGGCCGCGAATAAGGTATGATCCATTTTTCGCGGCGGCGTGTACGTCGCGAAAAATACTTTGCGCGGAGAGAGTGTGTTTTCGCGCATTTTATGCGTGAAAACGCGCGGGTCGGAGCGAAAACTCTTTTGTCAAAAAAGGGCGCCGCCCTTTTTTGACAAGCTGAAAGCTCCCTGTCTTATGCGAGACAGGGAGCTTTTTCATCAGGGGATCAATAATATTTCACCAGGCCCGACAGCAGCAGGGTGGGAAGCAGCAGCAGCGCCAGAAATGCCAGCATGTACAGCGGCGACAGGGCCGCAAAATCACCGGCCGTGGTGAGATAGTACGACAGCACCAGGCCGCACAGGCCGCCGATCCAGCCGAGCGCCGTGGACCAGCGCACCGCCTGACACATGCGCTGGCTGCCGATGACGGTTTCCGCCATGGGCAGCAGACCGTCCCGGTAGATGATGGCATTGGGGGCCTCCCCACGCTGGACGGTAAGGTCCGCCAGGGCCAGGCGGGTGGCGACCCCGGGATAGATGGGCCGGGCGTTGAGCCGGAATTTCCGCTTGAGGATGTTGGGGGTGATGTTGACGCCCCGGGTGGCCAGCACCGGCGTGACCCGGTTGCGGCGCAGGGCCCGCAGGGCCCACTCCACGTTCCGGGAGGGCAGGTACTTCACCACGAAGATGGCGGCCAGCCTGCCGTCCACCGACATAAAGACGCCGGTGTCCATTTTCAGGTCATGGGGCAGGGTGATCCGGCGCTTTTTCATGAAATAGGCACTGCCCATGGCCACGGTGGCCCCGCGGATGGTGCAGTCTACGCCGCCGTCCTCGTAATAGTGGAGATCGTGGGCGTCATAGCGGAAGCTGACCTGACCGTCCATCAGCTGCTGGAACAGAGGGGTCAGCTGACTGCCGGCGGCACGGCACAGAGCCTCGGCATAGGCCAGAGCCTGGTTGATTTCCTCGCCGTATACCTTCAGACCGTTGAGCTCCACCGTGCCCACCGGGGCGGAGGCGGGACCCTCCTTCCCCTTCTTTTGCAGGGACAGGACCCCGGCGGGGAACAGGTCCTCGTCCGTTACCACCACCCGGCGGGCGGCGGAGATGGCCCGGGCACCCTTCCAGCCTGCCACGGCGCAGCCGCTTTTGTGCAGGCGGCGGCACAGCAGGGACAGGGGCAGCGTCCCGGACAGAGGCAGGGACAGAGGCACCGTGGCCGACAGCAGCGCCGACCACAGCCAGAGAAAACGGTTCATCTGATGGCCGGCCAGCGCCGCCACCAGGGCCAGCACCGTGGCCAGGGCCAGATACAGCGGCGTCAGGATGGGCTGCCAGCGGGCGGCAGGGTCCGGAGACTGCCACAGACGGTAAAAGCCCTCCAGACGGCCCTGCTGCTTGCAGGCGCCGGCGGCGGTGACGGAGGCCACATACGGGGGAACGCCGCCCAGCTGGGCCAGGCGGAAGCTGTCGTACCGGGCACGGGCGGCACGGTATTGACCGCAGACGCACAGATACAGCAGCGCCGCCGCCGGGGCGGCAAAGGGCAAATTCGGACAATTCCCCAGAAACAGGCACCAGGCGCTGTCCGCCAGGGCCACCAGGCCGCACAGCAGCGCCGCCGCCGGGGCGGTGACCCGGCCATGGCGCAGATGCTCCCATGCCTCCTGCCACAGGTGGGGGCACAGCAGCAGGCACAGGATCAGCAGTCCTGCCGGGATGCCGCAGCGCAGCCACACATGGTCGTACCACCCCTGGGACAGCACATCCAGGCCGTCAATAACGGCCACGATGACCGTCAGCAGGGCGGGCAGGGCCAGCAGCATGCGCTGCCGGTGGGTCCGGGCGCACTGCCATTTGGCCTCCCGGGCGGCGTCGTCCATGGTGGGCTCCGGCTCCGGCGGCTCCTCCGGGGCGTCGTCCGGGTTTTCCAGGTCCCGGGCGGGGATGCGGTCCCGGACCCATTGGGCGGCGGCGG
>ERZ827498.4409-NODE-4409-length-11059-cov-3.960196_pt1 | contig 11059 bp, 10 predicted proteins | sample MGYA00519865_ERZ827498 | MGnify/ENA primary metagenome ERZ827498 (study PRJEB31778, sample SAMEA3449328) | human gut metagenome | biome: human gut; feature: human-associated habitat; material: faeces | place: United Kingdom | collected 2010/2012 ...
TGTTCTTCGAAGTGTCAGTGCCGGAAATTCTTTTCTTAAATCATAGCGGTTCACCACGCCGAAGAGCTTTACGGTATGCGCGGGGGAGCCGTCCTCCCACCTCGGGCGCACAGGCCTGTCGGTATCCCATACGCCGTTTGATATTATATCCCTGCAATTTTCTATGAATACCCTGTCTGCGATGCTCATGGGGCAAGCTCCTTTATTTTTTAGTTTTATTATCCCCCAAATGCCGGCGCATTTCAAGACGTTCTTCCTTTGCCGCACCTACCGGGCGGTTTAAGGGCGAAAAAAGAGCGCCGTTTGTGCAACATTGTCCAGCACAGTACCCATATCGGTACCAATTGCCGTTTTTCATATTGATTGAGCACGTAAATTGCACTAAGCTTAACTTATAAAACGTTTGTTCGATGCGTTTTGCTGCCTTCGCTCTCGCTCCGCGAAGGACTAATGAATCAAATCAGGAGGTTTCAATATGTCAGTAAACAAGGTATTCGACGTCGATCTCGATATCAAGAGGCCCTCCTCACACAGGGATTTTACCGTGGTGAACGGCGACAACGGCAACAGGATCAACGTTACCCTAATGGATGGAGACAGCCCCGTAGACCTTACGGGCTGCAGGATAATCGCCGCATTTTCCCGCGCGGACGGCTCTACCTCGCTTCAGGACAGCGGAGTCCAGAACGGCGGCATCACGATTTCGCCCGACGATGCTTCCAAGGTCGCCATAGACCTTTTTCCCGCCTCGTTCTCTCCCGGTGTTGTGGAATGCGAGCTTCAGGTATACTCCGACGCTTCCCTTTCTACCCTCGTCACCACCGCCCGCTTCAACTTTATCTGCCGTGAAGCCATAGTAAACAGCAGCACCGTGCAGGCGTCTGCCGAATATCCTCTGCTTAAAGCTATGCAGGACGGTCTCACCTCCCTCAAGGCATCGCTGGACGAGCTTATGGAGAGCGCCAAAGCTGCTGAGGAGGGCAGACAAACGGCAGAAAACAGCCGAGAGGCGCTGTATGACAAGCTTTCCAATCTCAGGGCAACCGCTACCATGCTGCAAAGCGGCGCCGATCCTACCGCCAGAGTAACCGAATCGGACGGAGCCAAGGTGATAGAGCTGGGCATACCCGCAGGGCCTCAGGGACCTAAGGGTGACACCGGCGAGGCCGGCCCGAAGGGCGATGCAGGCGAACGCGGCCCGCAGGGGCCTAAGGGAGACCCCGGTCAGGACGGTGCGCCAGGCAAGGACGGCGCTGACGGTAAAGACGGCGCTCAGGGGCCAAAGGGTGACACCGGTTCAGGCTTTGCCGTGTTGGGCTATTTTGCAACTCAGGCGGCTCTCCGCCATAACGCTGCCCTATGCCGGCGACGCATACGGCATAGGCTCGGCACAGCCTTACGATATATATATCTGGGACGGCATAAACAGCGTCTGGGTAAATAATGGGCCGCTGCAAGGCGCAAAGGGCGATACAGGCCCTCAAGGGCCTCAGGGCGAAACTGGCCCACAGGGATCTCAGGGCGAAGCCGGCCCTCAGGGACCTCAGGGCGAAACCGGCCCTCAGGGGCTTCAGGGCGAAACCGGCCCACAGGGACCTCAGGGCGAAACCGGCCCACAGGGACCTCAGGGCGAAACCGGCCCTGCAGGCCCTGCCGGTCCCGTTTCTGTATTCCAGCGTTCCGTGCTTTCCGCTCCCACCTCAGTGGCGCTAAGCGACGAGTGCGAATATTACCTGACAGACGTAGGCGACATCTCCTTCACCTATCCGTCAGATACGTATTTCGAGTGCTGGATAGGCCTGAGCCTTTCATCTGCGGAAAGCCATACCGTCACATTCCCCGACGACACTTCATATATCGGCGGCACACCCGAATGGGAGGTTTCGGCGCAATACGAGATATCCGTAAAGGATAAGGTCGTTATAATAAAAAAGGTCGGCGAATAAAAAGCGTGGAGGCGGAAAACCGTCTCCACTATTTATAATTATCATCTCATCAGCCGCAGCATATCCTCCGGCGGCGGCGACACTATATGCAGCTTATCCCCTGTCAGCGGGTGCGTCAGCCACAGCTCGCAGGAATGCAGTGCCGGCCGCGCTATCAGCTCCCTGTCCTCCCTGCCATAAAGCCAGTCTCCCGCCAGCGGATAACCTATGGCGGACATGTGCAGCCTAAGCTGATGTGTGCGGCCGGTATGCGGTATGAGCCGCAGCAGCGTAAAACCATTGTTGCATTGCAGCGTTCTGTACTCAGTAAGCGCAGGCGATCCCAAGGGTTGGATAGCACGCTTGTATCTGGAGCCTTGCTCAAAGCCTATAGGCAGCTCTATCCTGCCGCTCTCCGGCTCCACACGTCCTACGGATATTCCCACGTATTCCCGCCTGAATTCCTCTGTGTGCATTATGCGCTTGAGCCTGTGGTGCATGTAGCCGTTCTTGGCTACCGTCATTATTCCCGTCGTGCCCCTGTCCAGCCTGCTTACCGGGTGAAAGTTCTCTCCTTCTTTTAATCGCGCGGAAAATGCATTTTCCAGCGTAAGCTCCCGGGGATCCCGGGTAGAGCTGTGTACCGCAACACCGGCGGGCTTATCAATTATTATTATATCCTCGTCCTCATAAAGCACCACGAGCGGCATATCCATGGGCGTTGGCCGCACCGCCTCCCCGTCGCATATCTCGGCGCAAAGCATGTCGCCAGCCGATAAAGTAGCCGTAGTATAGGCCTTTTTGCCGTTTAAAGTTATGCCCTCCGGCCTGCGTTTAAGACGCGATATGTGGCCGTCGGACATGAAAAAGCAGCGTTTCAGCCCGCTTTCCACACTGAGACCCGCAAGTTCATCTGTAATTTTCTTACACAGCTTCCGCACGATACTTCTCTTTTCAATTGTTTTATTTGAGTTTACATCGGACTATTATAGTCTATGAAGTCCATTTAGACAATCGCCTGGCGGTAGTAAAATTTCAATCGGACTTTTTTTGAAAAAGGGGTTGCTTTTTATGTCCTGATGCCTTATAATAACACTCGTTCCGTTCCTCCTTAGCTCAGTCGGTAGAGCAATCGTAAGGGTTAGCATCCGAAAAAGAGCGAAAGAGGACGGCAAGAATCTCCGAGTCGATAATGCATAAATCATCAGATTTTGTGCATAAGCGGAGCAAAAAATTCATATCATTCCTCCTTAGCTCAGTCGGTAGAGCATGCGGCTGTTAACCGCAGTGTCGTTGGTTCGAGTCCAACAGGGGGAGCCAGAAAAGCCCGAAAGCACAGCGTTTTCGGGCTTTCAATTTTACAACCGCATGATTTTTGCACCTGCATTAACTAATTTTTCCGCCGTTGCAAGCGGAAAAAAGCCGTAATTTTAGGCTACTGTTTACCGGAAAAATCAACAATTAAATATACACTCGGATTGCATTGGTAGAAAAGCCGTTAAAGTTTTATACAAACGGCTTTTTTCTATTGCTGCGATTCCGTTATATTTGCCATACGCCGCCATAGCCAGAGCATCTCCCTCATCCTCTCGCAATGCTCCGTTACATAGAATTGGTGAAGGCCATAAGTCTATGAAAAAAATATGAAAGGAGAGAAAGACCATGACCAAGGTAATTGTGTTCGCCAATCAAAAGGGCGGTGTGGCAAAGACTACGACAGCGATTGCACTTGCACAATCACTTGCTCTTGACGGGAAAAAGGTGTTGTTCTTTGACCTCGACCCGCAGGAGAACGCATCCAATACACTAAGGCTTAAACAGGATGTGCCAAATCTCTATGACCTTATGACCGCGCCTGATGGCGATACGAGTGTGTTTGATGCCTGCCTGCAATCCGTAGAGGGCTGCAAGAACATCACAGCAATTCGCGGAAATATTCAACTATCCGCTGCCGATTTGATGTTCAACAGACAGGGACGCGAGTTTATCATCAAAGAATGGCTTGAAGCACACAAGAGCGGATTCGATGTAGTTATCATGGACACGCCGCCCGCGTTGGGTGTACTGACGGTAAATGCTTTGACAAGCGCGAATACTGTCGTTGTACCGATAAGCCCTGATGGATATTCCTTGCAGGGCTTCTATCAGCTCAATGAGAACATCCGGCTAATCAAGAAGTATTCAAACCCACAGCTAAAAATCGGAGGCATTCTCGTCACAAGATATGTGCCAAACACTATTGTGAGCAGAGAAATCAAAGAAATCGCGCAGGAGTACGCAGAAATGGCTGGCACGAAAGTGTATAAGTCAGTTATCCGTCAGACCGTGTTGGTGAGCGAAAGCATCAGCGCACAGCAGGGTGTTGTTCTGTTTGCGCCGAACAGCACCGCGGCGCAGGACTATCGGGCGTTTGCAAGGGAAATCAAGCGTGAAGAACTGATGAAGGGAGGTATTGAGTATGGCAACGAAGAAAGCGGACTTTCGGCAAAGCACCGCCGCAATGTTCCTGACCTTGAAAGATGAGCAGAACGAGCCAAGCAATAGCGGAATTAACATTCCCGACGGCGCGGAATATGTGCAGGAAATACCGATCTCCGAAATAAGCGACTTCCCCGACCATCCCTTCAAAGTGCGACAGGACGAGGCAATGTTGAATATGACGGAGAGTATTCGTGAAAACGGTGTACGCCAGCCTGCAATCGTGCGTCCCATGCCGGACGGTGGGTATCAGATGTTATCGGGGCATAGACGCAAGGCGGCTTGTATGGCAATCGGCAAGCTGACTATTCCCGCTGTTGTGCGCGAAATGAGCGATGATGAAGCCATTATCTGCATGGTGGAAGCCAATCATCAGCGCGAGAACATTCTGCCGAGCGAGCGCGCTTTCTCTTATAAAATGCAGCTTGAAGCCATGAAACGACAAGGCAAGAGGAATGATTTAACTTCCACGCAAGTTGCGGGGAAGTCAGAAAGCGCCGATGTGCTTGGAAAAGCCTCGAAAATAAGCGGGGATACCGTCCGCAGATATGTACGCTTAACTGAGCTTATTCCCCAACTGCTTCAAATGGTAGATGATAAGAAAATCGCGTTCAACCCCGCTGTTGAACTGTCATATATTCCGCATGAGCTACAAACCGAGTTACTTGACATTATTGAAGCTAACGAGTGTACGCCATCGTTATCGCAGGCGCAGCGCATGAAGCAGGCGGCACAGGAAGGCAAGCTGGACCGCAATGGCATGGAGCTTGTTATGCAGGAGGAAAAGCCGCAGCAGAACAACATTACCATCAAAAGCGATAAGCTCAATAAGTATTTCCGCAAAGACGCCACTCCCCGGGAAAAGGAAGAACTGATAATCAAGGCGCTCGATTACTACTGCAAGGTGCTGGAGCGAAAGCGGCAGGAACGCGAGCATGAAAGGTAACGCCTGCCTTTATTGGCAAGGCGTTTTTTATATGCCCGCAATCGCAAGGAGGTGATCAATTTGCTTTTCACCACGGGAAAGCATAGGCAATACGAGCGTTTGATGCAGGAAAAGCCGGAGTTTGACGGCAAGCGGCATACGGGTCACAAAATACAAAAGGATAAAACGATTCGGCTTGCGACCGCCGAAAACAAGGACTGTCCGTACTGTTTGCACTACGTCAGGCAAGGCAAGCGGTGTAAATTCGATAAGTGCATCATATTTGATGAGTAGCCATTTCCACCAAGGGAGCAATCTGCCCTTTTAAGCATGAACATCTCTAAATCTCATCTCTTTACTATCCGAGAGTAGCTTACTACCCGAGAATTACTGTCCGAGAAGAATGATATTCACTTCTCGGTAAGTAACACTCCCTTTGTTGAAAGCGCCGAGAGGCGTTTTTTCACATAGACAAAAAACAAAACGGAGGAAACAGCATGAAAGCAAAACGACTTATGGCACTGCTTCTGTGCCTGCTGACGCTTATCGGCGTCATACCCTTTGGCGGCGCATTTGCCGCGGGCAGCACCGTCACCATCGAGAGTCAGACCAACAGCGCATTCGACTATCTGCAATACTACTCAGATGGCGCATGGAAAGACCTCAACACGCCGCGCCATTGGATCGAGCAGACAGGCGAGGTTGTCTACTGCGTGGAGCATTCTGCGGGGAACCCGCATGGTCAGACATATACCGCAACTTCCCCATCTTCTGTCTTTTCGGGAAGTACGCTTGCCGGTATAAACTCCATACTCATGTATGGCTATCCCAACAATAAACCCTCCGGCTTCACGGACGACGAAGCGCGGCAGGCAACGGCAAACGCCCTGCGCTTCTGGCTTTCGGAGCAGGGCGAAGGCTTTTCATACGACTTCACCAATCGCCGCCCCAATCCCAACGCAATAAGGGCAAAAAGCGGATATGAACACGTTTTAGAATACGCAGACGAGCTTTTAGCCAAAGCTCGCGCACGGCAGGAGCTTCCGCACGGCATCAGCTTCTCACCCTCTACCTTGCAGCTTGCCGCAAGCGGCGGCGGCTTTAGCGGACAAACCACGGTGCAGTTAACAAACATCAACAGCGGCTATACCCTCGATACCTCCGCCCTGCCATCCGGCTCCAACGTTTCGGGCTACACGGGCAGGCGCAGCGAAAAACTTACCATTACCGTTCCTGCATCGGCGGCGGGACAGAGCTTCTCCATCTCCGCCGAGGGCAGCGATACGAGGAGCGTAGACAACATCACGGCGTATGTTCCCGCAAACGGCAGTCTGCAAAAGGTATTCCTTTGTGCCACCACCGCACAGGTCGTGGCAACGGCTTCGTTCAACGTAGGTGTTCCCGCTTATGGCAAGGTGCAGGTCATCAAGACTGGCGAGAACAGCGCGGCGCTTGCGGGCGTGAAGTTCGGCGTTTATTCCGACTCCGCTTGCAAGAACAAGCTCACCGAGCTTACCACGGGCGCGGACGGTACGGCGACCTCCGGCGATATTCCCGTTGGCACGGTTTATCTGAAAGAGCTATCCACCGTAAGCCCGTATATCATCACCACCGAGGTCAAAAGCGCGGCTATCACCAGCAACGCCATCGCAAAGGTTTCCTTCACCAACGTGGCGGCAAAAGGCAAGATTCGCATTGAAAAGGTTGGCGAGGTGCTGACGAGCAGCAAATCCGAGGAAACCGAATACGGCAACGTCACTATCCCCGCCTATACGGAAAAGGGGCTGAAAGGAGTTGTCTACGAGGTCAAGGACAGCGCGGGCAAGGTCGTGGCGACGCTGACCACCAACGATTCCGGCGTTGCCGAAACAGGTGCCCTCCCGTTCGGGAAATACACCGCGCAGGAAAAGGACGCGCCTGCTGCCTACATCGTGGATGATACCGTCCATGAGGTGACGCTTGCCTACAAGGATCAGAACACTCCCGTCGTGACCGTGACCGTCAAAGCGGACAACGAGCTTCGCACAGGTGGCGTGAAGATTCGCAAGATCACCGAAAAGTTCAACTATGAGAACATCGACTTCTACAACGCGCTTGCGGAGGGCTATGTGTTCGGACTTTACACCGCTGAGCACATTGGCGATATTCCCGCCGATGTGCTCCTCGAGGTGCTGACTACGGACGATCAGGGCGTTGCACAGACCTCCGTACCGCTTCCCTATGGCAAGTATTATCTCAGGGAACTTGCCGTTCCTCTGGAAACCATTGAAATGCTGACGGACCAGCTGCCGCTGACCATCAACAGCGAACTGAACGTGCAGCATTATGACAGCCCCATCTACAACACCATGTTCAAGGCGAAGATCGGCGTATATAAGCTGGATGCAGCTGACAAGGATCGCGGACTTGCGGGCGCGGTGTTCGAGGTGCGGGATGCTTCCGGCAAGCTGTTTGACACCATCACCACCAATGAGGACGGCTATGCGGAAACCATAGACCTTCCTGTTGGTGAATACAAGGTCAAAGAGATCACACCGCCCGCGGGCTTTGTCCTCTCCGATGAGGTCAAGACCGTGACGCTCACCACCGAGAACAAGGAAATAGCGGTGTTTGAGTTTACCAACAGGGCAAATGAAGCCAAGGTGCGCAAGCTCGACAGCCACACCGGGCAGCCCCTCGCAAACGCAACCATCAAGGTGACGGATGCAAGCGGCAAGGTGTTCTTTGAGGGCAAGACGGACACGGATGGCTACATCACCATGAAGGAACTTCCCGCAGGCAAGTACACTTGGCAGGAGGTCGTAGCCCCCGAAGCCTATTCCATCGACCCCGCTCTATACTCCTTTACGATAGACGCATACGGCAAGGTCACAGGCGATGTGCAGTTTGCCAACGACCCCATCACGCTTGAAATCACCAAGATGAACACTTACACGGGCGCGCCGATGGCGGGCATTACGTTCACCTTACAGGACAGCGAGGGCAAGGTGGTCAAGACGAAGCAGACGGATGACGGCTACCGTATTCCCGCCGACGATGGCACGGAAACCTTTGTGACCGACGCAAACGGCAAGGCGGTATTCAAGTATCTCAAAGTGGGCAAGTACAAGCTCGTTGAAGCCGTGCCTGTCGGTTATATCGCGGACGGCACGACGGAGATAGAGCTTACCGATAAGCACAGCGAGGCTGCGCCCTGCAAGGTGACGGTGAACAACTGCCCCACGGGAATCAAAATCATCAAGGTGGATGCAAAGACCGAAAAGCCGCTCACGGGCGCAGGCTTCAGCATCAAGGTCAAGGACGGACTCGGCTTTGAAACGCTGACGTTCACCAAGCAGGCGGACGGCAAGTACATCTTCGATAAAGACGGCAAAGATACGGTCCTTATGGTCGATAACAACGGCGAGGTTATAATCCTTGGCATGCCGCTTGGGGCCGTATGGATAGAAGAATCCGTTGTTCCGGCAGGCTACTTTCCGGTTACCGCACGCAAAGCGGAGGTTACGAAGGACACTTTGGCCCTCAAGCCCCTTGAAATCAAAATTCCCAACAGCAAAAGCGTAAAGTTGGGCCTGGACAATGATTGGTGGGAGCTTCCCGCCATGATCACAGGCGCTTTGCTACTACTCGGCGGCGCGGCGTTCCTTGTAATCAAGCGTCGAAAGAAACTCGGAGGATCGGAGGAATAGTCAATGGAACTGAAAACCATCTTGGCAATCGTACTGTGCCTCGTCATTGTCGGCGGCGCAGTCTTTTTGTATGTAAGGAACAAGAATAAGAGGAAGTAGCATATCGAGAGGGCTTCACGCCCTCTTTTACATAATCACGAAGAAAGGAGTTTGACTATGAAAGAGAAGGAAATCAACGCGGGATATGAGATTATTGAACGCTTCCCTGTTGGCGAACAGGGCTTTGCTCTCGGGCATAGCGAAACAGCGCCCGCGCCCTACGTCACATGGCAATATCGCACCGCAGACCTCGCCCATTTCTTTTGGGGGCATTATTTGAACTCAAAAGAAGCGGCGTATGAGGATTATCGAGGCAGAATAAACGCTGAAATCGAATATGTAGCGGAGCGTACCCACAAGCCCCCGCTGCTGCCGCTGTTCTGCTATTCGCTGATGCCGTCAAGCGGCGAGCTTATACGGATAGAGCGTGGTTGCAAGGGGTATGAACAAGTTCCTTATGGCTCTACGGGCGACCCCGCTGTAAACCGCAAGACTGCCGACAGCCGTAACCGCGAAATGGGCGTCACAAGAGCGCAGGAGGAAGCCATGCTTGCAGGCAGTCTTTTCGGATGGCATACAAAGGCTGCTGACCCCCGCAGCTACGACGAGAACGGTCAACCAAAGCGCGTGAAGAAACGCGATGAGCTTGAGCGATAAGGAGGCGGCGATATGGAGAATAACAATGAAAAGCGTATGGCAGGCTGTTGGGAGATACTCCATGCACTGCATATCGGGGATAAGGAGGTCGTGGTCGGTGAAAATCTGACCGCGCCAAACGAAGCGCGATATATGTGCGCTTACTGCACCGCTAATGACATCATGCGCGGATATAACGAGTGCATGGCAAGCGATGATTACCTTGAAATTATGGAGCTGTATACCGAACGCATTACAGGGCAGATCGAAGCGGTGAAAGCAGAAATCGCGGAACGGCAACTGCCAGACATGACCATATCCGCCGACCAATGCCACAAAAACGACTTCTCAAAAAGCATTGTCGGCAAGATTGTCGCCATACGCGCCGATGCGTTAAGGCGCGAGTACAGAAGCGCAGACCATCAGCTTGTGTTGGTCAACGGCGGTTTCGGCGCAGCGGCAAACGCCCGTGGCAGCGCGGTGTATGCGACCAATCTATACAGCGGCAAAGAGAGCCGGTATGAACGCCGCGATGTGCTTGGCGAGATAAAGCCCGAACACCTCCCGCACTGGGCTATGGAAAAGGCGGCGCGTATGCGGGGGCGCGAGAAGAAAAGGCATGAGCCGGAAAGGTAGGTGTTCGAGTGGCAACAAAACTACAAATGATGTCCGAGCTTGCTGCGCAAACGACGGAGCGGCTTACGCAGTCCATTGATAACTGGACGAGCTTCCTCGATTCCGCCGCGTGGCTCTACAAATACCCGTTCCATGAACAGGTGCTTATCCATGCACAGCGCCCGGATGCTACGGCATGCGCACCCATCGAGCTATGGAACGGTACGTTCAGGCGCTGGGTAAACAAGGGCTCAAAGGGCATAGCAATCATCGACGACAGCGGGCAAAAGCCCACGCTTAGGTATGTATTCGACGTATCCGACACCAATACCCGCTACAATGTTCCCTTTAGCCTCTGGCAGACAAGGCCCGAATATGAGGCGCAGATCGTGGAGGAGCTGCAAAACCACTTCGGCGACATAGGCGTTGAGGACGCAGACTTTTCATCTGCCGTGCTGGGCATAGCAATCAACGCCGTATCGGATAACTACCGCGATTACTATGAGGAACTCTTAAAGGTAGCGGATAACAGCGCCCTTGCCGATATGAGCGATGATGAGATTAGCTCCACATTCATGGTGCTGCTCATGACGAGCGTTGCCCACACGGTTTTTGTGCGTTTGGGCATAGATGCCGCCGCCATATTCCGCGCCGACGAATACGACAGCATATCGCTGTTCAATTCACCGGATACCATAGCGCAGCTTGGCGCGGCGACGAGCGATATTTCCGAAATGGTCTTGCGGCAGATA
>ERZ827498.4410-NODE-4410-length-11059-cov-3.714649_pt1 | contig 11059 bp, 3 predicted proteins | sample MGYA00519865_ERZ827498 | MGnify/ENA primary metagenome ERZ827498 (study PRJEB31778, sample SAMEA3449328) | human gut metagenome | biome: human gut; feature: human-associated habitat; material: faeces | place: United Kingdom | collected 2010/2012 ...
GTGTCCAGGCCCAACAACGCCGCCCAGGTTGCCGCCGCCGGTGCTGCCGAACCGGTAGACATAGGTCACATCTCCGGTAATGCCGTTCGGGTCGGTGTTCGGTGTCTGTTCCCAGCCGCCAGCGATATTTTCGTATCCCGGCGCCGGGAGCATGATCTGCGGTACATAGCTTGCGTCCAGCGTGCCGCTCGCGGTGCCGTCCGCCTGCGGATAGAGCACGACCGTTACGGTCTTGTCCTCTGCTGCGCCGCCCGACCATGTGCCGTTGACGATGCGGAACGTGACGGCGGCATTTTTTGCCCAGTGTGCATACAGGGTTTTGGGGCCGTTCACCGTGTCTTCAAAATTCGCCCGATTGCCGTCGTCGGTATACCAGCCGAGGAAGGTATAGCCGTTTCTGACCGGCGTACTTTCCGCCGCAACCTTTTCGGTATCCGTCTGAATTTTCACATAGTGCATGGTCTCGATGGTCTCGACGCTGCTCCATGCGCCGCCGTTGGCGTCGAACGTCACGACCGGCCACCACTGGGCGACGAAGGTCAGATCGGAGCGCACAGGCATATCCAGAACATCCGGATCGGTATAGAAAAGGTTATCCAGATCCCAGTCCTTGAAGAAATAGTAGGTCGCCTCACCGGGAACCGGGGTCGGCAGGCTTATGCGTTCCTTCCGCAGGGTAGAGCCGTAGGGAACCGTATATGTAAGAACAACGGTCTGTTTGTTCGCATCCAGGTATCCGCGTTCGGCCCCTTCATAATCCGCGCGAAACGTTACGGTACAGGGATTATGTGTCCATTTGCCGTAGAGGTCGATGTTTTGATCTTTGATGTTAATTTCCTTGTCTACGCGCTTACCTTCGCAGGCCTCGTTATCATACCAGCCAGAGAACGTCCAGCCCTTTATGTCGGGAACCGTTTCGACCGTATAAGTCGTACCCTCGGTCACTGTTGCCTGCGGCGGGAGGGCGGCGGAATCCGGGTTCTCCGTGCTCACCCAGTGATAAGTTACCGTGCATTCGTCCTTCTGAGGGAAGGTATAGGTATAGACATAGTTTCCCGTCTCACTGATGCCGTCGGTGTTCGTGTTCGGGTGGCTGTCCCACGCGCCGGGAGCCTTGTGGTCGGTGTCCGGAGTCATACCCGTCGGCACGTCTTTCGCAGACAGCGTTCCGAGGCCGTTGCGCAGCTCGACGGTAACGGTATTGTCCTCTGCTGTGCCGTTCGACCATTTGCCGTTCTGCACCTTGAAGGTCACGGTCTTCGTGCCGAGCCTCGTCCAGCGGCCGTAAAGGTTGGTGTTTGCGGTCAGATACTCGCCGCCCTCTTGGAATTTCTGCGTGCAGTCGGAATCCTTGTACCAGCCGTCGAACTCGAAGCCGTCCGCCGTCGGCGCAGTCGCCTTATAGTAACGGTTTCCGTCTCCGTTAAGCGAAAGGCTCAGCGCGGCCGGCGCCGCGATTTCATTGCCGTCCCCGTCCACCGGGATGACCGAGCCGGCCCAGTGAAACGAGACCTGAATCTCGGGCAGCCAGCGGCCGTACAGCTTGAGGTCGCTGCCGAACGCCGGGAACACGGTCCCGGTGTATTTGACGTAGGTATTTCCGTTGTATTCCCACGTTGGCTTATCCTGGTCGATCGTCTCGTCCCACAGGCGGTACCAGCCGTCGAATTTCAGGTTCAGGTCCTTCCCGGCCACTGCGTTCTGCGTCGGCGCGGCAGGCTTGTGCGTCGTTCCGCGCGCGGCGTGCTCGTGTTTGGGCGGAGCAAGAAAGTCCGGCCGCCAGCGCCCGATCCAGTCATAGTCGATGCAGACCGGGTCGGTGATGGTGATGACGACCTTCTCGCCGTAATTTGCGCCCCTGATCGTCTCGTCTGCCTTCGCCTGCGGCGGAATCGGCAGAATGTTCAGAGAGGTCTGGATGGCGTTGCCGCGGCCGATGTCCGCAAGGCTCTGTTCGGTATGGCGGGAGGGCGTCGACTCGAACTGCGGCGTTCCGCTACTGTCATAGCCGGTGAAGCGGTAATAATCCACCGACGCGACCTCACGGATGCTGCCGGCGGACAGGATATGGTGGCCGTCCTTCAGCTGGCTCCAGCTGTATCCACCCGCGCCCTCGGTGAAGTGGTCCACATGAATGCTCAGCTTCTCGGCTGCGCCCTCGCCGACATTGGCGTCGATTTTGGTCATCAGCTCGTTGAGCGCCTCGTCGATGTCGTGCACCTGACTGAGTCCCTTGAAATAGTCCGCGCCGTGTGTAGACGCATTGCCGCAGATGGACGCCATGGTGTCGTTGAAGTTCTTCCGCTGCTCGTCGGGGTCGTTCAGAGGATTACCGCTTTCCAAGGTCAGCTTGTTGAAATCGCCCAGACCGAAAATGGTCGCGCTATAGGTTTCCTTGAGCGTGTTCGCCGCCTCGATCGCCGCGTCCGGGCGCAGCTTCTGATAAGTGCCGCTGTTCTGGTAGGGGAGCGAGCTGGCGGCGATGCAGACGATCAGATTTCGATCCTTACTGTCTGCCTCGGCCTTGGCGATCTTGGCAAGCTGCTCCGTGATGGTCAGACCGGCATCCATGCGCGCCGCACCGGCGTACCACGGCACCATTTTATCGGCGTCGATGACCTGCTTGGCGTTGTCGACCGACAGGAACACATCGTCATAGTTATAGTCATCCGGCAGATAGCCCGACGGCAGCTGCGGCAGGGTCGCGTCAGTGTGACCATCTATCTTGTTCCATTCCGTCCAGCCGCTCTGCGAATGAAAGACACCTTTGGTATCGTCTTTGGTATAATAGCCGGTGTTCAGGCTGTCATTATTGTCCGACGGCGTGCCGGGGTAGAGCGTGGCATCATAGATGTCGCTGCGGCCGGGGTTGTTGATGCGGCCGTAGCCTGCGATCGCAATGCGGTGCGCGCCGCCGGTGGTCGGCTGCGGCATCCCGTCCAACAGGCGGTCTATGGCGCTCAGGATTTCCGCGCGCTCGTCGCCGGAATTGGCCGAGCCATTCTGCGTATTCATGAATTTTGACTGCTCGATCAAAAAAATGATGTCGCAGGGCTTGACCGTCCGGGTCTTGTTGGCCGAATCGGTCATGTAAGCCTCGATCTGCGCGGTGATCTGTCCGGTCGCCGCGTGCTGCACGGTGGCCGTGACGGTCGGCGTCGCGTTTTCTGCGTTCCCTGCCGCCTGCGCCGGTGCCGGAAGCAGGGCGAAGATCATGCAGAATGCCAGAAAACAGGATAAAATACGCCTTTTCATATCCATATCATTCCTTTCTCAGCATGAAATATACTGTGTATTTCCCAATTATAGCACCGGAGCGGAGTGTATTCAAGGAATAAACTGGAACGAAACGATGCAGAAAAACCGCAGAAAGTGTATTTTTCTGCACGGCGGCTCTCCCGCATCCGTTTTCACTGTTCCGCGCGCAGGGGAGGGGCGGAAGGCATAAAAAAAGAGCAGCGGTGCTGCTCTTTTTCAGTCTGTCAGTTTTTACTTGTTGTCCCTGCGCTTGCGGTTCAGTGCGAACAGGCCGCAGCTGGACAGGGCGCAGAGTGCAGCCCACAGGCCGCCGATGTCGCCGGTCTTCGGGACGCTCGAGGTGGGAACCTCATCCTTGATCGTGACGGTCTCCGGGGTTTTGGTCTCCGGGGTTTCGGTCTCCTCCGGCTGGCTCTGGTCGATGCCGGTCGGAACCTCCTCATCGATGATCTCCTCGGGAGTCACCGGCGGAATCGGAGAGGTCGGGGTCGGCTCATCCGGAATGTCTACCGGGGGCGTGGCCGGATCGTCGGGCTTGGGGTCCGGCTTCGGATCGGGTCTGTGATGATGACCGCCGCCGCCACCGCCGGTGGTATAGCCGAGATCAAACTGCATGCCGAAGCCGAAACGGGTATTCTGGAAGGCGTTGTTTGCGGTCTCGCCCTCGATCTTGGTCACGAGCTGCGCGTCCTCGCCGGAGAGCGCCGCAGCGATGACCGCCTCGGCCGCTGCATTGCCGCTGCCGTTCGAGGACATGCAGTCGTAAATGCTCTGGCCGTTCAGCGTGTAGTTCACGCCGTAATAGAAGTAGTAGAACGCGCGCATGACGTCCGGGCTGGTCTCAAAGACAGCCTAGCCGTTGTCGGCGTCGGTCATCTGCGCGAACTCGGCCGGGGTGAGATCCATAAAGCCGCTGATCGGGTCGTCGTTGACGCGGTTCTGGTTCATGCAGTCCAGATAGTAGCGGCCGAGACAGGTTTTCGTGATGTCCTCGTCGCTCATCTCATCGCTGCCGTAGCCCTTCGCGCGGAGCAGCGCGCCGATCGACGCATCGTCCAGCGCATACGGCGCTGCGCCCAGATTTTTCAGCATCCGGTTGCATATGCGGCGCGGAATGACGGCGTGCTGATTATCGTCGACGAGCGGATAGCCGTCGAAGCCGGTAACGGTGTCGCCGTCGGCCGCGTCACCGGTGGTCGGCAGGGTGCCGAGCACAGCGGAGCCGGAGGTATAGGTGTAGTCTCTGCCGCTGTTGTTGACGATCTTCAGACGGTAGCGGATGGTGTCGCCCGGCTGAACGGCGTTTGCGGTCGCCTTGATCTGCTCGCTGATGTTTTCGAGCGCCTTGTTCAGATTGATGTGAACCGGGTTGGGCGCGTCGGGGGAGATGGTGACGGTCAGGTCGCAGTCAAAATAATGGTGGCCGTCGCTGCTTTCGGTCATCTGACCGGCCTCAACGGTAACGCCGTTGTCGGTGTCCTTGTATTCCACAGCCGGAACGGACGGGATCGCGAGATTTTCGTCCGTGTAATCGCGGATTTCGAAGGCGTTCTGCTTGGCGAGCGCCCAGACAGCCATGATCGTCAGAGAACCGTCGGTCAGCTGGCTTTCCCACGAATGGAGCACGTTTTCGTCTGCGGCCGCGCCGTACAGCACGCCGCCCTTTTCCGCGATGAACGCCCGTGCAGCCTCGGCGGCGTCGCCGTCGCACTGATTAAAGGTCTGGTAGTAGGCGTCGCCTTCCACATCGGCGTTCTTTTCGACGAAGATGTAGCCGTTCTGAATGTCGTTGTCGGAATAGCCGTAGCCCTTGTAGGGAACGAAGCCGATGCACTGCCATCTGCGGCCGCTGTAGCCGTTGGTCACAACGCCGTTTCCGTCGGCGTGCGCATCGATCTGATAGCCGCCGAATGCGCCGTCGAAGGAGAGCGCTGCGTTTTCGAGCGTATCGAGCGTTTCGCCCTTCTTGTTTACCGTTGCGGTCTCCATATACCGGCTCGCGGTGCTGCCGTGGTGATAGCCCTGATTTGCACCGGCAAGGACGATCTTCTTGGTCGACTTGTACTTGTTGATGTGTACGGTGGCCTCGCTCTCGGTCAGAACGGTGTCGTTCATCGAAGCGGTGAGCTGCGCCTGAATGTTGCCGCCGAGCTGCGCGTCGTCAGCGGTCTGCGCGGAGATGGCGAGCGTCCGGGACGCGCCTGCCTCGAGCGTGTCGAGCGTCAGGGTAACGGTCTTGGCGTCCTCGTCGACCGCAGCGCCCTCCGCCGCGATGCCGGATACCGCGCCGGTCAGCTGGACGGTGACGGTGATGTTCTTCGCCGCGACCTGATTGCTGTTGGTGACGGTCAGCGTGTAGCCAACCGGCAGACCGGCGGCTCTGTTCGCCTCCGGGTCATTGGGGTCTGCCTTCTTTGCGTCGATTGCAGTCTTGTCTGCCGCAAACGAGACAGACAGATTTTTCGCGACGATCGCGGTCGTTTCTTCCACGCCGAGCGGCTCGTCATACTCGGCATTGCAGTCCGAGCAGACAAAGTGCAGCGTGCCTTCGCCGTCGTCCGCGACTGCGGTCAGCGTGCCCTCGCCGAAGCCCTCGTCAGTCTTCGGGCAGTCGACCGTGCCGTCCTCGCAGTCCGGGCAGTCCGCATCGACAGAAATGGTGCCCTTGCCACCGCAGGTCTCGCACTTCTCGGCATTCGGGTCAGGGATTTCGCCGGCGCCGCCGCAGGTCTTGCAGGTCACGGTATAAAGTTCGTAACCCATAATGCAGTTTGGATTATCCTTGCAGCCCGTTTCGTGGCAGATCGGACATGGATGATCAAAGTCCCAGGTCTGATATTCGCCTTCGCCGTCACAGTCCGGGCATGTGACCATCGGGACCTCCGGAACAACGCCCTCACAGGTCGGGCAGGTCTCCTCGACCTTTACCTTGTGCGAGCCGCCGCAGGTCGGGCAGTTTACCTTATTATGTTCATGGACGACCGAAGCACCCTCGGAGGCGGTTTCCGTATCGTCCGCCGCAAAAGCGGATGCGGTGAATGCCGTCATTGCGATATTGCACGACAGTACGAGCGCCAGAGTTCTATGCAGTCTGCTTGCCATTTTGCTTCTCCCTTTCATAAAAAGTCCGGGCCGCCGTGGGACGGTCAGAGGCTTGTGATCTCTTTTTGATGAATAGAGTATAGCACGTACAGGTTACAGAAACGGGTACATTTTGAAGAAGAATGTGCAAAAAATATTAAAAGCTCCGCTCAAAACCTCTCGGCCGGCTGACGGCAGAGCACTTTTCGACGATCTCCTAACAAAATGTTAATGGTTATTTTTCAGGTCCCGCTGTATCCTACAGGTACGGTGGAACCCTTTTATCTGCATTCTGAGAAAGGAGGGGAGGGCAGATGGAGCGGAAATACATCGAGGCCGTCCGTCCGCTCGGCGGTCATGTGCTTCAGGTCGATTTCGTCTCCGGGAGCAGGCTCCTGCTGGACATGGAGCCGTATCTGGACAAGTTCCGATTCCGGTCTCTTGCCGACCCGCAGATCTGGAACAGCGCGGTGACGAACGGCATTTTTGTCCGCTTCTGCGACGTAGAGCTGAGCCACGACGAGCTTCTGTCCATGGCGGAGCAGGAACACCACAGAAAAGGAGGAAAACAGTATGAGTAAAAAGCGAACGATACGGCGGCGGGGACTGAGCGCAGTTCTGTCTGTGCTGCTGTGCCTGAGCATGCTGCCGATGGGAGCGCTGGCGGAGGAGCCGGACGGCAGTGAAGATGCGGCCCGGAACACTATCGTTGAGAAAGCTGATACTAAGAATATCGAAAACACGACTGACAATGACGCTGTCGTCGAGGATGCCATCGTTGAAAACGCAGTTGTTGAGAACGACGCTGTGGCGAGCAGCGATGATGCGGATGTGGACGCACAGGATGTTGACGCTCTGGATATAGATGCGGATGCTGTTGACGTTCAGGCTGCTGTCGCAGAACACGTTCATCCGATTTGCGGCAGCGGGGACGCCTGCACAGACCCGAATCATGCCAGCCACGAGGTTATCACGGACTGGCAGCCGATCGGCAGTGAGAGCGAACTGCGGAATACACAAGCGAACGGACACTACTATTTAACGGCTAATATCATTTTTAACAGGTATTGGAGGTGCAGTAACAGTATCGTACTGTGTCTGAACGGTCATAGCATCACTTTCCAGAAGGCGTCCACTGCGTCGGACGATGGTATTTCAATCGGCAGCAATACAAATTTCACGATTTGTGACTGCTCGGAGAATCAGACAGGTACAATTACTGGTTCGACGCAAAATGGTGTGAAAGTAAGCGGTGGAAATTCGATTTTTAATATGTACGGCGGCAAAATCACTGGAAACAGCAACGATGCTGGCAAAGAAGATGCCTATGGCGGTGGCGTACGAGTAACCTATGGCAGTACCTTTAACATGTATGGCGGTGAGATTTCCGGCAATCAGAGTATTTCAAGTTGGTATTCCTATGGCGGCGGTGTCTGCGTTGAAGATAAAGGTTCTATCTTCAATATGTACGGCGGAAAAATCACCGGAAACACGGCCGGGAATGGCAGCGATGTTGCTTTGTATTGGTATGGCCGTATGTGCCTTTCCGGTGCACCGATCCTTGGCGATATCTATTTGGTTGACTTAAATAACGGCGGTATTGATGTAGGAGAAGGCGGCTTAGCTGAAAATACGACCTATCAGATCAACTTTGCTGGAATGGAATCCTCCAGTATGGTTTTGCGCTGCATCGGTACGATGAGCAAGGAGGATGCCGGTCATTTCCCGGCACCCAGCGGAACAAAATATGACCAGGGAAACCCCTGGAGCGCGTGGTATAACGGAGAACAGCTCTTTTTCGTGCGTGAAAGCGCCAAACACCAGGGCGGCATTCATCCGATATGCGGAGACGGTGCAGACTGCACGGCTCCGGATCACGCTGAAAATCACGAAAATATAGCCTGGACACCGGTCGAGTATATCCATACAGAGACTCACGGAGACGAAGAATGGATAGAGCCGGGAAACTATTACCTGACCAAAGATACGATCCTTGCCAATAGTGCCTATTCAAGAAAGATCGTCGTCACCGGAGACGTGAAGATCTGCCTGAACGGTCATACGATGAAATACAGGCCTCGGACGACCGAAATAGCAGGTCTTTGCCGTATTTATCTGAGAGACGACGCCAGCTTCTCTATCTGCGACTGCTCGGAGGGACAAAACGGCAAGATCGTTCAGATTTCGGATGACGGGAAATCGTATTCGGCACTGTTCCAATGCCTGCGGAACAGCACGCTCAATCTCTTCGGCGGCGAAATCAGCGGCGGTGGCAGCAGCGAGGTGCCGACTAACACTGCCTATCCGGGCGCAGTAAAGCTGTATGGCGGTACATTTAATATGTACGGCGGTAAGATTACGAACTGTACGGCAAATTCACAATCGGTTATTGATGTAGACAGCTCCAGCGCCAGCGGACTTTATAAGGGGCAGCCTAATGTTCCGGGTGTATTTAATATGTACGGCGGTGAAATCAGCGGCAACCAAATGACACCGTATACAGGTCAGAATGGAACCGCTGCTGTTGATGCAACCCACAGTAATGTTAATATCTATGGAGGAAAAATCTGCAATAACACCGCTGTCGGAAAAGGAAATGTGGCGCATGGTATAGATGTGATTTGGAGCGATCTTACCATCAGCGGCGGTGAAATCACCGGCAACAGCGGCTATGGCGTATGTATGACGGATAACGAACCGAAAACTATCTTGTCCGGCGGTAAGATAACCGGTAATACAAAGGGAAACTTCTGCTTCATATTCCGGTGGAGCGATAGTAACTATGTATTTAATTATACTCCAAGTGTTGTTTTGGACAAAAACATGGCACCCGACACCAACATCGGCATCAGCGTATCGCCTCTGGAGGACAATAAAGTACCATATACCCTGTCCGTAGCCTGCGACACGGATAACAGCCGCTTTTTCTACTCGGATATGGCGGGTTATGCCGTAATCTATGATGAGAAAAGCAAAACATTGCAGCTGCAGAAGGGCACGGCGCTCACCGGAACGCTCGAGATCAACGGTGCTGCGAAGTTTGGACAGGAGCTGGCGGCAACGCTGACCGGTACGAATAACACCGGCACCTTGACCTATAAGTGGTATCGCAGCGGTGAAAACGCGCCGATTGCAACCGATACCGATAAGTACACGCTGACTGCGGACGATATCGGCAGGACGATCACCGCGATGGTAAAGAGCAGTAAGGAACTCGGTTCGATAACTGCTGTTACCAAGGTGGTCGAAAAAGCAGACGGTCCTGCGGCTCCGGCTGCATTTACCCTCGGTTTTGCACTCAATGAGGACCAAAAGACCTTCACAGCGACCATTCCAGAGGTGGAAAATGCGGAGTACAGCTTCGACGGGAAACAGTATTCCGCAGTCAATACCAAGACGGACTGTGCGCCGAACACGGAATATACCGGCTATGTGCGAATCCCGGAAACCGATACGCAGAAGGCAAGTGCGGTGACCAGCAGCACGCAGACCGCTCCCAAGCTGACCGTTGCAGCGCCGGTATTCAAGCCGGACGGCACGACCAGCTTCCGCGGTACGCAGACGGTGGAGATTTCCTGCGCAACACCCGGTGCTTCCATTTATTACACAACGGATGGCACAACGCCGACCAGCACCGGTACGATTTACAGCGGTGCGATCAGCCTGACCTCTACCACCACGATCAAGGCGATTGCGGTCAAGGCAGACATGAATGACAGTGCCGTTGCCGCAGCAACCTTTACCAGACGTTCGTCCTCCGGCGGTGGCGGAAGCGTCTCCATTCCCGACACCAAGATCCCGACCGGCATCTATGAGCACGGCACCGTGACCGTATCTCCCGAGTCTGCCTCCAAAGGCGACACCGTGACCATCACCGTGACCCCCGACAAGGGCTACACCCTCGAAAGCCTGACCGTGCTGGACAAGGACGGCAAGGCGCTCGCGCTGACCGACAAGGGCGGCGGCAGGTACACCTTTACCATGCCTGCGGGCAAGATCACGGTGAAGGCGGTCTTTATGGACGACAACACCATGCTCAACTTTTTCACCGATGTGCACGCGGAGGATTACTACTATGACGCGGTGCTGTGGGCGGCGCAGGAGGGCGTGACCGGCGGCACGAGCGATACGCTGTTCGCTCCGAACGCCGGCTGCACCCGTGCGCAGGCTGTCACCTTCCTGTGGCGTGCGGCAGGCTCTCCCGAGCCGAAATCCGCTGACCTGCCGTTCACCGATGTCCCGGCGGACGCTTATTACGCGAAGGCAGTCGCGTGGGCGGTCGAAAACGGCGTCGCGAAGGGCGTGAGCGAGACCGCATTCGCTCCAAACGCCAGCTGCACCCGTGCGCAGATCGTCACCTTCCTGTGGCGGGCGCAGCAGTCCCCGGCATCGGGCGGCGCGAACCCGTTTGTCGACGTCCGCGCGGACGCATATTACTATGATGCGGTGCTGTGGGCGGCGAAGGAGGGCGTCACCAGCGGTACGGGAAGCGTGACATTCTCTCCGGATGTCACGTGCACACGCGGGCAGATCGTCACCCTGATTTACAGAAGCAGGAAGTCAATCTGACTGAAAACGGCATGAAATGCGCAAAAACGGCAAAGGAGCGGTGAAAACCGCTCCTTTGTTTAATGGCCGCCTTCGGCGGCACGGGAATGCCGCCGCCCGGCGGCGGGGGCAAAAGGGGGCAAGGGCACCGTATGGTTCCCTTGCCCCCTCT
>ERZ827498.4413-NODE-4413-length-11053-cov-3.000909_pt1 | contig 11053 bp, 5 predicted proteins | sample MGYA00519865_ERZ827498 | MGnify/ENA primary metagenome ERZ827498 (study PRJEB31778, sample SAMEA3449328) | human gut metagenome | biome: human gut; feature: human-associated habitat; material: faeces | place: United Kingdom | collected 2010/2012 ...
CCGGGCGCACGATGTCGAACAGGCGGCTGACGACCTGCGCCACGCCGTTGAAGTGGCCGGGACGCGTCGCGCCCTCCATCACCTTGTCGATCTGCCCGAAGTCGAAGACCCGGGTGTCCTCCTCGGGGTAGATCTCCTCGACCGAGGGCATCAGCACGAGGTCCGCGCCGGCCTCCTCCAGCGAACGGATCGTTCCGGCGAGGAACTCGCGGTAGGCCGGCATCCAGTCCTCCGCCTGTTCGTTCCCGATCCGGTAGGGCAGCACCTTCTCGCAGAACTCGTCGAAGGAGAGGTCCCGGCACCACGGATATCCGAACACTTCGAAGGCGTGGTCGATGTGCCGGATCAGAAAACCGCGGTCGAGCGTCGCCGCATCGAACTCGGGCCGGATGCCGCCCGCCCCGTCGAAAGCCCGGGCCGCCCGCCGCCGCAACTCCTGCCTCGCAACCGTCCTGTCGCAGAACAGCGAGTCGTAATAGGCACGGAAACGTTCCATCCCCAAACCTCCGTAACCGTAATGCAGCGGCATGTTCTCGATCAGGAAGCGGGCCGCGCGGTATTTGAGCGAGTCGGCCTCGTCCGCAGCGTAATGCCGCAGCACCGCCTCCAGCTCCGGACGGTTGTCTCCGGCCAGACGCAATGCCGTCTCCAGCGCGGAGTCGCGGCAGGAGACCAGAAGCAGCCCCGGAAGCAGGGTCATGAAGATCGAACGGATCGTGTTTCGCATAAGACAGACGAATTCGGCGTTACGGTACGACAAGCGACGGATGCGTGCGAAGGCCGAAAGGCGGCGACGCCCGATCCGTCCGAGAGTAAAATTATTTATTTTAAGCCCAATATACGAATTTTTTACGGACATTTCGTCCCAGAAGCCGATTTTTCCATCGACGGACCGGAATAAGGATCAAAAAAAGCGAATATACGACCCCGAAGGTTCCGGATTTTACGACAGGCGCTCCCGAATGCCGTTTCCGGCGGAAATCCGGAGGCAAAATCCGGGACGATACAGCCTGTTTCCGATGATTTTCGCGGACATTTCGTTATACGGAGGATTCCGGAATCCCGAATATTTCGTTTTTTAATAAAAAATACGAATATTTTTTATACAAAGCGGTCCGACCATTTGCGCATTTCCATTTTTTTACTTAATTTTGATAAAAAGATTTTCTTCCGAAACGATTCCGGTATGCACGATCCGAAACACGAACCGCCCCTCCCCGCCGACTTTCGGCGCCGGTTCCGCCCGGGTTCCGGAGCGAAAGCGGAACGGGACGGAAGCGGGCACGCAGCGCATTTTCCCGAAATCGTTCCGGATCCGCCGGAATCCGTATCCACAATACGCGCCTCCCGATCCGCGTCTCCGGCCTCCGCCCCGACCCAGAACCAACCCAACGCCTAACCTTCGATCGCTATGATACCGGGAATCCTACGGAAAACTTCGGCCCTGCTGGCGGGATTCGCGCTGCTCGCCGCCCCGGCGCTGTCGCAGAACACGACGCCCGCACCTGCGGAAACCCGCCGGCTGCACGTGGAGCTGACGCTCGAGGAGGCCATCCGCGCCGCCCAGGAGCAGTCCATCGCCGCCATGGTGGCCAAATACACCTTCCTCTCGTCCTACTGGTCCTTCCGCTCGTTCAGGGCCAGCCGCCTGCCGTCGCTCAACCTGTCGGGCGAGGTGCTGAGCTTCGACCGTTCGCTGCGCCTGCTGCAGGACTACGACACGGGCGAAATGCGCTATCTGGAGAACTACAACCTGCAAAACACGATCGGCCTCTCGATCCGCCAGAACATCGCCCTCACGGGCGGTACGCTGCAACTCTACTCGTCGCTCAACCGGCTGGACCAGTTCGCCCCCAAGGATTCGAAATCCTACTACTCGCAGCCCATTACGCTCTCCTACACCCAGCCGCTCTTCGCCTACAACCAGTTCAAGTGGGACAAGAAGATCGCACCCAAGGAGTACGAGCTGGCCAAACGCACCTACATCGAGGCGATGGAGGACGTGACGACGCAGGCCGTGAGCTACTACTTCGCCCTGCTGCTGAGCAAGACCCGGCATGAAATCGCCGTCAAGAACTACGACAACACCAAGGCGCTCTACGCCATCGCCGAGAAGCGGCTCAAGCTGGGCAGCATCACGCACGACGAGCTGCTGCAACTCCAGTTGCGAATGCTCAACGACAGTCTCTCGATCAACGACACTTCGCTCGAAGTCCGCGAGCAGCAGATGCGCTTCAACTCCTATCTGCGCTACAACGAGAACGTGGAGGTCGCCCCGGTGCTCGACGACCGCATTCCGGCCATCGACATCGACTACGCCATGGTGCTCGACAAGGCGCTGGAGAACTCGTCGTTCGACATCGGCAACCAGATCCAGATGCTCAACGCCGAGTCCGACATCGCGCGGGCCAGGGCCGAGCGGGGCGCTTCGGCCACGCTCAACGCCCGCTTCGGCCTCTCGCAGACCGGCGAGGAGTTCCGCACGGCCTACTCGAACCTGCTCGACCAGGAGGTCGTCGGACTCCAGTTTTCCATCCCGATCTTCGACTGGGGCATGGGCAAGGGCCGCGTCCGCATGGCCAGGGCGAAAGCCGAGATCGTCCGCAACCGGATCGAACAAGAGGAGATCGACTACCGCCACGAGATCTACACGCTCATCGAGCAGTTCCTCAACCAGCGCAACCAGTGCGCCGTGGCCGGCCGGGCCCTCGAGGTCGCCGAACGCCGCTACTCCATCGCGCTGGAGAACTTCCGGCGGGGAACCGTCTCGGTGACGGACATGAACACGGCCCAGACCGAGAAGGACCAGGCCAACCAGACCTACGTCTCGGCGCTGGAACTACTACTACTCGCTGCGCCGCAAGACGCTCTACGACTTCATCTCCCGGACCGACATCAACGCGGAGTTCGACAAACTCATCAACGAATAACCCTATGGACCGATACCTCCTTCCAGCACTCCTCTGCGCCGCCCTGCTGCCGGGCTGCGGCGGACCGAAAAGCGAAAAGACGGACGACGGCGACGACCGCATCCGCCACCGGATCGAATACAACGCCGTCGAGGTGGACACGCTGCGGCTGCGGAGTTTCACGCGCGAGCTGATAAGCAACGGACGGCTGCTGGCCGCACGCCGCAGCACGCTGTCGTTCCCCGTGGCGGGGACCATCGCCGAAATCCGGGCGAAGAACGGTTCGGGCGTCCGGGCCGGCGAACCGATCGCCCGGCTCGACACGGGCGAATACGCTCTTCAACTGCGCAAGGCGCAGCTTTCGCTGGAGAAGGCGCGGATGGAGTTCTACGACGTGCTGGTGGGCCAGGGCTACGCGCTGGGCGACACGCTCTCGCCGCCGGCCGAGGTCGTCCGGCTGGCCCGCATCCGCTCGGGATACGCCGACGCCGAAGCCTCGGTCGCCGGCGCCCGGCGCAGCCTGGAGCAGTGCACGCTGCGCGCCCCCTTCTCCGGAAAGGTCGCCGACGTGGCCCAGCAGGTCTATGAAAAGTCGGCGGGCGAATTCTGCACGCTGCTCGACGACACCCGGCTCAACGTCCGCTTCACGGTGCTCGAATCGGAGGTCGGGCTGCTCCGTCCGGGGCAGGAGATCGCCGTCAGCCCCTTCGCCGACCTGCACAGGGAGGTCAGGGGCCGCATCGTCGCCGTCAATCCCTCGATCGACGCGCACGGGCAGGTGCAGATCGACGCCGAAGTGTCCAACGACGGCTCGCTCGTGGACGGCATGAACGTCCGCGTGGCCGTCCGGCAGCAGGTGGCCGACCGGCTGGTCGTGCCCAAGAGCGCCGTGGTCATCCGCGACAACGAGGAGGTGCTTTTCCGCTTCCGCGACGGCAAGGCGCTGTGGACCTACGTCCACACGTCGCTGGCCAACAGCAGGGAGTACGCCGTCGAGGCGAACACGGAGCGCGGCGCCGACCTCTCGCCGGGCGACATCGTCATCGTCTCGGGAAACCTGAACCTGGCCGACGGGTCGGAGGTCACGATCGACGCAACCCGCTAAACCGCCCCGGCCATGCTACGCAGACTTCTCGACCGGCCCGTCGCCGTGACGATGATCGCCGTCGTCCTGGTCATCCTGGGCGTCGTGAGCAGCCGCCTGCTGCCCGTGTCGCTCGTGCCCGACATAGACGCGCCCTACATCACCGTCCAGATTCCGGCGCAGGGCGTCCCGGCGCGCCAACTGAACGAGACGGTCGTCATACCCCTCAGCCGGCAGCTCATCCAGCTCTCGCAGCTCACGGACATCCGCAGCGACGCCCGCGAAGGCAGCGCCGTCATCCGCCTCACCTTCGAGCAGGGGGCGGACATCGACTACCTGTTCATCGAGGTGAACGAGAAGATCGACCGTTCGATCTCCTCGCTGCCCCGCGACCTGGAGCGCCCGAAGGTCATCAAGGCCAGCGCCACCGACATCCCGGCCTTCTACATCAACCTCACCGTCCGGGACGAACGCCCCGCCCCCGCGCAGGACGAGCTGCACCCCGTGTCGGAGCGGTTCGCGGCCCTGAGCCGCTTCGCCTCGCAGGTCATCACCAAGCGCATCGAACAACTGCCCGAGGTGGCGATGGTGGACATGAGCGGCAGCGTGGCGTCCGAAATCCTCATCATCCCGGACGAGACGAAGCTGCGGCAGGCAGGCATCACGATCGCGGCGGTCGAAAGCGCCCTCAAGCGGGCCGACGTCACGCTGGGCAGCCTCACGATCCGCGACGGCGAGTACCAGTACAGCGTGAAGTTCAGCCCGGTGCTGGCCGACCGGGAGGACATCGAACGGATCTTCCTGAAGATCAACGGACGGCTCTTCCGTGTCAGGGACCTGGCGCAGGTGATCGAACACCCCCGCAAACGGCAGGGCACGGTCCTCTCCGACGGACGCGACGCGATCACGCTGGCCGTCGTGAAACAGTCCGACGCCCGCATGTCGCAACTCAAGAGCGAACTGGACAAGCTCCTCGGCCAGTTCCGCCACGACTACCCCGACGTGGAGTTCACCGTCACGCGCGACCAGACCGAACTGCTCGACTACTCGATCTCGAACCTGGTGAGCAACATCGTCGCCGGCGCGCTGCTCGCCTGCCTCATCATCCTCTTCTTCATGCGCGACATGAAGTCCCCGCTGCTGGTGATCCTGACGATTCCCGTCACGCTGATCGTCTCGGTGCTGGTCTTCTACGTGCTCGGCATCTCGATCAACATCATCTCGCTCTCGGGACTGGTGCTCGGCATCGGCATGATGGTGGACAACTCGATCATCGTCATCGACAACATGACGGCGCGCTGGCTGCGCGGCGAACGGCTCGCCGACGCCGTCACGCGCGGCACGAACGAGGTGGTGGCCCCCATGCTCTCGTCGGTGCTCACGACCTGCGCGGTCTTCATCCCGCTCATCTTCATCAACGGAATGGCCGGAGCGCTGTTCTACGACCAGGCGATGGCCGTCACGATCACGCTCTTCGTGGCCTACGGCGTGTCGATCACGCTGCTGCCGGTTTACTACCGCTGGTGGTACCGCCGCCAGGAGGCGTTCCGCCCCTCGCCGTGGCTCGAACGCTTCTCGTTCGACCGCGTGACGGCCTGGTACGAGACCGCGCTCAAGTGGTTCTTCCGCCGCCGTGCGCTGATGTGGGGCATCTACGCCGTCTCGATCGTTGGACTGGTCCTCCTCTTCCTGACGGTCGAAAAGGAGCGGCTGCCCCGCATGACGTACAGCGACATGCTGGTGCATATCGACTGGAACGACCGCATCTCGGCCGAAGAGAACGGCCGCCGCACGCAGCGGCTCATAGACCGTCTCGGCGAACGGATCGAACAGTCCACGGTCATGGCCGGCGTGCAGCAGTTCATCCTCTCGCACACCGAGGAGAACGGCGTGGCCGAAGCCACCGTCTATCTGAAATGCCGCGACGCGGCCGACGTGGAACCCGTGCAGCGGGAGATCCGCAGCTACCTCGCGGCCAATGCCCCGGAGGCCCTCTGCTCGTTCGGCGTCTCGGGCAACGTCTTCGACCTGATCTTCGCCGAACGGGAGGCCGTGCTCACGGCGCGCCTGCGCTCCACGACGGGGCAGAACGCCGACCCCGAACGGCTGCAACGGCTCCTCGACCGCATCCGCGAGGCGCTGCCCGGACTGGAGGTCCCGCAGGCAGCCATGCAGGAGGACATCCTCTACGTGGCGCAGCCCGAACGGATGGCTCTCTACGGAGTGACCTACGGCGACCTGATCGCCACGCTGCGCAACGCCCTGAACGAGAATACGCTCTTCACGATCTCGAGCGGCGACGAATCGCTGCCCGTGGTCGTCGGCAACAACCTCCGGAGCCTCGACGAGCTGCTGGAAAGCACCTTCATCCGCACCGCCGAGGCCGAAATCCCGGTCGGCGCGCTGATGCGCCAGACCATGACGCGCGACCTGAAGCACATCGTGGCCGGAGCCGAAGGCAACTACTACCCGCTCGACCTGTCGCCCCGCGCCGGGGAAGTGCCGCAGGTCATCTCCGCGATCCAGCGGTGCGTCGCCGGGGACGACGGCTTCGAGGTGAGCTTCAGCGGCAGCTACTTCTCCAACCGCGGCATGGTCGGGCAGCTCGTCGGCGTGCTGGCCGTCGCGCTGCTGCTGCTCTTCTTCATCCTGGCGGCGCAGTTCGAATCGCTGGTCCAGCCGTGGATCATCCTGTCGGAAATCGTCATCGACCTGTTCGGGGCGATCCTCGTGCTCCGGCTCTTCGGCGAGTCGCTCAACCTGATGTCGATGATCGGCCTGATCGTCGTCTGCGGCATCGTCATCAACGACTCGATCCTCAAGATCGACACGATCAACACCCTGCGCCGCAACGGCCGACCGCTCAAACGGGCCATTCTGGAGGCCGGACGGCGGCGCCTGAAGGCGATCGTCATGACCTCGCTGACGACGATTCTGGCCGTCGCCCCGTTCCTGGCCCGCGGCGACATGGGCTCCGACCTGCAATTCCCCATGTCGCTGGTCATCATCAGCGGCATGACCGTCGGCACGCTGGTCAGCGTCCTGTTCATCCCGCTGGCCTACTACGAAATCCACAAGCCGCGCCGATGAACCGCCCGCGGCCCATACCTTCCCGGCGACGCGGAATCCCCGCCTTCTCGGTACTGCTCATCATGGCGGCGCTGACGGTCGTCGGCGCGGCCATGCTGCCGATGCTCAGCATCCAGTACACGCCGACCACCCCCCAGCGCGGCATCGGGATCTACTTCTCCTGGCCCGACGCCTCGGCGCGGCTCGTCGAACAGCACGTCACCTCGCGCATCGAGGGGGCGCTCTCGACCGTCTCGGGAAACACGGGCATCTCCTCCACCTCGTCGAAGGGCTCCGGCAGCATCTGGCTCTCCTTCGCCAAGGGAACCGACATGACGGCGGCCCGCTTCGAGGTCGCCACCACGATCCGGAACCTCTACGCCAAGCTCCCCGAAGGGGTCAGCTACCCCTACATTTCGCTCGCGGCGTCGGGGAACCGGCAAGAGTCCGAGACGCTCGTCTATACCGTCAAGGCCGACCTCCCGTCCGAACGCATCGAGGAGTTCGTCTCGGCGCACGTCTCGACGCCCCTCTCCCAGATCGAAGGCGTCGGGAAGGTCTCCCTGTCGGGCGTCACGCCCTACGAATGGGTCATCCGCTTCGACCCCAAGGCGGCGGAGACCGCGGGAATCACCGCCGCCGACCTCGCCTCGGCTTTCGGCGCCTACTTCAGCAACGACATCGTCGGGCTGACGACCCTGCCCGGGGAGGACGGCACGGAGCGCACCGTGGTCCTCCGCCTCCGCAACCGGGGCACAACCGACTTCGGGGAGATTCCCGTCGCCAAACGCAACGGCCGCATCTACCACCTGCGCGACTTCGCCTCGGCCCGCTGGCAGGAGCAGCGGCCGACGAGCTATTTCCGCATCAACGGACTGAACACGATCACCCTGGCGATCTCCTGCGAGGCGCACACGAACATGCTCCGGGTGGCCGCGGCGGTCAAGGAGGAGATGGCGCGCCTCCAGGAGCGTTTCCCGCCCGAGCTGTCGGCCACGCTCACCTACGACGCCACGGAATACGTCTCGGGCGAGCTGGAGAAGATCTACCTGCGCACGCTGCTCTGCGTCGCCATCCTGCTCGCGTTCGTCTTCGCCGTGAGCCGCGACCTGCGCTACCTGGCCATCATCGCCACGACGCTGGCCGTCAATATCCTCGTGGCGGCGGTCTTCTACAACCTCCTGCACCTGGACATCCACATCTACACGCTGGCCGGCATCACCGTGTCGCTGGGCATCATCATCGACACGTCGATCATCATGGTGGACCATTACAGCTACTACCGCGACCGGCGCGTCTTCGTCTCGATCCTCGGAGCGCTGCTGACCACCATCGGGGCGCTGGGCATCGTCTGGCTGCTGCCCGAGGAGCAGCGGCTCAACCTGGTCGATTTCTCACTGGTCATCGTCATCAACCTCGCCGTCTCGCTCTTCGTGGCGCTGCTTTTCGTCCCGGCGCTGCTCGAAAAATTTCCGCTGGGACGCAGCATGACCGTCTCGTCCGTGCGCCGGCGGCGTTTCACGGTCCGCTTCTCGCGCCTCTACGGCCGCTTCATCGCCTGGGGACGCCGCCGCCGCTGGATCTTCGTCGCGGCCCTGCTCTGGGGCTTCGGCCTCCCGACGTTCCTGCTGCCCGACAGGATCGAGGAGGAGGACGGGAAACCCCTCCCGTGGCCGGCCCGGTGGTACAACGGCGTCATGGGCAGCGGATTCGTCACCGCACACCGCCAGACCCTCGACAAGGTGCTCGGCTCGTCGCTCAACCTCTTCAGGACGGCCACCGGACGCTACAACTACTTCCGCCAGCCCGCGCAGAAGGTACTCTACATCAACGCCGGCATGGCCGAAGGCTGCACCGTGCAGCAGCTCGACGAGGTCGTCCGCCACATGGAGAACTACATCAGCCGGTTCGACGAGGTGCAGATGTTCCGCACGAACATCTACGGCTACGACAACGCCCAGATCATCGTCACCTTCAAGCCCGAATACGAGAACGGCCCCTTCCCGTCGATGCTCAAACAGGAGCTCACCGCGGCGGCCATCCGCTTCGGCGGGGCGACGTGGCGCATCTCGGGCATCGACGACAACTACTTCAACAACAACGTCATCAGCAACTACCGCTCGAACCAGATACGCCTCCGGGGCTACAATTACGACCAGTTGTCGGACTACGCCGACGCACTGGTGGATTCGCTGTCGCAGAACCGCCGCGTCTCGCAGCCCGAAATCATGACCGGCAACGGCTGGAGCCTGCCGCACAACGAGTTCAACATCCGCTACGACGACGAACGCGTCGCCGCCGCGGGGCTGAACGTCGCCGACTACTACTCGCTGCTCGGCACGATGCTCTACCGCGCGCCGCTCCCGTCGGTCTACAACGGCGACGAGATGCAGCGCGTCGTGCTCGAATCGGCCGACCGCGACCGCTTCGACCGCTGGCACGTCGCCAACGCGCAGGTGAGGATCGACTCGCTGCAAACGAAGCTCTCCGCCGTCGGAACCATCGAGAAACGCCGCACGGGCATCTCCATCTACCGCTACAACCAATCCTACCAGATCACCGTCGGATTCGACTTCATCGGCTCCTACGAGCTGGGCCGACGGCTCATCGAGCGCACGGTGGACCGGCTCAACGAGGAGACGCTGCCCATCGGGTTCATCGCCGACTCGCCCACCTACCGCTACGGCTTCGGTCAGAAGAAACAGGAGGTGTGGCTGATCCTGCTGGTCATCGCCATCATCTACGCCATGTGCGCCGTCATCTTCGAGTCGCTGCGCAAACCGCTGGTCATCATCCTGATGATCCCGGTGTCGTTCATCGGCGTCTTCCTCACCTTCGGCTGGTCGGACTTCGTCTTCGACCAGGGCGGATTCGCCGCCTTCGTCCTGCTGTGCGGCATCGTCGTCAATGCGGGCATCTACCTCATCAACGAGGAGGACAACTGGGCCGCGACGTCGCGCAAGCGGGGCATCCCGCTCTACCTGAAGGCCTACAACCACAAGATCGTCCCCATCGCGCTGACCATCCTCTCGACCGTGCTGGGGCTCGTGCCGTTCCTTTACGACGGTCCCGAGGAGGTCTTCTGGTTCGCATTCGCCGTGGCGGCCATCAGCGGCACGCTCTTCTCGCTCATCGCGCTGGCGGTCTATCTGCCGATCTTCCTTCCGATGCGCCGCAAACCCCGTCCCGAGCCATGATGCGGAAACACCATCCCCTTCTCCGCGCGGCGGTGCTCCTGCTCTGGACCGCCGCCTGCTGGCGGCTTTTCGTCCCGGCCCTCGACGTCCCGACGCAGGAGCTGCGGGCGAACGCCCTCGCGTCGATGCAGGGCACCCTCCTGCTGCTCCTGCTGGCCGGGGCCGTTCTCCTCGTCCGTGCCCCGCGCATCCGCCCCAATGCCGCGGACTGCTGCGCCGCGCTGCTGCTCGCCGGCGTCACGGCCTCCCGGTTTCTCCTCCCCGGACCCGCCGCCCCGGCGCGTTACGACGAGCTGCTCCAGGCGGCGATGCTCTACGCCTCGCTGCGCATCCTTTTCACGGCCGAACGGCATGCCGCCGCCGTGCTGCTTACGCTGTTGTGCCTCTTCGGCATCTACGAGGCGTGGACCGGCATCCGCCAGATCTACGGATTCGCCTACTCGAACCACGGGCTTTTCAAAGTCACCGGCACGCTCTTCAACCCGGGTCCCTATGCGGGCTTCATCGCCCCCGTCCTCGTCTGCGCCGTCGCCTGCATCGTCCGCAGCAACCGCCTCGCGGGCGACGGTCACTTCCTTGCCGTCGCTCTTATAGGTCACTTCCACATGGTCGCGGTGCTGTATGACCTCAAGCACCTCGGCTCCGAGCTTCACCTTGTCCCCGAGCGTGTGCGCGATGGCCTGCGGGACTATCTGGAACAGGAAGGCCTGAGCGCCCAGGCGCTGACCAATACAGTACAGCCTTGGTGAACGTATGAAGCAGGTGAAACTAATTAACCCAAAAGAGCCGGAGCC
>ERZ827498.4423-NODE-4423-length-11031-cov-4.249909_pt1 | contig 11031 bp, 4 predicted proteins | sample MGYA00519865_ERZ827498 | MGnify/ENA primary metagenome ERZ827498 (study PRJEB31778, sample SAMEA3449328) | human gut metagenome | biome: human gut; feature: human-associated habitat; material: faeces | place: United Kingdom | collected 2010/2012 ...
GTTACCGCTTCCCCTGCGGTAACGGCAGTTTGCGTCATAAAGAGATCATAACCTCGCACTCTTTCTGCGTCAGCTTGTGCAGATACTTTTTGATCCCTTCCCACATCAGCTTGGACTCGACGCTTTCCTCAATCGGGTTCATCAGGCGTCTATACACTGTGTCTACCTCGTCACGGCATTCCTCAATGGAAATCTCATGCTTTGCCTTAACCATCAGTGCACGAATGTAAGAAGCGCGCCGGGCATACAACACCTTGGTCATAAACTTTGTAAAGCGTGCAGCCAGTTGCGCGTCCTCACCACTAAACCATAGCTTATTTTTCTTTGCCATCGTAAACCTCCTGAATTATGGGTTTCATTGAATAGACCTCAAAATTCGGAGGCGCGCGGGTCGGGTAAGAATTACGGCAGCGCATCTTACATTAAGCGAACGCAAAAAAAGGCCCGACAGCCGTTGTGGCTGTCGGGCCAAAAACAATCTGTAATTGTCTTTATAACCGATTACTTATCGTTTCTTTTCTTGCAGACAAATACAACTGCAAGTCCGAGCAGAGATGCCACCAGAAGCACGACGTACAGCGTGGGGTTGGAGGTATCGCCCGTTTGCGGCATTGCCGTTATGGTGGACGGCTTTGAAGTGCTTGCCGGGGTGGGGGCCGGTGTGGGAGCAGCAACTTCGTTCTTCTTGGTTTCGCTGTCGTTTGAACTGTTGTTGCTGCCCGGATTGCTGCCGCTGCTCGGCACGGCGGTGTCCTTATAGGCAATCGCATAGACAGAGAAGCGGTCGGTCTTAAAGGTCAGCGTCTTGTTGGCTGCATCAAACGCGGCATCCAGCACGGCAATCGCACCTTCATGGCAGCGCACAATGCAGTAGTTGCGGTTGACCGCGCTGTCCGTATGGATGAGCGCGTCCGGCACAACAACAGAGATCGGCAATGCGTTCTTAGTCGTGTGCAGGGCTGCACCGGGCTGCCGGTTACCATTCACGGTCATGTACTTGAACAGACTGATGTCGAGATACTGCCCGATGGTGTAGTCCTTGGCGGCCTGTGCCATCGCTGTTTTTACTGCATCGGGAACATTGGCCTCTTTCACGGTCAGCACAATGTCCATGATTGCGCCGTCGGCAATCTGTGCCAGTTCATCGGCGGTAATGTCGCCGCTGTCCACCAGCATGGCAAGCAATTCAGCTTTGTCGGTCAGCAGGGTGGCGGGCGGTACAGTGCCCTCAAACTTAATATCCACTTTCACCTTGCCGTTGCCGATCGTAATCTCCTTGTCGGGGGCATCCTCCGCCTTGGCGGGGACAATCACGTAGGTCTGTTCAACAGCGCCGGTATAGTTGCCCTTGGCGGTGATGGTCAGTGTGTGGCTGCCGGGGTCGGTGGCGGTGTTGCCCGCCACGGTGTAGGAATCTGCGGGGAGTTCTTTGTCGTTCAGCAGGACTTTCTCGACCGTTTGGGTCTGTTCCGCGCCGTTGGCAGTAAGCGCCTTGCCCAGCTTGACGGTTGCGCCGTCAATAGACTTGGGATTGATGGTGAATTTGCCCTCGGCAAACGTGACCTCGTAGTTCGGGTTTGCGCCTGCATCGGCGGTGGCGGTGATGTCATATTCGCCGGCATTCTCGCCCTCAGCACGCGCCAGCGTGATACCTTTCAGCGTTTCACCACTCAGTACACCACTGACTATGTAAGTCAGTTTGGGGTCTTTTTCCTCATATACCTTGGACTTGTTGTCCGGGGTGACGGTGACTTCCTTGGCGGTGATGGTTGCAGTGGTTTCGGTCTGATTTCCGCTTTCAGCCAGCACATAGTTGGCGGCAGAATCGCCGCCCAGCGTCAAATTGGAAATCGTGACTTTCTTCTCACCGACATCAGCGCTTTCCATTGTACCTGTGGCAGTAACGGTTAAGGTGTCATTTTCCAGAACACCGCCAAGGGTCACCGCGCTGTAATCCAGCCCAGCATTGGTCGTGCCGTCATAGACTTTGTCGTTTGCGGTGATACCCGAAACCGTAACCGCCTTGGGGTTGACCGTAACGGTTGCAGTGCCGGTGTTCGTCGTGTATTTTCCACCGTAGGACTTATCGGGGGTGAATGTCCACTTGGCATTATGGCTACCCGCGTTGAGTTTCACGGCAGGTGTGTCCCATGTAAACGTGCCGTTGACCGCTACACCAGTGACGGGGTCTTGCATCGTGCCTGTGATGGTGCTCGCGCTCAGCTCGTTGCCGTAGGTAATCGGCGTTGCGGTGATTGTGCCGTCCGGCACGGGTTTGATTTGGTTCACCGCGCTGACCTTGACAGTCAGAGTGATGTCCTTATAGTTTATGCTCTTGATTACCACGGTCACTGTGCCCACAGAGCCGGTGGTTTCCACGTCGTTTTTCTGAATGGGCAGGGTCAGCTCGCCATTTTCCACCTTCGCGCCGCTGGTGTAGTAGCCGTCATTTAGTTTGATTTCGCCGATCTCATAGGTGAGCGCACCGTACGCTTTGGGAGTTTCCAGCGTGGGCAGGGCTGGGAGCGTCACAGTGTAGGTCTTTTCGTGGCCGTTTACAATGGTCAGCGCGGTTTCCTTGGTGAAGTCAGGCGCAGCGGCCTTGGTGATGCTGCCAGTGGTAGGGAAGCTGCTCTGCTCCAGGGCGTAATTCTTCGCGGTCTGCTCCGTCAAGGTCACTGTGGCAGTGACGTTCTTGCCGTTGCCCACACCGGCATCGTCAAAGCTGGCGGTGACGGTGTAGTCTGTGCCTCGGTTCAAGGTCACGTTGTCGAAGGTCACGCTGGAGATGTCCGCGTTTGTCGTGCCATCATAAGGCTTGGGCGCAACCGTTACCCCGGTGATCGTCAGCGGCTTCTTCCCAATGCGGACCGCCACGCTGGCGGGTGCGGTATCGTTGTGGTTTGCATCGCCAATCACCCGATACCACACGGTATATGCTCCGGCATCGGTGCCGGTAGGGATGTCCTGGCTGTATGTGCCGTTCTCGGTCAGGCTGTACAGCATGGTGCCATGGTCCGTCATGCCCGCAGTAATCAGCGCCTGCTCCTGTCCGGTATAGGTCAGATTTTCCTGCGCCGTGGGAGCGGTGAAGGTGGGGGTAGCCTTGTTCACCTTGATGGTCACAGTTCCGGTCGCGGGGGCGTATTCCTCGTAGCCCGCAGCCGGGGTGAACGTCCACGAAGCCGTATAGTCGCCAGCTGCGCCGGGTTTGGCTTCAGGGTTCGTCCACGCGAACGTGCCCTTGACCTCTTCTCCGGTGCCGGGGTGTTTCATCGTGCCGGTGGCCGTAAGCTTACTTTCGTTCAGCATCTGGCCGTAGGTGATATCCGACGCGCTGACGGTGACGCCCGATGCATTGGGGGGAATCCTTGCGCTAATGTAGACCTTGATGGTAAACTCGAAATTCTGATAGTTCGTGGTCACAACCGGGACGGTTATCGTGCCGATTTGTGTGTTAACATCTGAGGTGTGCGCAGACACAGTGGGCAGAGTCAGAATGCCTTCCTCTGACACGGACATACCGTTGTTGCTGTCGAGGTAGGTGCTATCCGTAAAATGGTAATCACACCCTTGATACTGGATATCGCCATACTCGCAGCCCTCAGACAGCTTCGGCAGGAGCTTGGCCAGATCGATCGTGTAGGTCTTTGCCAGATCGTTGAAAACAAGCTGCGTGATCTCACCCGGTGAGGTCACAGTGGCTTGCTTGATGGTAAAGGTCGCGCCGCCGGATTGTGTGATTACCTTCGATGTTGAAGGAGTGTCCTCACCATAGGTCTGAAGCACATAGTTGTCGTCGTTGAGTGTTATTTTGAAGGTGATCCCATACTTCTCACCGGCATCCGGCGAATAGATGGTTTCTTCACCACTCTTCTTAACAAAGTACGCATCCGAAATGGTGTAGGCTTCACTCGGAACATCGACGACGCCAGAAGCAGAAAGCGTTTTGAATTTCAGAGCCGTTGCCCATTCGTTTGCGCTCATGTTAATTTCCGCCGTGCCGTCATAGACTTTGGAAATGGCAGAGGAAACCATGACGCTGTCGATCTTCATCGGCTCGATCTTCCATTCCACGTTTTCAATCTTGCCAGAGTAGTTGCCGTTGCCATTGACAGTCAGCGTATAGCTGCCCGCGTTGGCCTGCATCGTGGCATCCACGTAGAAGTCTGTGCCTTTGGTCAACGTTGTATTTTCGTCGAGCTTGACCGTGACCGCCGGGAATTGTTTTTGACCGTTATAGGTCGGGTTCTCGACTGTTACCTCCGCGCCCTCAAGGCTGACCGGCGTAACGGTGATGGTGATCTCCGCGCTCTTGGAATAGCCGCCGCTGGTGCAGATGAGGAGATAGGTGTGCGTTCCCGCGGCGAGATTGTCGGGCAGTGTGTAATTTGCGCCAGTTGCCCCTTCCAGCGGTGCTGTCGCCGCAGCCCCCTCGAGCTTATACCACAAATAGCTAAGGTCCGCTCCGCTCGTTTCGCCCATTCGGCAGCTTGAGACCAGCGTTACCTCTCCCGTCGTGCCATATGCCATGGTCGTCGGGACTTCTTTATGATTCTTATCCTTCGCGTATATCTTGACACTCTGGATGGGCGCTTTCTCCACGGTGACTTTAAGCCCACTTATTGTTTCCTTGTGGCTGTCATCCGCCCAATAACCGGTTTCGTACTTGAAGGCATAGCCCTCCTCCAGCAGGTCGCCGAGGGTCAGATCGGTCACCTTTTCATTGGAAACCGTCACCTTACCAATTCTGCCCTTCGTCGTACCGGAGTCCTTGATCGTCGCTCTGGCGTCCACGCTCAGCGCATCGACGTTGTGACCGTTCAGATCGAAGAGGAACGGATTGTTGATCATCACCGTAGTTCCGGTCACGTCCGCCAGCAGCTTCAGTGTGCAGCCGTTGTTTTTGGTCGCGTAAACGAGCGCATCGGTGAAGCTCGGGAAATACTTTGCGTCCGAACCGGTGATATCGACCTGTGCTGCGGCTTTCATCCCACAGGTGTGGCAGGGATCCTCCGTCATGGATTTTCCATCCGCCGAGCCGTGATCGCAGACCTTCTGGCAGACGGTACACTTGCCGTTTTCCCAGTTGTGCTCGCACGGGCGCACGGTCACTTCGTCTGCCGTTTGGGTCTCGCTGCTCAGATCGAGCACTGTGTCACCATTCCAGAACAGGCTTTCGTCCAGATAGTCGGAAAGATGCTTGCCGCTATCCTCTGTTTTGATGCTGTAGTTGTTAGTGCCCTTCCGGAACGTGCCGCTTTTCAGCACGGCGTTGCCATCTGTTTTTAACAGCACACCGCCGGTGTACGTGCCGCCGTCAAACTCCACCGTGCCATAGGTCACATATGCCAGCAAGACGGACCGTTGACCATTCAAGGTATCCGGTACAGTTCCGCTCTTTGCGGTCACATTTTCCAGTGTCAGCTTCGGGCCGCTATTGGATGAGATGTAAAGAACGCCCTCATAGCTCGTGCATCTGCTGCCATCCAGCGTGCCGTTTTTCAGCGTCAGCTGGCTTCCGTTGTGCAGCATGATCAGGCAGGCACCGTCGGCACTCAGGGTATGGTTGTCCAAATCAATGGTGAAGTTCTTTTGGGAAGAACCTACCTGCAGCACCGCGCCGTTGCCCAGATCAAGATCATCCAGCAGCGTGATGGTCCCGCCGTTCTGGACGGCATCGATCGCCTTCGACAGAGAAGCGTATTCCACATTTCCGATCTTTGCAACCGGCGCATCTATGGCCGTACCCTGCTGAACGGTCACGACCGTGTTGAAGCCGCCGCCGGTGCGCACCTGTGTTCTGTTCTCATCCACATAGACACAGCCATCTCCCAGAAGTTCCATGCAGTCGCGGCTGGTGGCGTCGGTGGTCTCGTTCACCTTCCAGAAAATGCTTTTGACATTCTCGTTTGTCATGGTATCCATGTAGGGGCGGAACGTACCGCCTTTCAGTGTGACTTGACTTTTTGCACCTACGTACAGTCCCTGATAGTCGCCGCTTTTGATGACAGCAGAGCCGAAGTCGCCCACCATCACACTGCTTTTATTGCTCGTTACTGTGGCGGTCACAGCTTCCAGCGTCATGCTCGCACCGGATCTGTACGCGCGGATGGCGCAGCTGCCGATTCCTGTGGCTTTTACTGTACCGTTCTTCACCGTTACGGTGGCATTTTTGACCAGCAGAACGCCGTCAGATGACCACGTCTTGGAGCTGGACAGCGTTTTGCCGTTCAGGTCGAAGGTGATGCTCTTGCTGATGGTCACATATGTCTCGCCCAGGTCTACGTCGCTTAGCAGTGTGACGGTATCGCCGTTCTGCGCCGCGTTCAGTGCCGCCGGGAGGGATTCGTATGTGCCTCCATCCGTGCCGTCTTTTTTTGTTACCGAAGCGGCCTCAACGACAGCCTCGTTGACTGTGAGTTCCGCAGTTGTTGACCGTTCCTCTTCGTAGTTCTTGGTTTCGCCGGTCTTGGCATAGACGTAATATGTGCCGGGTTCGCTGATTGCAGTGTTCTCGTCAATCTTGGGCATGGCATCGCTACCCTCTACGTCAGAAGAGCCCGCCCAGCTTTTTAACGCGGAAGCCAGATAATAATATGTCACCTCGGCGTCTTCCGGAGCACCCTCGACAGACAGAAGCGGAAGAAGTTTTTCGCCCGCCGTGCAAGCCGTCTTGGAAAGAGATACGGTCAGATCGGGATAGGCCTTGTTGATGTTGCCGCCGATCGTAAACGTTCCTTCGCCCGCCTTGAGCTTGTACTTTGCCGCGGCTTCGCCGATTAGCGCGATTTCCACAGTGACGGTATGCCATCCCGCGTCCGCGGAATCGAACGTCTTCTTGGCGGTAAAGCCCGTTCCTTCTTTGAGTTTGATTTCATTTGTGCCGTCTGTAAACGTCAAGTCGATTGGAATCGTGCCGCCGTCCGTCGTGCCGTCATAGCTGCGGCCAATGGAATCGGGCTTGCTGACGCACCGAATCTCTGTCCGCTTGTCTTCTCCGGGGATATACGTGCCGCCGCCCCCTTCTGTCGGGCTTCCGGGGGCTACATAAATCCCACCGCCTGCGGCGCTCTGCCCCGCATCGTTAAGGGCGGGGAGTTCGTTTTTCCCCTCCATAGTCGGCTCATTCTGCACGGCTTGTTTGCCGGTTTCTTCGTCTGCGGTATTCTTCTCGGCAGCCGCAGGCGCATCCTCTGTCGGGTTTTCTTCGGGGTTCGCGGGCGGGGCATTCTCACCCGCGCCGGTTTGTGCAGGGGTGGTCTTTTCTTCTTCTTTTTCTTCCAGCGCAGGTGCAGGGATTTGTGCTTCCTGCGTTGCACTGACCGTCTGTTCCGGCGGCTGTCCCTCTGCTGCCAGCGCCCCGGTGGGGGTCAGGGTCAGGCAGAGGGTGATCGCCAGAAACAGGCTCAATACACGTTTTTTCATCAGGTTTTCCTCCGTTTGCCATCAGTGGTCGGAAATAAGCCACAGCTTTTTGGCTGCGGTTTTGGCTTCGCTGCGCCGCTTTACACCCAGTTTTTCTAAAATATGGCTCACATGGGTCTTTACCGTGGGCAGCTTCACGTCCATGATCTGCGCGATCTCGGCATTGCTTTTGTCCGCGCAAATCAAGCGTAGTATCTGTAATTCCGTAGGGGTAAGCTCCTTCGCCGCCCTCATGCGCGGGGCAAGAAAGCGCGGATAATAGGTCGCCTGTGTCCGCACGGCGGCCATAAGGCGCTTGTACCATTTTGTATCATCGTTCCGGTTCAGCTTTTCCAAAAGGGGCAGCACGGCGGCGCTGTACACGCTGACGGGCGTGATAAAGCTGTACTCTGCCGCCGTATCCAGCGCGGCCGTAAGCCGCGCCCGCCATGCGTTGTCCTTTTTCCGATACAGGGCAAGGGCGCACAGAATGTTCAGGTGGATGCCGTCAATATGCCGCCCGCAGCCCTGTATGTAGCGTTCCAGCGGCGAAAGCGTCAGCAGGGCGGCGTCCGGGCGGTTCTGCGCAATTTCAACCATGGCTTGCGTCAGGTATTGATACCGCTTCATTACGTTCAGGTGCATGGGGTCGCGGGGCGCTTTTGTGCGGTACCACTCGTCGGCACTGTCCTGGTCGTCACAGTGCAGGGCCATTCGGCAGAGCATCGCGTCCATATTCGGCAAAAAGCGGGTCAGACCCTGCGCTTCAAACCGGGCACGCAGTGTTTCAATCGTGCGGCGGGCATCTGCCGCCTGCCCCTTGGACAGCTGGCAGCGCGCCAGCAGCCCGTTCACGGCAAACTCTATATCCGGCGTTCCCTTTTGCTGAATCTCACTCACCTGCGGGATAAGCGCAAGCATACGCTCGGTGATGTTTTCACCCTTTTCAAATTTGCTTTCGGCAACGGCGCAGTCCGCCAGCCCCACGCCGTCTTTTTTCAGCACGGCCTCTACCGGGGTGCGAAGCGTCCGATACAAAAGATCGTCCTTTTTGCTCCACTCTGAAAAATCCTTGCCGCCGTTCATAATGCTGGGCAAGGTACTGGTCACGGAAAAAGACGGCAGCGTTATTTCTTTATCGGTCAGCAGCCGGAACACGGCCGGGATTGTTTTTATCAGCCCCTCCACACCGCGCTGCGGCAGGGAAATATCCAGCCATGCAAGGCGGCTGCGAGCCTGTCTGGCGGCAGGGTCCTGTTTTTTACGGCAGTCGGCAAAGTTCTTTAGCGCCCCATACCACCGTTCCGAGCCTTCATAGTCCATTGCCAGGGCGCAAAGCATACTCATTCCCTGCATCAGGGAAGGCGAAGCCAAGATTTCGCTTTCCGGCAGAGCGCGGTAATACTTTTCCATCTCGCTGTAATGTCCCATGCCGGGGTGCAGCTCGGAATTGCGGATCAGCAGCTCGGATATTTTGGCGTGATCCCCGCTTTTGGTGTAGCATTCCAGCGCGTGGGCATAATCCTCTTTCAGCTCGTAGTAAAGCGCCCCGCGGCTGAAAACGGCGCGGCGCTTTTCCTCGCTGCATTCCTTTTCCATCTCCCAGAGAAGGAAGGCGCGGAACTGCGGCCAGAAGTGGAAGTGCCGCACATCGTCATAACGCAGCATCGTTGTGTTGTGCAGAAGCCAGTCCAGCAGATTCCCGGTGCGGGGGTCGCCGCTGACCATTCGCGCCATTTCCAAATCAAAGCGCTCAAAGGGGGCAAGATCCAGCAAAAAATGCCGCACCGGAAGATCGAACCGGCGATAGATGGCATCCTCGAAGTAGCTGAACACCTCCCGGTAAGCCTGCGCTACGATTTCCGGGGCGAACGGCTTGCCGCCGGACATACACCGCGCCGTAACGGCGACGCCCAGCGGGTAGCCGATGGATTCTTTCAGGATGCCGTTGATTTCGCTTTCCGTCACGGCTGCCTTGCGGGCGGCAAAAAAGCCGCGTATATCCTCGCGGTCAAAAAGAAGGTCGTCCGGCTCCAGCGTGGTCATAAGACCCGTGTATTGGAAGGCCGTCAAGTACGACGGCGGCACCCCGCGGGAGAGGAACACAAACCGCCGCGTCGGGTTGGCACGGATCAGTTCACAGAGCGCCTGCGCGGTTTCCTGCTCCTGCAAAAGCTGAAAGTCGTCGATCAAAAGGACATCCCAGTTTTCCGGCAGTGTGCGCAGCGTAAAATCCGGCGCATCGGCACACAGCCGCAGCGTCCGATGCCCGCACAGCAGCGCATTGGCCAGCGCCGTTTTGCCAAAGCCGCAGGGCGCACTGAAAAAAAGGATGCGGCCGCTTTGCATAACGCTGTCAAATTTTTGCTGCACAGATGGTTTTATCAGAATATTTCCGGTCAATTTTAACTCCTTTTGGGTGAAGAACGTGGGAAATGCCATACTATAATAGTTAAATTATATCATCCGAAGGGGAAAAGTAAATCATCCCAAAGTATGAAATTTGGTCCTTTTGAAGGGGCCGTGCAGCGCGCTTATCTTCGGCTTTACGATATATTCTCCCGAAAAAAGCACTTGACAATTCGAGCATTTCACCCCATAATTTATATAATTAGTGTGGTGCTGTCAGCGGACAGCAAAGAACGAAGGAGACAAGATGAAAAAGCAAATCGTAAGCACCCTTATGATGGCTGTTTTCACACTTGTGTTTCTGCTGTCTGCGGGAATGCTGTTGACCTATTATGGGGAAGGTGTGCGGCAGCAGCAGGCATTTCGTGCGCTTGAAAGGATAACAGAGCAGGCAAATAACCATGGCGGAGAAAACTCCAAGACCGCAGCCGTACAGACCGAGCAGTCCGCAAAGAAAAACGCGGCGCAGGAATATAACGCCCTGAAGGAAAAGAACCCGGACTTTTGGGGATGGATAAAAATTAACGACACGGCGTTGAGCTATCCTGTCATGCACACGCCTGAGGAACCGGAGTATTATCTTCGCAGAGATTTTGAGGGGGCTTATTCACTGCGCGGCGTACCGTTTTTGGACGCCAGATGTTACGACGGCTGCGGCAACTACATCATCTATGGCCATTATATGAAGGATGGAACCATGTTCGGCTCGCTGCAAGCCTATGCAAAGCCTGCCTACTGCGAGGCACACCCCACCATTACGCTGAATACCGCAACCGGATGTGCGGATTACACGGTAATGGCGGCATTTTATTCACAGGTTTACAGCCAAGAGGATAGCAGGGTGTTTCGGTATTACCAATACGCCGACCTGTCGAACGAGGCGGACTTTGCAACCTATGTGGAGCAGGTGCAAAAAGCGGCGCTGTATGACACCGGAGTAAATGCGCAGTATGGGGAACAGCTGCTTACACTTTCCACCTGCAGTTACCACACAGACGAGGGAAGATTTGTCGTTGTGGCAAAGAAACAGGAATGATTTTGTGCAATGGCAGCCTTCGACTTGCCTTGGCGCTTTATGCTCAAGGCTTTTGGGGCGAAAACATTTAACACACCAAACTCAGCGGATCAACCCGAACCCCGCCCTGCATTACCTCAAAATGCAGGTGGTTGCCGGTGCTGTCGCCTGTGCTGCCCACATACCCAATCACCTGCCCT
>ERZ827498.4428-NODE-4428-length-11026-cov-2.733023_pt1 | contig 11026 bp, 11 predicted proteins | sample MGYA00519865_ERZ827498 | MGnify/ENA primary metagenome ERZ827498 (study PRJEB31778, sample SAMEA3449328) | human gut metagenome | biome: human gut; feature: human-associated habitat; material: faeces | place: United Kingdom | collected 2010/2012 ...
CCCAAAACACCTCCGAGCAACGAACTTAAAAAGACTTGTAAAAAACCGGCAGACAAACCCGGAATAATATACAACGCCGGCAACGTAAATATCACACCCGCAACGACCGTTCCCGAACTATCAACCGCCGCCGAACCACAGTTCTCTCCCGTTTCCGAACCTGCCGCACCTAAGCCGGACAACATCGTTGACCTGTTCGGCGCAGTTGTGGAGCAGAGTGAGGAAGATTCGCTCACGGAACTTATGGCGAAAATCGCCCAAAGTCGCCCCGTATTTGACTACGCTTCCATTCAGGACGAAATCAAGGACGCGGACATGACCTTTGAGAAGCTTCGCGTTAAAATGTCGGCAGACTGTCCGGAGCTGGAGGCTCGCGCCCATGTTTCGTGGTCGCTCAGCTACGCCGGTTTCAGTGAACGCATTACAGACGTAAACAGCACGATCTATGACGCGAAATCCAAGCTGGAACAGAGCAAGAAGTTCAAGGACGCACTGAAAAAGCGCAAGCCTGCGGATAAACTGCCGGTTTGCAGCGTCAAGCCTACCGTCACCGCGCAGAAGAAAGGTATTTTGCCGTTCCCGTCTTACAAGGCAATGTGCCACAGCATGGACGCCGCAGAACAGTCAGCTGCTCCCATTTGCTACATTCCTTCGCAGAACGGGCAGATTTACGAAATGCGCCGCAACGAGATCGGTACGTTTATCGCGCCGTCCTCGAAAATCGTGGAGCTGGACATGGTACGGGCAGGGTTTCAGATGAACCTGCCCCGGCTTCCAGCCGCCAAGCTCGCGGAAATCATTTCGTTCTTCCGCCGTGTGTGCGCAGCGTATGACTGCTGCATGGAAGCGCTCGTCAATGTGTACTGGGACCGCGTGGAGCAGGAATATATCCTGCACGTTCCGACGCAGCAGGCTACCGCAGTCAGCGTGGAAACAGATCTTTCAGACCGCCCGGACGAAAGCCGCTATTATCTCGTGATGGAGGTTCACTCGCATAACATGATGGCGGCGCAGTTCTCCAGGACGGACGATGCGGACGAACAGGCCACGCGCCTGTACATGGTCATCGGACGGCTGGATCGGTTCTATCCCGAGATCCGCTGCCGGTTTGCCTGCGGCGGACAGCACATTGAAATTCCCGCCGAACAGGTCTGTGAACGGACCGATGTGCCGTTCTCGACTGCGTGGCTCACCGCCGTTCACGCCCACCGAAAGGAGGCGGCGTGATGCGCTTTCGGACAGACTGCCCCGTTCACATCGTTATGCTCGGCTGCGGCGGCACCGGCGGTCATATCGCACCGCACCTGTACCGCTTGCTGTATGCGCTGTTCCGTCCGTCTAAGGTCATTCTCTGTGACGGCGACATCGTGGAGCAGAAGAACCTCGTCCGGCAGAATTTCATCGCGTCCGATCTCGGCAAGAATAAGGCAGAAGTGCTGGCAACGCGCTATTCCGGCGCATTCGGCATGGAAACCTGCTTTTCGGACCGCTTCGCAGAGAATGAACAGCAGCTTAAAAATCTGCTGACACCCAATCAGCGGAACGCGCTTGTCATTCTGATCGGCGCGGTGGACAACAACCGCAGCCGTCAGCTCTGCAACAGCGTCTTTTATCAGATGCGTGAACTCATTTACATCGACTCCGGCAACGGCCTTTCCAGCGGTCAGGTGGTCTGCGGTATCCGCCGAGGCGGCCGCACCGTCCAGAAACCGGTTGCACGATTTTATCCGGATATTCTCGAACCCACGGACAAATTCCCGTCTGAACGGTCCTGCGCGGAAGCGTCTGTTTCTGCGCCGCAGGCCATTACAGCGAACATCATGGCGGCAACGCTCGTGCTGTGTATGCTGTACAACATTCTGGCCGCCGGAGAACTCGTCACCCGCATGACGACATTCTCCAGCCGAACCGTAAATGTCAGACCGCTGCTCTCCGGACGGAGGGCGGCGTGATGCACGGAGGGAGTATCTATGTCGAAATTAAACCTCTCGTTATTCGTTAATGCCCTTGCGGAACTGCCCTCTGTGGAAGGACTCCCTGATGAACACATCGGGGAGTCTTATCTGCTTGAAAGGGTTATTTTCCCTCTGCTGAACGGAGAAAACGTGTCGATCGATGATCTCGATATGGACGCATTCGACCAGACCTGTATTGATGCGCTGATCGAACGCTGTGAACAGGCCGACGGCGGTTGCTCTGCTCTCGGTCTGTATCAGCAGGCGGTCAATACCCGTCCCGCAGTACAAGCAGACTGTGATTTTGTCTAAAGAAACAAGGAGAACTTTATGGAATATTACGAAGAACTGACGTATGCGCTGAAACAGTTATCGGTCGTGCAGTCCTTTTATCACGCCGGACGACTGGAAGCATACAAAGAAAACTGCGGCAGCCGCATTGACTGCGATGAAGATTTTCTCTACGCCAACTGGTGGGAACTGCTCGAAGCGGCGGCGGATTTCGTTGATGTCCGCTGGGACGAAAGCGAAACCTGTGAGCGTCTGTACTTCTCGGACGCGGTCATTCGCCGCTGTCTTGCACAGGTGCAGAAACACGCAGATAATCTGGGTATCCGCCTGAAAAGCGATCCGTATTATCAGGAAATCTGCAATGATGTTTACGACATCCTGCTCGATGCCTGCCCATACAACTGCTGTTTTCGAGTTGTTGCGCAGACGCACCACAAACGGGGCTACGGGCTGTCCGTCTGGATCTACTGCGAACAGTTTTACGACCTCAGCGATCTGCTGAACGGCATTTTAGAGGTCATGGCGTACTTTTCGCAGGAAGCGGTAAGACTGGAACGCCAAAATATGTTGACCGGCGATGCGATCGTCTTTCCGCAGCTTACAGAAAGCGAGGCGGCGTAACATGATCCGAGAAGCTATTTTGCACTTCGACCCCCTGCAAACGCAGGTAAAAACCGAATGTATCGACCAGAACGGTCTGCGCAGCGTCAAATTCATCGAAAACGAGGACTTGATGCGGGCAATTCGTCAGCACACCTATACGACGCCGCTGCATAGCGGTCTGCTGCCGCCAAACTGCGTGGCTCTCACCGCGCACAAAGAGCAGTGGACCGTGACGCTTGCAAACGACTGCGGCTGCTACGACGTTTTCTATCACAACACCGCTTACGAGAACTTTCCCGTGCCGCGGCTTCTGCTGTCCTGCACGATAATTAGCGGCAGATTGCAGAATTTCCGGCTTGCGGTCGCCGATCAGGGCGAACTAACACCGGAAACCGCGCTGTTCAAGTGTCCGTTTCCCAATGTCAACGGCTTTTCGCTGTGTGTCGGCTCCAATGTGTTCACCGGCTACGACACGCCCCGCAAACTGCGGACGCTCCTGCACCGCGTCATGGCCGTTCCGTTCGGTGATGATTATTACCGAACGGAGCAGACGCGGCTGAACCTCGGCGCGCGTGAGCTGTTCGAGCATCTGAAGGACAAAACACCGGCGTATTACTACGAAAACGTGCTGATTTCGTCCGGCAAAACCCTTTCGGATTTTCTGGGAGGTGCCGCATGAATGCTTCTGAACTCTACCGCAGATTGAGTGAACCGTTTCCCTCCGCCGATGTGGAGTGGCGTATCACCAAGGTACACCAGCGTTCCGGTCTGGCGGTGCCGTATATCACCAGCCGCGCCATTCAGACACGGCTTGATAACGTGGTCGGTCCGTTCTGCTGGCGCACGCGCTACATTCCGTGGCACCAGTACATTCCCAAGCCGTCCCACGGCGAAAATCCCGAAGCCGACCGCACGCCGGTCGCGTCACAGCTCTGCGGCCTTTCCATCTACGACGAGGAAAAGCGCGAGTGGATCGAGAAAATCGACGGCGCGGAAAACACCGACTTTGAGAGCATCAAGGGCGGTATTTCGGACAGCTTCAAGCGTGCCGCTGTTCTCTGGGGCATCGGACGGTATCTGTACCTTTTCGATGCCAAATGGGCGACGCTGGACGAGAGAAAACGCATTGCGAACCCCGCCGAACTCACGCGATACTATGCCGACAAGCTGCAAAAGCTGGGACTTTGCACCGCGCAGAACAGCAATAATGCACCGAACTGCTACCTTGTAAACGGCCTTACGCCCGCACCGATGGACAGCTATCCGAACGCGGTCTGGGTTGACCTCACCACGCCGGACGGTCATACATTGAAAGCGTTCAGTTATGGCACAAACCCCGGCCTGGCCGGCGGTATTTCTCTGAAAGCCGCGTCTATCGTGCAGCGAAACAGCGCAAACGGCAATTACTACGAACTGACAGACTATCAAGCGGCGTGAAGGAGTGAAGAACATGACTGGTTTTGTTATCACACAGCTTTCTCTCTGCGATTTTCGCGGATTTTCCGGCGAAAAAAGCTGGACACTTGGGCCGCTTACCAAAATCACCGGACATAATTATCAGGGAAAGTCCTCGATTGCGGACGCAATCGCGTTTGCGCTGACCGGCGCACCGTACTTCGGCGGGCGTGACTTAGACCGGCTGCACCACAGCGGCGCGGCCATGATGTGGGTGGAAGCTGTATTGCGCACCGATGAAGGCAAGACGCATACTGTTCGTCGTATCCGGCAGAACGGCCGCACCGTGCTTTCCGTGGACGGCGCGATCACTACGCAGGAACGTTTCGCGGAACGATTCGGCAGTAAGGACCTCATTCTTTCGCTGCTCAATCCGCTGTACTTCGCGGAAGTTCTCGGCGGGGATGGACGAAAGCTGGTTGAGCAGTACCTTGCTCCCGTATCGCACGAAACCGTGCTGAGCAAACTCAGCGAAACCATGCGTGAGCTGCTGAAAGACGAAGCAATTTCCGTTCCGGCAACCTATGTCAAGTCCCGCCGCGAGGAGCTGAAGGATCTGGAAAAGGACCGTCTGGTGCTGAACGGACAGATGGAGCAGACCGAAATGCAGCGTGCAAAGCTGCAAAAAGACCTTGCCGAAAAGCAGGCTCGGCTTGCTCACACTGCGGCAGCCTTTGCGCCATTGGAGAAAAAGCAGAATGCACAGGATTTTTCCGCGATAGACGCGGAACTGCAAAAACTGTCCGCGCAGTATGACGCGGTACAGGATAATTCCGCCGAAACGGCGCGTTCCGAACTGCAAAACAGGCTGAAAGCGGTACATTCCCGTGGCTATGCGTCCGAAAACATCGCAAAGTTGCAGAAAATGCAGCTTGACCTGCAAATGCTGTACGGACGGTACAGCGATGAAAGTGCGCGGCTCGGCTACCTGCAAAAGCAGGGCGCGTGTCCGACCTGCCTGCGGCGCATGGACGCACAGGGCTTATCCGAGGTGCAGTCTGCCTATCGTCAGCGGTTGCAGAAGATACGCACGGACGGAACAGCGCTGCGGAAGCAGGCCGAAACGCTGAACAAAGAGGAGCAGACGCGAAAGACGCAATTTGAAAGCTGGAAAACGTCTGAAATTGCTCGTCTGGAGCAGGAATTGCAGAAAATCTCGTCCGCAAGCACCGCAGACCAGCAGAAAGCACTCATCAAGGCGCGTATCAAAGAACTGACGGCGGTGCGTGTTCTCGGTGGTCTGACCGCCGAGGAACAGACGCAGTACAGCAGCCTTGCCGCCGAAAAAGGCCGCCTGGAAAGCGAAATTGACGCTATCTGCAAGCTGCTTTCCGGTCTGCCGCAGGGGCAGAAACAGGCATTAAGCGACCTTGAAGCGAAAATCGCTGTTTTGAACGACAAACTGACCGCTGCCAAAGCCTATCAGGCAGAACGCGCACAGCTTCTGTTTGCGCCGCTGCAAATGCACAAGGCCGCGCTGAAGCTCATCGAAACCAGCAAATCCAGCGGCGAAGTGCATGATGTGTTCAAGCTGACCTACGACGGCCGCGATTATGTGCAGCTTTCGCTGTCCGAGCGTATGCGCTGCGGACTGGAGGTTGTGGAATTGCTGTCACGGCTCAGCGGACGGAATTACCCGCTGTTCGTGGACAATTCCGAATCGCTCTGCGACCTCGGCGCGGCGCAGCACGCCGGTCAGCTTATTCTGACGCGCGTTGTCAGCGGCCAGACCTTGCAGGTGCAGGCGGCGGAACCGATGCAGCAGAAAGCAGGGTGACGTATGAGTCTTATCACTTTCCCAATTCTGCAAACCGCACGCAAAAGCGGCCTTTCCGTTGGCAACACGGGGAAAACCATGCATATCAACTGCCCGTTCTGCGGCGAAGGCAAGCGGCGACTGTATCTTTATCCCGATACCGAGCAGTACCATTGCTTTCACTGCGGCGCACACGGAAATGCGGTAAGCCTGTACGCACGACGCACCGGTTTGTCCTATGCAAATGCGTATCACGAACTGGAAGCCGACCGGATGCTGCATTTTCCTCTGCCGAATGTTCCGAAAACGCCGGAACGCGAACCCGCATCAATCGAACAGCGTGACGCGGTGTATCGTGCAATGCTGCAACTGCTGCCGTTATCCGCAGAACATCACCAAAACCTGCTGCATCGCGGTCTTTCCGAACAGAAAATCCGCGGAAACAGCTACCGCACCCTTGCAGACGGAAAAGAACTGCGCGACAGCATTGCCGCGCAGCTTTCCGTCCGTTTCGACCTCAACGGAATACCCGGATTTTATTTTCGGGACGGCTCTTGGCGACTCTGCGCGTACAGCGGTCTGCTGATTTCTGTCCGCGATACGGACGGACGCATACAGGGTATCCAAATCCGCCGCGACAGTGCCGAGCGCATGAAATATGTCTGGCTGTCCGGTGCAGGCCGTCCTTGCGGTACACCCGCGCGAAGCTGGGTTCATGTGACCGGCAATCGTGCAAAAGCTGCCGCCGTTATCACCGAAGGACCGCTGAAAGGCGATGCCGCCAGTGCACTGTCCAGCGATACGCTGTTTCTCTGCGTGCCTGGCGTATCTGCAATCAAATATCTGCCGGAAACGCTGAAAAACCTGCATTTGACTGCCGTTTACGAGGCGTTTGACATGGATAAGCTGCGCAATCCGCAAGTTGTAGCCGCACGAAAGCGACTGCGGCAGATGATTGCCGACTGTGGACTTCCGTGTCGGACGCTTCTCTGGAACGAAACCTGCAACGGCATTGATGACTATCTTGCCTCGCAAAAAATCTGTTAAAGGAGAACTTTTATGAATAACCAGAACAATTTTATGATCGTTCAGGGTGAAAACCTTGACGAAAACCAGCTTCTCGGAAAATTCGTCTATTATTCGCTGGCCGATGTACTGGTGGACAAGGACGATTTCACGCGCATCTGCCTGTCCATGAACTTCCCGTATGCCGCGCGGCGCATTTCGGTCGTGGACGCATTCCGTAACGCGACCGGTCGTGTGACGCGCAGTATCACACAAAACAGCCACGGCTCGCAGGAGATTTTCCGCATCTACTGCCGCGACAATATGCGCGATGGACAGATCTATTCGCGCGAACTGGTGCGCGAAACTGTGGGTTTGAGCACCAATCAGTACGAGAAACTGGCGAATGTGTGCTATGACCGCGACCGCGATGCCATGTTCTGCAATATTGAACAGAACGATACGACCGTTGATGTCCCACAGCTTTGCCGCGAAATGGAGCAGCGGTTTGAGATTTACCGCAACTGCCTTGGCCGCAGTCAGATCGACACGATCGTAACGCATTACCTTGCGTCACTGGACGCTTTGCCAATTTCGATTTACGGCAAGCTGTACTTCGTGCCGCGCCATCAGATGCACAAGGTAGACCTTTTTGAGGACTTTCTTGAAGCACTGAACGAGGCTAACCGCAGTGACAAGCCGCTTGTGGTGAACAGTTTTTACGTTGCGGACGACGATAAGCAGCGCGAGAAAATGACCGCCGAGTTTTACGCGCTCGTGCGCCGCGAAGCGCAGGAGTACGAGGAACGCGCCGCGCACCTCATCAACAATGGTACGCAAAGTCCCGCTATTCTGGAACGCTGGGTAAAGCGTATCCGCGAGCTTGAGGAGAAAAGGCAGCGGTTCGAGGAACTTTTCCGTCGCCAGCTTGACGAAACCGACAGCGAGTTCGATACCCTCCGCCTGTATTCGCAGGAATTGCAGGTACGGGCGATGGGGCTGAGGACGAAGAAAATTGCGTGATCGCATAATGACACAAAGTAAGGCCGGACTTATCAAGTCCGGCCTTTTCCCTTGCTTACAATGTATCTATCTGATGCCTGCTGATAATCTGCGAATACTGCTCTATAAACCCTTTCCGCTTGCGGGAGCTGATGGGAACGCTGTCGCCGCCGGTGAGGTATATCGTGTCCCCGTCGATGTGCTCGATGTATCTCGTGTTGACGAGAAACCCCTGATGGCACAGCACGAAACCGTATCCCTCCAGCTTCTCGCAGACGTCTTTCAGCTTGCCGCAGATCGTGATTTTATGCTTTGCCGTATGAATAAACAGGTGCCGATGATACGCCTCGACATACAGTATCTCGCTCGGGAGCAAGGAATAAATCGAGGACTTATTGCTGACCACCCACCGAAAATGCCGCGAACCGCGTTCCGCAAGAATATAATCGAATTCTGCCAGAAAGGTTTTCCGGTTGATGGGCTTGATCAGAAACTGCGATGCCTTCACATGAAATGCGCTTGTGACGTACTGGGGGTACGACGAAATAAAAATGATGTCGATTTCCGGATACCGTTCGCGCAGCGTTTCGGCAAGTCGCGTACCGAGCGTGTCCTGTAATTTTACGTCCAGAATAGCGATTTCACACGTGGGCGGGCCGTATTGCAGCAGCTCTGCACCGGAATGAAACGAAAAAATCGTATATCCCTCGCGGACGGAAAGAAACTGTTCGATTTGCTTTACCTGTATCTTGTCATCGTCACAGATGATAATATTCAACCTGAAAGTCCCCCATTTACACCCCAATATCCTGCATCAGCACAGAGAGCGTGAAAACCTGTTTTTCCTGCCGCCATGTGAGCATACCGTGAAGCTGCTCGGCCATCTGCATCATGCTTTTCACGCCGTAGCCGTGCGCTTTATCGTCCGCCTTGGTGGTGAGAAGCCTGTCCCCTGCGGTTCGCACCGGCTGGTCTGCGGCGTTTTCCACGACCAGCGAAATCATGCGTCCCTGCTGTCCGATATGCACCCGGATAAACGGCTTTGCGCTCTTTTCACAGGCTTCAATCGCGTTATCCAGCGCACCGGCCAGAATAAACGCGATCTGCGGCTGTTTGATTTTCTCCAATGTCAGCAGCGCAATATCGTTTTCAAACGGGATTTCCGCGTGTTCCGCCATTTTTGCGGACAGGACCGCATCAATAAACGGCATACCGTTGTCAATCAACGTGGACGGCTGTACTTTTTCCTGAAAACCGGCAACGTACTTGTCCAGTTTTTCATATTCCCCGACCTGAATATAGCTGCGCACATTGAGCAGAATGTTTTTCAGGTCATGCCGCTGCACGGCGACCTGCCGGTTGGCCTCGTAAAGCGCAGTGTAGTGCTTTACCTGATCTTGCAGCATTTCTTCCAAATTCGCAAGCTGAAGCCGTTCCCGCTGCACACGAAGCTGATCCGTGAACAGGTAAATGCACCCCGCAATCGCCGCAATCAGCAACGCCGACAGAATAAGCGCCGGAATGAGATAGGCGGTGTCTGCGAAGGTAACGAGGAGGTCGATAATCGAAAACGCCAGGATTGCAATCAAAATGAAAATATATGTTGTGACCTGCCGCGGATGTTTTTTCAAGTATTGCATTATCAACAGAACAAATATAGTATATATTGCTTGAAAAGTAACACAAATCAAGCAGATAACCGGAAATAAAATCGTTTCGTTGACGTCTTTCAAATCAATTCCATAAAGAATTTGCACGAAAAGGCAGCCGCTTCCTTCGCCTAATACGCTCAACACAAACAGCAAAAATGCAATGAACAGGCGTTGTGTCCATGGTTTAGAGTACAGAAATGTCAGCGCGAAGAATATTACTATATTTGTCGATGAGTTTAGATTTTTGTCAAACAAAAGCCATGTCTGCGCAATCGAAAGAACTGCTGCAAATACGAAGCAAAATCCTGTTGCTAAGATTGTGTGTCTGCGTGGAGCAAATAGCTTTTCACAGCAATACCATAATAGCAGCATGGTTCCAACAGATGTAATAAAATATCCTAATATCTGCATAATATCCCTCCGATATAATAATATAAGATTTTCAGCAGACATACAATATGCAGTTTTGCCGCTAACACTGACACTTTTTCTCATAAAAACACATGTATTTGTTTTTGCGCTATGATAAACGCAAACAACGGAAAGGACTGATCCTATATGGCTTGTATTGCCCAAAAAATTTCGTATCTGCTCATGAAATGGGGAAATTTTCCACGATCTGTTTCTAACAAAGCGTATTTTGCAATATATACGCTTTTATGGGATGTTTTCATGTTACTACTGGGAAGTATCGGTTTTTATTTGATCACCCAGAATGTATGGTGTCTTATCGCATTTACTGTTACCTTTGGCTTATTGCGAAGCAGGGCCGGCGGCATTCATGCTACGAACAGAATTTCTTGCGTTGGCATGACAATCTTACTCTTTATGCTTGGAGCATATTATTCCTCTCAAGAAACCATTTCTGTATATATCAGCCTTTGCAGCATTATCGCATCAGCGATAATCCTCAAATTAGGCCCCGTTGAGAATATTCAGAAAAAATTATCTATATCGCAATTATTGAAAAACCGAAAAAATCTAACCGCATATTTGCTGTTATTGGAAACGTTGAGTTTCGTCCTGAAAGGCAACACCGCGCAGATTAGTTGTGCCATCCAAACTGCAATCATTATAATCGCCTTGATGCAGATTGCTCAGCAAATAGTCTTGAATACGCAATTTGAACAAGCTGACTGGCACAATGCTCTTCATCATTGCATGACACATGCTGTCTTAACTGTAATATGCTGCATATGTGCTTCAACAACACAAGTAGTTTGCAATCGCTTTGTCTATCAAGCACATATTCCTGAAGATATTCAAAGAGAGTTTGACAATTTGTAATAACTAAAATTCCCCCCAGA
>ERZ827498.4442-NODE-4442-length-10998-cov-2.564379_pt1 | contig 10998 bp, 9 predicted proteins | sample MGYA00519865_ERZ827498 | MGnify/ENA primary metagenome ERZ827498 (study PRJEB31778, sample SAMEA3449328) | human gut metagenome | biome: human gut; feature: human-associated habitat; material: faeces | place: United Kingdom | collected 2010/2012 ...
TCATGATATTCATACAATAGGTAAGAAGACTCATCAGTTCTCCGGTTGTCAATGTTCCGCCGACAATCATTTTTGCGCCCACCCAGCTGATCGCAAGAATACAGCTGTAAACGGTGATCTGCATGACCGGGTTGTTGAAAGCCAGAATGCTTTCCGCCTTGACAAACATGTTGTAAATATTCTGGCTGGCTTTGCGGAACTTGTTTTTCTCGTAATCTTCACGCACATAAGCCTTGACCACGCGGATGGCGGATACGTTTTCCTGCACGGAGGCATTTAGGTCATCGTACTTTGGAAAAACTTCCATAAAATAGTGATGCGCGCGCACGGTGATGATGGCGAGAATGATGCCCAGAATGATGACGGCAACAAGATAGATGCTCGCCAGTCTCGGGCTGATGAAAAACGCCATACACATCGCGCAGATCAGACTGATCGGCGCACGCACACACATGCGCAGCAGCATCTGGTAGGCATTCTGCAGGTTGGTCACATCTGTGGTCAGACGGGTGACAAGACCTGCGGTACTGAATTTGTCGATGTTGGAAAACGAAAAACTCTGGATGTTCTCGTACATCGCTTTTCTTAAGTTACGTGCAAAACCTGCGGAGGCTCTTGCACCGTATTTTCCGCCCATGACACCGCAGAAGAGGGAGAAACAGGCGGCGACAACCATCCAGGCACCCATGACGTAGATATGGTGGATGTTGCCCACTTCCACACCCTGATCGATAATGGAAGCCATCATCAGAGGAATGATTGTTTCCATGAAGACTTCCAGAATCATGAAGACGGGAGTAAGCAGGGAATCTTTTTTGAACTCCCTGATCTGTGCTCCAAGTGTTTTTAACATAATTTCACATCCTTTTTGAATTTTCTGTTGATTTTTAATTGTTAGTGTGCTAACAATAATGTTATACGATAATTAAAAACAGAAGTCAATGATTATTTTAGAAAACAGACAGAAGAGAGGAAGAGATGGAACGAATCAAAAGGTCAGAGACCATCGGATACAAAATACGCCTGCTCCACAACCAGATCCATAAGAATATGGAAGCAAAGCGTATGGAAAATGAGGATAACCTGACAGGAATGCAGCGCTGGACACTTGGTTTTTTGAAAGATCACAGCGACTGTGAAGTCTACCAGAAGGATATCGAGGAGGCTTTTTCCATTTCAAGAGCGACCGCTTCTAATATGCTTGGTGTGATGGAACGAAAGGGGCTGATCGAGCGCGTCCAGGTCTCACACGACGCGCGCTTAAAACGTCTGGTGCTCACAGATAAGGCCGCTGCGCTTTTAGACGGCGCGGAGCGCGATATACGGGAGATGGAAGCGCGCCTGACGGCGGGGCTTTCGGCGGAGGATGTGGAGCACCTGAAGCGCTGCCTGGATCAGATGCTACAAAATCTGGATGTGACAATAGCAGAAGACACAAGATGTTGTTGTAAACCAAAACAATAAAAAGTGACGAAGTTTTGGTGTTAATTTTGTTCAAAAGGTAAAATAACCACAGAATCTAGGAAAACGCATTGACAACAATACTAGATATTGTATAATGAAAAAGCAATTAACAGAAAGGATTCTGAACGGTTATGAAGATTATTAAGAGAAGTGGCAGCGAGGACATTTTTGACATCAGCAAGATCGAGGCTGCAATCCGCAAGGCAAACGACAGCGTCATTGATTATGAAAAGCTTGGAGACGACAGGATTCAGGCGATTCTTTCCAATGTTGAGAAAGCCTGCGAGAATATGAAGCGCTCCCCGAGTGTGGAGGAGATTCAGGATATGGTGGAGAACCAGATCATGAGTCAGAAAGCGTTTAATGTTGCCCGCAACTATATTACTTATCGTTATAAGAGAGAACTGGTGCGCAAGTCCAACTCTACCGATGAGCAGATTTTAAGTCTGCTGGAATGCAATAACGAGGAAGTAAAACAGGAAAACTCCAACAAGAATCCGACTGTAAACAGCGTAAGAGATTATATGGCCGGTGAGGTCAGCAAGGATATCACCAGAAGATTCCTGCTTCCGCCGGAGATTGTAGAGGCGCATGAGAAAGGAATCATCCATTTCCATGACGCGGATTATTTTGCACAGCACATGCATAACTGCTGTCTGGTCAATCTGGAGGACATGCTTCAGAACGGTACGGTCATCAGCGAGACGATGATCGATACGCCGAAGAGCTTTTCCACTGCCTGCAATATTGCCACACAGGCAATCGCGCAGATCGCAAGCTCCCAGTACGGCGGACAGAGTATTTCCCTTTCTCATCTGGCTCCGTTTGTGCAGGTGAGCCGTGAGAAGTTCCGCAAGCAGGTGCGCAAGGAGCTTGAGACTGCCGGAATCGAGGCGACGGAAGAGAAAGTCAACCAGATGGCGGAAATGCGGGTCAAAGAGGAGATTAACCGCGGTGTGCAGATGATCCAGTACCAGGTCATCACGCTGATGACGACCAACGGGCAGGCTCCGTTTATCACGGTGTTTATGTATCTGGATGAGGTGCCGGAGGGACAGCTTCGGGACGATCTGGCAGCAGTGATCGAGGAGATGCTTCATCAGAGGATTTTAGGGGTCAAGAATGAGCAGGGCGTTTATATTACGCCGGCGTTCCCGAAACTGATCTATGTGCTTGAGGAGGACAATATCAGGGAGGGGTCCAAATACTGGTACCTGACCAGGCTTGCGGCTGAATGTACCGCAAAGCGCATGGTGCCGGATTATATCTCTGAGAAGATGATGAAAAAGTTAAAAGACGGCGACTGCTATACCTGTATGGGATGCCGTTCTTTCCTGACGGTAGACCGCACGACGGGAAATCTGGCACATGCCAAGAATTATAAAGAAGGAAAGCACAAGTATTACGGACGCTTTAACCAGGGCGTAGTGACATTGAACCTGGTGGATGCGGCATGCTCTTCCGGAGGAGATGAGAAGAAGTTCTGGGAGATCATGGATGAGCGTCTGGAAATGTGCTATCAGGCATTGATGATCCGCCACAACCGCTTAAAGGGAACACCTTCCGACGTGGCGCCGATTCTCTGGCAGAACGGTGCGCTTGCACGTCTGAAGAAAGGCGAGACGATCGATGAACTTCTCTATCACGGTTACTCGACGATTTCTCTCGGCTATGCGGGACTCTGCGAGTGCACACGCTATATGAAGGGCGTATCCCACACGGAGCCGGAAGGCACGGAATTCGCGCTTGCAGTGATGCGTCGTCTGAATGATGCATGCGCCAAGTGGAAGAAGGAGACGGACATTGATTTCAGTCTCTACGGAACCCCGCTTGAGTCGACGACTTACAAGTTTGCAAAATGCTTACAGAAGCGTTTCGGCATTATCCCGGGTGTGACGGACAAGAACTACATCACAAACAGCTATCATGTACATGTGACAGAGCAGATCAACGCGTTCGATAAGTTAAAGTTCGAGTCACAGTTCCAGGAACTGTCCCCGGGCGGAGCAATCAGCTACGTGGAGGTTCCGAATATGCAGAACAATCTGGAAGCGGTACTTTCCGTGATGCAGTACATCTATGAAAATATCATGTATGCGGAACTCAATACAAAGAGTGACTACTGCATGGAGTGCGGATATGCCGGAGAGATCAAGATTGTGACAGACCGGGACGGCAAGCTGGTATGGGAGTGCCCGAACTGCGGCAACCGCGATCAGAACAAGATGAGCGTGGCAAGACGTACCTGCGGCTATATTGGAACGCAGTTCTGGAATCAGGGCAGAACACAGGAGATCAAGGAACGGGTATTACATTTATAAAAACAGGGGGACTGTGGTGTGCACGGGATTGTGCAGCCACAGTCTTTCTTTCCCTGTTGAGGAGAAAAGATATGAATTATTCGGCAATCAAATATTGTGATATTGCAAACGGAACCGGTGTGCGCACCGTTCTCTTTGTGTCGGGCTGCAGAAATCACTGCAAAGACTGTTTTCAGCCGGAGACGTGGGCTTTTGAATACGGGAATCCTTTCACCGGAGAGGTGGAAGATGAGATCATTGCGTCCTTGAAGCCGGATTACATCCGGGGACTGACGCTGCTCGGAGGAGATCCTTTTGAACCAGAGAATCAGAAGGCGCTGCTTCCGTTTATGCGGAGAGTGAAGGCGGAGTGCCCGGGGAAGGATGTGTGGGCATACACCGGCTATGTGTTAGACCGGGATCTTGTGCCGGGCGGAAAATGCTGCACCGCAGATACCGCGGAGCTGCTTCACACGATCGATGTGCTGGTGGACGGACCGTTTGTGACGGAGCTTCATGATATATCTCTGCTGTTTAAGGGGTCTTCCAACCAGCGGGTGATCGACTGTGCAGAGTATTGCCGGTCGGGAGAGATCCGGGAGCTGATGTAGAAGAAGGAGGGATTTTGCATCTTCCTGCGGTTTGTGTTACAATAGACGCGGTATTGCAGGATCAACAAGGGAGAATTAGATATGAAAATAACATGGAAGACATTGCTGGCGTTGTTTTTTTACACGCTGGGAGTTGTTGGCTGGTTCTATGTAGGAGGATGGATGATCTTAAGAGGACCGGTCAGAGGAGTGATTCTGGCGCATATGGCAGGAGATTTGTCTCTGATCAAGCTGGCGGTCGCACTGGTGCAGGGGTTTGTGTATCTCTCACTGGCGGGAGGCGTCTGGTGTATCGGCTATATGTTGAGCGATCATTTCCGGAAAGATGAGTAGGATTACAAAAAGGTGCGGCGGATGACGCACCTTTTTGCACCGTAAATGGATATAAAATGGCGCAGGAAGAGGCGCAGACAGGAGCAAACGATGATATTAAAAGTACCGTCTTACTATGAAAAGTTTCACTGTATTGCAGATCAGTGTAAGGATAATTGCTGTTACGGCTGGGAGATCGATATCGACGAGGGTACGATGGATTACTACCGCAGTCTGGGCGGAGAGCTGGGAAAAGAGATTACCTCGCATATCAGGGAGGGTGAGGAGAACACCATGATTATGCGCGAGGACGGGTACTGCCCGTTTTTAAATGAAAAAAAGCTCTGCGACATCTGCATTAAGATGGGCGAGGAAGCACTGAGCGAGATCTGCACCGAGTTCCCACGCTTTACCATGGAGTATGAGGACGTCCGGGAGAAGATCTTAAGTCTGGCATGTGAGGAGGTCGGAAACATTATGTTTTCCACCGACGAGAAGATCACCTGGCAGGAGCATGAGATGCCGGATTTCTGCGGGACCGGGGACGACGCCGAGGCAGCTTATGATGCCGACGGGGCATTGTACGGTAATGATGAGGCAGCGTGTGAGGATGATACCTCCGACGGCGAGGTGTATGACGACGATGAGGAAGTGTCTGTGGATGCCGATCAGCTGAATGCCGTTTCTAAGGCGGCGGTGGCATTGCTTCAGAACCGGAAGAAACCGGTGGCAGAGCGCGCAGCGGAGTATCTTCTATATTGTAAGAGGATGCAGCAGGAGCTTTACGGATACCACATGGACGGGGAAGTAAGCGGGCAGGAGCAGGAACAGCGAAAGAGCCGGCTGATTGACGAGTGCAGGGAGAAAGAGGTAACGCCTGAGGAGGCGTATGCGGCGTTTCTTGCCCGCATGGAGCGCTACGAACAGCTGGAAGTGCTCGATCAGAACTGGGCGGAAGAAAAGAAACGTCTTCGTGCGGCATTCCATGAGGACAATTATTTGGAATGTATCCGGAACTTTCACGCAGCGCAGCAGGGACGGGAATATGAGTATGAGCATCTGCTGGTCTACTTTACATTCCGGTATTTTATGAGATCGTATTATGATGACAACATTTTAAATAAGGCACAGTTTGCGGTGGCGGGTATTCTGATGATCCGCGATATGGATGCACTGCGTTTTCTGGAGAACGGAGGAACATTCTCCATGGAAGACCGGGTGGATGTGGCAAAGCTGTATTCAAAGGAAGTAGAACATTCCGAGGAAAATATGGAATTTCTGGAGGAAGATTTCCAGTTTGAGGATATTTTTGCACCGGAACAGATGATACGGCAGCTTTTCTTTGCTTCATAGGGAAGACGAAGAATGTCGGAGAGCAGCCCTGACCCGCCTAGGGCGGAGAATCCTGCCTGCAGGATTCACTTTATATTTTATAAGCGTACGATCACAGGGAAAGTGGCATAGAATAGAGGGCAGGGAATCTGCCAGGATGGAGGAAAGAACATGAAAGTAATATTGGTAAACGGAAGTCCGAGAGAAAAGGGATGCACTTATACGGCGCTCTGCGAGGTGGCAGGTGCTCTTGAGAAGAACGGCATTGAGACCGAGATTTTCCAGGTGGGTGCAAAGCCGATCGCCGGCTGCATCGGCTGCAATGTCTGTCTTAAGAACGGACGCTGCTTTGTGGATGATCCGGTCAATGAATTTGTTGAGAAAGCAAAGACGGCGGACGGTTTTGTGTTCGGCTCGCCGGTGCATTATGCGGCGGCATCCGGTGCCATCACCTCGTTTCTCGACCGCGCATTCTACGGAAAGGGAAATGTGTTTGCCGGAAAGCCGGGGGCAGCAGTGGTGAGCTGCAGACGCGGCGGCGCGGCATCCGCGTTTGATCAGCTGAACAAATATTTCACGATCAATTCCATGCCGGTGGTTTCCTCCCAGTACTGGAACCAGGTACACGGAAATACGCCGGACGAGGTACGGCAGGACGCAGAGGGACTGCAGACCATGCGCACGCTGGGCAGCAATATGGCATGGCTGCTCAAATGTATTCAGGCAGGAGCGGCAGCGGGAATCACATTCCCGGAGCGGGAACCTGCAATGAAAACAAATTTTATTCGGTAAAAGTTCAGTGGAAATTAAGAGAAATTAAGACAAATTTAAAACACAGAAATTCTCATCTGATGTAAGATAAAAAAGAAGGGAAAAGCCTTCTAGTAACGACCTGTGATAAAGTGCAGGAAAGATACCGGCTTTTTCCCAGCAGCCTTGGCAGCAGTGAGATATTCTTCATAAAAGAGAACTGCTTCGCTGTAAGTCATAGTTGGATCTATGGTATATTTCATCGTGATACGCCTCCTTTCTTTTTCCTTGACAGAGTATAGCACTTGTTTTAGAAGAAAGCAACAAAAAGATAGTAAAAATTTTGTAAAAAATCACGAAAATAATTGTGCAAAATGAAAAAAGAGGCGCGCGTGGAACCGCAGAGAGAGCACGACAGAATGAACGGACAGATGGGAAGATGGAGCAATGCGAGAGGAACAGGAAGAGAAATACAGGCGAGAAGAACGGCGTAGGTATGAGGAGAAAAGGCGTAGACGGCGCAAAAGGCTTCGGAGAAGACGCCGGCTGCGCATAGTGCTTTTGATCGGCATTCCGCTGCTTTTGGTGCTGGCGGTCTGGTTTGGCACACGACAGATCAAAAAGCTTCTATATGAAGAAAAGCCGGTGATGGCGTACGAGGTAAAGTATGTGGCACAGGCGCCGGACTATCAGGTAGAACTGCTGGATTACAACGAATATTCGCGGCCGGGAACGGCGCTTTCCCAGGTGAACGGCATCGTGATCCACTATACTGCGAATCCGGGCACGACAGCGGAGCAGAACCGCAGCTATTTTGAGAATCTGAAAGACACAGGGGAGACGTATGCCAGCAGTCATTTCGTCATCGGCATGGACGGGGAGATTGTGCAGTGCATTCCGTGCAACGAGATTGCCTACGCGTCGAATGACCGGAATGAAGACACGATAGCCATCGAGTGCTGTATTCCGGATGAGACGGGAGAGTTTACCGATGCGACCTACCAGTCGCTGATAGAGCTTACCGCCTGGCTGATGGGACGCTATGACCTGACTACGGATGATGTGATCCGCCATTATGATGTGACGGGGAAAATGTGCCCGAAATACTATGTGGAGCATGAGGATGCGTGGCTTGTGTTCAAGCAGGACCTGCTGACCTACATTGATGTGAATGGTATTGCCAAAAATGAGGAAATATCGTAGAATACCTAGTATCAAGGGTAGTAGGTATACGGTATGATTCACGAATATTATAAAGAATTACAGAACAATCAGAATATAAGAGAGAACTTGAGTCTGCTGCGAAGCGAGTGCAAGGACCCACAGGCAAGGGAAACCCTGCTGTCTCTGGTGGGAGACGGGGCACTGCTCACAGGACTGCTGGAGAGCGATGAGCCGAAGGTGCGCAAAAATGCGGCGCTTCTGCTTGGAAGTCTCGGGCTTTTACAGACGGCAGGTTCTCTTTTTCATGCATACGAGAGAGAGCAGACGCTGTTCGTAAGGAGCGCGTATCTCACGGCTTTGTCAGGGATGGAGGTATCCCCGTATCTGGAAGCGTTAAAAGAACACAGGGATGCACTTTTGGCGCGGGAGATTCCCGAGAATGAGAAAAAGCATGTGAATGAGGAACTGCGGGAACTGGAACGTATCATTACGGCGGCGGAGGGAATTACCCGTCACACGTTTGTGGGATTCACAGAGCCGCAGGATTTTCTGCTCGCGACAAACCGGGAGCAGCGCGGCGTGACGCTTGAGGAGGTAAAAGCGGTGTCCGCATCGGTCAGACGCAGTGAGAAACTGCACCCGCTCGGTGTGCTGGTTCATGCAAAGGACGTCCGCCCGTTTGCGTCGATAAGGACTTACCGCGAGTTATTGTTTCCGGTGCGCACGGCGCAGCCGGTGCCGGAAGATGCCTTAGGAGCCGCGGAGGCGGTCTGGGATTCCAATCTGCGGGAGCTCCTTACACAGGCGCACCGGGAGACGACGCCGTTTTATTTCAGACTGGAAATAAAGAGCCACATGCCGTTAGACAAAAAGAGCACGTTTGCCAGACGGTTTTCCGCGGAGCTGGAGCGGCTGTCCGGCAGGATGCTTGTGAATGCACCGTCGGATTATGAGATTGAACTGCGGCTTCTGGAGAAAAGAGACGGCGGTTACGCCTGCTTTCTGAAACTTCTTACGATTGCGCATGGACGCTTTGCCTACCGCAAAAATGCGGTGGCAGCTTCGATTCATCCGGCGACGGCGGCAATGATTGTGGCGCTGGCAGAGCCGTATTTAAAAGAAAACGCGCAGATTCTCGATCCGTTCTGCGGTGTCGGCACGATGTTGATCGAGCGGGATATCCGTGTCCCGGCACGGGAAAAATACGGAATTGATATCTTTGGCGAGGCGATCCGGGGAGCCAGGGAGAATGCATCATATGCGGGGGAGAAAATCAATTTTATCAACCGTGATTATTTTGATTTTACACATGCATATCTATTTGACGAGATCATCACCAATATGCCTGTCCGGGGAAGAAAGTCAAAGGAAGAGACGGACACTTTTTACGGCAGATTTTTTGAAAAATCAGCCGGACTTTTAAAAGCGGACGGAATTCTTGTGCTCTATTCCAATGAGCAGGGATTTATCAGAAAACAGCTTCGCATAAGAAGCGCTTACCGGCTGCTTGCCGAGCAGTGTATCCGGGAAAAGGATCAGTTTTATCTGTTTGTAATTCAGTATAAAGGATGAGGAAGATATGGCACTTTCAAGGGGGATGAATCAGGAAGCGTCGCAGGATACCGATCTGGGATTGTTAGATGCGACATTGATGCAGAATCTGCAGGACCGGTTTTGCGATGCCAATAATGTGTATCTGGTGTGTCTGAGCAGAACGCGCGGAGTTGTCACAAAGGCATACGGTTCTAAGGAGGAACTGGCGTACATTCACGGACTGACCGGAGTGGAACGGCATATGACGCTCATGAACCGGCTTTTAGATGACGGAATCGAAAGTGTGCTCGAAGAGGATTGTGGAAATGATCTGGTGAAAATGTGCGGCGTGTCCATCAAGATCGGCGGGAAGACGGCGGCAATCTGGATCGTCATCGGAATTATGGATCGGGAAGGCGGGGATGTTCCATCTTATGTCATGCGCACGACGCCGGAACGGTATGATAAGTCACTGGAATTTCTGGAGACATTGTCCAAGCAGATGTTCGCCGTGAAGATGGAAGAACTGATGGCACAGGAGGCGGTGTTAAAGAGCCGCGAGTCTGAGACGCAGATGGAAGCGGAACTTCACAGGAATGAGGTGATGACTTCCATCGTAAAGATGTTAGAGTCGGAAAACAGCTTTGAGGAGATCGTGCACGACATTCTGCGGGAATGCTGCGCGTATATGGAGATTTCGCGCGGTGCGCTCTTAAAAGAGAACAAAGAGCACTCGAAGATCGAGATGATCTGTGAATATGCGGCGCCCGGAATGGACTCAGTGCGTGGGGAATGGTCCGGCGTGTCGCGTGAGAAGATGCCTTTTTTTAACGGAAAACCGTATATGATTTCTTCAAACAGTATGATGCCGGAGGTGTTCCGGCAGTTTTTTGATGCGCACGGGCTTTTGGCAGGCATTTTTCTGCCGGTCGAGGTCAATACCAGGGCGGAGATGTACCTGTGCTTTTTGGAAGAACACGAGGAGCGGAACTGGGAAGTGACGGACGTCAAGTTCGTCAACGATGTCAGACGGATTATTCAGAGTATTCTTCTGAAGCGTATTGCAAAAAATTCGTTGGCGAGTTCGTATGCGTCCCTTGAGGCGATTTTAGAGAACGTGGGCTGCGGAATCTATGTGAAGGATCCGGTCAGTGGAAGGATTCTCTACAGCAACCAGCGGCTGCGCGCATTTCTGCCGGACGATGCCGCGCCGGACATGTTGGAGAACTGCTGGCGGGAAGAATCGGGCGGCATTGATACGGACTGCTTCCACGAGATCTATCTGGAGCAGGAAAAACGCTGGTTTGACTATCACCGGACAGGAATCCACTGGGTCGACGGAAGAAGTGTATTTTTGTATACCATCTATGAGGTGACGGACAAAAAGCTGTATCAGCAGAAGATCGAACGGCAGGCAAACAACGATTTTTTGACCGGGCTTTACAACCGTATGGCTTACGAAAAATTAGCACTTCCATTGTTTCAGCAATGTATGGGGGAATACCGTTCTGTCGGAATATTGTTTATAGATG
>ERZ827498.4454-NODE-4454-length-10968-cov-7.763860_pt1 | contig 10968 bp, 11 predicted proteins | sample MGYA00519865_ERZ827498 | MGnify/ENA primary metagenome ERZ827498 (study PRJEB31778, sample SAMEA3449328) | human gut metagenome | biome: human gut; feature: human-associated habitat; material: faeces | place: United Kingdom | collected 2010/2012 ...
CATTTTATCCTCGATAGCGTATTTTCCGGTGTAAGCGCCTGCCAGAAACACGAAAAACCACGGCAGGAGCGGAAAATAATCGCTGGACGCGAAGCCCTCATAGACAAAGCCGAACGGAAAAAGGAATTTTGCCTCCACGACCGTGCCGGAAATGAGATAGCCGGTCACAACGAGCACAACGCCCATGGCGGCAAGCTCCTGCGTGGGCAGCTTTTTATAGGCGGGATAGAGCATCATGCAGATGCCGAGCAGGTGCAGCACGCCGAACCAGATGACTTCCTCCGGCATGGCAACGGCGGTCGCCACGGTCAGCACCACCGCGCAGGCCGCCGTGAGCAGGCCGTTCTTGAGCGGGCGGCGGGATAGGGTAAAGCTGTAACCCGAAAGCAGAATAAAGCTCCAGCAGATATACTGCTGCCACACATGGCAGTGCGTGGACCAGATATCGTACCAGCCGCTGGCATGGCCAAAAATATACACCCAGTCATACATGGCATGGTAAACCAGCATATTCAGCAGCGCCAGCCCGCGCAGGGCATCGATCTGCCAAAAGCGCTGCCCGGCTGCCGCACGCAACGATTGTTGTTCGGTTTGCATCGCGTTCCCCTTCCCTGCCCTGTGCCAATATGCAAAGGGCTGATGACACTTTACCATACTTGGCATAGCAAATGCAAGGCGCCCTTGCAAAATGACCGAAAATGCGCTAAAATCTTTGGTGAAATATAACAAAGGAGGGGTCCGTTATGCCCGATATCCGTCTTGTTGCATTGGATCTGGACGGCACCGTATTCAATGATGAAAAAGAGATCACACCCCGCACGCTGGAAGCCATCCGCGCTGCCATTGCCAAAAGGGTTGATGTCATCCCCGCAACGGGGCGTGTGGCATCGGGTGTGCCGGAAGCGTTTTTGCGCATTCCCGGCGTGCGGTATGCCCTGACTTCCAACGGGGCCAGCGTGGTGGAGCTTTCCACCGGCAAACCGCTGGTCAACCTGCCGTTTGATGCTGCCCTTGCCAGCGACATTTATGATATCGTGGCCGCAACGGGCGGTGCCATGGGCATTTTTATCGGCGGCAAAGCCTACACCGATTATTTTGGTGCCAATGACGGCCTTGCCCTGATGCCCCCTGCCCTGCGCCGCTACCTGCGCGACAGCCGCATTGTGGTGGATGACATGCACGCAGTGTTCGCCGCCCACCCGCACGAGGTGGAAAAGTTCAGCATCACCTATCGGGACAATGCCGCCCGCGACGCCGCCTGGCAGGCTGTTGCCAGCCGGTTTAATGTTGAGATTACTTCCAGCATTCCCAACAACATGGAGATCAACGCCCCCGGCGTGACCAAGGGCAGCGGATTAAAAACGCTGGCCGATACCCTGGGCCTGGCGATGAACCAGGTGATGGCCTGCGGCGATTCCGGCAACGACCTTGCCATGATCCAGGCCGCCGGGTACGGCATTGCGATGGGCAACGCCACACCGGATGTTCTGGCCGCCGCCCGCTATGTAACGGACGACAACAACCATGACGGCGTTGCCAAGGCCATTGAAACCTATGTGCTGAAAGGATAACCCCCTATGCCAAATATCGTTGACCGCTTTGGCCAGCTGGTGGATGACGCCATTCCCAAGCCGGAGCTTGCCCGCCAGCTGCTGCTGTTGGGCTACCGCGCCAAGGATGTGCAGCTGCTGCTTGCCCCGGAAAAAGAGCTCACCCCCGCGCGGCAGTATGCGGCACAGATCGCCATGGACGCCATGATTGCGCCCCTGGCCCACCCGCAGCGGGCGGCGCTGGTCAATATCTTTATGCCCTGTGAACTGCTGCACGCCTTCCACCTGCTGCCGATGTTTGCCGAAGCCACCGCCTGTTACCTGAACGGTGCCGCAGCCGAGCGCGGCTTTATCCATTATGCCGAGAGCGCAGGCATCAGCCCCACGCTGTGCAGCTACCACAAGGCTTTGCTGGGCATGGGGCTTTCCGGCACGGCGGGCAAGCCGCTGTTCACTGCCTGCACCTCCATTGCCTGCGATGCCAACAACCTGACCTTCCGGCGGCTGGCGCAGCATTACGGCATCCCCCACTTTTATCTGGATGTGCCCTATGACCACGACGAGTACGCTGTGGCCGAAGTTTCCGACCGCCTGCGAGAGTTCGCCGCCTTTTTGGAGGATGCGACCCACCAGAAGCTGGACGAAGCGGCCCTGCAACAGGCAGTTGTCCACAGCGGCCGCACGCTGGAACTATTGCAGCAGGCACAGGCCGCCAAGGCCGGGCGGAACCTGCACAACGATGTCACCTCCGAATTTTACGAAGTGTTTGTGACCCACACCATGCTGGGCACCCCACAGGCTGAACAGTACGCCCGCAAGCTGCTGGCGGATATCGAGGCCAGCCCCATGGGTGGCGGCACCCGGCTGCTGTGGGCGCACGCCGTGCCGTTTTATCAGGCGCCCGTGCGGGAGCGGCTGAATTTCTCGGCAGAAAACCAGCTTATTACCTGTGATATGAACGCCGATACCTTAGGCTGCTACATGGACCCGGACAAACCGTTTGAGAGCATGGCCGCGCGGCTGGTGAACAACATCTTTAACGGCAGCGCCCAGCACCGCATCCAGCGCGCGCTGGAGCTGTGCCGCATGCAGCAGATCGACGGGGTGGTCTACTTCTGCCAATGGGGCTGCAAGCAGACGATGGGGGCCGCACAGCTGTTCAAGAGCGCACTGGAAGCCGAGGGCTACCCGGTGCTGCTGCTGGACGGCGATGGCTGCGACCGCGCCAATACGATGGACGGCCAGACCGCCACCCGGCTGGATGCTTTCCTGGAGATGCTGCACAGCAAACAGGAGGCGCTGGTATGAGCAAAACGATTTATTATGCCTGCAAATACGCCCCGCTGGAGCTGTTTGCCGGGTATGGGGCCACCTTCTCGGCGCTGGATCCGCTGGCGGAAAGTTTTTCCTGCGCGGAGCGCTGCGCCCACGCCAACCTGTGCGGTTACGCCAAGGCTGTGCTGGAACAGGTGGAGCAATCCGGCATCCGGGCTTTGGTGCTGACCAACTGCTGCGATGCCATGCTGCGCGTTTACGATGTGCTGGCTGCCAGTGGTAAGATGGAATTTTTGCAGCTGCTGCCCGTCCCCCACCAGAGCACCCCGGCCACCCGCGCCCGCTTTGCGCGGGACCTGCGCAGGCTGGCGGATGGCCTGCAGCGGTACACCGGGCAGGAATTCGACGCCCAGCGCGCCCACGCCTTTTTTGTGCACAAACCCCACGCCGAGGGTCCGCATTTGACCCTGCTGGGTGCCCATGGCGGCAGCGTGCTGTATGATACCGTGCAGAAAGCCTTTGCCCTGCCCGTGGTGGATGCTACCTGCACCGGCAACCGTGAGCTTGCCGATGTTGCCCCCGCCGCACTGGAGGACTTTTTGCCCGGTTACGCCGCCGCCCTGCTGGGCCAGATCCCCTGCATGCGGATGGATGCCCCGGTCAGTGAGCGCACCGCCCTGGTGGACGGCCAGACCGTTGGCATTGTGTACCACACCGTGCAGTTCTGTGATTATTACGCCCCCGGCCTGACCGCGCCGGAGCAGTTCCATCTGCCGGTATTAAAAATTGAAACCGACTGTTCCCGCCAGACCTTTACCAGCGGCGGCGGGCAGCTGAGCACCCGCCTGGGCGCATTTGCCGAAAGCCTGAACGCCGTTCCCGATACCGAAAACAAGGAGGCCCCCGCCATGAACACCAACGCACAATATGCTGCCGGCATCGACAGCGGCTCTGCCAGCACTGATGCCGTGATCCTGGATCGCAGCGGAAAGATCTGCGGCTGGGCCATTGTGCCCACCGGCGCCGGGGCTGCAACCGGCGCCCGCCAGGCACTGGAACAGGCCCTGACGATGGCAGGCATTGCCGAAAGCGACCTGGGTTCCAAGGTATACACCGGCTACGGGCGCGAGTTCCTGGGCGATGACGGCGCAGCCGTGACCGAGATCACCTGCCATGCCCGCGGGGCTCATCATCTGGACCCCGCCGTGCGCACCGTGATCGACATTGGCGGGCAGGATTCCAAGGTGATTCGCCTGAGCGAAAGCGGCACTGTTGAAACCTTTGCGATGAACGACAAATGCGCCGCCGGTACCGGCCGTTTTTTAGAGATGATGGCCCGCACCCTGCAGATGAAGCTGCCGGAGATGAGCGAGCTTGGCCTGGATTGGCACAACGATGTGACCATTTCCAGCATGTGTACCGTGTTTGCGGAAAGTGAGGTCGTCAGCCTGATTGCCCGCAGCACCGCACCGGCGGATATCATCCACGGCCTGAACAAATCTGTTGCGGGCAAAACCGCCGCCCTGGCCCGCCGCACCGGCGGCGTGGCCCCCTTTATGATGACAGGCGGTGTAGCCCGCAACCGCGGCGTTGTGAAAGAGCTGGAAACCGCCCTGAAAGCTCCGGTGGAGGTCAGCGAGTACAGCCAACTGTGCGGCAGCCTGGGCGCAGCGCTGTTTGCGCTGGAAAAAATGGGCGTGAAGCTGTAAAACCTCCGGTGCGCAAAGTACTTGCTTTAAGTCGTACTTTCGTGTACACTAGGGTGTATCATATTAAGATAGCATGATGGCTGCAAAATAAGGAGGGCTTTCTTATGTCTTGGGGAACAAATGTACTGGTCGGCCAGTCCGGCGGGCCGACTGCTGTGATCAATTCCAGCCTGGCCGGTGTGTATGAAGCTGCCAAAGCTCTGGGCGCCGCCCATGTATACGGCATGGAGTATGGCATTCAAGGGCTTTTGCAGGGCAAGATTGTGGACCTGGATGACCGCCTTGACGACAAGATGGAAATTGAGCTGCTCAAGCGCACGCCGTCCAGTTACCTGGGCAGCTGCCGGTTCAAGCTGCCCAACCCCGCCACGGACGAACGCCCCTTTGTGCAGCTGTTTGAGCTGTTTGCCAAGTACTGCATTGGGGCCGTGTTCTACATTGGCGGCAATGATTCGATGGACACCATTGCCAAGCTTTCCGCTTACGGGGCTGCCAAGGGCAGCGAGATCCGCTTTATCGGCGTGCCCAAAACCATTGACAACGACCTGATGTACACCGACCACACTCCCGGTTACGGCAGTGCCGCCAAGTACATTGCCACCATCCTGAAAGAGGTCATCTGTGATTCCAGCGTGTATAACATCCGCAGCGTAACGGTGGCCGAGATCATGGGCCGCCATACCGGCTGGCTGGCCGGTGCCGCCAGCCTGGCTGCCGGGGCTGACTGCAATGGCCCGGACATCATTCTGCTGCCGGAGCGCCCCTTTGACGAGAATGTGTTTCTGGAAAAAGTAGCCCAGCTGGAAAAAGACCGCCACAATGTCATCATTGCGGCCAGCGAGGGCGTAAAAAACAAGGACGGCGTTTTCCTGTGTGATTTGGTATCCACAGCAGGCCAGCTGGATGCTTTTGGCCATAAAGCCATTTTGTCCGGCACCAGCCGCTACCTGGCGGATTTGATCCATGTGCGCCTGGGCTGCAAGACCCGCGCGATCGAGTTTTCTACCCTGCAGCGCTGTGCCTCCCATCTGGCAAGCCGCACCGACATTACCGAGGCATACCAAGTGGGCGGTGCTTCGGTGGAAGCTGCTTACCGCGGCGAAACCGGTAAGATGTGCGCCATCCGCCGCATTTCGGATATGCCGTACCGCACCGAAACCGAGATGGTAGATGTGCAGAAGGTTGCCAACCTGGAAAAGCGCGTGCCGGATGACTGGATCAGCCCGGACGGCATGCATGTGACCGAAGCATTCCATCACTATGCCCGCCCCCTCATCCAGGCCGAGCTGACCCCCATCTACATCGACGGCGTGCCCCGCCATCTGCATCTGCATTGATTTACGGGGGTTTTTGTTCCTTCTTTGAAAAGAAGGAAGCAGAAGCTTTAATAATATAACACAATAATATTATTTTCCATCAAGAAAGCAATGAATAATAAAAGGCGCATCGCAACCCCTTGGATAGGGTGTGCGGTGCGCTTTTGTGTTGTACTTTTATTTAGGGCAATACCGCATAATTCTAAGTGCCGATACGACGAGCGAGGTGCGGCAGCTGCTAGGCCAAAAGCGCAGATAATACTGGATGCTGCAAAGGTGAGCGCCGCCAGTGGCGGAAACAGCGAACCGAAGCAGGGGCAGCGGTCGCAGAGTGCGAGGGGCTTTTGCCCCCGAAGCACGATGCGGGTACCGCAACCCGACATTATCGAGCATTTTGGCAACGCAGATGCCGTGCCGCAGCTGCCGGAGCGGTGCTTAAGCCGCAAGGCGGGAATTGTGCGGTGTTGCCTTAGGTATTATAGCACGCCGGACCCCGCTTGTCACCCACTGGCGGCGGAGGCGCTGCGCGGTTCGGCAATGTTAGCGCAAAACACAAACACCGCGCGGCACACGGCGGCGGTGGCGGTGGTGCTGGCAAAATCGCGCTCGCTTTCAATCACGGCATCGGGGTAATCCTGCAATAATTGCAGGCGGGCGCTGCGCCGTGCCAGAGCTGCGGCGGTTTCGGGGGTGAAAGTCTGCTCCTGTGTTTCCCGTGCCCAACAGGTGGTTTCCTGTACGCAGCCGGGCAAAGCCAGCCGCCCCAGGCGCAGCGGCAGCCACCGTACGCGGGGCGGAACATCCTCCGGCAGTGCGCCGGACCCCGGCAGCTGCCAGCTGCGGCCCAGCAGGGTTAGGGTGCGGCGTTCCGCGCAAGCGCCGGTCAGAGCCGGGCGCTGCTGGGTGAACGCCTGCTGCCCGGTGTAGGCCAGCCGCACCCGCGCTGTTACGGTGCCGCTGGCGGGCTGGGGCACGGGCGCACCGCTGCGGTCCAGCTTTTCCGCAGCGGCCAGCAGCATGCCGTTGCCAACGTATTGGCCCGGCTGCACCTGTGCAAAACCGCTGGCAATGTTTACAGCAAGCACCTCGCCGCCTGCACGGGCATAAAGCCCGGTGTTCTGGGCGGGTGGTTCCGCATGTGCCTGCTGGAGGGGCATACCCTCGGCGGTCAGGCAGCCACCGGTAAAATTCAGGCTGACCCAGCCAAAATCGCCGCTGGCTTCCAACAGCTGCTGCGCCTGGGCCAGCTCCGCCTGGCTGGGGCGGCAGCCCTCCCAGATGCCGCTCTGCGCCAGCAGTGTGCGGATGCTTTCCTGTTGGGGAACGGTCAAAAGTTCCAGATTCATGCACCACAAAAAGCCGCCCAGCCAGTGCAGCAGCACAAAAAACAGGCCGATGCCCGCCAGAATGCCGGGGCGGCGCAGCAATCGCTCTGCTAATGGACCGGGGCCGCGCCGCTGCATTTGGATCACCTGCCACCCGCCCGCACCGGCCAGCTGGCAGAGCTTGGCCCAGCCGGCGCCGGACACCACGGCGGTAAAGCCGTCTGCCTGCGGGGCAATGCGTTCCAGCTTCAACCCGGCCTGGGCGGCTTGGCCCAAAAGGCGCTGCGCCCCGCGGCCGCGCACACAAAACCGAATGCTATCTGCTGCCTGAATGCGGCGCTTCATTGGCGTCAACCTCCCACTTGGGTGCAAAATCAATGCGGGCCACCCGCCCGGCAACCGTCAGCCGTTTGCCGTTCAGCGATTCTATTCGCAGCGCAGTGCCATAAAATGTAATAACCGTGCTGCCCACATCCAGCGTGATTTTCTGTGGGGCAAAATCCAGCACCCGGCGGCAGCCATCGGTAACAATGCGCCCGGAGCGGATCTCCAAATCCGGCAGACGGTAAAAATCGGCGTCCGGCTGGCGCAGCAGGTCGTGCAGGGTGGGGGCCGGGGTGCGGCGTTTGGACCGGCGGCGTGGGTGCTGCTTCATGCCAGACCGCCTCCTTTCGTCTGCCGGGGAACACACATGCGAGGATCATTCACCCCAATATACGGCAAAGGCGGTGCAGATATGAAGCAAAAATCAAGCCAAATGCGGTTTGCCCCCTGGCCGGTGGTGCAGGCCGCACTGGCGCTGGCATTGAGCGGCCTGCTGCTGGCCCGGCCCCAGGCAGCGGCGCAGGGCTTTGCGGCGGGGCTGAAGCTCTGCGGCGGCAGCCTGCTGCCCGCGCTGTTCCCACTGTTTGTGGTGTGCGGCCTGCTGGGGCCGCTGGCTCCGGCGCTGGGGTGGCCGCTGCGGCCTTTGATGCGGCTGTGCGGGATCCGCAGCCCACGGGCCCCGGCGGTGCTGGTGTTGGGCTGGTGTGGTGGATACGCGGTGTGCGCCCAACAGATTGCAGCATTGCGCAAAACGGGGGAACTGCCCCCGCGGGATGCCGCGCTCCTGCTGCTGTTGGGCTGCTGTTCCGGCCCAGGCTTTGTGGTTGGCTGCATTGGGGGGCAGCTGTTTGGCAGCGTGGCGCTGGGGCTGCTGCTGTATGGCTTGCAGCTGGCAGCCAACCTTGCTGCCGCAGCCTGCCTGGTGCTATTTTTGCCAAGGCAGGAATTGCCAGCTGGGCAGGGGAGCTGTCAACAAAAGAGCGTGACCTTCCCACAGGCCATCAGCAATGCGGTGCAAAGCAGCCTGACGGTGTGCGGCTGCGCGGTGTTCTGCCGTGTGGTGGGCAGTGTGTTGGGGCAGGGGATGCCTGATGGTGCGCGGCCTTACCTGAACGCTGCGCTGGAAATCTCCGCAGGCTGCGCAGATTTTGCCGCTGCAGGCAGCGTGGCGGGGGTGTGCCTGTGCCTGAGCCTGCTGGGGGCATCGGTGCTTGCCCAGCTGGCGGCGCTGCTGCAGGGGACGGTGCCGCTGGGGCTGCTGCTGGCCGCACGGGTGCTGCATTTTGTGTTTTTGCAGGGGCTGCTGCACTTATGCCTTCCGCTGGTACCGGGGCAGGCGGCTGTGTTCACCAGTCTGGCCCCGCAGGTGGTCGTTATGAAGCGTACCGCGTGGGATACGGCTGGCAATTGCATTCTTTTTGTGCGCTGCACTGTATCAACTTTACAAAACCTGCCAAAGCTCTTATAATAATACTATTCCGGCAGCGCACCGCAGCCGTGCAGACGGCCCGCGGTGAACCGCTGCCAAACCTTGCAGTATTGGAGGAAAGCGGATGTTCAAAAAGCCGCCCTATGGCACAAAAATCTCTCCGGCGTGTGCTTACTGCACCCACGGCTCTCCGGCGGCTGACCAGAAAATGGTTCTGTGCAAAAACCGGGGCGTGGTTTCGCCCTATTTTGCCTGCCGCAAGTTCCGGTATGACCCGCTGCTGCGCGTGCCGCACCGGCAGGAACTGCCGCATTATGACCCCAAAGATTTCAGCCTGGAGGACTGATATTTCATGCCCGATTTGAAAAACGTACCACCCTCGCCGCGCCCCCGCCGTTTGAGCCAGCTGAAAGATGCCTGGAAGAACAAGCGCTCGGTTACCATCGTTTACCTGTTGCTGCGTGCCTCGGTCATTCTGGTGCTGATTGCCCAGATCTTTAACCGCAACTTTGAAAATGTCTTTTTGTGTGTGCTGACGCTGTTCCTGTTCGGCGTGCCCAACATGGTGCAGCACCGGCTGGACATTGAACTGCCAAATACGCTGGAAATTATCATCCTGCTGTTTATCTATGCGGCGGAAATCTTGGGCGAGATTAACGCCTATTACGTTACCTTCCCCTATTGGGATACCGTGCTGCACACCCTGAACGGTTTTTTGTGCGCGGCCGTCGGGTTCTCTTTGCTTGATATCCTCAACCGAGAGGAAAAGATCGGCTTTTCGCTCTCCCCGCTGTACCTGGCCATTGTGGCATTCTGCTTTTCCATGACGGTTGGCGTGATCTGGGAATTTTTTGAGTGTACCATGGACCAGCTGTTTTTGCTGGATATGCAAAAGGATTCCGTGGTCAACACCATTGGCAGCGTGATGCTGGACCCCACCGGCGGTAACAATCCCGGCGTCATCCGCAATATCACGGATGTGATCGTGGTGCAAAGTGACGGCACCCAGACGGCCCTTGGTCTGGGCGGCTACCTGGATATTGGCCTGCTGGATACGATGGAGGACCTTTTCGTCAACTTTATCGGTGCGCTCACGTTCTCGATTATCGGCTATTTCTATGTGCGCAGCCGCGGTAAAAACAAGTTTGCCAAGCGCTTTATCCCCGTGGTGAACGAAGAACCCCAGCCCCAAGCGAAAAACACCTCTGCAGAAGACGCACCCGAAACGGAAAAAACGAAAGAATAATCAACAAAACAAGCGCCCTGTTGTGAAAAACACAGCAGGGCGCTTGAATTCTTGTACAGAAAACACAAAAATAAACCGCGAAGGATTACCAAACGGAACCCTGCGCGGTTTATGGAGCTGGTGGCCGGACTTGAACCGGCGACCTGCTGATTACGAATCAGCTGCTCTACCAACTGAGCCACACCAGCACAACAATAATAGTATACTGGATTTTTGGCACAAGTCAAGGGGAAACGGGGCAAAAGTTGAAAAAATATTCTGGGTGGGATACTTTTGTTCATGACAACCAAAAAGGTTACAATCATCCCCTGCGTGGATTTTAACATGCAGGAGGTTAAAATTTTGTGCAACATTCATAGTTTATTTTCGACAAAACTGTGCTATAATTCAAATTGAAAGATTATGGCTATCTGTAATCTTTTACCACAAAAACCGCAAAAACAGGCGTAAAAGCGTGCGGGCTGGCCCGGCGGCTGACGCCTGGCTGCACAGGAGGTACCATATTGGCCGAAAAATCAGTCGAATTAGACAGCATCGAACTGGCCGCCGCCATTTTTGGCAACTGTGACCAGAACGTAAAACTGCTGGAAAATGAGTTTCACGTCACGGCGGTCTGCCGCGGCTCCCTGTTAAAGTTTACCGGTGAGCCAAAAGACGTGGAAGCTGCTGTGCATGCAGTGGACGGCATGGTGACCCTGATGCAGAACCACACCCCGCTGGAGGAACAGACGGTGCGCTACTGCATCAGCCTGGCCCGCGGCGGCGAGGAAAAGCGCCTGCGGGAGCTGAACGAT
>ERZ827498.4458-NODE-4458-length-10954-cov-5.236811_pt1 | contig 10954 bp, 7 predicted proteins | sample MGYA00519865_ERZ827498 | MGnify/ENA primary metagenome ERZ827498 (study PRJEB31778, sample SAMEA3449328) | human gut metagenome | biome: human gut; feature: human-associated habitat; material: faeces | place: United Kingdom | collected 2010/2012 ...
ACATGGCAGTCCGGGTTGCCAAGGGTCTCGACTGCGCAGGCACGCCCCAGATGGTCAATGCCGAAGAACGTGTGCTGCTGAGCAGCGGCGAAGCAACCGTTGACCGCTGCCTTCACCGAGCCGTCAGTGGCATTCTTAAAGCCGACCGGCATGGAAAGCCCGCTGGCCAATTGGCGGTGGATCTGGCTTTCCGTGTTGCGCGCACCAATGGCGCCCCAACTCACCGCGTCCGAGATGAACTGCGGGCTGGTGGGCTCCAGAAATTCCGTGGCGGCCGCCAATCCTTCCTTCAGCACACCAAGCAAGGTTTTGCGAGCAAGCAACAGGCCCTTGCGAATATTGTGGCTGCCATCAATATCCGGGTCGTTGATCAGGCCCTTCCAGCCAATGGTAGTGCGCGGCTTCTCGAAGTACACGCGCATCACGATGAGCAGTTCGCCTTCGGTCTCCTTCATCACCTTCGACAGCCGGTGCGCGTAGTCGAGCGCGGCGTTCGGGTCGTGCACCGAGCAGGGGCCGACGATGACGAGCAGACGGTCGTCCTGCCCATACAGGCAGGCGCGTATCTCGTCGCGCGAGTAGGCGACGATCTCCTGCGCGGCGGAGTCAAGGGGCAGTTCCGCCAACACCTGGGCCGGGGTGGGCAGCGGTTCGAGCTCCAGCACACGGCGGTTGATGATACGGCTGACGCCCACCTGATCCTCCCAGCGCGGCACGCCCGTGGCGAGCAGCGGGTTCTTGCCCTCGTCCATGGCCTGCCGGATGGCCCGCAGCTCCTCCGGCGTGTTCAGCGGCTTCGGGCCGGCGTGACGCGGCGTGCCCTGCGGCGTACGCTCTCCCATGTTCTGCTGCTGCATGACGTGATGTCTCCTTGCCTTGTTCTCTCCCCCAAGGATAAGGCACGGCCCTGTACTTGGCCATACACGGGCCGCGCCAGCCCGTATCCGCCGCGCATGACGAACGTCCCCATGCCCCGCGTCGAACGGGCACGGGGACATTACGATGTTCTGGAGCGTTGCCGTCTCGCCGGCCGCGGCGTCCTTGTAGTCGCCGGCCGCGATCGCGACCACCAGCAACACCGCCAGGATCGTCTTCCAGGGAGTTTTGCGCCCTGAGTGCCGTGCCGATTCCGCCATCACGCGCCCTCCTTCACCGACGCGAACAACGTCACGCCTTCGCCCACAGTTGCCGTGCATTCATCGTGATGAGCCATGCCCTTTCAGTCTTCTCTGACTTGCGCCACGCTGCGGTCGCGCACTAATACCCCCCCCTGCCCGCGCTGGCACCTATGCCAACACGCGCCGGTATCCGCGGTGTTTCTTGAAGGAGAGGAACCACCGCTTGAACTCTTATGCGAGCCTAACATGAAACGGGAAAAAACGGGGGCACTTGATTTATACAAGAGTTGTTGTACAATATTTCTTGTCAATTGGATATCGCTTCATAACATGAGCGCAGCATCACACGCGACAGATGTCATGAGGCATGGAAGGAACGGACATGGCACAGGCTTCCGACACGGCGCAACCGCAGACGCCGCCCCGCCGCGACAACACCGCGACAGTCACCGGCACGAACCGCCTGAAGGCGCTGTCGCACCCCACACGACTGCGCATACTGACCGTGATGAGCGACACCAAACCCGTCACGGTCGGCCAGATCGCCGAACAGCTCGGCGAATCGGCCGGAACGGTCAGCTATCACCTGAAACAGCTCGAAAAGGCCGGATTCGTCACGCAAACGCCATCACCCGACGGAGACAACCGCAGAAGCTGCTGGCTGGCCGCCCAAAGCAGACTGGAAATCAACGCGGACGCGGCCGTCGATTCGGCAATGGCGACGACAATGGATCAGGTCAGCTCCACGTTTCGGCAAGAGGCATGGCAGCGATACAGGTCGGCCTCTGACAACCTGCCCAAACAGTGGACGGACCCAACGGTGACGAGCAGCAGCGTGCTGCGGCTGACAAGCGAGGAATACGCGCGCATGTCACAGGAGTTGCGCGAGCTCTTCAACACATGGACATCACGCGACCTCGCACACGAGGAAGGGGACGGCTCGCAACCCGTCATGCTCAACATCGACGCCTTCAGATGGCTGCCATAACGGCGGCCTGACATACCCTCTCACCCCACGCCCTGCGCCCACAATGCAATGGGCGAGCGCAAGCATACGCAATTTCACCCCTCGACGCACAACACCCCTCAACTTATTCAAAGGAAACATCATGCCCGAATCATCGCAGGCGCAAACCGCGCCACACCGCGAACGCACTTCCCCGCAACGCAGTGAATCGCTGTGGGGCAACCCCACATATCGTCAATGGTTCACTGCAGACACCGCCTCGACGATCGGAGCCGCGATGAGAGGCTTCGCGATCTCGCTGATCGCCTTCTCGCTCACCCAATCGGTGGTGCTCGCCGGATGGCTCGCCACGTTCAGCCAAATTGCCACGCATGTCAGCGACGTGTTCGGCGGCACGGTCGTGGACCGGCACAACCGCAAAGGGCTCATCATCGCCAACGCCGTGTTCGGCACGCTGCTGTGGGGAACGGTGTTCGTGCTGATCGCCCTGCATGCGATCGCATTCCCGATATTCGCCATCGTGACGGTCGCGGCGTCAGCGGTCAACGGACTACTCGCCAACGCGACCAACGCGATGCTGCGCACGATCATCCCGACCCGCGAATATCCGAAGGCGCAAAGCCTCAATCAGGGGCGCGATTCCGTGGTCAGCATCGCGGGATCCCCGCTCGGCGGCGTGCTGTACGCGGTCGCGCCGTGGCTGCCGTTCGCGGTCGCCTCGCTGATGTACGCGATCAGCGGTGTCAGTGCCGCCCAGCTGCGCGTCGACGAACATGTCCGCGACATGGTGACGACAGATCGCAAGAGCAAGCGTCCCGACACCGCGTCGCAAGCGGGCTGCACGTCCGATGCCGTCGTCGCGCCCGACGCCGATGCGACAGCAGAGCCGGCGCACACCTCGTTCTTCGAGGATTTCATCGAAGGATGGCGCTGGACGCTGCGCAGGCACACGCTGCTGGCGATCTGCGTAATCGCCGCGCTGGTGAATTTCGGGCTCAACGGCGTGTTCGCCGCGGTGAACCTGCAACTGGTGAGCACCCACGTGGACTCCGTGCGACTCGGTTTCGTCAACACCGTCATGGGAGTCGGCATGCTGATCGGCGCGGTGATCGCCGCACGGGTATGCGAGCGAGTGCACATGGGCACCGGTCTGGTCGTCCTGTCGGTGACGTCGCTGCTGACATTGCTGCCGATGCTGTTCAGCAGCGATTACCTGGTGATACTGGCGTCATCGCTGGTCGTCGGGCTGCCCATCCCCACCATCAACTCGCTGCTGATGGGATTCGTGTTCGCCAAAGTGCCGAGCGAGATGCAGGGACGTGTCGGGTCGGCGAGCGGCATGCTGTCGATGATACCCACGCTGTTCTGCTCAGCGCTCGCCGGCTCCCTGCTGCCACGCATCGGGTTCGATGCCACGATTGGCCTGTTCCTGGCCGTGCTTGCGGTCAATGTGGTCATCGCGCTGCTGATGCCGTCGATCCGCTCGCTCCCCGCCGCCGACCACTGGGACGACGCGTCGCTGTGACGATGCATCACTGAAGCAGCGCCAATGCAAAAAACGGTTCGGCGCGGCCTCTCGAACAGACAAGGCCACGCCGAACCTACGTATATGCTAACAGCCATGTATTGTGGCATGCCCCACCTAGCGGCCTAGGCCGGGCACCGGATCAGAGCGCGCGACGCGCGTCGATGGCATCGGCGAGCGTGTGCAGCAGCTCCTCGGTGCGCTCCCACGGCACGCAGGAGTCGGTGACCGACTGGCCATACACTAGCTGGTCGAGCGGTGCCGGTTTCTGATGCCCGCCCTTGAGGAAGCTCTCCATCATGACGCCGAGGATGCCCGGCTCTCCATCGGCGATACGCGAGGCGATGTTCTCAATGACCTCGGCCTCGACGTTCTCGTCCTTGCCACAATTGCCGTGCGCCGCATCGATGACCAGACCGCGTTCGCTCGGACCGCTCGCCTTCGACGCGCGCAGCGCCTCAAGCGCGGCCGCCACGGAAGCCGCATCGCAGTTCGGGCCGGTGTTCGACCCACGCAGGATCAGATGGCAGTCCGGGTTGCCCTTCGTTTCGGCGGAGATCACGCGGCCATCCAGGTTGATCGACAGGAAATGGTGCTCGAACCCGGCCGCGAAACACGAGTCGGCGGCCGGCTTGATCGAACCGTCGGTCGCGTTCTTGAAGCCGATCGGCATCGACATGCCGCTCGCCAGCTCACGATGCACCTGCGACTCCGTGTTGCGCGCGCCGATCGCCCCCCAACTGATCAGATCGCAGATGTACTGCGGCGTAATCGGATCCAGCCATTCGGTCGCCGTCGGCAGCCCCAGGCCAAGCACGTCGGTCAGCACCTTGCGCGCCAGCCACATGCCCTTGCGGATATCGAAGCGGCCATCCAGATCCGGGTCGTTGATCAGACCCTTCCAGCCGATCGTCGTGCGCGGCTTCTCGAAATACACGCGCATCACGATCATCAGTCGGTCCTCAAGCTCGCCCTTGAGCGCCGCAAGACGCTGCGCGTACTCGTGCGCCGCTTTCGGATCGTGAATCGAGCACGGGCCGACGATGACCAGCAGACGATCATCGCGACCGTGCAGGATGTCGCGGATCTGCTGACGCGATTGCAGCACCAGGTCGCTCATATCATCGGTGAGCGGCAGTTCCCTGAGAAAATACCGCGGTGCCGGAATCGGGTCGAGCTGGCGAATGTTCACGTCCACCGTTTCAGGGAACACGGCATTCCCGCCCAAATGCCGCTCGTCCTCGGAACTGTCCGGACCACGAAGCCCTGCCATCGCTCTGCTCTCCTTCCGCACCGCAGGCCGGCGTCTTTCGACCCGCGCCCTCACGTCGCATACCAATACCGAACACACAATAGTAGGTGCCGTCGGAATACGGAAAACAACGGCTGCAATGCGGGCACGGCGGAGCTGCGAAGCCGTCACCCGGCGAAAGTCCCATTCCGGCGGCTGCGGATGGGACTTTCGCGGGATGGAGATGGGGCGCTATTCGCAGGCGACGCCGTCGCCGTCGCGATCGAGTTTGGTCGAGTAGCCGGGCTGCCCTTTGTATAGCGGCGCTTTGCCGGCTGCACGCACCGCGGCGCAGTTCTTGTAGTAGACATCGGAACTGTCGCCGTCAGACGGAGCGGCCGGCTCCACCACCGTGCCCGACTCGGACTGTTCGCCCGATGAACCGTCCTGCGATGAGCTGCCTTGCGACACGTCCTCCTGCGGCGCCACTGATTCCGCGCCGTCGCCGGTCGGAACGGTCTGGGCCGGGCAGGACGACAGCACGCGCGACATCGCATCATGCTCGGCCTGCGTCACCCACAGCGAGTACTTCGCCTTCACGCCGATCTGCCGAGCCACGTATGAGCAGCGGAACGATTTGTTGGCGGGCAGCCAGGTCGCCGCGTCGCCGTCGGACTTGCGCTGGTTCGACGGGCCGTCCACCGCGAGCAGGTTGTACGGGTCATTCGCCAGCTGCTTGCGCCGGTCGGCGATCAGCTGCTGCGCGCCCTTCTGCCATGCGTCCGACAGCGCCACCACATGATCGATCTGCACGGCCGCCGAGGTGCTTTGCCCGCGCACGAAATCAATCACCGCGGCGGTGTACGGGTCGACGAGCCGACCGCTGGTCACCACGCAATTGTGCGTACCGGCCTTGTAAGTCTTGTTGGTGAGGTCACGGTTGAGGATGTCGTTGCGCGTGTCGCACCCGTTGTGGTCGACGTCGGCCCATGCCGCGCCGAACTGGTCGCGCGAATAACCGGTTTTCGGTGCACGTCCCTTGACCGGCAGCGTCTCCAGCACGCTCGTGGCGAGCTGTCCGCCGGACGCGGAAGCCGAGCTTGACGGTTTGGACGACTCAGCCGATTCGGATTGTCCGGACGACTGCCGCTCAGCCGACCCCGCATCGGAGCCGGGAGTTCCGCATGCGCCGACGGTCAACACGAACGCGATCGGGATAAGACACGTCAGTATTCGATTGAATGTATTGAATGATGTGCGGCTTCCGGCCGACGATTTCTTCATCATGCAGCTTTCTCTGGGCTTATTCCGCTATGCCGCAACCGATGCGCGGTCCTCTGGCTAGAAACATCATTGTCATCCAACAATAGCGGAAGACCGCCGTCAATGACGATTCCCCACATCGAACGGCACATTCCTTTCGTAAAATGTCCATCCGACACGGGGAATCGACGAAATCGGTCATTCAGTCTCGTGCTCGACGCACGGGCCGATACCTCGCTCAGGCCAGCGCACCCATCGGATCCCATGCGGGGAGCATGGTGGCGGGCTCGGCGAGCGCGGCCTGATACTCGGCCGGGAGCATCGCCTTGGGCACGGCCACCTCGTACACGTACTCGGTGAACCAGTCGTCGCTCATCGTGAAGTAGCCCTTGTCGGCAATCTTGTCGCCCCAGGAGTTCTCCACGCGCCAGCGACGGGTCGTGGTGCCGTCATCGGCCACGTCCACGCCGACGAACGCCATCGCATGGTTCATCGCGGAGTCGCCGAAGCGTACGCGCGACTCCTTGTCCATGTCGAAGTCCACATCGTAGACGTTGCCGTACTCGAACAGGTCAGTCGCCCACGCGCCGCGCTCGCGATCCATGAACGGACCGCAGTCCGCGCCGAACCACACCGGGATGCCCTTTTCGGTCAGGATCGCGCGCACGCAATCCTTCATGAACTGGTTCGGCACGTTCAGGTACTCGGTCGGGTTGCCGCCGGCCACGTTGCCCAGGTGCTCGATGCCGATCTTCTTGCCCTTGGCGTGCTCGCGGCGCGGATCGTCCACGAGGCACACGTAATCCTCAAGGTCGGCGGTGCCCACGTACTTCTTCCAGAACTCGACGGGCGTGATTTCGCCGTCGCGGTGGAACATGCCCTCGGAGTCGGTCCACTCCCAGTCGAAGCTCTTCGGCGGCTCGCCCAGGTGAATCGTCAGGATGCGGTGGCCGGCAGCGACGGTCTTGGCGACCTCGTCGTCGATCGACGCGGGGTCGGAGTACATGTGCGCCACGGCAGTGTGCAGCAGGTGGCGCAGCTGCGTGTTCATAGCGCCCGTGTTCTTCGAGGATTCGGTCTCCGGGAACAGGTCCTTCGGCACGGCACCGTACTTCTTGTACACGTTCAGCGCCATCGTCCACTGGCCTCCGTCACCCATCACGTCGGCGAGCAGGTGCTGGATCAGGCGCGAGTCGGACGGCTCTCCGGCACGAACCAGCGCGGCGACGTCCTGCAGGAAGTAGTTGACACGCTCCAGCTTGTCGAAGTACATCGCGTAGTTCTGGGAGAACTCGAACTCCTTGACGCCGAGGTTCTTCTTGGCGACGAAACGGGCCACATTCAGCGAGCTGAACAGCCAGCAGCGACCGGAACGGTCCTGATGGGTGACCTCGCCGTTGTCGACGGTGACGGAGAAGCGGCGCTGCAGCAGACGGGAACGGTCATAGTTCAGCGCGACCTTGTCGATACCGGCGGCGGTGACGGCGTTCATGGCCAGACGGTTGGACTGGCTGGCATCGAATGATGCGACCAGATCGTTCAGCTGCTCGCCGGACAGCGGTGTGATTTCAGACGATGACGTGTTCTCGGTCATGCTGCTCCTTTGACTTGGGACGTGCGCGGCCGGTTTTGTGGCCGCAATGAAACGTGGCATCCAGCGTTTGACCGGATGCCACGACGGGTCTCTAATGAGTGTAGCGGCGACAGCGGATTCCCGCCATCGAACCGGTTCAATACCTTGATTCGGCAGGAGCTCGGCGACTTCTACAGCCGCCTGCGGGCCGGACGGCGAAGCCCGGCATCCGACGCTTCGGAATCCCGGCCGACTGCTATTCGGCGGTTTCGGCCTCGCCGGCCTCGGTGTGCTCGGCCACATGCTCGGCGACCGGCTCGGCGGCGACCGCTTCCGCATCCTGATTGTCGTCATGCTCCGCGACGGCATGCGACTCATACGCCGGTGCCGGCTCATCCTGCGCGGCGGCATTGTACAGCGGCACATCGGGCGCTCCCTGATGCGACGCGGCGCCAGGCTGCTCCGCCCCCTGCTCGTTCATGAACCCGAATCCGCTGAACGCCTTGGTAAACATCGAACGCAGCTCGGACACGCGCTGCGTGATGGCCGCCTCACGCGATTGCAGCTCGGCGATGCGCCCCTGAAGATCCTCCAGCTCGACCTGCGCGGCCTTGCGGCGATCCTCGATCTGCGACGCCGCATCCTCGCCGGCCTTTTCCAGGATCTGCGCGGCCTGATCGTCGGCCTCCTTGCGCTTGCTCGCCGCATACGTGTCGGCATCCTCGCGCACGGTCTTCGCCTGGCCGATCAGCTCGTCGGATTCCTTCTTGGCGGCCACGCGACGCTCTTCGAGGTTTTCGAGCAGCTCGCTCACCTTCTTGGTCGCTTCGTCCTGCTGGGCGGCGATGTCAGTGCGAATCTGCTCGACCTCGGCGTTGACCTGGCTCATCGTCTGCGTGTGGCGGACCTCGGCGTCGTCGCGAATCTCCTGCGCCTTCGCCTTGGCCGCATCGATAATCTCGCCCGCCCTGCGCTGCGCGTCGGCCATCATCTTGGACACCTGCTCGCGCACGTCGGACAGTTTCTTGTTCGCCTCCGCGAGCGCCGCCTGAATCTGGTCGTTGGACTCGGACTTGAGCTTGGCAATCTCCTCGTTCGCGCTCCTGCGCTGCGAGGCGATCTGCTGGGTCGCCTTCGCCTGCATCTCGGCGATCTCGCGCTCCTGCTTGGCGCGCTCCGACGCCATGCGCTTTTCATGCTCCTCGCGCGAATTGGTGAGTTCGAGATCGACGGACTGACGCTGCTCGGTCACGATCTTCGCCGTTTCGGCGCGCAGCTGGGCGGCGTCCTGCTGCGCGCTGGTCGTAATGGTCTGCGCCTGATTGGTGGCGTTGCCGGTAATCGTATCGGCCTTGGCCTGAGCGTCATCGAGAAGATGCTGCGCATCCAGCTTCGCATTGTTGATCAGCGTCTCCGCCTGAGCCTTGGCGGACGCGCGAGTCGAGGCGGCATCCTGCTTGGCACGCTCCAACAGCTCGGTGCTGGTCTGCTCCGCGGAGGCAAGCATCTGCTGGGCGTTGGCGCCCAACGAGGCGAACGTGTGGTTCTTGGACGACTGACGGTTGCGCTCCTCCTGCAGCTTCGCCTGCAACTGCAGCAGACGATCCCCGTCCTGCTTGATCTGCGCACGCAACGCGGCCAGCGTCTGCTGCGCGCTGGCAAACGCCCGGTCCACCTGCTCCTTATCGTATCCACGTATCACAATCGGGAACTGGTCCGCCATGTTCGGTTCCTTTCGCCATTACACCTGCTCGTTAGCACAACCACACACGACTGTACCGCATGGCGTCAAGCCCACGCCAGAAACGCGACGAACCATACGCGAACGTACACACATGCCAGCAAGAAACCAGCTGCATCCCAGCAAAACGTCAGGCGATGAGAATATCCCCGGACGACGGCTGCAGATAATAACGGACCGTCTCGCGCACCACATCGCGCCCGGCACGCACCTGCTGGCGCAGATCCAGGCCGTTCTGCAGCCTGCTGCCGCCATTGATCGGAGGGAAGCTGACGAAGCCGGCCAGCACACGATCCTGTGTCGCCGTCCAGTGCAGCAGCTGGTAGAACAGCGAATTGCATACGAACGTGCCCGCGTCGGAACTGAGCGTGGCGGGTATGCCGTCGCGCGCGAAATCGTTGATGATGGCCCGCAACGGCAAACGGGTCCAATATGCGGCCGGGCCGTCCTTGATGATCGGCTCGAACCGCGGCAGCGCGTTGTCGGCGTCAGGGCGGGCAGCGTTCATCAGGTTCGTGGCGCAGCGTTCCATCGCCACGCTGTGCGCCGCATGCTTGAGACCGGTCGCGATCACGATGTCCGGCCGGGTCGCGTCCAAGGTCTCCAGCAACGTGGGCCAAGCGTTGGCGAAGCTGACCGGGAGCGCCACGGTGTTGATGGACACGTTGGCGTCATGCAGCGGATCGTCCACGTCGGACGGCTCCCCGATGCCGTCGCGGACGAGCGCCTCGGGCACTTCGTACGACGGGTTGACGTCGATGTTCTCGTAGTGGTCGAACCCACAAATCACGACATTGAGCTGCTGCATGATGCCAGTGTACCCCGCGAACGCCTGCCGCTGCTATTGCTCGCGGACCTGGGCGAACACCTGATGCATCCGTTCGCGTGCGAGACGCTTGCGGATCTCCAGCGAGATCTGCTCGGCCTGGGGCAGGTCGTCGCGCGTGGTGATCTTCATGTTGGTCCGGGAGCCGGCCACGATGGCGACCGGGACGTCGGGCAGGTAGTCGACGACCACGCGCGTATCATCGGTCGGATGGAAATCGGGGTCGCGCGAGGCTAGCTCGTATGCGCGGCGGATGGTCTCGAACCGGAATGCCTGCGGAGTCTGCGCCCGGAACATGTTCGCGCGGTCCGGGACGGAGCGCACGACCTTGCGGTCGCCCAGATCCTCGGTGAGCAGCATCGTGTCGGTGGAGGCGAATGCGACTGTGGCTGCCTCGAACTCGTCCAGCGCGGTGATGCAGCCGTCGATCGAGGACTGCTCGACGAACGGACGCACCGCGTCGTGGATCAGCAGTTTCGCGCGGGGCGGGATGCCAGCTGCCCCCAGCGCCTGCAGAGCCGCCGCAGTGCTGTCGGCGCGTTCGGCGCCGCCGTCAATGATCATGCGCACCTTCGGGTAGCCGGCCTCATCGACCAGGCGTTCCACTTCATCGCGCACCTGCGGGTTGACGACGACGATGGTGTCGGTGACATGCGGGTTCTGCTCGAACGCCTCGATGGCCCAGCAGACGATCGGCTTGTCGTCGACGC
>ERZ827498.4464-NODE-4464-length-10947-cov-2.660944_pt1 | contig 10947 bp, 7 predicted proteins | sample MGYA00519865_ERZ827498 | MGnify/ENA primary metagenome ERZ827498 (study PRJEB31778, sample SAMEA3449328) | human gut metagenome | biome: human gut; feature: human-associated habitat; material: faeces | place: United Kingdom | collected 2010/2012 ...
ATCACTTTTCATCTTATTCCTCCATCATATATGTAAAATGTTTTTGTAAACGTGTTTCCCTTATCCTAGAGATACTCCTCCTGATACTGCTCAAATTGTTCCGGACTCATTAAGACTTTTCTTGGCTTTGTCCCCTCTTCCGGACCTACCACACCAGCCTCTTCTAACTGATCCATGATCCTTGCTGCACGGTTAAACCCGATCTTAAAATAGCGCTGCAGCATTCCGATAGAACCCTTGTCTTTATCCATTAACAATCTTGCCGCATCGGCAAAATAGGCATCTTTCTCATTTGCATCTGACATTCCCGCAGCTGCTCCCGTCGAAGCGGCTGCCGCGTGGATCTGATCTTCAATTCCCGGATCATACGATGCATTTCCATTTTTTTCCGTTAAAAAGTCAACAACTGACTGTACTTCTTTATCCGATACAAATGCTCCCTGGACACGGAGCGGTTTACTGTAGCCCTGCGGATAAAAAAGCATATCTCCTTTTCCTAACAGTTTTTCCGCACCATTCATATCTAAAATGGTTCTCGAATCCACACCGGAGGTAACGGCAAATGCCACACGCGAAGGCATATTGGCTTTGATCAGACCGGTGATAACATTTACGGATGGCCTTTGTGTTGCAATGATCAGATGGATTCCCGCCGCTCTTGCAAGCTGTGCCAGGCGGCAGATAGCATCCTCAACTTCTCCCGGTGCTACCATCATCAGATCGGCAAGCTCGTCCACGATAATGACGATCTGTGGCATTTTCTTTGGCTTATTCTCATCTTCAATGTCTTTGATGCCCTCGACTTTTTTATTATATCCTTTTAGATCACGCACTCCGTACTCAGCAAATTTCTGATAACGGTCGGTCATTTCCGATACTGCCCAATGCAAGGCCCCCGATGCTTTTTTCGGATCTGTCACAACCGGAATGAACAGATGCGGGATTCCATTGTATACACTGAGTTCTACTACTTTCGGGTCGATCATGATCAGCTTGACATCCTCAGGATCTGCCTTATAGAGAATACTCATAATGATCGTATTGATACATACAGACTTTCCGGATCCGGTTGCTCCCGCGATCAGAAGGTGTGGCATCTTTGCAATATCTGCTACGATCACCTTGCCTGCAATATCTTTTCCTGCGGCAAATGCGATATCGGAAGGATGTTTTTTAAATTCTTCCGATTCGATCAACTCACGAAATGCTACGGTTACATTCTCTTTGTTCGGTACTTCGATACCAACCGCCGCTTTTCCGGGGATCGGTGCCTCGATACGGATATCGGATGCTGCAAGGTTTAATTTAATATCATCCGCAAGGTTCACGATCTTGCTGACCTTCACACCCATTTCCGGCTGTAATTCATAACGCGTCACACTCGGTCCACAACTTACATTCGTGATTGTAACGTTTACGCCAAAATTCTTCAATGTCTGCTGTAATTTATTGGCGGTCTCCTGTAAATGCGCTTTAGTATCCCCCATTGTCTTTGAAAATCCCTTTTGTAACAAGCTGACCGGAGGAAATACATAGTGACTGTCTTTATGGTCATTTTGCCGGATTTCCTCCGCAATACCGGAAATTCCCTGTTCGATCTCTGTTTCGGACTGACGTGGTCTGACCGTCCTCTTTTCCGTCCGTTCTGCCACAGGCTCGTCCACTGCCGGTTGTGGTGCGACAGCTTCTGCCTGATTTCTCTGCAGTCTGCTTACTGCAGACTCCGGTACGATCTCCTGCGGCTGTGCATATGCACTTCCATCCGGTGTCAGTACCACATGGGATTCTTCGCTGACCGGTGGTGTCTCTAAGATATCGTCAATATTGATCTCATTCATTGCATCGGATAAATCCGGTTGTCCTACTGCCTTATTTTTCTTTAAGGAAGTCTTCTTATCTAAAGCAGCCGGTTTTTTGACCGGTTTTACCGAAGTATCCATTGCCACACCTTCTACCACACGGTCACGACGCTTCTGCTGCCTCTCCTCTCTCTGTTCCCGCCGTCTGGTATTTTCTTCCTTAGCCACATGATAAACCTTCTGACTGCCTTTTTGCATACCACGGAATGCCGAGCGTTCCGTAATGATCACTAAGGTAATGATCAGTCCGATAATATCTATGACATAGGAACCGATCAACCCAAATGCCGGCAAAAGGATTCCCGTGAACAGACCACCGAAAAATCCACCGCCGCTCTTATGCTCTTTTCCATATGTAAATGCCGCTGCTGCCGTGTCTTTGGCACTTCCACTGATCGTCAGCTCCATAAACAGGCACAATAACATCAAAAAGAGGATGGATGCCCCCACCTTGAGCCACGCGACCTTATTTCCTTTATTCGATAGTCCGAATGCGGTCAGCAGTACCAGACCGATCGGAAAGATATAAGATACCAGACCAAACAGCCCGAAAAATACGGAACTCAGTTTGTTTCCAACGCTTCCGCCTATGCCGAAATTGCTCAGACACAGAATAATGGAAAATGCTAACACGACCCAGAGAATGATCTCATCTCTCTGGAACGCTGCACTTTCCATTGTATTTTTTTTCTTTGATTTCTTTCTTTTTGAAGCTGATGCCATGATTTCCTCCAGCCCTTATGCCATATAAAAATATGCTCCGATCGAAAATGCCCCCATCAGAAGACAATAGATCGAAAAGATGGTAAATTTTTTGTTTCTGACGATCACTAACATCGTCTTAATGCAGATATAGCCGACTACTGCCGCAACTGCCATACCTACCAGATAATACGCAACCTCAGTTCCACTGACAGAAGCCAGTGAAAAATCCTTCAACTCTAAAATTGCCGCACCAAGCACTGCCGGGATTGACATGATAAAAGAATACTTCACTGCAAACTTACGGTCAAATCCGCTGATCAGGCAGGACGCGATCGTGGTTCCGGAACGTGAAAGTCCCGGCAGAGTTGCAATTCCCTGACAGATTCCAATGATAAATCCATTGGTATAGCTGATGTTCTTTGGCCCCTTATGACCGGTCTGTATCCTGTCTGCAATAAAGAGCAGAACACTTGTCACGATCAGGCAGATGCCCGGAACTAAAAGGATCTGGGATGCCATTGTTACAAGGTCAGATGCCGCATAACCGATCACTCCGGTCGGAATCGTAGATACAATGACTAACATTACAAATTTACGATAACCGTTTTTTACGATTTTCAGATATTCATTCTCTTCATGCATGAATTTGTTACGGAAAAAGCGGGCAATATTGATACATACATCCCTGATAATACAGACACCTTCCACGATCATCCGTAAAATATCCTTATAATATACTGCAAAGATCGCGATCAGCGTTCCTAAATGCAGGATAACATCGAATAACAGTCCTGTGTCGGTCTCCATATGAAATAAAATCTTAAAAATCGCAAGATGACCGCTGCTGCTTACCGGAAGAAACTCTGTGACTCCCTGTATAATTCCCATGATGATTGCTTGTAATAATGACATAGTACCCTCCTGATTTTCTCTTCTAGTTTATATGCCAAAAAGCGTAAAGTATGCTTTACACTGACAAATTCTAACCATACACGGTTATAATATCACATTTGAGCATGCTTGTCATTAAAACTTTCCTAAGATTTTCAGTCTTAATTTCTTATTTTATGCCCGCATCAATCATCTGATGAAGCTTGGCAAGTGCCTCTTTCATGCCGCCCACTTCATTGATGATGCCTTCTTCCACGGCTTCTTTTCCTACTAAGATCGTTCCTAAATCCTTTGACAGCATAAACGTATTCATCATCAGACGTTCCATCTGATCCGGCTTTGCAAAACAATGCTCACAGATGAATCCGATAATGCGATCCTGCATCTGTTTAAAATAGTCGTAGGTCTGTGGTGCTCCAATGACCGTTCCGCTCAATCTGACCGGATGGATGACCATCGTTCCACTCGGCACGATAAAGGAATAGTCTGCGGATACCGCTAACGGTACTCCGATCGAATGGCTTCCTCCTAATACCAGTGAAACCGTCGGAATGCTCAGTGATGCAACCATTTCTGCGATTGCAAGTCCGGATTCCACATCTCCACCGACCGTATTTAACAGGAGCAACAGCCCGTCCACTTCTTTCGAATCTTCAATCTCTGCTAACTTTGGCAGAACGTGTTCATATTTCGTTGTCTTGGTGGATATATGCAGTTACTTTCGTATTGTTGCTGATGATTGCATTTCTTACTGTCTTCCAACAAGTATGGCGTATAATTCGCCTGAAGCCGATGCGTATTTTGAAATATGAATAACAAATAAATATTGAACTGATTATGATTAAAACTGAAAAACTGACAAAACTCTTCACAACCGAAGAAGTGCAGACAAAGGCATTGAATGAAGTTACCTTGCAGGTGGAACAAGGGGAATTTGTTGCTATAATGGGTCCTTCGGGATGCGGTAAGTCAACACTGCTGAATATTTTGGGTACACTCGATTCTCCAACTTCCGGCTCTTATTTCTTTGAAGGAAAACAGGTGGATAAAATGAATGAGAACCAATTGACTGCCCTCAGGAAAGGTAATCTCGGCTTTATCTTTCAGAGTTTCAACTTGATTGACGAGCTGACCGTATGTGAGAATGTAGAATTACCCCTTATCTATATAGGCGTCAAAGCCAATGAACGTAAAGAAAGAGTAAAGAAAGTACTCGAGAAAGTAAACCTGCTGCATCGTGCCAACCATTATCCACAGCAATTGTCCGGTGGACAGCAACAGCGCGTAGCTATTGCTCGTGCCGTAGTGACGGACTGTAAATTGCTTCTCGCTGACGAACCTACCGGAAATTTGGATTCGGTGAACGGTATAGAAGTAATGGAACTATTGAGTGAACTGAATGCTCAGGGAACTACTATCATCATCGTTACCCACTCTCAACGGGATGCAATGTACGCACACCGCGTCATTCAATTATTAGACGGACAAATCGTAGCCGAAAACGTCAACCGCCCGCTGGGAAAAAATATGTCAGCTAAAAATGAAACTGTATGATAGGAAATTACTGGAATAGTGCTTGGCGGAATCTGATGAAACGGAAAAGGTTCAGTTTCATTAATATATTCGGACTGGCGATTGGTATGGCATCGGCACTGCTGATTCTTACCTACGTGACTTTTGAATTCAGCTTTGATAAAATGCACACAAAGTATGACCATATCTACCGTGTGCAAAGTACGTTTCACGAAGGGGAAGTGCTGACCGACTACTGGGCAAGCAGCTCCTTCGGATATGGTTCGGCAATGAAAGAGAACCTTGCCGGAATAGAGGATTATACCCGAATCGGCTCCCTACTCCAGCCGGAACAAATAGTGAAATACGGTGAACTGACCTTGCGGGAGAATCAGATAGCGTATGCCGAACCCAGCTTTTTTCGCCTTTTTGATTTCGAACTTTTGAAAGGCGATAAGAAAACCTGTCTCTCCATGCCGGGGCAAGTGGTAATCACCGAACGCATTGCCAGTAAATATTTCAAGGATGAAGACCCTATCGGGAAGATATTCATCTTTACCGGCGCATACGACAAGATATCGTGTGAAGTGACCGGAGTGATGAAAGAAATGCCTTCCAACTCGCATATACATTATAGTTTTCTGATTTCGTATAAATCTCTGCCTAAATATATGCAGGAATATTGGTACAAACACGAGGCTTATACCTACGTCCTGCTTGACTCTCCCGAAAGGAAAGCGGAAATAGAGAGAGAATTTCCTGTAATGGCGGAAAAGTACAAGACGGATGAAGCCTTGAAAAACAAGACATGGGGAGTCTCTTTAATCCCTCTGGCAGATATACACCTCACTCCGCAGGTAGGATACGAAGCGGAGACGAAAGGAAACCGTTCTTCTATGATTGCCTTGATTTTTGCTGCTATTGCTATTTTGGCTATTGCCTGGATAAATTATATAAACCTCACCGTAGCCCGTTCAATGGAGCGTGCCAAAGAAGTAGGAGTTAGGCGGGTAGTGGGAGCTTTCCGCAAGCAGTTGATTCATCAATTTTTGTTTGAAGCATTAGTGATGAACCTGATAGCTTTTGTACTCGCCGTTGGCTTGATAGAATTGGTTCTTCCGTACTTTAATCAATTGGTAGGCCGTACCGTTACCTTCTCCGTTTGGCTGATAGATTATTGGTGGATTTTATTGATTCTTGTTTTCATCGTCGGGATATTCCTTTCTGGATATTATCCGGCATTGGCTTTGCTGAATCGGAAACCAATTATGTTGTTGAAGGGGAAATTCTTTCATAGTAAATCCGGAGAACGGACACGGAAAGTTTTGGTTATCATTCAATATATGGCTTCAATGATATTGTTGTGCGGCACATTGATTGTCTTTGCACAGTTGAGCTTTATGCGCAGCCAGTCTTTGGGAGTTAAGACCAATCAGACATTGGTGGTCAAGTTTCCTGGGCATACCGAGGGACTGAATACGAAACTGGAAGCTATGAAAAAAACGATAGCACGTCTTCCGTTGGTATATCAAGTCACTTTCTCCGGCGCTGTGCCGGGCGAGGAAGTAGCGACTTTCCTTTCCAACCGCCGTACCAATGATGCTCTGAAGCAGAATCGCCTGTATGAGATGCTTGCCTGCGACCCCGATTATGTGGATGCCTATGGATTGCAAGTTGTGGCCGGAAGAAATTTCTCGGAAGACTATGGAGATGATGTAGACAAACTGGTGATTAACGAAACGGCTGTGCGTAACCTGGGCTTTACATCTAATGATGAGGCTATAGGGGAGTTGGTGAACGTTGAATGTACTGATGCCCCGATGCAGATTATTGGAGTAGTGAAAGATTATCACCAACAGGCATTGAGCAAGAATTATACACCTATCATGTTGATTCATAAAGATAAGATTGCCTGGTTACCACAACGTTATATCTCTATCGTAATGACTTCCGGCGATCCTCGTGAATTGGTATCACAGGTGCATGAGATTTGGAATCAATATTTTGCGGATTCCAGTTTCGATTACTTTTTCCTCGACCAATTCTTCGACCACCAGTATCGTCAGGATGAGGTGTTTGGTGTAATGATTGGCGCTTTTACCGGTTTGGCTATTTTCATTTCCTGTTTGGGACTTTGGATACTGGTCATGTTTTCATGTTCCACACGTACCAAAGAAATGGGGATACGTAAAGTTCTCGGGGCTTCCCGTTGGACACTCTTCTATCAGTTGGTTAAGGGATTCTTTCTGTTAATTCTGATAGCAGTTGTTATTGCTTTGCCACTAGCTTGGTTTAGTATGAATGCCTGGTTGAGCCATTATGCTTTCCGCACAGATTTGAAAGCATGGTTCTTTATTATGCCTGTATTGCTAATGTTGTTTATCTCATTTATAACAGTAGCTTTCCAGACCATAAAGATAATAATGAGCAAACCTGCCCGCTCTTTACGATATGAATAATCTCTGAATCACTCAATAGGATATTCGTTAATATCCAATTTGATTTATGTTAAATGTTAACGAGACTATTACTTTTATTAAACCATGTTATAAGATGCGTTGCTTTACTCCGAAAATTTGGAGATATGCTGAAAGTCCGTATCTTTGCAATGTGTTTTTCATAGTATTAGATTTAAGGTTAACAAAAAGATTGGCTGTCTGGGATAGATAGCCTTTTTTTTATGAAATATGATAAAGAAAGATGCAGCGCTCCTCTGTACATTATTTTTTTTCGTATATTTGTGAGAAACTTATTAAAAACCAATCAAATCTATGCTTACAAAACTTAACCACGTACTCCTTGCAGGTGTCGTAGCTTTGGCATGTTCTTCGTGCCAAACAGAAAAAAAGGCCGATTACCAAGTAATACCTCTCCCCCAAGAGGTTGTTCTGACACAAGAAAAGCCGTTTCTATTAAACAAAAATGTTTCCATTACCTATCCAGAAGGCAACCTACTGCTGAAGCGCAACGCTGAATTCTTATCCGGATACATCCGGCAAGCCACCGGGTATACTCCTCCTGTAAAAGGCTTAAAGGACGGAGAAACGGCAAAGCATGCAATCAATTTAGGTTTAGATGCGGATATAGCCAATAAAGAAGGTTATGTGCTGACAACAACTTCGGAAGGTATTCAAATTAACGGGCAGACAGAGAACGGCGTGTTCTACGGTTGCCAGACATTACGGAAATCAATCCCCGCCGAAGCTCAGGGAGCTGATATTCTGCTACCGGCAGGCAGTATCAAAGACGAACCCCGCTTTACATATCGCGGTATGCATCTTGATATATGCCGACATTTCTTCCCGCTGGAGTTCATAAAAGAATATATCGACTTACTGGCGCTACACAATATGAATACTTTCCATTGGCATCTGACAGATGACCAGGGATGGCGCATCGAAATAAAGAAATATCCGAAGCTGACGGAAGTCGGTTCAAAGCGCAACTGCACTGTTGTCGGCAAGGCAAGAAGCGGAAAGTATGACAACATTCCGTATGGCGGCTTCTACACGCAGGAACAAGCCAAAGAGATCGTGAAGTATGCACAAGAACGTTACATCACCGTAATTCCCGAAGTAGACCTGCCGGGACACATGCTTGCCGCTTTGGCCGCCTATCCTGACATGGGATGCACCGGAGGACCGTACAAAGTATCTCCCGACTGGGGTATCTTTGAAGATGTATTGTGCATCGGCAACGAACAGAGTATGCAGTTTCTTGAAGATGTAATGACAGAAATCACCGAGATATTCCCTTCTAAGCTTGTACACATCGGTGGAGACGAAGCTCCCCGTACCCGCTGGGCCAAGTGCCCCAAATGTCAGGCACGCATCAAAGCGGAAGGCTTGAAAACAGACAAACAACATACAGCCGAGGACCGTCTGCAAAGCTATTGCATGACACGCATCGAAAAGTTCCTCAACAGCAAAGGAAGGCAGATTATCGGTTGGGACGAAATACTGGAAGGCGATGTGGCACCAAATGCCACTGTTATGTCCTGGCGTGGCACATCCGGCGGTATCAAGGCTGCACAAATGGGACATGACGTAATTATGACCCCTAATCTTTACTGTTATTTTGACTATCTCCAAACTGCGGACAGTAAAGACGAACCTCTCGGCATAGGCGGATACGTACCGGTAGAGAAAGTATACAGTCTCGACCCTACCGCTGCGCTTACCGAAGAACAGTCCAAACATATCCTCGGCGCACAAGCCAACTTATGGACAGAGTATATCGCCACTACCGAACATGCAGAGTATATGATACTCCCACGCATGGCTGCCCTTGCCGAAGTGCAATGGACACAGCCCGAAAAGAAAGATTACGCGGACTTCACCCAACGCCTGCCGCGTCTCATCAAGTTCTACCAACGGGATAGCATGAATTATGCCAAACATATATTCGATATCCAAGCAGAATATACCACTACCCAAGAAGAGGACGGAAGCGGTAGCGGAGCTATAGTAGCCACGCTTCGCACCATTGACAATGCTCCCATTTACTATACCTTAGACGGTACTGAACCCACTACAGCCTCCGAACAGTATAACGGAACCGGAATCGTTATCCGCCAGTCCGCCGACTTGCGTGCTGTTGCTATCCGCCCTGAAGGAAAAAGCAAGGTAACAGAAAAAAACTTCTACATCAACAAAGCCACTTTCTGCCCGATTGAGCTGACAGGTACACAGCCCACTCCGAAATACGCCTTTAAAGGTGCTACCGCTTTAGTAGACGGCATGAGCGGAATTGACAATTATGCAACCGGCGAGTGGATTGGCTTTTTGGATGGAGACGTAACGGCTGTTATCGACCTCGGTGCGTCAAACGGCAATGCCGCAGGCAAGACAGTTGCCGAATTACCGGAGATAAAGCATGTCTCTACCCATGCCGTAATAGACATGGGCGCCTGGGTTGCAGGATGTACAGGCCTGACAGTATCAGTGTCTGACGATAACAAAAGCTTCCGTGAGGTGGCAGCCAAAGAATTTCCCGTTGAAATGGACAGCCGTAAAAAAGCAGTGGCAAACTATGAAGTTACTTTCGAACCGGTGAAAGCACGCTATGTTAAAGTATTAATCAAGCGTACCCCCGCCCTGCCCAAAGGACATCCAGGAGAAGGAGGAACACCTTTCCTGTTTATTGATGAGATTGAAGTGGAATAAAGCAACTTATCAAAAACGGTAACATATACAACAAATATCATCCTGTCATTCGGAGGAATCTAATATCCAAGAATGACAGGATGATATTTTCTGCGAAAGTACACTAAAACATTTATTCAATCACGAAACTCCCACGTTGCAAATCCCGATCCTGCGAGCTTTTCCCCACCATCACATCGTACCTGCCTGCACAAACCCGCATCGTATTACTTTGAGCATCCCACCATTCCAATTCCTTGCCGTTCAAATCGAACGCTACCTCAACACTCTTTCCGGCAGGAATGCGGACACGTTTAAAAGCACGCAAAGTCTTGCCCGGTCCTTCTGCGTCATCTTGCTTCTTGAGGTAAACCTGCACCACCTCTTCACCGTCACGCTGACCGTTATTCGTAACGTTAACGGTCAACTTCAAAGGTTCTCCCACCTTAATCTGTTCCTTGGCCAAGGATAAGTTGCCATATTCAAAGGTAGTGTAGCTCAGGCCGTAACCAAACGGGAACAATGGTTGCTGAGTCATATAACGATAGGTACGTCCTGTCATATTATAGTCCTCAAAGTCGGGAAGCTGAGACATATTGCGATAAAAAGTTACAGGCAAGCGTCCACCCGGATTATAGTCACCAAACAATACATCTGCCACGGCAGTGCCGCCCGCCTGTCCCGGATACCAAGCCTGTAGGATAGCTTCACAATTCTTTGTTTCAGGCTCCAAAGCGATGGGCGAACCGGAACAATTCACCAAAATTGTCTTCTTTCCGGCACGATGCAATGCGTAAATCAATTCACGCTGAACAGCCGGCAATTCAATGTCCGTA
>ERZ827498.4467-NODE-4467-length-10939-cov-5.268927_pt1 | contig 10939 bp, 10 predicted proteins | sample MGYA00519865_ERZ827498 | MGnify/ENA primary metagenome ERZ827498 (study PRJEB31778, sample SAMEA3449328) | human gut metagenome | biome: human gut; feature: human-associated habitat; material: faeces | place: United Kingdom | collected 2010/2012 ...
CGCCGTAACACTACCCGTTTCACACTTGAAATTGGGGCGTAAGGTCAGCGGCGACTCGCCGCCCGCCGTAACACTACCCCTTTCACACTTGAAATTGGGGCGTAAGGTCAGCGGCGACTCGCCGCCCGCCGTAAGAAAGGACGAATCAAACATGGCATTAGATGGTGCATATTTACACGCGGTGCGGCAGGAACTGCTGCCGCTGCTGGATTCCCGTATTGAAAAAATCCACCAGCCGACACGGGAAGAACTGCTTGTCGCTTTCCGCGGGCGTACCGGCGGGGCAAAGGTGCTGTTTTCCTGTGCGGCAGACCGTGCAAGAGTGCACCTCACACAGGTGACTGTGGAAAACCCCAAGGCTCCGCCTATGTTCTGCATGCTCCTGCGGAAACGGCTGGGAAACGGCAAGCTGCTGGCAATTCGGCAGGACGGACTGGAACGGGTGCTGTACTTCGACTTCTCCTGCGTCAACGAACTGGGTGATATTGTGCAGCTGACTCTCGCGATCGAGATCATGGGGCGGTATTCCAACCTGATCCTCATTGACGAAACCGGAAAGGTCATCGACAGCATGAAACGTGTCGATGCCACCATGTCCAGCAAGCGGCTGGTGCTGCCGGGGCTGCCCTATGAGATGCCGCCGCGGGACGAACGGCTGAACTTTTTACAGGCGGCACCGGAACAGATGCTGGCGGTGCTGTCCACCAAAACGGGAGAACTTTCCAAGGCTCTGCTGCAAACTTTTGAGGGCGTTTCGCCGGTTCTGGTGCGGGAATGGGCATACTATACCGGAAAGGGGCAGCCCTGTCGGGCGGAATCCCTTACCGATGACCAGAAAGACCGGCTCTGTTATACCATTGGCAGAACGCGGGAGATTCTGGAACAGGGCGATGCCGTCTATACCATTGTCAGCACACGCGAGGGACAGCCGAAGGATTTCTCGTTCCTGCCGCTGCACCAGTACGGCACGCTGATGGTGACAAAAGTCATGCCCTCTGCCTGTGCTCTGCTGGACGAATTTTTCGCCAGCCGCGACCACATGGCACGGCTGAAACAGCGGGCGAACGACCTGTTCCACCTGCTGCTCCACGCAACGGAGCGAATCCAGCGGCGAATCGTTTCCCAGTCTGAAGAACTGGAAGCCTGCGGGGAAAAGGACACAGACCGCCGGAAAGCGGATCTGATCTCCGCCAACCTCTACCGGCTGCACAAGGGCGATACACAGGCGGTTCTGGAGGACTTCTACGAGCCGGACTGCCCGACGGTGCACATTGCACTGGACGCTCGCCTGACACCGCCCCAGAACGCCCAGAAGTACTATCAGGCGTATAAGAAAGCCTGCACGGCGGAGAAAATTCTCACGGAGCAGATCGCCAAGGGCAGGGAAGAACTGGCGTATCTGGACAGCGTGCTGGACGCTCTGAGCCGTGCGGAAACGGAAAACGATCTGGAACAGCTGCGGGCGGAACTGGCAGAACAGGGCTATCTCCGGCTGCTGCGGCGAAAGGGCAAGCCGCCGAAATCTCTGCCGCCGATGGAGTTTACCGCTTCGGACGGCACACGGATTCTGGTGGGGCGGAATAATCGCCAGAACGACCAGCTGACCTTGAAAACGGCAAACAAGAACGACATCTGGCTGCACACCCAGAATATCCCCGGTTCACACGTGATTCTGGAAACCGGCGGAAAAGAGCCTTCGCAGCAGGTGCTGGAGGAAGCGGCACAGCTGGCGGCATATCACAGCAAGGCACGAGATTCGGCACAGGTGCCGGTGGATTACTGTGCCGTGCGGTACGTGAAAAAGCCTGCCGGAGCCAAGCCGGGCATGGTGATCTTCACCAATCAGCACACATTGTATGTGAAGCCGGAGCAGAGATAGCGGAATAGCCGGACAGGAAATTTGCGGGCAGATGGCGTACAAAGTCGCCAGACGCTCTTTGTGCAGTATTGCCCTAGGGCTGCCATGTCGAAACCGTCCGGCGGAATTCGCTCGTTACACTCGCTGTCCGCCTGTGGCTTGCCAACGCCGGTGGTTGCCCTTGCCTGTATCGGTAATGTTGGTATTCAGGTGTTTTTTGGTGCAGGCGGGTGACTTTATTTCATACGGCGTTTGCAAGTTTATCTGTTTATCGTCTTTCATGTACAACCGATTTCACAAAGAGTTACGCTTCTTTTTTTCTTTACTGAAAAGAAAAAAAGAAGCAAAAAAAGAAAAGAGTTCGCGTTTTACTTGTACTGTAAGATTCCAATATCACCCGAAGATCATACAAGAGATTCTCACCAACAAAAATCCCCCGGCGGGGTTGTAGGCGGCTTGTCCGCCGTAACACTACCCTTTTTACAGTTGAAATTGGGGCGTAGGGTCAGCGGCGACTCGCCGCACGCAGGAGGTGTGTTTATGCCGAAACATGGCGGAAATATCTATCAAAATCCGGAATGTTCCGCCGAATGGCTGGACTTTTCGGCAAATATCAACCCGTTCGGCGTGCCGGAAATAGTGCAGCATGCCATTCAGCGTGCTGTCGCTGCGTTGGTGCACTATCCCGATCCCGCCCAGCAGAAACTGCGGCAGGCACTGGCGGAATTCCATGGCAGACTGCCGGCGGAAATCGTCTGCGGTAATGGCGGTGCTGATGTGATCTTTCGCATCGCCCATGCTCTGAAACCGCAACACGCCCTGCTGCCGGTTCCTGCATTTTCAGAGTACGAAGCGGCACTCCGCGAAGCTGGCTGCCATGTGATACACTGGAATATGCCGTTTCCGTATCAGATCACGCCTGCCCTGCTGGACGAACTGCGGCAGGGAAATTATGACTTTCTGGTGCTGTGTAATCCCAATAACCCCACAGGAACCGGAATCCCGCCGGCACTGCTGGAACAGCTCCTGCATCTTGCCGCAGAAAAGCATATCTTCGTCCTGCTGGACGAGTGCTTCTGCGATATGGCAGAAACAGAGCCGGACATTGTTTCCATGATTCCGCGGCTGTCGGAGTTTCCCCATGTGCTGGTGCTGAAATCTCTGACGAAACTGTACGCCCTTGCCGGTCTGCGGCTGGGTTACGGCATCTGTTCCGATCAGAAGGTGACGGCAAAAATCGCACACACCGGACAGCCGTGGTCGGTCAATCTGCTGGCAGAAGCTGCCGGAATCGCGGCACTGTCGGCGGAGGACTATCGGAAAATGTCGCTGGAATTTCTGCAAAATGAGCGTTGGCGGCTGTTTGACGAACTGGGAAAACTGGGGTTCCGTATGTGGAAACCCAGTGCCAATTACGTGTTCTTTCAGGCGGAACAATGTCCGGATCTGGACAGGCAGCTGCTGCCCTACGGAATCCTGCTGCGGCACTGCGATACCTATGACGGACTGGACGCGACTTATTACCGTGCAGCTGTGCGGCTGCCGGAGGAAAATCAATATCTGCTGCACTGTCTGCGGTGCATTCTGGGCGAGGAGGGCTTGTTATGGCAGCAAAATCACTAATGGTACTGGGGACAATGTCGTCTGCCGGAAAAAGTTTTGTCACGGCAGGGCTTTGCCGGATCTTCCGGCAGGACGGCTACCGGACAGCCCCGTTCAAATCCCAGAACATGGCACTCAATTCCTATATCACCGCAGACGGCATGGAAATGGGACGGGCACAGGTGATGCAGGCGGAAGCGGCAGGTATTGCACCAGACGTTCGCATGAACCCGATTTTGCTGAAGCCCACCAGCGACAGCGGCTCGCAGGTGATCGTCAACGGCGAAATCTATGGCACCATGCGTGCACAGGAGTATTACACGAAAAAGCAGGAACTGATTCCCCACATTCTGAAAGCCTATCACGCTCTGGCAGCGGAAAACGACATCATCGTACTGGAGGGTGCCGGCAGTCCGGCGGAGATCAATCTCAAGTCAGTGGACATTGTCAATCTGGGCATGGCGGAACTCTCGGATTCTCCGGCGATTCTGGTGGGGAATATTGACCGCGGCGGCGTGTTTGCATCACTTTATGGTACGATCATGCTGCTGGACGATGCGGAACGCCGCCGGATTCGGGGTATTGTCATCAACAAATTCCGCGGAGATGTGGAAATCCTGAAGTCGGGGCTGACTATGCTGGAGGAACTGACTGGTATTCCCGTGCTGGGCGTGGTGCCGTATCTGCCGTTGGAACTGGACGATGAGGACAGCCTTTCCGAACGGCTTTCCCGACGGGAAGCGGCGGCGGAATCTCTGCTGGACGTGGCGGTTATCCGGTTTCCCCGCATTTCCAACTTTACGGATTTCGAAGCGTTGGAACAGGTGGAGGGCGTGTCGGTGCGGTATGTTTCCCGACGCGGCGAGCTGGGCACACCGGATATGATCCTCCTTGCAGGCACCAAGAGCACAATGGCGGATCTCCGCTGGCTGCGGCAAAGCGGACTGGAGGCGGAACTGCTGAAATGCCACGAAAAAGGCGTGTTCCTCATGGGTATCTGCGGCGGTTTTCAGATGCTGGGAAAACGGCTCTGCGATCCGGAACAGGTGGAGGACGGCGGCGAACTTCGCGGCATGGGGCTGCTCGATGTGGAAACCGTTTTCCGACCGGAAAAGCATCGTGCTCAGACTGCCGGAAGGGTTGCCCGTTTGTTCGGACAGCTGGAGCCGCTTTCCGGCTGTGCTGTGCGGGGCTACGAAATTCACATGGGCGAAACGGTGTACACGGAAACGGCAAAGCCTTTTGCCATGCTGACAGACGGCAGAAAGGACGGCTGTGTTTGTGCAGACGGCACAGTTTGCGGCACATATCTGCACGGTATTTTCGACACGCCGGAACTGACGCAGAAGCTGGTGCAGCTGTTGTTGGAGAAAAAGGGCATTTCCGGAACGACAGTGCCGGCGGTGGACTTCGCGGCAAAAAAAGAACAGGAATACGATAAGCTGGCTGATCTGCTGCGGGAGCATCTGGACATGCCGAAAATCTACGACATTCTGAACAGCTGGGGGAAAACGCCATGAAGCAGCTGCGGGAGGGATACACGACCGGCTCCTGTGCGGCGGCGGCAAGTTTTGCCTCAGTGCTGTGGCAGACTTCCGGCAAGTGTCCGGAGTGGGTCGAACTGGAAGTGCCGGCGGGAAAGCTGCTGCATCTGGAAATACAGGCAGAAGAAGCCTATACCTGCGGTGTGCAGAAAGACGGCGGCGACGATCCGGACGAAACCAACGGCTGTCTGGTGACGGCTTCTGTGGAGATTCTTCCCGCTGCCGGAGCCGTGCAGTTTCGTGCCGGAACTGGTGTGGGGACGATCACCCGAAAAGGGCTGAAACTGCCGGTGGGAGAACCGGCAATCAATCCGGTGCCGCGGCAGATGATCGAAAAGGCAGTGCGGTCTGTCATTGGAGAAAAGGGTGCAGTGGTGACGATCTCCGTGCCCAACGGGGAAGTGATCGCAGAAAAAACATTCAACGGACGGCTGGGCATTACCGGCGGAATCTCCATACTGGGCACCACCGGCATCGTCCGTCCCATGAGCGAAGAAGCCATACGGGAAACCCTGTACCTGGAATTGTCCATGTGCCGGCAGGAGTACGGCACCGCCTGTGCCTTTGTGACGGGCTATGCGGGAGAGTCATTTCTGAAGCGGCAGTATCCGCAGGGAAAAGCCATTGTGCTTTGCAGCAATTATCTGGGATATCTGCTGGACTGTGCAGAAGAACTGGGCTTTACCCATGTGCTGCTGGCAGGCCGGACGGGAAAGCTGGTGAAGCCGGCAGCGGATATTATGTATCTGCACAGTCACACTGCCGGCGGACAGCGGGAAGTGATCTGCACCCATGCGGCACTTGCCGGAGCGTCCCGTGCACAGGTGCAGCAGCTGTATCAGTGTAACACCACACGGGACATGACGGAACTGCTCTGTACCTATCCCCTTGCGGAGCAGGTCTGGCATACCATTGCAGAGAAGGTCTGCGAAAACTGCATGCGGCGTACCCATGGAAAAATACAGGTGGGGCTGCTGCTGCTGGACGAAAATGACAGGATTCTGGCGGAGAGCAGCCAGACGGATTCCATCAGAAAGGCGTGGTTGACATGCGGCACAAACTGATTCTTGCCGGAGGCGGCAGCGGCACGGCGGAGTATCTGCTGCCGGCAGCAAAAAAAGCACTGGAAGAAGTGGAACTGGTCATTGCTTCTCCGCGGTTTCTGGAACTGCTCCACATCAGAAAGACCATGCCTATGGGACATATTTCCGAACTGCTGGAATCCCTTCCGGCAATGCTGGAACGGGAGAGCATCGGCATTGTGGTTTCCGGTGACCCGCTGCTGTACAGCCTTTGCCGGACGCTCCGGAACCGGTATCCGGAACTGGAAATGCAGGTGATCCCCGGCGTGGGATCGCTGCAGCTGTTGGGGGCGGCGTTTGGGCTGACGATGGAACAGGCGAAGATTTGCAGCATTCACGGCAGGGCGTATCATGCCGGCACCATTGCCTGCACGGTTTCGGAGCATGCGGAAACTTTTTTCTTTTGTTCCCGCACGCAGGGACCGCGGGAAATCGCGGCGGCATTGCTGGCATACGGGCTGTCGGATACGGAAATTTTCGTGGGGGCAGATCTGACCTATCCCACCCAGAAACTCTGGCACGGCACACCGGCACAGGCGGCAGAACTGGACGATCCGGAACTGTGCGTGGCGGCGGTGCGGAATCCGGCTCCCAAGCCGGTGACCAGACTGGGACTGCTGCCGGACAGTGCATTTCTGCGGAATCGTTCGCCTATGACCAAGGAGGAAGTCCGTGCGGTGATACTGTCCAAGCTGCGGCTGAAACCGGACGCGGTCGTCTGGGATCTGGGGGCAGGAACAGGCAGCGTTTCCATAGAATGTGCCCGCATGTGTCCGTTCGGGGAGGTCTACGCGGTGGAGTATAAGCCGGAGGCACTGGACATTCTGGAACAGAACAAGACACGGTTTCAGACGAAGAATTTGCAGATCATTGCCGGCAGGGCAGAAGAACAGGTGCAGCATTTGCCGGTGCCGGACTGTGTCTTTTTGGGCGGCAGCAGCGGTGCGGCAAAACAGCTGGTTGCCGGTCTGCGGCAGCTGCGGCAGCCGGTACGGCTGGTCGCCAGTGCGGTGACAATGGAAACGCAGGCGGAACTGTTTCCGCTGTTGCAGGAACTGCCGCAGTTCGAAGTGGTGCAGCTGGCAGTCGGCTGCGGAAAAACGGTGGGAAATTATCACGTGCTGGAGGGCAATCATCCGGTGCTGCTGTTCTCGTGCATGACAAAGGAGTAAACCATGAAACAAGGAATTTTTTATGCGGTAGGCGTTGGGGCAGGTGACCCGATGGACATGACTCTGCGGGCAAAGGCAGTGCTGGAACAGGCAGACATCATCGTCACGCCCATTCCCAAAGCCGGCGGCACATCTGCGGCATATGCCATTGCGGCACAGGCGGCAGACCTCTCCCATGCGGAACGGCTGGACATTCTGTTTCCCATGCAGGCACACAACGACTATCGGGAACGGCTTCGTTCCGGTGTATTGCAGCCGGTCTGTGCAGCCCTGGACAGCGGCAGGCAGGTGGCAATGGTGACGCTGGGTGATGTTTCTGTTTACAGCACAGCTTCCTATGTGCGGCAGCTTCTGGCGGAAAAGGGCTATGCCACACAGGTGATCGCCGGTGTGCCGTCCTTTTGTGCCGGTGCGGCAAAGGCACAGCAGAGCCTTTGCGAGAACAGCGAGTCCCTGCAAATTCTGCCGGCAGTGCATTCCCGTGAAGCGGTCGAAACCGCACTGGAACAGTTCGACAATCTGGTGGTGATGAAAGCCGGACGTGCTATGGCGTGGCTCCTGCCGCTGCTGCGGGAACGGGGACTGCTGGAACATACCACCATGCTTCGCGATGTGGGCATGCCGTCGGAATACATCGGCAAGCCGGAACTGGAGCCGTATTCATATTTTACCACACTGCTCATCAAGGGAGGAGATCTGTAAATGGTATATTTTGTAGGTGCCGGTGCCGGTGATCCGGAACTGCTGACAGTCAAAGGCAAGCGGCTGATCGACAACGCCGATACAATTATTTATGCCGGTTCGCTGGTGAATCCCGCGGTGCTGGCAGACCGCAGGCCGGATTGTCAGGTGTACGACAGTGCTGGCATGACACTGGAAGAAGTCCTTGCTGTGATGCAGGAAACAGAAGCACAGGGGAAAACGACTGTCCGTGTCCATACCGGCGATGCTTCCATTTACGGGGCGATTCGGGAACAGCTGGACGCGTTGGACAAGCTGGGGATTCCTCATACAGTGGTGCCGGGAGTTAGTTCGTTTCTGGCTGCGGCTGCGGCAATGCAAAAGGAATACACCCTGCCGGACGTGACACAGACGGTGATCCTCACCCGCATGGAGGGCAGAACACCGGTTCCGGAACGGGAACGGCTGGAAGAACTGGCGAAGCACCGTGCCACCATGATTATTTTTCTTTCGGTGGGACGTATTGCGGAGCTGGCGGAACGGCTGCGGACTGCTTATCCGGCAGCCACACCGGTGGCAGTGGTGTACAAGGCAAGCTGGCCGGAGGAAAAAATCGTGACCGGAACCCTTCTGGACATTGCCGAGAAAGTGCAGGCGGCAGGCATTACCAAGACTGCACTGGTGACTGTGGGCGAATTTCTGGGGGACACCTATGCCCTGTCGAAGCTGTACGATAAAACATTTACCCACGAATTCCGAAAGGGTACCGAAGCATGAAAACGGCGTATTTCTGGCTGACACCGCAGGGGAAACAGCTGGCAGAACAATTGCAGGCACACTTCGGCGGCACGGTGGAACCAAAGGCAGATTTTGCAGAAGCAGTGCGGCGGGCGTTTGCAGACTGTGATGCACTGGTGTTTGTCATGGCGACAGGTATCGTGGTGCGTACCATTGCTCCGCTGGTGCAGTCCAAGGCATCTGATCCGGCAGTGCTGGTGCTGGATCAGCGGGGAAAACATGTCATCAGTCTGCTGTCCGGTCATCTGGGCGGTGCCAATGCCATGGCAGAGCAGGTGGCGGCGTATCTGGGCGGAGAAGCCGTCATCACCACGGCGACTGACGTGGAACACGTGCCGGCGTTCGATCTGTTTGCCAAGGAAAATCATCTGACTATCGAAAATCTGGAAGAACTGAAATATATCAGCGGGGCATTGGTGGCGGGAGAGTCGGTTTCCCTTTGCACAGCGTTTCCGGTGGAAAAGAACGCGTTTCCGGAAACGGTACAGATACAGCCTTTCTCCGAAACGCTCCGGCATGCCTGTGCTGTGGCAATTGCAGATACCACGGAATCTGTCGCGGCACCCCATGTGCTCTATCTGCGGCCGAAAAGTCTGGTGCTGGGGGTGGGGTGCAAAAAGCAGATCCCGCCGGCACATCTGGAACAGTGCTTCCGGACGTTTTTGCAGGAGCACCACCTCAGTCTTTCGGCAGTGGAAAAGCTGGCGACCATTGGGCTGAAGCGGGAAGAGCCGGCGATTCTGGCACTGTGTGAGAAGTACCGCCTGCCGCTGGAGATCGTGGCAGATGCAGATATTCAGGCTTGTGCGTATCCCTTTGCTGCATCGGCATTTGTGCAGCAGGTCACAGGGCTGCCTTCTGTTTCAGAGGCTTCTGCCTATCTGGCATCGGGCTGCGGGGAGGTGCTGACCGGAAAAGTGAAGTACAGCGGTGTCACGTTTGCCGCCTGTCGGAAAACAATCGAGCCGCTGCATTGGAAGGAGCGAGGGCAATGAAACCGAAAATTTATGTTGTCGGGTTTGGACCCGGAGAACGTCCGTATATGACACAGCAGGCAGTGGATGCTATGACACAGGCAGATCTGGTCGTGGGCTATACCACATACGTTCGCCTGCTGGAAAAGCAGTTCCCCGAACTGCAATATTATGCCACCCCCATGCGGAAAGAAACAGACCGCTGCCGTGCTGCAGTGGAAGCGGCACTGACCGGAAAAACAGTAGCTCTGGTTTCCAGCGGCGACAGCGGTATTTACGGCATGGCTGGGGTGCTGCTGGAAATTGCAGCGGAGATGCAGGCAGATGTGGAAGTAACTGCCGTTGCCGGTGTCACGGCTGCCAGTGCGGCGGCGGCAGTACTGGGAGCACCGCTGATGCACGACTTTGCCGTTATCAGCCTGAGCGACTGCATGACACCGCTGGAACAGATCTACCGGCGGGTCGCACTGGCGGCGGAGGCGGATTTTGTCATCTGCCTGTATAATCCTAAATCCCGTTCCCGCACGGCGTATCTGGCAGAAGCGGCAAAGCTGATACAGCAGCACCGCAAGCCGGAAACACCGGTGGGCATTGTCCGGAATGCGGGACGGGAAGGGGAACGGGCATGGATCACCACGCTGGAAAAGCTGCCGGAAGAGGATCAGCTGCTGATCCGGCTTCGTTTTTATGGGGGCAAGACCCAGAGCGAAACGGCAAAGCTCCTGCATACCACACAGGTGCAGATCTCCCGGCGGGAACGCAAGCTGCTCAAGCTCATGCGGGCAAAATTGCTGGAAGAGTAAGAAAATTGGATTTTCTTGAAAAAAGTTGAAAAAAGCTCTTGCTTTTTGTCCGGGGCTGTGATAAAATACACTACTGTCAGGCGGACGTCTGACAGACAAATCTCAGCAAAAAACGGATAAAAAAGTACGAAGCTCGATGAGTTCTTCCAAGAATTCCAAAAACTTCTGAAAAAAGTGCTTGACATTCAAAACCAAATCTGGTAAAATGTTTAAGCTGTCAGCCGCCAAGGTTGAGAGACACAGGACCTTGAAAATTGAACAATATCGAAAAACTTGTAACGGAACCTATTTTCGTGTTGGAAAAACACGGTAAACAATTCCAAACAAAGTAATTCACACAGGACGCAAGCGATTGCGTGCTGAGCGAAAAAGATTTAACACTTTTTAAGTGATAAATATCATTTATAAAGAGTTTGATCCTGGCT
>ERZ827498.4470-NODE-4470-length-10935-cov-3.948805_pt1 | contig 10935 bp, 7 predicted proteins | sample MGYA00519865_ERZ827498 | MGnify/ENA primary metagenome ERZ827498 (study PRJEB31778, sample SAMEA3449328) | human gut metagenome | biome: human gut; feature: human-associated habitat; material: faeces | place: United Kingdom | collected 2010/2012 ...
GAGGGGGAGGGGCTTGGGGGGATGGGCTTGGGGCAAGGGGGTGGGCCTTTAGCTTTTATTTCCTCCTCCTCCCCACAATCTCCAGCACCTCCACGCCATACTTCTGCGTCTTGTTCTTGCCAAACCCTTTGATGGCAGCAAGCTCACGAGGCGTACTTGGCAGCGTGTTCGCAATCTCCACAAGCGTCTTCGTGTGCATTATGCAGTAGGCAGGAATGCCCTCTGCGTCAGACCGTTCCTTGCGCCACAGTCTCAGACGGTCATACACGTCCTTGTTCACGATGTCGTCGGCGGTGAGCTGTGCAGCAGGAGTGGTCATTGACGTACGTGTCATGGCCGTTGAGCCCGAAGCTCCAGAAGCGGCACGTCGTCCCTTGCCATCCTTCACACGGTCAGCCTCATCAATGGCGGCAAGCGCCTTAGCGCGCAGATAAGAAGCTATAGAGAACCCGTTCTGCTGCACAAACGCCAGCAGACGGTGCTTAAACTGTAACGTCTCCACAAGAGTGTTGAAAATGTCGGCAGCACGTTTCTTCACCTCTTTGTTGTCGGTCTGTAAGCTTGTTCCCGACACAAGACCCTCCACCTCCTTCAGCTTCTTCAAGAAATAGGCAGCACCCTTGGTTATGCGCTCTTGAAGCTGCGCGTTTGTGGCATAATCGGGCTCCTGCCCAATCATCGACGTATATTGCTGCTTAAACGTGTTAGCCACATCCATCACCTCCTTTATAAGAAACGCGTTACGCGCCTTATATTCGAGCGCCAGCTTGGGGAACGTCCGTCCGAAATGCTCATTCACAATGCGCATGGCCGAATAGAACGCTGATGCCACGTCAACAAAGCCAAACAGGTCTGACACCTGTTGCAGGAAGTAGACACGCTGCATGGACGCCACAGCATCATTGTTTGGCAGACGATTCATGGCGGCAGAATTGAACGCATCAACAGAAGCATCGCGAATGATGGCATGGGCAGGGATGGGCGCACTGAGCACCAGTCCGTCGAGCGTCTTGCAACGGCTCAGCGCAACGTATGTCTGGCCGTGTGCGAACGACAGACTGGCATCGATGATGGCATGACTGAACGTGAGGCCCTGACTCTTGTGAATGGTTATCGCCCATGCCGTCTTTATGGGATATTGTCTGAACAGTCCCTCGCGCACCTCCTTTATCTCTTTTGTCTGCTCGTCAAGCTCATAGCGGTTGTTCTCCCATTCTTCTGGCGCCACCTCAATGGCCTCGTTCGTGCCCTTCGGTTGCACCACGAAGCCACGCTCGTTGATGGCGGTGACACGCCCGATCATGCCGTTATAATAGCGTTTCTCTGGCGACGAATCGTTCTTCACGAACATCACCTGCGCATCTTTCTTCAGCTCCAGCACCTCGTCGGTGGGAAAAGAAAGCTCAGGAAACTTGCCCTCCACCACAGCCTTAAACATGTATGTCTGTCCCGGCAACTTCTCCAGCTCGGCGTTGTTTATCTGTTGCGCCATGGCGTTGTGGGTTGTAAGACGAATGTAGCCCTCCTCCTCGCGCGGCTTGAAGTTGGGCACATATCTACTGTTAAGCAAGCTCAGCACCTGTGCGTCGGCTTGGTTGTCACGCACCTTGTTGAGAAGGTCTATGAACACGCGGTCGCTCTGACGATACACATGTGTGAGTTCCACTACCGAGTAGTCGGTCTGTCGCAAGGCGTGGCTACTGAAGAAATAGGGTGTCTCATAATATTGCGAAAGCATGGTCCACTCCTCATCCTTTGCCACAGGAGCCAGCTGTCCGAGGTCACCAATGAGCAGAAGCTGCACGCCGCCAAACGGCTTGTCGCAACGGCGGTAATGGCGCAACACGCTGTCCACGGCATCGAGCAGGTCGGCCCTGACCATACTTATTTCATCGATAACAATGAGATCAAGACTGCGCATGATCTTTATCTTCTGCTTGCTAAACTTAAAACGGCCGCTCTGCAACACCGACGTGTCAGGCACATAGGGGGCGAAAGGCAACTGGAAGAACGAGTGTATGGTCACACCCTCAGCATTGATGGCAGCAATGCCTGTAGGTGCGAGCACCACGTTTCGTTTTGACGTGGAGCGCTTCAGTTCGCGCAGGAAAGTGGTCTTTCCTGTTCCCGCCTTTCCCGTAAGGAAAAGGTTGCTGCCTGTGGTCTCTATAATCTGTAGGGCGAGCTTCGCCTCTTCGTTCATTTCCATATCTCTATTTTTTTTATTTATGCTTGGGCCTTGTGTGCAAAAAAATGTAGAACAAGCAAAGGTAACAATAAAAAATGGAATAGAAACATCTTTTTGTCCAAAATGAAAAAGGAAAATGAAAAATGAGGTTTCGTTTCCAAAGAACAAGGTTGATATAAACAAGGAAAAACAGCGATTAAAACTTTTAAGAGTTGCGATATTTTGAATAGCAATATTTTTTTGGTAATTTTGCATGTACAAATAAGAAATAGACCAACAACATGACAAAAGCTCTGTTTTTCGACATTGACGGCACACTGGTAAGCTTCAAGACCCACAGCATACCGGCCTCTACCATTGAGGCGTTGGAGAAGGCACACGCCAAAGGCGTTAAGATATTCATCTCAACAGGCCGCCCTACCCTCTTCATCAACAACTTACAGGCCATAGAGCATCTCATCGACGGTTACATGACCGCCAACGGTGGCTATTGTTACATCGGCGACCGCTCAGTGAGCCTGCACCCCATCGCCAAAGATGATGTGCTCTATGTGGTGAACGTGTGTCAGGAGAAACACATTGGCTGCGTCGTGGTGGGCAAGAACAAGATCTCTGCCATACACCCCGAGAAGATGGAATATATCATGCAGGCGTTGCTGAATATTCCTTACGACAAGTGGATGTCGCCGTTGGATGATGTGCTTGAGCATGAGGACATTCTACAGATCACACCGTTCTTCACGGTAGAACAGGAAGCTGAGGTGATGCCACACCTGCACAGCGTGACCTCAGCACGATGGTATCCCGACTTCACCGACATAACAGCAAGCAAAGCCGACAAGGGTCAAGGTCTGCTGTCTATGGCAGCGGCCGAGAACATTGCCATTGCCGACACCATGGCCTTCGGCGACGGTGGCAACGACATAGCCATCTTGCGTCAAGCAGGCATTGGTGTGGCCATGGGTAACGCCAATGATGACGTTAAAGCCGTGGCCAACTACGTCACCTCATCCGTCGACGACGATGGCATTGCCAACGCGTTGAAGCACTTCGGCGTTATCTGATAGCACCGTTATTCAACAGCATCGCTTTACAGCAACATCGCTTTGCAACAGCATCGCTTTGCAACAGCATCGCTTTGCAGCAACATCGCTTTGCAGCAACGTCGCTTTGCAACAACGTCGCTTTGCAACAGCATCGTTATTTAATTTCATCGTTTTTTCACCCAGCAAAAAAACAATGAAAAGGAAATGAGGCATGAAGAGATAAACAAGAGTTTCTCTTCATGCCTCATCTTTTATTGCATTTTAGAAAGGCAGTTAACGTTATTTATTTTATCTGAGTAACCTTAAACTTATGCTTCACAGCAGCACTTGCCGCTTTCTGTGCAATGGCCTTCTGTTCAGCCGTAACGCCTTCGGGAGCATAACTGTTGCCCACAACGTTACGCTTGAAGATGGCTTGGAACCATGTGCAAGCAGCTGTGTAGCGGCCATAGAGATAGTTGAGATGATAGCCGTCGCGGTTCATGTTGTCACCAATAGACGAGGTGCGGGCATTCTGCACGGCTGTGCCTGAAGGCACGATAACATCGGGGTGGATGTCCTTGATTACATGTTTGGTGGCACCAATAATGGCCTCATACATCTGCTTCTGACTGTTGCCGTAGCGTTTGAAGCCATCGTGGTTGGAGCTTTGGGCATAAGCCCATGTCTGGTGAAAAACAATCTTCACGTCTTTCTTTGTATGTGCCTTGACATAAGCCACAAGCTGCGAGAGATAAGGCTGATAGGTGTTGTAGTCGCCAGAGAAATGGCTGGCCTGCTGCACGCTCACATAGTCCCAGTCTTCATCGGCAATGGCTTTGGCGATGTCACAATTGGGAATCTCCTTCATCACGCCGTCCACACCGATTTTACGATAACGATATGAAGGCGAGTTGTCGTTGACACACTGCATGTGGCGCTCCAGAGAACAGCCACCGATGAAGAGGTTGCCTATGACGGTCTCTATGCCGTCGGCATCTGCCAACTCGTGCAGATACTGCTCTATGGCATCTTCAGAAAAGCTGTTTCCAATGGCCAGAATCTTAATGGTGCGTGCCGTGGTTGTCTGAAGGCACATGGCAAAGGCCAAGAGAAGAAATAAGAAAAATTTTCTCATAGTAAAACTTGTTTTTGTTATTAAAAGGATTTATTTTTTAAAAGAAATGTTCTTAGAAGAAATATTCTTAAAAAATGTCCTTAAAGAAGTTCTTAAAAGAGTCCTTAAAAGGATGTGTTATTTAAAGAATGTGTTTTTATCAATAACGTCAAAAGCCCTGTTTTATTGAATGAAGCCGATTTTATTTTCAAATCAAGGGGCCGCCAATAGGTTTCACCTATTTTTTGCCAAAACAATTTGCACATTAAAAGAAAAACATTAACTTTGCATACCATTCAGATAATGGAACAAGAAAAAATAACTAAAATTATGGATATTACCCAACGGTTTTTAAACTACACACAATTCGACACGCAGTCGAGCGAAGAATCGCAGAGCGTGCCAAGCACACCGAAACAACTGGTATTCGCCGAATACCTGAAGAAAGAACTTGAAGACGAAGGCTTGAGCGACGTGGAGATGGACGAGAACGGTTACATCTACGCCACTCTGAAAGCCAATACTAAGAAAAAGACCCCGACAATAGGTTTCATCTCACACTATGATACGTCTCCCGACTGTAGCGGAGCAAACATCCACCCGCGCATAGTAAAAAACTATGACGGAGGCGACATCGTGCTCTCTGAGGGCATCGTGTCATCACCCTCAAAGTTTCCTGAGCTGAAGGCTCATGTGGGCGAGGACCTTATCGTCACCGACGGCCACACGCTGCTTGGTGCCGACGACAAGGCAGGCATTGCCGAGATCGTGCAGGCCATGTGCTGGCTGCGCGACCACGACGAGGTTAAGCACGGCGACATCCGCGTGGGCTTCAACCCCGACGAGGAGATAGGCATGGGCGCCCACCACTTTGACGTGAAGAAGTTTGGTTGCGACTGGGCCTACACCATGGACGGTGGCGACCTCGGCGACCTCGAGTATGAAAATTTCAACGCCGCCTCAGCAAAGATCCACATCAAGGGTGTTAGCGTGCATCCGGGCTATGCCAAGGGCAAGATGATCAACGCCAACCGCTTGGCTGCCGAGTTCACAGCCATGCTCCCCGCCAGCGAGACCCCTGAGGAGACCGAGGGCTACGAAGGCTTCTTTCACCTCTTGGGCATACAGTCGAACATCGAGAACGCGACCCTCTCCTACATCATACGCGACCACGACCGCGACCGCTTCGAAGACCGCAAAGACTTCATCGAGGAGTGTGTGGCAAAGCTGAACGGGAAATATGGCGAGGGCACGGTGACCGCCGACGTGAAAGATCAATATTACAACATGAAGGAGAAGATCGACCCCAACATGCACGTCATCGACATCGTGGTCAAGGCCATGCAAGAGTGTGGCGTTCCTCCCAAGGTTGAGCCTATCCGTGGCGGCACCGACGGCGCACAGCTCTCGTTCAAGGGTCTACCCTGCCCCAACATCTTCGCCGGTGGTGTCAATTTCCACGGCCCCTACGAGTTTGTGAGCATTCAGGTCATGGAAAAGGCCATGCAGGTTGTGGCCATGCAGGTTGTGACCAAGATCTGTGAGATCACAGCACAATTTAACGATTAACTAAAGTTTCAAATGGCAAAGAAAAATTTTCTCTACCCAGCCGACTGGGTCAAGACAAAGCCTTACATGGCGGTAGACAGCGTTGACATCTACTATACTGGCATCGCCAACCGCATATACGACATACTGAAAGAAACAAAGCTCGACGCAATCTTCAACACCCCCCACAGCATGCGCACAGCTGTGATAAGCATCACCGGATGGTTTGAGGACGTCATCTCCCAGAACGGCATCTGGCAAGCATTCACCAACGAGTGTGAGCAGATGTATGGCAAGAAGTTGCCGTTCTACCCCCTTGGCGACAACTATTATCCCGACGAGATAAACCAGGAAGACATACAGTTTCTCTTGTGGCACAACCTTCAGACGGTCACCCGCACACAGCGCATCATCAACCCCACAAGCCCTGTGCTCATGCTCGCAGCCGAGTTTATCTACCACATGCTCGAGGACGAGTATGAGACAGCTCCCGAGAACGAGCGTCTGCACCAGTTCATCTACGCTTCAGTAGACAAAGAGGTGGCCTGCGCCCATTATGTTGAGGTTGCGACATGGTTCCACTACAAGAGCTTCATCAACATAGAAAACTTTGACGAGTTCATGACCGTGAACGGCGAGTTCATGCAGAACGCACATGACGACCCTCAGCAGCTTGAGGCCGTGTCATGGGGCATGTATGTCACGATGATGCTCAAAGGTCACCGCTCGCTCCTTGCCCTCACCACCCCCGAGTGGCTGTCACGTCTTGCCAAGGGCAACGACGCTATGAAGCTGTGGAAAGACGTCAAGGTGCGCAAGGCAAGCTGCTACCTCGTGGAGAGCATTGCCGATGGCGTGCTCACCTTCAATGACCTTGTCGAGGGCGACACCATAACCCTGAAAGCCGAGAACCTCGACTTCCCGACCAAAGATTTCGTTGCCGGTACCACCACCGTGATCTGCGAGTTCGTCAAGTTTGACAAGCAGCTGCACCGCGTGGGCACCATCGCCGTGAACGACATGGGTGAGAACGTGGAGCAGTATGTTGCCCAGGAGAAGGAGAACCGCAGCGACAAGAACCAGAAGGCCATACACAAGGCGTTCCTCAAGGCAGCCGACAACAAGTATGTCATGTTCTTCAAGGACAAGGCGGCCACCGAGGAGTTCCTCACCGAGAAGATGGGCTACCATTTTGCACAAGGCGTGAAGCTGCCCGAGTTTAAGACCGACCGCAACATCATGCTCATGGCATCGCCCAAGACGGGCCTCACGGTTCAGCCTGGCTTCCTCAGCTGTCTGAACGCCGAGCACAACCCCTATTTCAGCAAGGAAGATGCAGCCAAGAACACGTTGCCCGTGATAGCACGCGCCAACGCCATTCCTTACGACATCATCTGCCACATGCTCGACGACGGCATGCTTTCTGAAGCGACGTTCAGCGGCAGCGACAACGCCGTGGAGAACAAGAAGCTGGCCCAGGACAACCTGCCGTTCATCGTAGATTATTATTATCACAACAACCGCACAAAATAAACAGTTAGCGAGAAAGCCGATTGTGATAACCCCACATATCGTCCCCGTCTTGCTGTCATCAGGCAAGGCGGGGATGCTTTTTTATTTTTTTTTACACCTACAAAAACAAGACAAGCACAAACATGTCAGAACTTCCCACACTCATCAACGACCTTGCCCTCATCCTCATTGTCGCAAGCATCGTCACCCTGCTGTTCAAGAAGCTGAAGCAGCCATTGGTACTCGGCTATGTGGTCGCCGGCTTTCTCGTGTCGCCCCACATGCCTTACACCATGTCGGTCATCGACAACAGCGACATCAAGACCTGGGCCGACATTGGCGTCATGTTCCTCCTCTTCTCCCTTGGTCTCGACTTCTCGTTCAAGAAGATCCTGAAGATGGGCATGTCGCCGATCATCGCTGCCTGCACCATCATCTTCTTCATGATGACGCTCGGCATCGTAGTGGGCCACGCCTTCTCTTGGGCACGCATGGACTGCATCTTCCTTGGTGGCATGCTCGCCATGAGCTCCACGACGATCATCTACAAAGCCCTCGACGACATGGGTCTGCGCCAGCAGAAGTTTGCGGGCATGGTCATGAGCGTCCTCATCCTTGAAGACATCCTCGCCATCGTCATGATGGTCGTCCTGGCCGCCATAGCCGAAGGCAGCAGTCCCGACGGCGGCGAGATGATTGGTGTGGTCATGAAGATTGGCTTCTTCCTCGTGCTGTGGTTCGTGGTAGGCATCTTCCTCGTGCCCCTGTTCCTGCGCTCCATGCGCAAGCTCATGAACGGCGAGACGCTCCTCATCGTGGCGCTTGGCCTGTGCTGCTTCATGGCTGTGCTGTCTACAAAGGTGGGGTTCAGCAGCGCCTTCGGTGCCTTCGTGATGGGCAGCATCCTCGCCGAGACGATAGAGGCAGAGCGCATCATCAAGCTGGTTGAGCCGGTAAAGAACCTCTTTGGCGCCATCTTCTTCGTGTCGGTGGGCATGCTCGTCGACCCCAACATCATCGTGGCCTATGCCGTGCCCATCATGGTGCTTGTGCTCACCATCCTTCTCGGGCAAGCCGTGTTCGGAACGTTTGGCTTCATGCTCGGCGGCCAGTCGCTGAAGTCGGCCATGCGCTGCGGCTTCTCCATGACCCAAATCGGCGAGTTCTCGTTCATCATCGCCTCGCTCGGCCTATCGCTCGGCGTAATCGGCAAGTTTCTCTACCCTGTCGTCGTGGCCGTGTCTGTCATCACCACGTTCCTCACGCCCTACATGATGAAAGCCTCTGTGCCGTGTTACAACATCCTGGAGCGCCGCCTGCCCAAGTCGTGGGTAAAGGCCATGAACAACATTGCGCTGAGCCACCCCGCCCCAGCCCATGGCGAGCGCCGCTGGCGCAGTCTGCTCTTGCAGATGACACGCATAACCCTCATCTACTCCATCCTCTCCTCAGCCTCCATCGCTGTGATGTTCATGTTCTTCCTGCCCTTCGTTCGCAGCATCATGCCCGGCATGCACTGGTGGGCAAACGGCATCTGTGCCTTGACCACGGTTCTTTTCATCTCGCCGTTCCTCCGTGCCATCGTCATGAAGAAGAACCACAGCAACGAGTTTAAGGCGCTTTGGAGCGAGAGTCGTCTTAACCATATTCCGCTCATCGTCACCATCCTTGTGCGCATCATGGTCGCCACCGCCTTCGTGTTCTACATCTGCAATTACCTCACCCGTTTCACCAACGCGCTGATGATAAGCATCGCCGTGGCCATGGTGCTGCTCATGATGATCTCGCGTCGTCTGAAGCGCCGTTCCATCATGATGGAGCGCATGTTCATCCTTAACCTCCGCTCGCGCGACATCGAGGACCAGGTGCTTGGCCGCAAGAAGCCGCTCTATGAGGGCCACCTCCTCGACCGCAACATACATATCGGCAATTTCGACGTGCCGGAAGACTCGCTGTGGTCGGGTCAGCGTCTGAACGAACTGAAGCTTCGCAACCGGTTTGGCGTGATGGTGAGCAGCATCTTGCGCGGCAGCCATCGCATAAACATCCCTAACGGCACCAGCGAGATCTTCCCTGGCGACCGCATACAGGTCATCGGCAGCGACGACCAGCTGGCAGCGTTTGGCGCAGCCATAGGCAACGAGCTGATGGCCGATGATCCCGACATAGAGAAACGTGAGATGAAGCTCCGCCAGATGGTCATCGACGGCAAGAGCGTGTTTGTGGGTAAGACGTTGGCGGAGAGTGGCATCCGCGACAAATACAACTGCATGGTTGTAGGCTTGGAGGAAGGCAAAGAAAACTTGTCGCTCATCGAGCCTTCCCGTCGTTTCGTCAAGGGCGACATTATATGGATTGTTGGTGAGGAGTCGGACCTCCAAACCATCTTAAACATGTAACCGTGTGGACCACGAATCTTTCACACGAATCTTCACGCGAATATTTTTTTGAACACGAATCTCACGAATTAAACGAATATTTTTTAGCACACGGATATTATTTTTTTAAAGCACACGGATCTCACGGATCTCGCGGAATTTGAGCCTTCGGCTCGTTGTGAACGACAGCTCGTTGTGAACGACAGCTCGTTGTGATTATTGACTCGTTATGATTTTAATGACAAATCAAAAAAGCTATCCGTGAGCCATGCGAAGCATTGGCAGATCCGTGAGATCCGTGAGATCCGTGTGCTTTAAAAACATTCGTGAGATTCGTGAAATTCGTGTTCAAAAAATCTCGTGTGCTTAAGAATTATTCGTGAAATTCGTGAGATTCGTGTTCAAAAAAATCTCGTGAAAGATCCATGTGAAGATTCGCGTGAAAGCTTCGTGGTCTCACCGGGGATAATTTAAAAGCCGTAGATCTGTTTGAGCTTGTTGCCGAGCTTGTCGCCGCGCAGGTCACGAGCCACGATTTTGCCGTTAGGGTCAACGAGCAAGCTTGCAGGAATGCCCTGAATGCTGTAAGTCTTGGCAGCCACCGACTGCCAACCCTTAAGGTCAGAGAGGTGAACCCAATTCAGCTCCATGTCGCCGATAGCCTTCTTCCATGCGTCGCTCCTGTTGTCCAGCGACAGCCCCACGATCTCGAAGCCCTTAGCGTGATATTTCTCATAGCTTGCCTTCACGTTAGGCATCTCCGCACGGCAAGGGCCACACCATGAAGCCCAGAAGTCGACAAGCGTCGGCACAGATGAATTCAAAACCTCAGTTTCAAAATTTTCCGATGTAATGTGCAGTATCGCCATATAGTATCCCTCCTGTTGTAAATAAATATTGCGCAGCGGATCGAAACGCCGCCGCAAGGGTAGTATCTGCATGTATGCCTTTTTTATTTAAATATTGCAGCATGACCTCCGGTCATGTTACAACGGCCATGTGCCGTCTCCGACGGCACGGCCATAAAATTTAAGCGCGCCGTCTCGGAGAGACGGCATGCGCAGATATAATAATTGCTTTGGAATCATTATATCATAATGGAGGAAAATAATAAACAACAAATTGCGCCCGCCGCATCTGCCTGCCCTTTTGGCCGCTGCCGGTTTC
>ERZ827498.4475-NODE-4475-length-10925-cov-3.556854_pt1 | contig 10925 bp, 9 predicted proteins | sample MGYA00519865_ERZ827498 | MGnify/ENA primary metagenome ERZ827498 (study PRJEB31778, sample SAMEA3449328) | human gut metagenome | biome: human gut; feature: human-associated habitat; material: faeces | place: United Kingdom | collected 2010/2012 ...
CAAATGCAGGAGCGATATGAACGATACCGGTACCATCACTCATGGTAACGTAGTTATCACATACGAGATAATGCGCTTTCTTGCCCTTGGATGCTACATAGTCACCTGTGCATTTAAACAGCGGCTCATATTCCTTGTATTCCAGGTCTTTTCCTTTATAGGTTTCCAGAACCTCATATGCAGGCTCTTCTTCCTTTGCAAGCTTGCCAAGTACTTTGTCAAGAAGTGCTTCTGCCATATAATAAGTGTATCCGTCTGCTGCTTTTACTTTACAGTAAGTCTCATCCGGATTTACGCAAAGTGCAACGTTAGAAGGCAGTGTCCACGGTGTTGTGGTCCATGCCAGGAAATATGCATCCTCTCCAACCACTTTGAAACGTGCGATTGCAGAACGCTCTTTTACTAATTTATAGCCCTGGGAAACCTCCTGGGATGAAAGCGGGGTTCCGCAGCGTGGACAGTAAGGAACGATCTTGAAGCCTTTGTATAAGAGGCCTTTGTTCCAGATTTCTTTCAGTGCCCACCACTCGGACTCAATATAATTGTCCTCGTAAGTTACATATGGATGCTCCATATCAGCCCAGAAACCAACTGTTGAGGAGAAATCCTCCCACATTCCTTTGTATTTCCAGACACTCTCTTTACACTGCTGGATGAACGGCTCCATACCGTATTCCTCGATCTGCTCTTTTCCATCCAGACCAAGCTTCTTCTCTACTTCAAGCTCTACCGGAAGACCATGGGTATCCCATCCAGCCTTACGCGGAACCATGTAACCCTTCATTGCACGGTATCTTGGGATCATATCCTTGATAACACGTGTCAGCACATGGCCGATATGCGGCTTGCCGTTTGCTGTTGGCGGTCCGTCATAGAATGTGTAAGTCGGGCCTTCTTTACGGTTTTCCATACTTTTTTCGAAAATATGGTTTTCTTTCCAGAATTCTTCTACTTTTTTCTCGCGATCTACGAAATTCAGATTCGTGTCTACTTTCTGGTACAAAGCTTTTTCCTCCTTTAAAATTATCAGTCGATTGCTGTTGGGATTTCCTGTTACATAAAAAATCCTGCCTGCAGGATTCTCCGTCTGCATAAAAAAAGCTCTCATCCTGCAAAAGGACGAAAGCTGTCAGCACTCGTTATACCACCTGTTACATTGTACGGGCTTGCACACGCAGCCGATACACGCTCCCTGTAACGGGGGAATTCCGTTATCTCCTACTTGTTCCTTCAGAGATAAAACTCCGGAGTGATCTTCGGCTGAATCTACTTGCGGCGGGCTTACACCATCCCCGTCTCGCTGAAAAGATTGCTGCTGTCTGTGTCTGCACAACCTTAAACGTTCAAAATCAGCTTACTGTCTCCATCACAGTCTTTAACTATTCTGTTTCCTGTCTATTATAAGGGTCTGAATTTCTATATGTCAAGTGTTTTTCCGCTGAAAAAATGGGGAGAATAGGGGAAAATAATGCTGAATTTGTGGATTTTCCGGGGTGCTGTGAACAATTCACACTCTTTTAATAGTTTTACATAAAGAAAAGTGGTATAATGCAATTACGTATTGGGAATTTTATGTACTATTTTAAGAAAGGATTTTATATGATCAGGAAAAATCTTCATATGAAAATAAAGCGGATTTTCTGTGGAATCCTGACAGCAGCAATGCTGCTTGGGCAGACGGGCGCTGTCTGGGCAGAAGCTACAGACACTGCCAGCGAATCTCCCACTCCTACTCCGGATCCGCATACCGAATATTATGCACAGGCAGCTGATACCGATTCCATTGAGGGTTGGCCGGAGGGTCCTAAGATTGAGGCGCAGTCAGCAGTTCTCATGGACTTAAATACAGAAGCGGTCCTGTATTCCAAGAATGCCAATACTCAGCTTTACCCGGCCAGTATTACCAAGCTCCTCACGTGTCTTCTTGGATGTGAGAACCTGGACGTGAACGCACAGCTTACCCTTTCTCAGCAGGCGGCTTACGGAATTGAAGCGGGAAGTTCCACCATTTATGGTGATGCCGGAGAGGTTTTTACAGTTGAACAATGTCTTATGGCACTGATGCTGGAATCAGCCAATGAAATGGCACTTGGTATTGGGGAAGAGGTTTCCGGTTCTGTGAAGAAGTTTGTAGAGCTGATGAACACCAGAGCCCAGCAACTTGGATGCAAAAACACCCATTTTAATAACCCTAACGGACTTCCTGATGAGACTCATGTAACCACCGCAGGCGACATGGCAAAAATAGCCAAGGCTGCATGGCAGAATCCACTTTGCAGGAAATTTTTCACCACAGATCTTTATGAAATTCCGCCTACCAATATTTTTACAGAAACCCGCTATCTGCTCAATCATCACAAGATGATGGCTGGCCGGGATTACGCCTATGATGGTGTTCTGGGTGGAAAAACAGGCTACACAGATGTTGCCGGTGCTACTCTGATCACCTATGCCAAGCGTGGAAATATGACCCTGGTTGCAGTTGTGATGAATTCCGTAAATGGCGCCTGGGCTGACACAAAGAGCCTTCTGGATTACGGTTTCGACAATTTCGAATGTAAAAAAGTAAAAATCAGCAAGAATCCTGTTCCGAAGAAAAATCTTCCAGGTGAGCAGTATCTGCTGAATAATTGCGGAAATACTTATCCATTCTACTACACAAAAAATGTATACGTGACCGTCCCCACAGGAACAGACCTCAGTGTTCTTACCAAGAAACAGGCCATTCTTTCCAACGCTGTGGGACCATTGAGATTAAAGAGCAAGTATTATTTCAATGGTCAGATGGTTGGATGGGGAATGCAGTATGAACGGTCGATCATGACCAGTCTGCTGACAACACCGACTTTATAAAATAAGGGCTAAGAATGAAAACTGCATTACGCATTTTCGTTCTTAGCCCTGTATTATTTTTATTGTAACTCCTCTACTTTACACAATATTCTTTTATCTCTTTATTCGAAATGCCCCTATTACTACAGTTTCTTTCCTCAACTCTTATACCAGAATTTCAGACATTTCACCTTAATATTTGAAGGATCTGCTATTAGTTTTCCTATATTCAGCTTCATGGTTTTTGTCTTTCCCGGTTTTATATTAACCTTGAAGGTTTTGGTGCGGGTCATTTCTTCATTAATGGTCATGGTGAATTTCAGCTTAACTTTGGTGATGGTGCTTTTGGATTTATTGGTGAAACGGGTTGTGTAAATGGTTTTGCCGGAATCCGGATAGTATTTATAGCCTTTCACTTTTACCTGAAGCTGTTTCAGTTTTGGCTTGGGGGCAGGCTTTTTGCCGACAATCACGGTTATGGTTCTCCGCTTGCCATTTACCAGGGCACTTACCTTGGCAGTGCCAGGCTTCTTTGCGATCAGGAATCCTCCGGCTGCATCAACGATCTTTTTGTTGCTGGATTTCACTTTCTTGATGGTGATGCTTCCACCGCCGGTTTTGAAAACATAATTGGAAAACATGGTGGTATCCCCCACCTTCAGGGAGATGGAGCTGGAAACAGTTATGACTGTTTTCGCCACTGTGAAAGTCACCTTTTTCGTCTGATTTCCATATTTAAAAATGAAATCCGCCGAACCTGCTTTTGCAAAATATACGCTTACCTCAAAGCTGTCATTGGATTTTGGAGTAATGCCTGTAACCTGTGCCACAGATGAGTCCGAAATACTTACAGAATATTTGGACGAGTCCTTATTTGAATAAAAAACATAAGGATCGTCAACCGTTACCAGAAACATTCCTGTGGTTTTGTCGTAATTGTTTTCCGGCGGATAAATGGCAATATCTGCGCTTTTGCGATTTTCCCGTACATTTACCGAAATGGAAAAATCTACGTTCTGCTCACTTGGAAAACTATCGTAATTTACAAATATTTCCATCAATTCCATTTCATCAGATTTGGAGAATGTGGCTGAGCCCTGCAGCACCGTACCTCCGTTTGAATATAAGGGTATGCTGGCGTCATCCAGATACACGCTTGCCCTGCCTGGTGTCAGACTGGAACTTTGAAAAGTCATAGTCACATCTACCTTGTAATCCATGGAGTCTTCATGAGGGATCTGATAACCGATATAATAGCGGAATTCGTCTCCATCCCACACATTCATGCTGCCCGTTCCACTGAGTTTAAAACCATCTGTGGTAACTTCCTTGGTAATAGCAGCCTGCGCCTGTAGCGGACCAAAGAGAACCATCAGCAGTGTTACAAAGAAAAATGTCAGAATGTATTTCCCAAACCTGTAAAAATAATTTCTTAAACTCATAAAATCCCCTCCTTTTTATACGCTGTTGTTGTATTACTTATAAACAGCATATGTGATTGGAGGGGATTTTTCTATTAACCAAATGTTAGTTTTTCATTCATTACAAGCAGTAGTTTCACGGATTTACTGCTCTTCTTTCTTCAGTCTCCGTTTGGCTCGATGAGCATCACGTTTCTGGCGGATTTCATCGGCTTCTTCATCTGTTACATTGGTGAGCTTCTTAATTACATAATACTTATTGTCTTCCGTTCGGCGAATCCTAATTTTTCCCAGTACAAAGCCGTGCTCCTGACAAAGGGACACACTGTAATAAACCTTGGAATTATTCATAAACCAACGGATCTTACGCTTGGCCGGATTATGGCATAATGGACATTTCGTGCTGGTTACTTCCCGGTCCTTCATGGCTTTTTCGCGGGAATAGAACTCTCGGGATACATATTTATCATAGGTTGGATAGGATATGTGAATCTCTTCACGCTTACTCTTGGGATTCTGATACACGTCCAGGGATGAGTTTGGAAAAATGTATTTATCTTCTATTTTCTGGAGAATACATGCAGTATAATAAGCATCTCCCAGAGCGCGGTGAAAATCCATTTTCTTCTCCACGCCCATTTTATCAGCAGCAAATTCCAGGGCACGGCGCTCGTCATTTTCTTCATAACGAATGGCAAATAATTTCTGCACATCATAATAAGTCACAGGACCTTTCAGCAGGGAAAGTTTTCCATAATATTTCATGTTCCGCTGCAGTTCCATTACATCCTGATTTCCCCAGGTAAAGAAAATATATTCTTCGCCACACCATTCCAAAAATTCCATGATGGCCTGCGGGAAAAGAGTTCCCTTCTGCAGATCCTTATAATTCATGTGAATCACTTCATGAATGCTGTCATGAATCCAATTGTACACCTGGGGCTTGATCAGACGCTGAAAGCTATCCACAATTTCTTTCTCTTCATTTAGTTTTATGGCGCCGATTTCTATGATTTCAAAAGGCAGACGGCTGTTAGACCACCTTTTTCCCCCCGGACTCTGATTCCATTCCAGGTCAAATACAATGTAATTCATGGGTAAATTCCTTCTCTGAAAATGTTTTTGTTACTGTGAACAGGTAAACAGTAACATGTTTTTGCCATCCACGATTAGTGCAGCAACATCTTGTTTTCACGCTATGGAGCCTGTTTGAAAAGGCTTTCTGCAAGATGTACATCATAATTTGTGGGAGATTTTTTGTTCTATCCTTTGCAGTTATCAACAATTCCAGACAAGTATAGCAGACAGGTGAAATGATGTAAAGACATAAGAAAAAACCTGCCGGTGGGTAGCCGGCAGGAAACGAGGGGGTATGAAACAAAATCTATGTAAATTAAGAAATCGTCTTAAAATGAAACACAATCTATATAAAAGAAGCTGTTTACCATTATTTCAATATTGCTGAATAATCTATACACTGCAAGCACATCAAATAAAACATGCTCTGCCGCTTTCACTCGTTACTTATGTAAGCCGGCAATATCAGCCGCCGCTTCTGATTTACGGCTAATGCACACTCTATATTATCTAATTCAATTATCTATTTCAATCGTCTATTTCAATTATTTATTTCATCGGCACGAAGCAGGTGAACTGCTCCGCGCCAGTTATTATCTGTTATCAGTTTCCCACGGGAATTCTTATCTGTTAAAACAGCTCTTTCCCCGGGAATCAGCCTTCAATAGAAATAAATTTCTTCTCTTCAGGCACTTTCTTTTTCGCTTCCTTCGGGAAAGTAACAGTCAGAACACCATTGTCATATTTCGCATGGATGTCCTCATGCTCCAGTTCCTTACCTACATAAAAGCTTCTGGAGCACTGTCCGGTGTAACGCTCTCTGTGAACGTATTTACCGTTATTGTCTTTCTCATCTTTATTCTCGGTTCTGGAAGCCTGAATGTTCAGATAGCCATCCTTCAGCTGAATCTTCACATCCTCTTTATGGAAGCCTGGAAGATCAATGCTCAGCTCATAATTTCCATCTACATCCTTAATATCTGTCTTCATCAATTCAGCAGCTCTGTAACCTCTGTGATTCTCTCTTTCTACAGGTAATCTCATCCAGTCATCAAATAAATCTTCTCCAAAAATACTAGGCATTAACATAATCCATTCCTCCTTATATTGTGAACACTTGCGTGTTTAATTAACATCTTTGTTAAAACTGGAAGATTTCTTTTTCTCTCTTCCTTTGTTCTGTATGTAATATAACACGCATTGTTAGCACTGTCAAGAGTCGAGTGCTAATTTCACATTTTTTTCACATTTATCTTAAATGAAAAACTAAATTTGTGTCCTTTTCACATTTTCCTTTGTGAATCTCCAGAAATTCTGGTACAAACGGACTGCCTCTCCATTTTCCTCTACTGCATCTGTATTTCCAGTGATTGTATTGTAGATCATGGCAAATGCCAGATTCTCCATTGCCCCGGCATATTACGCTGGTTCCGAGGTAACTCCTGAAGTGACAGTTACCCACAGTGGTAAAACCCTGGTAAAAGACAGGGATTTCACTGTAACATACCACAACAACATTGAACCAAGCAGTTATTACAATTCTCCGTGGGTTGGAATTGATGGAATTGGAAATTACCAGGGGTATGTAACTAAATCCTTTACTATAAACAGAGCTAACATCAGCAGCTGCACGGTTACGCTTTCCGATGAAAGCCTTACCTACACAGGCTCCTCTTTACGCCCAACCGCCACAGTAAAAAGCGAGGACAAGGAATTAACCCTGAACCAGGATTATTACGTTTCCTACAGAAACAACTGGGATGCAGGTACTGCTTCTGCAATTCTCACTGGAACTGGAAATTACACTGGTTCTGTTACGAAAGACTTTACCATTAAACCATTGGATAGCAGCCGCTATTCCGCTTCTCTTTCCCAGTATTCTTACACCAGTGACGGAACAGAGAAATGCCCGGATGTTACCGTTACATACGGAGACAAGACGCTTGCGGCAGGCACTGATTTCACAGTTTCTTATAAAGATAATGTGAAGGAAGGTACTGCCACTGTAACTATTACAGGATCCGGAAATTACACCGGCATTATTAACACAATCTTTACGATCACAGTTGCTCCTGGCAAGGATGACTCGGACTCAGGAAAAGATAATCCTGGTAAGGATGATTCCAGTAAAGACGATTCCGGTAAAGACGATTCTGGTAAAGATGACTCCGGTAAAGACGATTCCGGTAAAGATGATTCTGGTAAAGATAACTCTGGTAAAGACGATTCCGGTAAAGATAACTCCGGTAAAGATAACTCCGGTAAAGATGATTCCGATAAAGGCAACCAGAACAGCAGCATGAAAAAGGCGAAAACCCTTACCGTAAAAGACTCTGCTACACGCGCAACCTTAAAGGAACTGGTTTCAAAGAAAAAATATTATGTACGGATCCGCACCTACAAAGTTGTAAGCGGCAAAAAATATTATTCCAAATGGAGTTCCAAAAAATCCGTAAAAATTAGATAATGCCAAATGCCAGGTCAGCGTCTTTGAACGATGCAGCCTGGCATTTTTCATAAATCTTCCAAACCAACCTGAAGATTCTATATTCTCTGTATAACTATTCAGTACCTTCACAGTTACACCCTCCGCGAAATAGTACATACCTACTGAATAATTATTTTTCTGTTTAAGTTTTTCTCAACTCAGGAAATTCTCAATGATCACATTTTCCGCCTCAGCTTCCGTCATTCCAAGAGTTCTTAGCTTCAGAAGCTGCTCATCGTTAATTCTTCCAATAGCGGCCTCATGAACAATTGCAGCATCCACATGCTTCGCCTGGATTTCCGGGATGGAGCCCACCTCAGCATGATCCATAATAATGGAATCACACTGGATATGTGCGTGACATTTGTTCTTTCCAACAGCCTTCGGATGGAAAACCTGGGAAGAATTTCCCTTTCCAACAGAACGGGAAATAATCTGTGCAGAAGATCCCGCTCCGTTCATACAGACTTCAATATCAGACTCCGCTTTCTGCTCCCCATCTGTCATCAGACGTTCCAGAACAAACAGCTTGGAATCTGCATCCATTGAAACATTTGTGGTACGGATTGTGGAGTCAACACCTTTGATCTGAACGGTATCCAGCGTAAATACGGAGTTCTCACCAAGCTCAATATTGGTTACCGGATTCAGCACTCTGCTTCCGGTTCCATTCCCCTCTCCGTAGTGTTTTTCCTCGTAATGTACATTGGCATTTTTACCCACATGGAAGGTATGAATACCATCGTGACGACTGTCATTGCAGCCACTATTGTGGATTCCGCAGCCTGCAACAATGTCAACATCTGCACCGTCTGCCACATAAAAATCATTGTAAACCAGATCGGTCATTCCAGATACACTTACCACTACCGGGATGAAAACCTTCTCTCCCTTTGTCTCCCCGTCAATGAAAATATCGATTCCCGGCTTGTCCTCTTTTTTCTTTATTTTGATATGTTCGCTGTCACCGTGACAGATGGAAATACCATTCTGACGGAGATTAAAAGCACCTTTCTGCGCAAAGCCTTCGCTGATCTTATCCAGCACACCCTGGGTTGTTTCTTCTACTTTAACCATCAACATTTTCCTCCTTCATTCAGACATTTCTGACATTTTTCCTGCTGAAATAAGGTTGGGAAAACGTCTTCTTTCGTACCATATTTCTTTACTTCACCGTCTTCAATTACCATGATCTTATCTGCCATATTGATGATTTTTTCCTGATGGGAAATCAGGATCAGGCACTCCTTTTTCTCACGATGAATCTCCTCAAAGCGCTTGATCAGCATGGAAAAGCTCCACAGGTCGATTCCTGCTTCAGGTTCATCGAAAATGCTTACTTTATGAGATTTCGCCAAAACTGTGGCAATCTCAATTCGCTTCATTTCACCGCCGGAAAGGGTTCCATCCAGCTGACGGTTCAGGTAATCTTCGGAACAAAGTCCTACAGCAGAGAGAAGGTCACAGCTCTCTTTTTCCGTTAAATTCTTTCCTGCTGCAAGAGATAACATTCTTGCCACGGTCATACCTTTAAAGCGGGGTGGCTGCTGAAATGCATAGCCAATTCCCGCATTTGCACGATGATCAATATCGTATCCTGTAATGTTCTCATCATCCAGATAAATTTCTCCGCTGTTTGCTTTCTCAATGCCAGCCAGTACCTTGGCCAGGGTGGATTTTCCACCTCCATTAGGTCCGGTGATTACCAGCATTTCCCCATCCTGAACATCAAAACTGATGTGATTTACCAGACAGCGCTTTTTCCCTTCTTCATTCACTTCAAAAGTCAGGTTCTTTACTTTCAGCATATTCGTACCTCTTCTGTTAATTTTACATTACTGCTCCAATTGTGCCCGAAATTCCAGAAAAAAATTGCTTTTGAGCAATAACGATTTTATCTCTTCTTGGACTGTACTCCAAATAAAAAAAATTGTCAACTAGTATTGAATTTTCTCTTCTTCTGGTTTATAATCGACATATGTCGAAAACAAGGAGGTGACATATATGCCCAGACCGCCCAGATGCCGCAGAATCTGCCAGGCACCCCAATATGAATCTTTTTCTCCGGAAGAATGTCCCAGAGAGTCGGAAGCTGTCACTCTGACTCTGGATGAATATGAAGTCATCCGTCTGGTAGATCTGGAGAAGAAAACTCACGAACAATGTGCTGCCCAGATGGACATTTCCCGGACAACTGTCACAGAAATTTATGAAACTGCCCGGGGAAAAATTGCCCGATGTATCGTCCTTGGACAGCGCCTTGTCATAGCCGGGGGAAATTACCGGCTCTGCGAAGGACGGGAGCATACGCGCTGCGGGAAATGCTGCTGCCGAAAGGAATCTAAACAGACTCCGCTTACCAGCTTAGACCTTTCACAGGAACTGCCAGCCGCTGACCGATTTAATAGTTCACTTCCCAAATCAAATTTACAAAATGAAGGAGATATCATTATGAAGATTGCAGTTACTTATGAAAATGGAGAAATTTTTCAGCACTTTGGACACACAGAAACATTCAAGATCTATGACATTGCAGATGGCAAGGTTGTAAGTGCCGAAGTAGTCGATACCAATGGAAGCGGTCACGGCGCACTGGCTGGATTCCTGGTTGCACATGGCGTAGATACCCTGATCTGCGGCGGTATTGGCGGCGGCGCCCAGAATGCACTTGCTCAGGCTGGAATCCGTCTTTTCGGCGGAGTTTCAGGAAATGCAGACGAAGCTGTAAACGCACTGCTTGCAGGAAATCTTGGCTATGATCCTGATGTGCACTGTAATCATCACGACCATCATGGAGAAGGACACAGCTGCGGCGATCATGGCTGTGGAAGCCATTCCTGCCATTAATTGCTGACACAGATTTGACCTGAGCGGTTAATCGGCTGTATTTATAAAAAAAGACTGATATAACATACCGGACTCCAACAACAACCTCCTGAAGTAAAGTATTGTTTATATCAGTCTTTTTTGTGAGCTTGGTTCACCAAGCGGATATGTCGCCTGCCGGTGACATTACCATATCCCTGTCATCTCTTTTTAGTTCCTGTTTCTCTCCAAAATTTCTCTTATTAAACGCCTTTTTACCAAACCCTGGAATTTCCCATGGA
>ERZ827498.4478-NODE-4478-length-10914-cov-6.030297_pt1 | contig 10914 bp, 8 predicted proteins | sample MGYA00519865_ERZ827498 | MGnify/ENA primary metagenome ERZ827498 (study PRJEB31778, sample SAMEA3449328) | human gut metagenome | biome: human gut; feature: human-associated habitat; material: faeces | place: United Kingdom | collected 2010/2012 ...
CAAGATTGTTCGTTCCACAAAAGATATAATACATACCGGTGCGTTCTCCGCCGCCAGGTGCACCCCATGCATGAAGGATGTGCAAGTTGTCCCAGTCCGGTTCCTCGCTGGTTTGTTCAATATAAAATGTGTTGATTAGCTGCCGCAATTGCCCTTTCAGAGAGCGAGTGTTAAAGGTGACAGCAATTTTCCATTCGGGATGCTGTGCGTGCAGGTATGCTGCTTTCAGTGCCAGCACCACAGTTTTACCGGATCCGGCAAGACCGCGGATTCGCTGTACGCCCTCTACGGTCTCGATTACTGCTCGACTTTGCTGGTTGTCTAGATTGGCGATGGAATCCTCTAATGCTTTTAGCTTCGCTCCTCTGGATTCGGGCTTTGTGGTTTCCCTACGTTTTTTTCCTTTGCGGATTGTAGAAATTGCCTGAAGCACAGACACCAGTGCTTCATAATACCCGCTATTGTTCCAGTTCAACTTTTCAATCTGTGCCAGAAGATTATTGTCGTTAGCACACAACGGATAATCTTCATCGCAGTCAACCTTGCGCATGAGAGCGGGGGCATACGTAATGACATTGATTTCAACGCATAGTTTTCTTTTGTTGACAAGCTGCCGGTATCCCCTAAGCTTTGCTTCTATTTTATTGGCGCAATCATCCTGTGCTTCTTCATATCCATCGATGTTTTTCCCTTCGATAAGATTGAAGATGACCAAACCTTTGTCAGGAGAGACCCAAAGACTGTCGATCGGATAAGCACCATCTACGGTTCCGATGATCGGGTATCCGATATACAGATAGCCGTCCAGTTCGTTGTGACGTTGAAAAAAACTTTTCAGAAGGTCACTGGATGTCGGCTTTTGGGTTGTGCCGGTAATGATTGTAACCAAAAGTCTCACTCCTTTTCCATGTTATCAAGTTTATCGTACATCTTATAGAGCCATTCGTCAAGGTCGGATTTGCGCATGATGGAGTACTGCTTTCCAACTTTTACAACTGGCAGTGAAAAAAGAGAACCGTCTTGCCTAAGGCCCTTAATACCAACTTTCACAATAAAATCCGACACAAAAAGCCGATTGGAAGCAACTATGTTTCCGATCGACTTTTTTCTTTTTTAGGCAGGTTTCTTTGCATCCAGTTCTTTCACTTCCTCAATTGAAAGCCCTGCATACTTTGCCACTTTCTCATAGGGCAACCCGTCTTCCAACATCGTCATAGCATTCTTGATCGAAGTTTCATGTGCGGTTTCATCTCTCATTTTTTCCATTGCTCTGCACATAGTTGCCACTCCCTTCGCATCCTGTTTGAAATACTGCACCCGATTTGCCAGAATGGGATAATACATTTTGCTGGAATCTGTACAGAAAAAGTCGTGCATCAGTTTTCCCAACGCTGTTTCGTCCTTGATTTGTGAGTTCACATAGATAATATGTGCCCGATCATTGAAAACCATTCCCGTTTCCTGAACGGTGCGTTCAATGTGATAAATTGGAAGGCCTGCCCTCAGTACATCATTTTCTGTAATGAATATGACGTATGTCTCATTCAGTGCATCGTAACTGCTGCCGGATTCTGTAAGGTTCGCATCCAGCAGACTGCTGTTATAGCGAGCACGTTTTTCGCTTGCGCCTCGGTCGCTGCGCTGCACTTCAATATTATATGCACGGTTGTCCTGATCTACTGCCAGAATATCCAATCGAACAGACCGACCCTGCAAGTTTTTAATATTGTACTGTCCGTGAACTTCACGCACAACCAAATCATTGCGTTTCAGGATGATTTGCAGCAAGAACTCTGCGCAAGCGTGATCTTCAAACACAGCCGCCATGAAGTCGTCGTCGATCAAACGAAACTCACGAATCCGCTGTAAATCTTCCTCGTGCTTTTGTGCAAAGCCCAATTCCTGTTCTGATTTTCTCTCTGACATCGGCTCACCAGCTTTCAAACTACCTTTTCAAAATAATAGTATCATAAATCCGTATTTTTTACAAGAGAACCTCTCTCCCCTTGCGCCAGATCATGATGAACCTTTCTATCTACCTTAAGCGATGCAATCGCGCAGCCTGCATCCAACGGATGCAGAACACAAGGGGTTTGGGCACAGCCCAACAAGCATTTTGCAACGCAAAAAGTGTTTTTGTATAGACGAAAACATTGCTTGCTGGGTCACTTTTCGTCCGGGGCGCTGCCGCTGCCGGAGTTCAGGATCGCCACGAACTGCTGCAGTTGCTTGAGGGAGCTGACACCCAGTTTTTCGTAGATGTTCTTGTTGTGGAAGCGCAGGGTGCTGTCCTTGATGTCCAGCTGCTCCACGATCTCCCGGGTGCGCAGCCCGGCGGCGTAGCCGTCAAAGATGCGGCGTTCGGTCTTGGTCAGGGTGGGGATGCCCGCCACAAAGGTCTGGAAGGCATCGGGCACCGACTCGTTGCGGCACACGTCCGCCAGCCGGGACAGCTCAGTCTGCATCTGCTGGCGTTCCAGCTGCAGCTCGTCCATCCGCCGCCGGGACTCCCGCCGGTCCTCCTCGAACTGCCGGAACGCCGGCGAGAGGATGCGCCGGTGGAAGTTCATGCAGCAGAACACCACGAAAAAGGCGATGAACAGGCCGATGAGCAGCATCTGCAGATTGCCGGAAAAGACCAGTCTCCGGTAGTCTGCCATGGGGATGCACACCGCCAGCCGGTAGGACTGGCTCTCGCTCAGGCGGCACAGCTGGGAGATGCCCGCATAGGCGCTGTCGGGGCCGGTCAACTGGGTCAGCCCGCCGCCCATGCTGCGCAGCACCAGCGTGTTCCGGGGGGCATGGTAGTAGCCGCCGGTGGTGCCGCTGCTGAGGGCGGCATCGGCGGCAAGGCCGTCCCCCGCCGGGGCCAGCAGGCAGCTCAGCCGGTCAAAGCCGGTGGGCTGGGCAAAGTTCTGCTTGAAGTAGCTCTCGCTGATCTCAAAGCCGCACAGCCCGTACATCGTGCCGTCCCGCCCCCGCAGGGGCAGCAAAAACAACTGCACCTCCTCCGAGGTGCCGGGCAGCTCGAACCGCTCGGTCAGCGTGTAAGACTGGTACAGCGGGGCGCTGCCGGGGGTCATCCAGCGGTCGTAGTCCGGGAACTGGTCGGTCTGGAACTCCATGCGCCACTTGCGGTGGGGCATCACGCTGTGGGTCTTGCCCACCTCCGCACTGCCCCGGTACAGCAGCAGGGGCACGGTGGGGGTGTCGGCACCGCTTTTCTGCACATACAGCCCGGCGCGGGAATGCTCTGCTCCCTCCATGCGGGTGTTGACGGTGGCATCCAGCAGCACAAAAGCGCCGGAACAGCCGGTCTGGCGCAGACAGCGGCACAGCGGCTCGAGCATTTTCTCCTCCAGTGCGTTCAGCACCTCGGGGGAGTCGTTCAGCTGGGCAAAGGACATCTGCCGCAGAGCAAGCTCCTTGTCCACCTCTGCGCTCATGTCCTCGGACAGGTTCACGCCCATGACCGCCAGCTGCTCAAAATAGCGCTCCATATCGTTCTGGAACACCGAAAACTGGATCTGCAGACTGCGTCTGATGTCCTTTTTGGTGTTGTGCAGGCTGGCAAACAGGAACAGCGCCGCACCAAAGGTCAACACCAGCAGCACCACCAGCAGCAGGCAGGCCCACAGCAGCCGGCTGCTCATGGGGCTCTGGCGGATCTTTTCACGGTGCCGGTCAACAAAGTGCATCAAAGTCCCTCCTTTCCGGCTGAGCGGCAGGCTCAGGCATTGTCACACAGCAGCTGCCATGTTTCCTCGGCAAGGGCTTCCAGCGTTTCGCCGTCCGCAAGGCGCTGGGGGTAGTCCTTCTGGCGCTGGCGCAGGCTGTCGTACAAGGTTTTGGCCTTGGCGTGGTACCCCACGATGCCCGGTTCGGACAGGGGTGTGTTCTGGATGTGCATTTCATTATAGACGTCGTACAGCCGCTGATAGCTCTGCTGCTCAAAGGGATAGTCCGCAATGGCGTCAAAGGCGGCGCTGGACACCGGCATGTAGCCGGTATCGGCGGCAAATTCCAGATTGCGCTGCTGTTCGGTGAGCCAGCGCAGGAACACGGCGGCGGCTTCGGCCTTCTGGTCGGTGGTCTTGAAGGCGCACAGGCCCACACCGGCCTGCGGCATCAGGGGCGTGGCGGTGCCTGCGGCGTGGGGCAGGGGAGCCAGCAGCAGGTCGGTGGGCTCGGTGGTGTTGTCCGGATAGGTGACGAAATCATTGTAATAAAGGATGGCCGCAGAGCTGCCAAGGCCCGCCAGCGTCTCGCCGGTCATCACCTGCGTGTTGGAGTACAGGTCCGAGATCAGAATATCGCCCTGCACCAGTGCCCGGGCAAACTCCATCCACGAAGCGCGGAAGGTCTCGTTGGTCAGATCGTACCAGCTGCCCTTGTACAGCTCGCCGCTGCCCTGCTCCAGCGCGTTCAGCTCCACCAGACGCAGGGGGTAATCCAGCGCGCAGAAGGGCTTGCCCTGCGACCACTGCCGGTAGGCACCCGCCATTTCAAAAAAGCCGTCCCATGTGGCAAGGGTGGAAAGCTGCGCCCCGGTGTCCGCCGCAAACCGGGCGTACTGGGAGCCGTTCAAAAAGATGAGCTGGGTGGATTTGGACACCGGGAACACCACCTGCTTCCCGTCAATGATGCCGTCCTGCACAAAGCCGGGCACATAGGCCGCCATGTCCTCGGCGGTGAACCAGTCGTTCCAGTCCACAAGGTTCTCAATGCCCAGAGCGCTGGCGTCCGCGGAATGGGCCGAGAACAGGTCCGGCAGGTCCAGCGCGCCGGGCTTGCCGGCCTTGGCGTCCTGCAGCTGGCCGCCGATGGCGGCACTGTTGGTCATGTTGGTCACGTTGAGCAGGATGCCCTTCTCTCTGCCCACCGTGTCGTTGAACTCGGTCAGCAGGCGGTTCATGGGCGAGTCCGCCTGTTCGCCATATACATGCCAGATGCTGAGCATGGTGGGGTCCTTGGGCGAGAGCAGGGTCTTGCTGCCGCCGCAGCCCGCAAGAGCCAGACCGGGGACAAGCGCCGCAAGCTTTAAAAATGTCCTTCGTTCCATTTTTCATGACTCCTTTCCGCACATTGCAGCCAGAGGGGAAACCCGGCACAGGCAGGGCTGCAGCTGCCTATTTTGAGGGGGAAAACGCCCCCAAATCCCCCCAATTTTGGGCTTTTTGGGGGGATTTTTTGAGGGGGAAGCCCAAACCCCCAAAAATTTTTTTGGAATTGCCCCCCAAAAACGGCTTTTCTGAGGGGGCAATTTTTTCCCGGGTATGATACAGTACAAACAGAAGAGGTCCCGCGCCGGTGCAGAAAGCCTGTCGCTGTGCACAAAAAGTGTCAACGGGCAACTGCGGATTCTATTCATAAGAATAGCATAAGATGGAGCGGACTGCAAGTGCAGAGAATACCCAAACCAGAGCCCCCTAAAAAGCAGGGGGGGACAAACAGAAAGGAGCACCCCCATGAAAGAGATGAACCGACGCACCTTCCTCACCCTCTCCGGCGCAGCCGTTGTGGCGCTCTCGCTGGCAGGCTGCGGCGGCGGGCCCTCCGCACCTCCCGCACCTCCGGCCTCTGAGAGCAAAGAGATGGCCCTGTTCAGAGCCATCAACGAGGTCTGGTATGAAGTCAACAGAGAAGTAGTCCCCAATCCCAAACTTCAGATCTGCAAGTCTGTGGTCTACTGTCAGGAGGCTGCCGACCTCGCAAAGTTTACAGCCAGCCCCTTTGAACTCTATAAACCTGAAGTAGACGAAGAGGATTACCGCAAATGGAACTTGCCTGATGATGTATTCCACGAGTACCAACTCCGTGAGTCTGAAATGATACAGGAAATCAGGAACAAATATGGAAACGGAAGCTTTCGGGGGACTGTGGGAGTTTCTAACGGCACCCATGACGGTATGCAATTAAATCAACTGTATCCTAGTAGTCAGAGCGAGGTCAGGGAGTTTGTGCGGCGTCTGGCCGGGCATGGACTGGCGAGTCTGCATCCCGAGCAGTGGATGATCGGGCTCTACTGCCCCACCATTAAGGGCAAGACCTATACGGTGGCGGTAATGGTAAACTTTGCACCGATCTGAAGCGGGGCAGGGATGCACGGACTTCCCGCAAGTCCCGAACCGTAATCTATAATATATTGTATCGAAAGGAGCACCCCCATGAAAGAGATGAACAGACGCGAATTCCTCACCCTTACCGGCGCAGCCGTTGTGGCGCTCTCGCTGGCAGGCTGCGGCGGCGGGCCCTCCACGCCCGTAGCGCCCACCGGCAAGGAAGCCGAGCTGCTGGCAGCTATCAACAAGGTCTGGAATGAAAAGTTTAATGCAGGTAAGGTTGACCATGAGCAGCTGATTCTCAATCAGGAGGCGCAGGGAGCCATAAGGTGCTACGGACGTGTTTTTGAAGAGGCCAACGAGACACCGCATACGTTGAAAGACCCTGACCACAAGATCATTTTTGGGGAACTCAATGGACTTGAGGACAAGATACGGAACAAGTATGGCAAGGACAGTTTGGCAGGTATGGCCGGCATCTCCGAACCGTCTCCCAATAGGGTGGTGGCTCTGGAGGATGCGTATTCTTGCGAGGATACTGCCGTTCGGACTTTTGTAGCAAAACTGCTGAACAATTCTGATAGCGCCAAGGCAGAGTTCATCAGCATTTATCTCCCGGTGGTTCAGGGCAAGACCTACATGACCGCTGTTGTGTTCCGAAATAACAAGGCATAAGATAACAAGACATCCCCCTGTTTGCCCCGGGCACACTCCCCCTGTGTCCGGGGCTTTATAGAAAGGAGCACCCCCATGAAACGATACGACCGACGGACGTTCCTCAAGCTCTCCGGCGCATCGGCGGTGATGCTGGCCCTGAGCGCCTGTGAGGACGAGGGCTTTGGCGGTTCCGGTGCGTCGGACATCCCGGACTCCGGCAGCTCCCTCCCCCCCTCTGCCTACGACCCCTTTTACAGTGGGGAGATCACCACCCTTGGCCCTCCGCTTCCGGAGGCTCCCGATTCGCCCCCTATTCCGGTGATCCGGGACGGCAGAAAGATCTTTGAGATCATCAATGCCGAGCTGACCCGGCGGAAGGTGCAGTACTTCAAACTGCAGTACAATGCGGGTCTGGAACACTCCATTCAGTCCGAAATGCAGATGTTTGTGGACTACGACACTCCTTCCTTCTCCGCAGAGGAAGGGCTGGAAGCCCGGATGAACGGCGATTATGTGGATGGAATGTGGGCTGGCTTTGATGAGGGCGGTTATGGATGGGGCAGAGGCTCCACCGGCTTCATCCGGAGCATCCACCACAACTGCTATGGCATCCAGCTGGACCATTACAGAGAGAAACGCTACTATCTGGACCGGCCCTACCCGGCCAATCAGGCCCAGTTCAAGGCCCTGATGGATGAGCTGGAAGGAAAATTCAATTATGCCCCGGGCCCCATGGACTCTCAGGAAGTGGACGTGTTCGACATCGGCATCACCGTGGCGGATGTTCAGGGCAAGACCTACTGGGCGGCCTATATCATGCGTACGCCAGAAAACCCCACCAACGATGAATGACGAAAAGGAGACAGCCATGAAACACAAACGTTTTGCTGCTGTGGTTCTGGCGGCGGCTCTCTGGCTGACCGGCTGCGGCGGCGCAGCGGCCCCCGCTGCCCCCGCAAACTCCGGTGCAGCTGCCAAAAGCACCGCAAGCACGGCAGTGCAGACAGCCCAGAAGGAGCGCATCACCGATCAGTTCGCGCTGGAAAAGAACGTTTCGGGCGTGTGGGGAGAGGAAGAGGTGCAGTACATTTCCGTCCATGTGCCGCAGCTGGAATGCGACAGCCCGGATGCCGTAAGCCTGAACAAGGATCTTGCCGCCATCTATGCGGCGGATTTCCGGGAATATGAGGCCTACGAGGAGGCCGGGCAGCCGGGCGGCGAGTACCCGCAGATCGGTGTGGGCTGGGATGACTGGTGGTACGGCGACTGCGTCAGCCTGGTGGTGCGCAGCCGCTACGGCGGCACCGCCCCGTGGCGTTACAGCGGCTGGTGCTTCGATTTTGCCACCAGCCGGCAGCTCACCGTGGCCGAGATGCTGCAGCGGATGGGGCTGGACCCGGACGAAGTGCAGGCGCAGGTGCAGCGGCAGGCCATGCAGGCCTTTGACCGGGAGATGGCGCAGGGCGCGTATTACGAGGGCCTGCGTCTCGGCGGAGAGCTTTCGCAAATGCGAATGGATACGCTGGAATACAATGAACTGGAAAACCTGTGCCTACTTTTGCCGGAGCAGGATCAACTGGTGCTCCGGGTTAAGTACAGCTGCGAAGAAGGCTGGCAGCAGCTGGATATGGAGCTCTCGCTGCCCCCCGATGACACCCCGGTGCTGACCGACACCTACGACGGTGTGCAGGTGCAGCTGGAGGGAACGCAGGCCACCATCACCCTGAGCCCCGCGCCAAAGACCGACCAATGGGGAGACATTGGCATCCGGGTGGAACAGGAGCACAGCTACCCCATCCTTGGCTCCTATAATGAATATGTGGACGTGTGCATCGGGGAGCAGGAGGACGGCTTCTTCCGCCCGGTGGTCTATCTGCTGACCAAAGACGGCGTGGTGGAGTATGTGGACGTGCTGCGCTGCCTGCTGTACGGGGATGCCATGGTCTGCCAGGACCCCATCTACATTGCCAACAACGGCGTGGCGCTGGAACGCAGCGGCAGCGAGGTGAACCTGCGCCGGGCGGATGGCTCTGTGCTGGAACTGGCTCCCCTGTCGGCAGAGTGGAGCGCGCAGGAGATCCCCTATTCCGTCACCGGCTCCTACAACTACACCGCCGAAACCGGCTGGAGCTGGATGGATCTGACCAGCGACGGCAGCGTTCAGCTGGGCGTGCAGGACAACAGCCGCATCTATCGGGGGGATGCCGCGTATCTGGGCGTGGTGCCCGAGGGCGTGGTGCTGGGCATCGCTGCCGATGAGGAGATCGAATTTGTGGCAGCGTTCAAGAACGACCTGTATAACGAGAACCTGACCCTGACCATGATCGACGGACAAAACCCCTTTGCCGAGGGCGAGACCCAGCTGCAGATGACCCGCAGCTACGGCTGAGATCACAGGAGAACCACCATGAAACACAAAGCATTCCGCTGGATACCGGCAGTTTTGCTGGCAGCGCTGCTGGCGGGCTGCGGGGCAAAGACCGCAGCCTCTGCCCGCCCGGCTGGCAGCCGGGAGCTGAAATCGACCCCGCCGGATTCCATGCACGCCACCGCGGCGATCACCGAGCAGTACACCCTTGAAAAGGTGGTGCAGGCGGAAAACGGCGGCAAGGTTCGGCTGAACATCCATCTGCCCCGGCTGGAAAGCGACAGCGCCGATGCCGCCCGCATCAACGCCGAGATCGCCCGGCTCTACGAATACGATGTGCAGGAGTACGCAGACTGCCCGGAGGCAGCCGATCCGGACGTGTGGGACATCTGCATTGAGATGAACTGGAATGCCAGCTGGTACGGCGACTGCGTCAGCCTTGTGGTCAGCAGCTGCTATGGCGGTACGGATGCACCCTTCCACAATGGCTGGTGCTTCGACTTTGAAAGCGGAAACCAGCTCACCGCCACCCAGCTGCTGCAGCGCATGGGGGCAGACCCCGCTGCGCTGGAAGAGGCGCTTTACCGCGACGTGAAGCGCCGGGATGAGCTGGACCGTCAAGCCGCCATCGAGAGAGGAATGCTGCCCCCCGGCAGCCTGAAAGAGGGCAACACTGCATGGTGGGCCACGCTGGATGAATTGCCGTTTTCGTTTGACGAAGCGGGGAACGTTACCTTTTTCGTCCGCCGGTTCAGCGCTTCCCGGGAGGAGTATGTGAACGATGCCCCAACCATCCCGCTGGACGCGCAGCCGCTGCCGCAGGACTGGGAGCAGCAGGTGCTGGCCGAGTGGATGGCAGTCACGGCGGTGACGCAGGGGGAAAGCTATGCCCCCGCCGACCGCAACGAAAGCTTTACCCTGCGGCTGGAAAAGGCCGAGATCACCGGCACGGTGACCGTCTCCTTCATCCGGGAAACATACGTCAGCCCGCAGATCCAGTCCGCTGCCGAGACCCGCACCGGAGAGCTGAACGCCGACGCTGTGACCGGCTGGGACGGGGAAAAAAGTCAGGGCTGGAACCTGACAAGCCTCAGCGAGGACAGCAGAAGCTGCTGGACCATCTCCATGATGGAGGACGGTTCGCTGCGGATGCAGTCCACCGGCCCCAAAAAGGGCAGTGAGGTCTGGTACGTTTTTCAGCGCACCGAGGCGTGGGACGACATCGGCTACACCGCCATCCCCCGCAGGCTGTGGGGCACTTACCGCGCCGGAGACGAGTCCGCAAAGGGCATCCGCTGGATGACCTTCCTGCCGGACGGCAGCTGCTGCATGAGCGTGGAATGGGTCGGGTGGAACGGCATTCTGACCGGCACCGCCGAGGGAACACAGGGCCGCACCGAGGACGGCACCGAGCTGCACTTCACGCTGACCGACACGGACGGCAGACCCTGCGAGTTCTGGGCCATTCTGCTGAACGATGACGGCAGCCCCAGCGGCTGCAGCCTGAAATACCGCGCCGGAGAGCAGTTGTTTGACCGGGACACACGTCCCGCTTACTGGAAAAACGACTCCCCGGAACTTACCCTTGAACCGTGACCAAAACCGGAAACCGTGCGATAACAGAAAGTTATCGTTTGCACAAATAAAACATACAGGAGGAAATTACTATGGGTCTTATCAAAGCAGGTATGGGCGCACTGGGCGGAACTCTTGCAGACCAGTGGAAGGAATTTTTCTACTGCGATTCTCTGGACAAAGATGTGCTGATGGTAAAGGGCCAGAAGCGCACCTCCCGCCGCAGCTCCAACAACGGCGAGGACAACATCA
>ERZ827498.4480-NODE-4480-length-10912-cov-3.282398_pt1 | contig 10912 bp, 7 predicted proteins | sample MGYA00519865_ERZ827498 | MGnify/ENA primary metagenome ERZ827498 (study PRJEB31778, sample SAMEA3449328) | human gut metagenome | biome: human gut; feature: human-associated habitat; material: faeces | place: United Kingdom | collected 2010/2012 ...
TCTGACGAAGGAGGTGTTGAAACTTGAAAAGCAGCGCGAAAAAAATAGAGCTGGCATCGGTAGATGACCTGTTTTCCACCGAGGAAAGCCGTGCCGATGCACAGCGGGAACGGGTGCTGGAAATTCCCTTGTCTGAGCTGCACCCTTTTAAGAACCATCCGTTCAAAGTCAAGGATGATGAATCCATGATGGAAACTGCCGCCGCAGACGCTGCTATCACACAAGCCGAAGCAGAATACGCACAAAGCGGGCGGCTCTATGATGCCAGAGAAACGCTCGCATCGCTGAGGAGAAAGCATTTTGGAACAGTACAACGTTAAATTGCTTCGCCGAGCCGTGCAGGACTTGGACGATATCTACAGCTACATTGCACAGTCCCTGCTGGAACCGGAAACAGCTTCCCGCCTACTGGGGCGGCTGGAAAACGCGATCTTCTCTTTGGAAGCCTTGCCATACCGATGCCCGGAGCGGCGGGTCGGCACCTACGCAAACCAAGGTTACCGCCAGCTTTTTGTGGAAGGTTACGCGATCATTTTCCGCATTGAAGAATCCAAAAAGCAGGTCGTCGTCGTTACTGTGCGCTCTTCCCTTCGTCAATAATGGTTTCGATTAAAAAGCTCCGGCACACGATGTGTGCCGGAGCTTTTTCGTTTCATTCACTTTAACCCAGATGGAAAATATCGATCAGGACGATCATGGCAAGGCCATAGTAGACGACCACGGCAACGAGGTCGTTGATGGTGGTGATGAGCGGGCCGGAAGCCACGGCGGGGTCGATGTGGATCTTATGGAACAGCATGGGGATGATGGTGCCCACCAAGCTGGAAACGACCATTGCGATGATGAGCGCGACGCCGACGCAGCCGGACAGCAGGAAGGCCTCGCCCCACGCATACGCTTTGAAGAAGTGGATATAGCAGCCGAGGAAGCCCAGCGCCATGACGGCCAGAAGCGCACCGTTGACCAGACCCACCCGCATCTCCTTCCAGAGCAGATGCAGCTTTTTGGAGGTGGTCAGGTTCTCGTCCACCAGCACGCGGATGGTGACGGCCAGCGACTGGGTGCCGACGTTGCCCGCCATATCCAGAATGAGGGACTGGAAGCAGACGATCAGCGCAACCTGCGAAACGACGGACTCGAACAGCCCGACGACGGAGGAAACGCCCATGCCGAGAAAGAGCAGGATAATCAGCCACGGCAGACGCTTTTTGAGGCTGGTTTTCAGCGGCTCATGCAGATCCTCCTCGCCGGTCAGGCCGCCCAGCTTGGCGTAATCGTCGCCCATCGCGTCATCCACGGCTTCGACGATGTCATCCGTGGTGATGACGCCGATGACGCGGCGCTTTTCGCCCAGCACCGGGATGGAGGCTTCGGCGTAGCTGCGCAGGCGGTCCAGACACGCCTCGATCTGCTCATGCGCCAAAACGGCCGGGAAATGGCGGCTGATGAGCGAATCGAGCGCGGTATCCTCGCGCGCGACGATCAGATCCTTGAGGTCGATGGCGCCATAGAACGATCCGTCGTCGTCGTTGACGAAGAGGGTGGAGATATTGTCGTTTTCCTCGGCCTGTGCAACCAGCGCGCGCATGGCCTGTTTGACGGACAGGTGGCGGCTGATGGAGACGAAGTTGGTGCTCATCGCGCTGCCGATTTCATCCGGCTGGTAGGAGCAGATGAGGCGGATGTCGTGCTGCGATTCGGGATCGAGCTTCTCCATCAGCGCGCTGCGCAGCTCGGGGGAGACGGTTTCCAGCGCGTCAACCGCGTCGTCGGCGTCCATGGCCTCGACGATATCGGCGGCCTGCTCCTGCGGCAGCTCGCGGAGGTACTTGCCCGCGTCGCTGACATAGGCGAAGACGTCGCCCAGCCGCTCGGCGCCGAGCAGGCGATACAGCCGCGCGCGCTGGCGAACGTCGAGCAGCTCGAGCGCGGCGGCGATGTCGCATTCGTGCGCGTCGTGCAGCACGGCGGCGAGCTGCTCGTCGGTCTGGCCGCCGGAGCGAAGCAGGCGCGCCAGCTCGCTGACGCGGGCGGACATGGAAAGCGATCCTGCCCTTTTTTCTTCCATAGCGATCCCTTATTTCTTCATGTATTTGTGAATCTGGTCGAGCACGAGCTGCGTGCCGTCCGCGTCCGGCAGGGCGGCGAGGCGCTGACGCAGCAGCTCGCGATCTGCCCAAAGCGCGTCGATGGCGGGCGGCAGGGATTCGGCGGTCAGCTCGCTCTGCGGCATGACGTGCGCCAGACCGCGCGCCTTGAGCGAATTGGCGTTGAGCACCTGATCGCCGCGCCCGCTGTGGTAGGGGATCAGCAGCGCGGGCTTGCACAGCGCCATCAGCTCGGAGAGCGAATTGCTGCCCGCGCGGGAGAGCATGATATCCGCGCAGGCGAACGCATCCGGCAGCTCGTCGGAGAGGTATTCAAACTGCTTGTAGCCCGGCGTGTTTTCAAGCGACGCATCCAGATTGCCCTTGCCGCAGACATGGAGCACGTCGAACCGCTTGGTCAGCGCCGGAAGCGCCTCGCGGAGCACCGCGTTGACCGTCTGCGCGCCCAGCGAGCCGCCGATCATCATTAAAACGGGCTTTTGGCCGTCAAAGCCGGCCAGCCTGAGGCCGCGCACGCGGTCGCCGGAGAAAATCTGCGCACGAAGCGGCGTACCCGTCAGAACGCCCTTCGGGGCGAGCAGCTTTGCGCACTCCGGGAACGTCGTGCAGACGGATTTGGCGAACGGCTTGCACAGCTTGTTGGCCAGCCCCGGCGTGATATCGCTTTCGTGCATCACCACCGGCACCCCGCAGATGGCCGCGCCGAAGACGACCGGAACGCTGACAAAGCCGCCCTTGGAGAACACGATGTTCGGCTTCAGCCTGCCGATGACGCCGATGCTCTGGAACGCGCCCGCGATGACGCGGAAGGGATCGGTGAAGTTTTTCCAATCGAAATAGCGGCGCAGCTTGCCGGAGCTGACCGCGTGATAGGTCACGCCCTGCATCGGCTCAATCAGTGTGCGCTCGATGCCGTTCTTCGTGCCGATATAGTGAATATCCCAGCCCTCCTCGAGCAGATGGGGGATGAGCGCCTGATTGGGCGAGACATGGCCGGCCGTGCCGCCGCCGGTTAAAACAATGCGTTTCACGCAAAGACCTCCCTGAGTTGATTTGGCTATATTATAGCAAGCAAAAAGCGGAGGGTCAAGGGGAAGGCGCGGCGTGAAAACTGCGTTAAAAAAGTGTTCAGTTGGTGTAGCGTTGCCGTAAAGCGGATGGAAATTTGTCACAAGCGGACGAATTTTTATAAAGATAACAAATTGGTGCGGAAATTCGGTGCGAAATGTGTTATAATCGGGCTGTTCAATACTGTCAAACGGGAGAATCTCATCGACATTATGAAGGGGTATTCAAGCATGAACGAGAACATCGAGTCGTCCCAGAAATTCCCGATGCGGCCTGTCGCGCCGCTGGGCGTCATCGCCATGAACGGCTGCGAGGAAATGGGCCGCAGGGTCAACGAGTATCTGATGAACTGGCAGGTGGACGCGACCTCCGACCAGAAGCTCCACAGCTTCTACGGCTCGGATAAGAACGGCTTCCTGCTGGAAGCACACTGCCCGCGCTTCGGCACCGGCGAGGGCAAGGGCATGATTAAGGATACCGTTCGCGGCTATGATCTGTTCATCATCTGCGACGTGGGCGCATATCAGTGCACCTACAAGCTCTATGGCCGCGAGGTTCCGATGACGCCGGACGAGCACTACGCCGATCTCAAGCGCATCATCGCGGCGGTCAGCGGCAAGGCTTACCGCATCAACGTCATCATGCCGATGCTCTACGAAGGCCGCCAGCATCGCCGCACCTCCCGTGAGTCCATGGACTGCGCCGTGATGCTCCAGGAGCTTGTCGCGATGGGTGTTTCCAACATCATCACCTTCGACGCGCACGATCCGCGCGTGCAGAACGCCATCCCGCTGAGCGGTTCTGAAAGCATCATGCCGACCTACCAGATGCTCAAGGCCATGTGCCACACCTACGATGATCTGCGCATCGACAAGCATCACATGATGGTCATTTCCCCGGACGAGGGCGCGCTCAACCGCAACATCTATTACAGCTCTGCGATGGGCGTGGACATGGGCATGTTCTACAAGCGCCGCGACTACACCCGCGTGGTGAACGGCCGCAACCCCATCGTTGCCCATGAGTATCTGGGCGAGAGCGTGGAGGGCAAGACCGTCTTTATCGCAGACGATATCATTGCTTCCGGCGAGAGTATGCTGGAGGTCGCCAGCAACCTGAAGGAGCGCGGTGCTACCAACATCATCGCCAACGCCACCTTCCCCCTGTTCACCAGCGGTCTGGAGAAGTTCGACAAGGCTGTGGCAGACGGCACCCTGACCTACGTTGTGGGCACCAACCTGACCTACCGTATGCCCGAGCTGCTGACCCGCGACTGGTATGTGGACGTGGATGTTTCCAAGTACGCTGCCTACTTTGTGGTGGCACTGAACCACGATATGTCCGTTTCCAGCATCATCGACCCCCTGAAGAAGATCGAGAACCTGCTGGCAAACCGCAAGTAAAAAGCTGTTCCAAAGCCCCTGCACCCTGCGTGCAGGGGCTTTTTGAATTTTCATAGAGAAAAGGAAGTGTATCATTAGAAACAGCAGTGGTATAGGGGACTTTCGCTGATCAGCACTTTTTACAAAAAATGATATACTAATATATTAATTGAAACAAAAAACACTAAATACTATTTACAAATTGCGATATAAATGGTATTCTTTGTACAATGCTGAAGCAGGAAGGCACCTGCTGTGAGGAAGAATTTGGAAAAAAGCAAGCGGATCCGGTACAGAATGCAGGACAAAACAAAGTGAGCAGGCACTTGAAAAAAGGAGAAAACACTATGAAACGCCGCGATTTTATGAAGCTTTCCGCAGCTACCGCGCTGAGCGCTACCGTAGCCGCTATGGCACCCTCGGCTCTGGCTGCGACAGAGCTGGACCAGACCAACGGAGATCTGCACACTACCGTAGATCGCAAGACCGCAGCCATGGGTCTGGGCGATGGCAAGACCTTTGCTTATGACCCGGAAAACCCGTACCTGAACGTGAATGTGGGTCTGTTTCATAATGCGCAGGTAATGGTGGACGGTCAGAATGTTGGTACTGCTACCTATTACCTGCCCGACGGCATGGATCCCTGGGCGCCGGCAGTTATCGTGCTGACCCCGGACAACACCACCGCAAGAGCGTTCTCCGGCTCGGTCACAGGTCGTATGTGGCGCACGGTGGCGTGCAAAAATAAGATCGCCGTTGCATTTTTTGGTCCTGAAAACGGCGGCAGCTGGAACCTTTCCCTGAGCTCTGCCGGTCGTGATGACGCAGCAGCGCTGGATGCATTGTATCAGCTCATGCGCAAGAAGGGGGTTAAGCTATCCGGCGCATTCTCCATGGACAAGTCCCACACTGCACTGGTGGGCTACAAGGAGGGCGGCGCAGCCGCTCTGCTGTTCGGCGCTCGCTGGGCAAGCGATTTCAGCTCCATCTGCGCCGTGGATGCCGTTGAGGTCCCGGCAGCTTCTCTGGAGGCAGTAGGCGGTGAGTATGTGCTGCCCTTCCCCGGCGACTCCACCCGCGGCGTGCAGGAGGAGGCAATCGCCGCAAAGACGGTGGATACTCCCGTTTGGTTCGTCCGTTCCAAGGCGGATACTACCAATAAGGCAGCGCTGAAGTTCTACCTGAACGCCAATCAGGCTGTGGCAAAGGAAAACGGCGTGTATGTCAGCAGCCGTACAGGCTCTGCCGCCGAGGTGTGGGTCACCGAAAAGGCACAGTGCCCGGCAGCCATCTGGGAAAAGTTCTCCGGTCAGTTCAAGCGCTTTATGGCACTGCAGCTGCCGGGTCGTGTAGCAAAGGCAGAGGACTTTACCCGTCGGGGCTTTGATATCCATGAGGAGTGGGTCAACGGCGAGCTGCGCCGCTGGATGGTCTATGTGCCGTCCACCTATACCGGCAGCAAAAAGGTGCCGCTGGTGCTGGTGATGCACGGCTACACCGCCTCCATGTACGCCATTGCCGAAGAGTCCCGCTGGTACGATGTGGCAGAGCAGAACGGCTTTATCGTGGTGTTTGCGCAGGGCCTGGTACGTCCCGCAGACCTGATGGGCAACATTCCCACCGCCATGTGGCTGGCAGGTCCCTTTGCCGCACTGGCTGGTAAGGATACCGACCCCAGCGTGGATTTGGAGTTCATCAACAGTCTGCTGGATCGCATGGAGCGGGATTACAGCATCGACACCACCCGCGTGTATGCTACCGGTCACTCCAACGGCAGCCTGATGACTTGGGCTACCGCCTGCCGCTACGCAAGCCGCTTTGCCGCCATTGCACCCGTCGGCTATATGTTTGCCCCACTGCCGGAGCTTGACCCCGCTGTTCTGCTGCCGACATGGGCTTTCTTGGGCGAGTACGACTCGGCAGATGTGGCAGAGCTGGTGGAGGATAACGGGACGGTGAAGGCGCTGCAGGGCTGGAACGCCCACAACGCCACCAACGAGGCAGCTGTTGCAGAAAGCACCTCCTACGATGGCGCTTTTGTGACCAAGAGCTTTATGGGTGGCAACGCTCCGCTGGTGCAGTACACCGTAGTCAAGGATACCCCTCACGTTTACCTGCAGGAGGAGAGCGTTGCCATCTGGAATGAGTTCTTCTCCCGTTACAGTCGCGGTGCGGACGGCACCCTGTACTATCAGGGCAATGCCGTGACCGCCGGTAAGCATCAGCCCAGCGCAGACTGGTACGCTGCAAAATAAGCTGACAATGCCCGCCGCGCGGCGGTACAGAAGCTTTATATCTCGGGACACCGGAACGTCTGCGGACGCTCCGGTGTCCCTTTTTATGTTTTGCGGCGGTTTGTGTTAAGTTTTTGAAAATTCGTGCCGGGGGCTTTGCAAATCCCGGTGGGTTTATGCTATATTTAAGTTGAAATACTTTGCATTCTGACAGAAAGGGAAAACGCCATGGAGCATTTTGTGGAGTTTGAAGATGTCTGTAAATATTACCAGACCGGCAGTGTGAAGATCGCTGCCGCAGACCACCTGAATTTCTATGTGGACAAGGGCGAGTTCTGCATCATCGTGGGGCCCTCCGGCGCGGGCAAGACCACCCTGCTGAACATTCTGGGCGGCATGGACAACTGCGACGAGGGCAACGTCTGGCTGGATGGCCGCAACGTGAGCCGCTTTTCTGCCCGGGAGCTGACCACCTACCGCCGGTATGATGTGGGCTTTGTGTTCCAGTTCTACAACTTGGTGCAGAACCTGACCGCACTGGAAAACGTAGAACTTGCCAGCGAGATCTGCCGCGACCCGCTGGACCCCGCCGAGACCTTGCGCAGCGTGGGTCTGGGCGAGCGGCTGAACAACTTCCCGGCGCAGCTTTCCGGCGGCGAGCAGCAGCGGGTGTCCATTGCCCGCGCACTGGCCAAAAACCCCAAGCTTCTGCTCTGCGACGAGCCCACCGGTGCACTGGATTACAAAACCGGCAAGCAGGTGCTGGCCCTTTTGCAGGATACCTGCCGCCGCACCGGCCGCACGGTGATCGTTATTACCCACAACACCGCCCTGACGGCGATGGCAGACCGCATCATTCAGGTGCGCAGCGGCAAGATCGTCTCCAATCAGGTCAACGAGCACCCTGTGCCGGTGCAGGAGATTGAGTGGTGAGAGCTGTGCTGAAAAGTTATCGTAAAAACATCCTGCGGGAAATGAAGGACAACCTGAGCCGCATGGTCTCGCTGTTCGGCATCGTGGCGCTGGGCGTGATGATGCTGACCGGCCTGATGAGTTTTGCGCCCAGCATGCGCATCGCCGGGCAGAAATACTACGTGCAGCAGAACGTGTTCGACCTGCGGGTGCTGTCCACGCTGGGCCTTTCGGAGGAGGACATTGCCGCCATTGCCGCCGTGGATGGCGTGGAGGCTGTGCAGCCGGTGAAATATCAGGACGTGGAGGCCCAGTGGCAGGGCCAGAGCGAGACGGCGGTGGTGCGCCTGCAGCAGCTGCCCGCCGACCCCGGGGCCGACACGGCAGAAAATATGAACCGTCTGGTGCTGCTCTCGGGCCGGATGCCTGAGGCCCCGGACGAGTGCGTGGTGCATGTGATGGGCTACGGCGACCCGGTGGAGCCGGGCACGGTGCTCACCATGCCGGAGGACACCGAACATGTGAGCCGGAAGCAGTTCACGGTAGTGGGCACCGTGCAGGACCCGCAGCATTTTTCCACGGACAAGGAGAGCAGCACCGCCGGTGACGGCCAGCTGGATGATATTGTGTTCCTGCCGGAAGGCAGCCTGACCACGGATTATTATACGGCGTGCTATCTCAAAGTAAAAAATGCCGGCCTGTATGATAATTACTCGGACGCGTATCAGGCAGCAGTGGATGACACAGCCGCAAGGGTAAAGGCCATCAGCGGCGCACAGTGCACGGCCCGGCGGGCGGAGCTGATCGAGGACGCCAGTGCAGAGCTGGCCGACGCCCGGGCCGAGTACAACGACAAAAAAGCCGAAGCAGACCGTCAGTTTGCGGAGGCAGAACAGCAGCTGGCCGATGCACAGGCACAGCTGGACAGCGCCAAAGCCCAGCTGGACGCGGGCGAAGCGGAGCTTGCCGCCAACAAAAAGGCCCTGCCGGATACCATGCAAGGCGGTGCGGACGAGCTGGTGAGCGGCGAGCAGCAGCTGCTGGAATTTGAGGATCAGCTGCAGCAGATCGAGATGCTGGTGAACCTGAAAAAGGTGGCCGACCCGCTGCTGGGCTATGCCGAAACGGCTCTGCACAACGCGCAGAAGGCGCTGGACGAGGCCGAACCTGCCGATGAAGAGTACACCGAGCTGCGGGATGCCCTGCAGAAGGCGCAGGATGCTTACGACAACATCAGCGGCCAGCTGAACGGCTATCAGGCCCAGCTGGACGAGGGCAAGCGCCAGATGTATGCACAGGGGCTGATCTCTTCGCCCAGCCTTTCCAACGAGCAGCTGGTGACTGAGGCAAAGGCAGCACTGCGCCAGATGAAGGTAAAGCTTCTGCAGGGGCAGCTGCAGCTCACCACCGGCACGGCCACAGCCTACACCCAGTTTGATGCGGCGCGCACCCGGCTGGACGAAGGCTGGCAGCAGTACAACGACGGCGTGCAGCAGCTGGCCGATTCCCGCGCGGAGTACGAGAGCCGAAAGGCCGATGCCGAACAGCAGCTGGCCGACGGCCTTGCCCAGCTGAACGATGCCGAGGAGCAGGTGAGCCAGATCAAGAGCGGCGAGTGGTATGTGCTGGACCGCAGCTCCACCGTGAGCTTTGTCACCTTTGAGCAGTATGCCGACCGCATGGATGCCATTGCACGGGTGTTCCCGGTGTTCTTCTTCCTGGTGGCGGCGCTGGTGGCCACTACTACTATGACCCGCATGGTGGACGAGAACCGCCTGCAGCTGGGCACTCTGAAAGCGTTGGGCTACTCCAACGCAAAGATCGCAGGCAAGTATCTGTTCTATGCCCTCAGCGCCAGCGTGCTGGGCAGCATCGTGGGCATGGTCATCGGTTTTGTGGTGTTCCCGCTCATCATCTGGTATGCTTACCAGATGATCTTCAGCATGTCCACCTTTACGCTGCACTTTTACCCCGGCATGGCGGCAGCCAGCGTAGCCATCAGCGCGGCCGTCATCGGTTTTGCTACATGGAACGCCTGCCGTGCCAGCCTGAAGGAAAAGACTGCAGCTTTGCTGCTGCCCCGGGCCCCGGTGGCAGGCAAGCGCATCTTTTTGGAGTACATCACCCCGCTGTGGCAGCACATGAGCTTCTCCCAAAAGACCACAGCCCGCAACCTGTTCCGCTACAAAAAGCGCTTCTTCATGACAGTGCTGGGCGTGGCAGGCTGCACGGCGCTGCTGCTGATCGGTTTTGGCATTCAGGATTCCATCCTGCCCATCGTGGACAAGCAGTCCGGGCAGCTGACCCACAACGATCTCACTATCTCGCTCAGCGATGAAAAGGCGCTGACCATGGAGCAGGGCCTTGCCGACACGCTGGACAGCAGCAGTGCGGTCCACAGCTGGGGCGCGTTCTACACAAAGTCCACCACCCTTTATAATGAAGAGGGCGGGAGCGCCGATGTCAGCATCGTAGGCGCGGAGGACGATGCCCGGATGACCGAATACTTCACCTTCCGCACCCGGGTGGGCCACGACCCCATTCCCTTTGAAGAGGACAGCGTGATCCTGACCGAAAAAACGGCCCTGAATCTGGGGCTGAGCGTGGGCGATACGTTCTATGTGGAGGCTGCAGACGGAAGCCGCGTGCCGCTGGTGCTGACCGGCATTACCGAGAACTACATGTTCACCCGGCTGTATCTGTCCGGTGCACAGCTGGAGAGCCTGCTGGGCGGCACACCGGAGTGGAATACTGTGTACGGCCTGACCGGCTGTACCACCGAGGCGGAGTACAACGCCCTGCGCACAAAGCTGCTGGACTGCAACTATGTGAGCAGCGTCAGCTTCACCGAAGACACCACCTCCATGTTCGGCAGCCTGATCGGCAGCCTGAACTACGTGGTGGTGCTGATCATCGTGTGCGCGGCGGCGCTGGCGGCGGTGGTGCTGTACAACCTGATCAGCGTCAACCTTGCCGAGCGAAAAAAGGAGCTTGCCACCATCAAGGTTCTGGGCTTCTATGACAAAGAAGTGTACCGCTACATCTTCCGCGAGATCGAGCTTTTGTCCCTCATCGGCTCCGGCGTGGGCCTGCTGCTGGGCGTGCCGCTGCACCGGTTCATCGTCCTGACCGTGGAAATGGATCAGCTGATGTTTATTCGCACCATTGCACCCCGCAGCTATCTGCTGGCAGTGGCGCTGACCATGCT
>ERZ827498.4482-NODE-4482-length-10907-cov-2.700977_pt1 | contig 10907 bp, 16 predicted proteins | sample MGYA00519865_ERZ827498 | MGnify/ENA primary metagenome ERZ827498 (study PRJEB31778, sample SAMEA3449328) | human gut metagenome | biome: human gut; feature: human-associated habitat; material: faeces | place: United Kingdom | collected 2010/2012 ...
TCCGCCCAGCACTGCGCGACCACCTGCGCGGTCTGCAACGCGCCGCGCTCGCGCGTCTGCCCGCCCGTCTGCTCCACCACGACGAATCGCGCGGGGCGCTTGGCGGGCACCTCGTAGGCGACGGGCGCGGAAACAGCCGCCGCCAAGCCATCGCGCACGGCCTTCTCCAGGTCGTCCACGGCTACCCCCTCCCCGCGTCTATCGACTTGATGAGCACGTTCCTCTTGTTGTTGGCGTAAACGCCGTGCGGGGTCGCCGTTCGCACGACGGCGCGGGCGCGGTTCATGCCGATCTTCGCGTCAGACGCGAACGGGCGTTCGCGCATCTTGTCGGCGCTGCACATGGCGTTGGCCGCACGCTCGATGCTCGCCGCGCGGGCTTCGAGGTCGGCGAGCACGGCGGGCGATCGGAGCACCGCCCGCGCGCCCGCGCTGTTGATGCGGACTTTCGTCTTACCCATCGGCGCGCGTCACCTCCACGGTGCGGTTCCACCGCGTGGGGCAGTTCGCGGGGTGCGGGCGCGGGTCGCCCACGACGGCGAACGACTCGCCGCCGAACTCCACGAGCGCGCCGCGAAGGCCCGCTTCGTACGACTTCGGAAACGCCAAGGTGTACGCGACCACGGTCCCGTCGGGACGGTTCGCCTCCATGGCGTCGTTCGTCGCGCCCGCCGCGATGAGCACGTCGGCGACCCGTTCTTCCGTCCACGCGCTCTCGATCTCGCCGTCATCGCCGATGGAGCCTGGCGCGGGGCGGCGCACCGTGACGACCTGGCCGCGCATCACCACTCCACCTCCGCCCCGTCCGCGTCGTGCACCGCGACCTTGATGCACCCCGCCGCGTGCTTGCGGCTGATTCCCAGCTTCTCGCGGTCGGCGCGGTTGAGCTTGATGGAGCCGTAGGCGCGGGCGAACGAGTACGACTCCGAGAAGCCCGCCGCGCTCTGCGTGTACTGCGTCGCGCCGAAAGGCACGGAGCTTTCCGCCACGCGGAATACCATGTCGCGACAAACCGCCTTGCAGTCGAGCAGGAAATCGGGGTCGTCCAGCTTGTCGGCGCGCCCCGCCTCGCGCACGGCGCGCTCGATCTCGCGTGACGCTTCGGCCAGGCACTCGTCCAAAACGCTCGGGTCGGTCGGCTCGCCGTAGCGCGCCGCGTATTCCTCGCGCGTGCAGAAACGCATCGCCATAGGCTCCACCTCACTACTTCGCGGCGGTCTTCTTCGGCGCGGCCTTGCGCGGCTGCGCCGTCTTCCTCTGCTCGACGGGTTCGAACGTCGCGCGGGGAAGCTCTCCGTCCGACTCGACGACCACGCCCGTCGGCTTGTGCACGTACCGCATTACTCGCCCGTCACGATCTGCGCGAACGCGTCCTTGTCGAGAACGCCGATGCCGTAGACGATCTCGGCGCGGATCGCCACCTGGTTCAGGCGCTGGAGGTCGCCCAAGCCGTCGGGGTCGCCGAACTCGATCAGCTTCGCGGCGATGTCGCGCTGAACGCCCCATCGGAACGCGTCGAACTGACCGACCACGCCGAGCAGCTTGGTCGGAGTGGTCGCCTCGTTCTTGGCGCTCACGGTGTCGCCGACCGCGGCGGTCATGCCCAAGAACGATGTCATGCTCTGCCCGAATCCCAAGCCGGGGTAGAGCGGCTTTCCGTCCGCGTCCTTCTCGGTCGCCAAGCCGAACGCGAGGGTGGGGTCGGCCGCGACCCCTGCGGGGCTGTAGCCCTTCGCGATCACGAGGCCGGCGGCGGCTTCCACGGCGGCGTTGTAGGCGGTGCCGGAAAGCGTCGCCTTGTTGGTCGTGCCCGCGATGTAGTCGGTCAGCCCCGCCGTCGCGGTGCCCTTCAGCGGGTTGATGTTGTGGATGCCCACGATGTCGAGCGCGCGGCCGAGGGAGGTTCCCGCGTTGTCCATCATGTCCTGCAGGACTCCGAGCTGGTAGTCCTCGTCCGCCCATTTCACCTCGTCGCTGCAGCGCATGGTGACTTGGATTTTAATCGGCGTGACGATCTTGGACGCGTAGGTCGCGGGGGTCTCGCCCTTCTGCGCGCCCTCGCCGACGACCTCGGCCTTGGGCGGCGCGGTGAGCACCATAACGTTGCCCTTCCCGAACTTCTGCGGGCGCGCGCCGCTGAGGCGTGCGAGGACGGACTCGGACTGAGCCTTCTTGAAGATGCCGTCTGCGAACTGCTCGGGCATCGTGAAGTTGCTGGTGATGATCGCTGCCATTTGGTGGCTCCTTTCGATTGGGTCTAATTCCCGAAGAACGAGTGCGCGAACTCGCGCATCCTCTGGTCTTCGCCGTCGCCGCTCGCGGGCTGCTCGCCCGTGTCGGTGGGGACGGGTTCGGCGAACCGCTCGCCGATGAGCTTCGCCTGCGCGGTCAGCCCCTCCTCGTCGGCTGCCGTGAGCAGGTCGGCGTACTTGGGGTCTACGCGGTGCTTGTCCATGACCTCGCGCACGAGCGCGGCGCGCGCGTCTGCCGCTTCGCGCTCCTTCAGGGCGGCTTCGGCCTTCTCGGCGCGCTTCAGCGCCTTCTCCAAGTCGGTCATCTGCTGCTCGCGGATTTCCGCAAGCTCCTTCGCGGCGCGGTCGTTCTCCTTCGCGCGCTTCTCCCACTTCCTGCACTCGGCCTTCCAGTCGGTGCCGTGCGGCTCCTCGGTCGGCTCGATCTGCGGGTCTGTCTGCTGCTCTTCCATGCAGGCTCCTTCCGTGCGCCGTGCGGCGCGGTCTGCTGCCCGTGCGGGCATGAGAAAAGCCGCCCGTAAGGACGGCCGGATATGAAAAAAGCCCACCGTGCGGCGGGCTGATCTCCGATTTTTGGCTACGTAACGTAGCGTTTCCTATCCGTGCTGTCCGCCGTTACCATTCGGAACCATGCTCGGCTAAATAACGAGCAGCCATTTCACCACGAACCCGCAAAGCAAGCCGATCGAAAACACGGCTATCCCGACGAAAAGCACGATCGTCCACCAATTCGCTTTCTGCATAACACTTCCCAGCGGCTCGCTCCCAAAACGAAGAAACCGCCCGGAGGCGGTTTCGGCGAGCGCGTTGCCCTAGATTCTTTTGTTCAGGTAATCGTCGATCTCGACCTTGTGACGCGCGATCATCACCTCGTAAGGCGGTGCGCACTCGGGGCAAAGAACCTTGTCGGCACCGGCTCTCGCCCATCCCGCATGCCTGTCCGTAACGTCGAACATACAGTCGCTTTCGGAAACCTCGACGGCGAAGCCGCACCTGTCGCAGACGAGAAACGTCTTCTTCTCGAATCCCATTGAATCTCCGCTCTAAGGCATCGGCTCAAAACGAACCGATATGTTTTCCGGCGTTCCGGACCATACGGCGGTAACCATTCGATCGCTCTGATCCTCGGTCAACGCTGACCAGTTGCTTTTGCGCCATTTTGATTCGAAGTCTTCGGCATCATCCTCGGGAATAAGCCATCCCGACAAGTCTTGACAGTCGATCTCATCGGTAATGAGATCGTGATCCTCTCCGCAAAAAAGAAAGAAAACGGATCCTTGCTCGGCGGCGGCGCACTGCACAATGGAGAAATATTTCAAGAACCTCCCATCGACGGTAGGGTCATTCTCCCTGAGTCCCCTAGGCGTTGATGGCGCTTTTGTATCGCTTATTATCCCCACCGCCTTTCATAACCGTCACGAACTCGTTGTACGCATCGATTATCACGAGATCGTTCCCTTTCAAGCAAAATATACAAGGTTCGACGCGACCGCGCCACTCTCCAATATCTACTGAATCCGCAGTTGAACGCCGGTTGTAAACTGGTCCAGCGTTCAACTGAAAAAAGCCCCTCGCGGGGCTTTGCTGCTTGAAACTAAATACCGCCCGGAGGCGGTTGGTTCGTTACATGTCTTTATCTGGGACCATCTCAAGAATTTCGCTCTCGAAAAATGCGATACTTGGAACAGTGTCTGTCCCGATCGATATCGAATCCCCTCCATCGTCGCCGACGTAATCGGGATCATAGTCAACGAGAATCCCGCGATATTGCTTTCCGTCGCGTGTCACTACAGTCAAATGATCGCCATACGAACACCCGATATCATCCCATGTAATCGTCAGGCTCTCCTCCTTCGTCAAAACGCGGCACGCAGTGAACGCGCCTATCCGAATAGTGGATTTTGAACGATCTGGTCGGTATCTCCCTGCCGTCTTCGAGAACGACATACCCGATAATCCTATCGGTAACGACAACCTCTTTCCCGTTCCATGAACCGTCATTTCTTAGCTCGGGTTCACCATGCCCGGCATAAAGCTTTGCCAATCGGAGCAATTCGCCCTCGGGTACAACGCAATAGCTTGGGGCGATGCCCCGCACCTGCTTCTCCCTTTCGTATTCTACGGTACCTTTATAGTGGTATCTCTGGTTTTGCCTAAATTTGCTGAAGTCAGCATTAGCGGCAGCGGCATCCCTATGTTGAACGCCGGTCGTAAACTGGTCCGGCGTTCAACTTCAGTCGGTTGGATGGTTCGGCGTCGCTCACAGCAAAGCCGTTGCCGAGACGAACGCCCCGAGCGTCTTCTCGAAGGCGGCGCCGAGGACTCGTTTCACCTTGTTCATCGTCGAGTTGTCCTTCAGGTACACCGCCCCTTCGAGCGTCAGCGTCAGAGAATCGACGTCCATAACGGTTCCGTTCATGTCCCGGAAGACGGAGCCGGCTACGAGACCGTCGGAGAGCAGGGACGAGACGACCGCGTCGAAGTACACCTCGTTCACGCGGGTCAGCTCGCGCGCCTTGTCGACGCTCGGCGAGACCCCTTCCTTCAGGCATGCGTACAGGTACGCGAGAGCCTTGTACGCGACGACCTCGAAGTCATCGAACGACATCGTCCATCACCGCCCTTCAGTCGCACGGTCATCAACCGCGCCGTCCCATGTGAAGTATTGGGGATAGCACTTGTGAAGATTGTCCCAGCGGATAATCGCGACCAGCTCGTCGTGCGTCATAAAGTCCTTGTATTCGGCGTAATGCTCCCTATCAAGATCGAGCATGAACGAATTAAGATAGTCATTTTCTTTTTTTACCGCAGAGAGATACGATTCGGGATCAATGCCCAACGCCTCGCATTTGCCGTAGAGATCTATAGCGGTCATCGATTTCCTCCGAACTCCGTGTTGAACGCCGGTCGCAAACCGGTCCGGCGTTCAACGAAAAGCTGTCGGGAAAAGCCACGTCGAGAATCGCTTTATCGTTTGCCAACCCCAACTTCGAGAAGAGCATAAGATATCAGGTTAATTGCCAGGGATGCATCGCCGCATACGAGATGCTGCGAAGGGGCTACGACGTCGAAGCCCTTCCCGCCCCCTTGTTCAGAAACGACGATCTCCCCTATGCGAGTCGAGATGGAGGCTGGCGAAACATGTTCGTCAACAACGAACTCGAAAAGGTGCCCGGATCAACCGAATGCGAGGCCAAGGCAAACGTTGAAAGCATGATGAAAACATTCGGGGATGGCGCAAGAGCCGTAGTGTCGGTATTCTGGAAAGCGCCGCAAACTAACGGGCACGTCTTCATCGCCGAGCAAGTCGACGGTAAGACGATATTCGTCGACCCGCAAAGCGGCAACGGCGATTGCGGCGACTACTTCATGGATGCCGAGGTAGGCGAAACGCAAATCCTTCGAATAGACAACAACGATCTAACCGATCTTGTATTCAAGGCGGTTAGGAGGAGAAGGGCATGACGCCATGAACTTCAAAGAGGCGAAAACAAGAGCGAAGATCAAAGCGAGGAAGTACCGCCCACTCCTGGTCTCGGGAGAGTACGAGACGGACTCCTGCTGGGTCTTCGTAATGGCCCACCCCGATGGAGAAGCCCCGATCGCGAACATCCCGTATCTCGTTTTCGATAAGGAGGGCCGCGGCGCGAGGGAGATAACCCTCCCATCGGCCGAGGGTTTTTCCATCATGAGGGAGATAAGGCCGATCAACGAGCGATAGGAGGGCAAAAGATATGGCGCTCGACATAACCGCGACGATAACCTGCGACATGTGCGGACGGTCGGACACGAGGCCGTTGCGCGAGTCCATGAGGCACGGGAAGCTTGCGACGGTTGAACGCCGGTCGCAAACCGGTCCGGCGTTCAACCGAATCCCATTGCACTCCATTTCACCTAGACTACTTTAGAAAAAACAACCTCTATACCCAAAGCGCGAATTGCCCACTCACTATGTCGCAGAAGCTGGGTTTCCCATTGCCATCTTCCTAAACAAAAAACCTCCTAGATGCCATCAGGCGCATTCTATCCGTACTCCAACCCTTCGGCGCCGCGCCGCACGCACCCGTTAAAGCACATACGATGTGCTACAATCAAGCCACAGGAGGGTGATCATCCCCACTACGTCTGGTGGCTTTGATGATCACCCTCCCTACTTTATCGACAGAAACCTTCCGTCCTTCAACAATAACCTGAGATGCGGTATCGTCGAATAATCCCGAATTACGGCTTTTGCTGCCTCTATCAGCTCGGCATCTTTTATGGTTGAACGCCGGTCGCAAACCGGTCCGGCGTTCAACTTATGCATCCGCCCCTTTTAATGGAAAAACCGCCCGGAGGCGGTTGGTTCGTTACCAAAGGTTCTCGTGCTCTGAGAGCAAGCCCGAACCGCTCAAAGCTCAACTGCGGGCATTTATAGCCGCCACGATATCGACGCCCAGTTGCTTGACGATATCGTTAATTCTATCCCTCTTGCTGAAGCAGCCTTCGCCGTCGAGCGTGCCAGGAAGGCGGTCGACAGGCTCCTCCGCAATCTCGTGGATCTTAGACTGAGCCTCCTCTTTGAGCGATTCTATAAGCGGCAGTGCCTCTGCTGGCACGCTATAGGTAACCCCGCTGATAGTCAATGTATCCATTATTTCGCAGAACCTCCAACGTCGCTTCATCTATCGACGTGCCACCGCTCAAAAGAGCGTCAATAGGTACACCGAGTCTAGCCTCATTGTGTTGAACGCCGGTCGCAAACCGGTCCGGCGTTCAACCTATGCGTTTTACGTGGGAATATAGTATATTCCTCCTTGGTTCGACCGTCGAATGAGGAGGGCTTATGGCGTTTCGCATTGTATCGATCGAACACTCGTCTGAGCTTCATGTGGCTAATGGTCAGTTGCGTGTTGTTCGCGAGGATGCGGAGTGCACTATCCCGCTTTCGGATATCATCATGGTCGTTTGCATGGGCGCGAACATTCGCATCTCTACCATGGCGCTTGGGCTTCTTGCGGAAAGCTCTATTATGGTTCTGATACTTGGTCGCAACCATATGCCGCAGTCCATGGTCGTCCCCATGGTCTCGAACGCCCGTCAAGCCAAAGTGACCGCTGCGCAAGTGGCCATGACGCGTAGGCTTCGCGATGAAATATGGCAGCGCATCGTCAAGTAGAAAATCTTGAACCAGGCCCGCGCTCTGGCTATTGCCGGCCTCGACGGAGCGGAGGCCGTTTCCGTCTACGCGCGCTGCGTTTTGCCGGGCGATAAGGGCAATGCCGAAGGTGCTGCTGCACGCGAGTACTTCCAATTCCTGCACCCCGGTCTCAACCGTCGATGCGACGATCCTTTGAACAGCGCCTTGAATTACGGTTATGCGATCGTTCGCGCGTTGGTGGCGCGTGCGCTGGTGATCACGGGTTTTATTCCCGCCATCGGGATTCACCATCGCAGCCAGCTGAACGCGTTTAATTTGGCGGACGATCTGATAGAGCCTTTTCGGCCCGTCGTCGATCTGGTGGCACGTCAGCATGTCGATGGCAGTTTGAAGCTCTCGGCGGTGCAGCGAAGCGAGATACGAAAAGTCGCCTTCTCGGGGGTTTCGCTCGGCGGGCGCATCGTGAGTCTCGCCGATGCGGTGGAAGCCTCGGCTGTTTCGCTCAAGCACGCCGTCGAGGAGGGGTCGGCGAAATCGCTGCTTTTGCCGACGGTGATACCGCCTTCCAGCGTGAGTCCCGTGAGGGAGTGATCGCATGCGGATCATCGTGATGCTTAAGCCCACGAACAAGCGGGGGACGAAAACCGCGTACACGAAGTTCAGGGAGTATCTGAGGAAAGACGGGTACGTGCTGATGCAGCCCGAGGTGTACATGAGGGCGGTCACCAGTCGTCGCGCGGTCGCTAGCCATCTGTCCGCGCTGAGCGCGAAATACCCCAAAACCGGAACGGTGCGCGTTCTCACGCTGACCGAAAAGCAGTACGGCCGCATAGTCGTGTTCTCGGATTCGGAGGACTTCCAAGATAGCGTGGTGGGTGCGCGGGAGCTTGTCGATTTGTAGGCCACGGCGCCCCGACGGTCGGCTGATCTCTCCGTGGGTCCTGATTCCCGCGAAGATGCCCTCGCCGCTTGGCGCCGCCGTGCTCGCGCCGGGTGTGGGGGCGAACTGTCTCGTTAAAGAAAGAGCCCCGGCGCGGAGACCGGGGCACGGTGGGCGAGGCTTGCAGGCGCCGTATGATGAGCGTGCGGAGCTTGAGGGCTGTACGACGTGCGGGCTGCGCCTTCAAGGGCGCTTTACGCCACGCCTACTCCTCCGCGCCGTGCGAGCACACAGGCGCGTCGGGCAGATCGATGCCCAGCGCGCATGCGGCTTGGGCACGCAGCTCCTCGAGCGTCAGCTCATAGCAGGCGAGCGCGTCGATCCAACGGCGCAGGCAGCGGTAGCCTTTGTCGGTAAGAGAGAACAAGCGCTTCGCAGATCCCTCGGACGGGGTGTCCCATTCGGAAGTGACCAGCCCCGACTCCTCCATGCGCTTCAGCGCGCGGTAGATGCCCGTGGCATCGGGCTTCTTGCCGCCGAACATGGGGGAATGGGCCGCTTGTTGGACGATGATGTAGCCGTGCATGGGCTCTTGGTTTTGCGCCAGCAGTGTCAGGATGGTCGGCTGCGACAAGCGGTTGAGCGACTTTCCGAGTTCGGCGCACTCTTTAAGGTCTTCGTCGGACTTCGGATGACAGCTGCTCCACATGGGCAATCCTCTTTCTCTAGGGGGATTAGTCGTAATCTCGTTGAATGATCGCAACAATAATATCATCGCTTGCGCAGTATTTGCAGACTGCAAGTAATTCTTGCTGGAAGTGGTGCGAATGGATGATTGGGTGGGGCCTGACATAGTGCCGTCGGTGGAGGGGGCCGTAGCGTCGACGGGGGAGGGGCGGTGTGGCTCGCGCCGACGCTTTCGCCCGCAGGTTGCCGCCTGTTGGATGCGCGCCGCCGCCCGCGCCTCGCGTTTGCCGGTCCTGCGTGCGAAACAATCCCGAAATCGAGCGCCCGTAAAGTGAAGGTTCGAGCGCCGTGGGCGTCTTTGATCATATGCAAGCACCTGGCTGAACGAGCGCGTCATCTGTCACGAGACGCCCGTTGCCGCACGAGGGGCGACGGTGCGCGAATCCAAACGATGGGAGAGTAGCGAATGTGCGGAATCGTTGGTTACACGGGTGAGGAAGCCGCCCAGGGCATCTTGATCGCTGGGCTCGAGCGTCTCGAGTATCGCGGGTACGACTCTGCGGGTGTGGCGATTTCCGACGGAGACGAGCTTCAGGTGGTGTGCAGAAAAGGGAAAGTGTCCCAGCTTGCGCACACGCTCGGGCATTTCGATTTCGCGGGAACGTGCGGCATCGGGCACACGCGCTGGGCGACGCACGGCAGGCCGAGCGAGGCTAACGCCCACCCGCACACCAGCTGCGACGGGCGCATCGCGGTCGTGCACAACGGCATCATCGAAAACTTCGCCGAACTGCGAGAAGAGCTCGCCGCGCGCGGGCACCGCTTCAAAAGCGAAACCGACAGCGAGGTTTTGGCGCATCTCATAGAGGAGGCGATCTTTCAGGTTGAAGGCGCGGCGGGAGAGTCGTGCGATTTGGTGCGCGCCGTGCGTGAGGCGACGTCGCGTGTCGTGGGGTCGTATGGACTTGCGGTGGTAAGCGCGGACGAGCCCGGCGTTATCGTCGTGACGCGCAAGGGCTCTCCCATCGTCGTCGGGCGCGGGCAGCGCGGAAGCTATGTCGCCTCCGACGTCATCGCCATGATCGATGCCGCACGTGACGTGGTCGTGCTCGGCGACGGGCAGACCGCGCGCCTCGATCCTGCGGGCATCGTCTATTTCGACGAGACGGGCCGTCCGTTCACGCCTTCGCTTACGCACATCGACTGGGACGTCGATGTGGCCGAGAAAGGCGGCTATCCCGATTTCATGTTGAAGGAGATTCACGAGCAGCCCCGCGTCATTCGCGATACCCTGGCGGGGCGTCTTGTCGGCGGCGAGCTGTTCATCGACGAGTTGGACATGACGCCTGAGGAGCTCGACTTGATCGACCGCGTGTACGTCATCGCCTGCGGGACGAGCTATCACGCGGGCCTCATCGCCAAAAACCTCATCGAGGGCTGGGCGCGTATTCCCTGCGAGGTGGAGGTGGCAAGCGAATTCCGCTATCGCAACCCCATCATCACGCCCACGACGCTCGTGGTGGCGGTGTCTCAGTCGGGGGAGACGGCCGACACTTTGGCGGCTATTCGCGACGCGCGCGTGAAGGGCGCGCGCGTGTTCGGCATCACGAACGTGGTGGGAAGCCCCGTCGCGCGCGAGAGCGACGGGGTCATCTACACGAAGGCGAACAAGGAGATCGCGGTCGCGTCGACGAAGAGCTTCCTCGGGCAGGTGGTGTCGTTGACGCTTCTGGCCCTTTTGCTCGCGCAGGTGAAGGGGAAGCTGAAGACGCCGCAGGTCAAGCTGCTGTTCAGCGAGCTTGCCGACACCGCCGAGCAAGTCGAGCGCATCCTGACCGAAAGCGGATCCGCCATTGACGAGGCGGCGCTTGCGTGCAAAGACGCCGCGAGCGCGCTTTTCATCGGGCGCGGCATGGGCGCGGCGGTCAGCTACGAGGGAGCGCTCAAGC
>ERZ827498.4501-NODE-4501-length-10878-cov-3.938649_pt1 | contig 10878 bp, 5 predicted proteins | sample MGYA00519865_ERZ827498 | MGnify/ENA primary metagenome ERZ827498 (study PRJEB31778, sample SAMEA3449328) | human gut metagenome | biome: human gut; feature: human-associated habitat; material: faeces | place: United Kingdom | collected 2010/2012 ...
GTTCAGACACGCGCTGACCGCCGCCGGCACCGAAAATCTCCAGCTTCTCGCCCTTGTGCTCGTAGTAGCTCATGTTCTCCACCACGCCACGCACCTTCATCGGCACCTGCAGGGCCACGAGTCCGGAGCGCACGGCGATGTCAGAAGCGGAGGGCTGCGGGGTGGTGACCACCACGAGTTCGGCGTTGGGCAGCGCCTGGGCCACGGAAATCGCCATGTCGCCGGTGCCGGGAGCCAAGTCGAGCAAGAGGACGTCCGGCTCGCCCCACCATACGTCAGACAGGAACTGTTCCAAGGAGCGCTGCAGTCGCGGCCCACGCCACAGAATCGCCCGGTCAGCACCGGCGAACATGCCGATGGAGATCAGTTTCACGCCCCACGCGGTGACCGGCATGAGCATGCCATTCAGATTGGTGGGCTGTGTATGCACGCCGAACAGGCGCGGCAGTGAGAAGCGCGTCGATGGCGGCCGTGTCGAAGCCGAGGGCCGCAAACGTGGCGGCCAGGTTCGCGGTAACCGAGGACTTGCCGACGCCGCCCTTACCGGAGGCGATGGCGAAGATGCGGGTCTTGACACCCGGTTTGCTGAAGGGGTTCTGCTTGCGTTCGGCCTTGAGGTCGGCGACCAGATCGGCCAGCTTGTCACGGCTCATCGAACCGACTTCGATATGAGGCAGCAGCTGTGCGCCCGGATAGGAGCTGACCGCGCCATTGATCTGGCTGGTGATGGTCTCGCTCAGTGGGCATCCGGGAACCGTCAGCTCAACGTGCACGGTGACGTCGTAAGTGCCGGCGTCCGACGATGCGGGCGCGGCTTCGATGGCGGCAATCATGCCGAGGTCGGTGACCGAACGACCGAGCTCGGGGTCGATGACCTTGCTCAGGCGTTCGTAGATGTCGGCTTCGATCTGACGTGCGTCGCTCATAAATCCGTATCCTCCTTTAGGGCCTGTTCTACCCTAGCGTGTGATGCGGCGGCATGCCAGAGGGAGTGGAGTAAGTCACACTGGGGCGGGATTCGCTTTTTCTCTCCCCCAGTCAGCCTAAAGGCTGACAGCCCCCTCATCAGAGGGGGTTAATGAAGCGTCTGAGGGGGCTATTTTAGATGGTGCCGGTGGCTAGGAGCTGGGCGAATTGGGTTTCGCTCAGCATGGGGATGCCGAGTTCCTCGGCCTTGGCGGCCTTGGAGCCGGCGTTTTCGCCGACGACGACCCAATCGGTTTTCTTGCTGACCGAGCCGGCAGCCTTGCCGCCGCGCTCGATGATGGCCTCCTTGGCGGAATCACGCGAGAATCCCTCCAGAGAACCAGTCACGACGACGGTCTTTCCGGCAAGCGTCTGCGGCAGCGTGCTGGTCTCGGCGGCGGCGACCCCGACACCGGCCGCCTGCCAGGCGCGCAGCGTCTCGCCCCGCCAATCCCTCGGCTCACGGGCGGCGGCGAACCAATTGACCACCGATTCGGCGATTTCCGGGCCGATGCCGTCAATGGCCGACAGCTCGTCCACGCCCGCCTGCTTGATGGCGTCCAGCGAGCCGAAGGCGGAGGCGATCAGACGGGCCGTGGGCGGGCCGAGACGACGTATTGACAAGGCGACCAGCACCCGCCACAGGTCGGCGTGCCGGGCCTTGTCCATCTCGTCGAACATCTTGCGCGTGTTCTCGCCGGGGCGGACGTACACGGGGACGTCGGCCGTGCCGTTGCGCGTGGTCTTCCGATCGACGCGCACGACCACCGCATCGGCCGGCACGTCATATCCCGGATACGGCTCAGTCGCAGCGTCGGCCGGCGCACCGGCCGCAGCCTGCCGTCGCGCGGAAAGCTTCTTCGCCGGCGTGGGCGCGGTCCAGAACGCCGGGACCTGATGCCATAGGCCCGAGCCACCGATGCGTTTGCGAGTGCGCTTGGTCTTGCCGTCGGCCGTGACCGTCTCATGGATCTCGATGATCGCGGCCTCGCGCCACACGCGCACATCCCTGAGCGCCGCGGCGTCCAGTGTGAACAACCCCGCTTCGCTCGACAGCACTGGCTTCTGCCGTTCCGGCAGCCGCAGTCCCTCCACGGGCTCGTACGGCTCCGGCTCCTCGCCGGGCTTGACGAGAATCTCGGTGATGTTCGGAGCGAACGTATCCGGCGAATCCGGCCGGTTCTCCTCCGGGTTGGTCAGCGCGATGGCCGACTGGTCGCCCAGATGCTCGATGTCGAACGCCTTGCGCGAAGCCAGGTTGATGATGCGCTCGGTCAGCTGGGCGGGGCAGGATTCCACGTTCGGGCAGCGAATGTCCTTGTCTCCCTCCTTGGCCGGTGCGAGCTTCGATCCGCAGGACGGGCAACGATCCGGCATGACGAATTCGCGCAGGTCGTCTTCACGCCCCTTGCGGCGTTCCACGACCGGCCCGACCAGTTCGGGAATCACGTCGCCGGCCTTGCGCACCACCACCGTGTCGCCGATCAGCACCCCCTTGCGCTTGACCTCGAACGGATTGTGCAATGTCGTGCGAGACACCGTGGACCCCGCTACATACACGGGCTTGAGCACGGCGACGGGCGTGACGCGCCCGGTACGCCCGACCTGCACGGTGATGTCCAGCAGTTCGGTGTTGACCTCCTCGGGCGGGTACTTGTAGGCGATGGCCCAACGCGGCGCCCGCGAGGTCGCGCCCAGCGACCTCTGCAGGCCGAGATCGTCGACCTTGACGACGATGCCGTCGAGCGCGTGCTCGATGTCGCCGCGGTGCTCGCCGTAATAGTCGATCATGTCGAGGATCTGCGCGAACGACGTGACCTCACGGTTGTGCGGCGACACCGGCACTCCCCACTTGGAGTACAGCGTGTACGCCTCGGACTGGTCGGCGACGACGTCATGCGAGCCGGCGGGCCGCCCCGAGCCCCAGCGCAGCGTACCGATGCCATGCGCGTAAAAGCTCAGCCGCCTTGTGGCGGTGATGCGCGGATCCTTCTGCCTGAGCGATCCGGCCGCCGCATTGCGCGGGTTGGCGAACGGAGGGCGCCCGGCATCCTCCTGTTCACCGTTGAGCGCCTTGAAATCGTCCCAACGCATGAACACCTCGCCGCGGATCTCCACGAACTCGGGGATATCCGCGGCCGGCCCGCCGAGATTGGCGGGAATGGAGCCGATCGTGCGCACATTGAGCGTGATGTCCTCACCGGTGACGCCGTCGCCACGTGTCAGCCCCTGTTCCAGCACGCCGTTGCGGTATATCAGATTCAATGCCAGGCCGTCTATCTTCACCTCGCAGGTCATCGGCAACGGCTTGCCCTCAGGCCAGTCCAAATCGCGCAGCACCGAATCGTACCAATCGCGCAGCTCCTCGATCGAGAACACGTCGTCAAGGCTCATCATGCGCGACGGATGCCGCACCGAAGCGAAATCATTGGAGAACGTGCCGCCGACCCGGTGCGTGGGAGATTGCGGTGAATCCAACGACGGGAACTCCGCCTCCAGCCGTTGCAGGCAACGCAAGCGTGCATCGTAGGCCGCGTCGGACGAGACCGGCGCGTCATCGATGTAATAGGCGATCTGGTCGGCCTCGACCCATGCCGCGACGCGTGCCCACAGGCGGGCTGCAACCTCGTTCGACAGCGAGGACACATCCAGCCGATCCAGCCGGGCCGCATCAGCGTCCGTGGACTGCAGCGCGGCGACCCACTGGGATGAGCCGGGCGCGAACCGGGCGGCGCCTTCGTTCTCGACCGGCGCCGGAGCCTCCCCGGCGTCCGGATCGTCGAAATCCCAAGCCAACTGGTCGCCGGATGATTGCGAAACCGCTGCGCGAGCCATCACTTCCCCTTTGTATGTGCGAATTCATCTGGATTCGATTGTAATCGAAAACATGAACCCGCCTCGGCGACGCCCGCGCCACGGCATCAGGAGTTGAGCGATCTCAGGAACTGGGACTGCACCATGTCGACACCGCCGTTGTCGCCGTCGTTCATACGGGCGGCCGCCATCGACAGCGTCCGTGCGGGAACGAACATGCCCTCGTCCACGCACACGCGGGCGGCGTCGCGCACGATCGCGGCGACCTGGGTGTGGGGCCACACCGGCAGATCGTGCATGCGCAGCACGCCGGCTGCCGACTCCACGTCGGTAGGCACCGCTATGCATTGGGATTCGGCGCGTGCGAGCAGTTCCCTCAGCTCGCCGTCAAGCGCCCCGATCTGCCCCGGTGCGATGTGCTCGCTCATGATGTAGGCCGCGGCGGCGATATCGAAACGGTCGCGCATCCATTCCGCGTATGCCAGCCGGTAGTAGGCGAATGCGGCGTCATCACGGTCGAGCGCCACGCGCAGCGCGTTCAGGCATGCCGCGCGCGCGGAATCCCAATCCTCGTTGCGGGCGAGCTGCACTGCGAGCTTCATGTGCGAGAACGGGTAAGCGGGAGCATACGCCACCATCGCGTTAAGGTGCGGCAGCGCGGCCTTCGCGCCCTTGAGCTGAGACAGCAGGTCCGCCAGCTCGGTGTGCGCGTAGAACAGGTTGTCGGGGATCAGCACCGTGCGTTCGCCATCCGTGGCGAACAGGCGGTTGTAGACGACGCGCTCGGCATACGAGTTGAAATACCGTGGCACGCCCGGATTGTCGGCATAAGCCGATTCCACACGTTCGATGGCCGCTTCGGCGACGGTCACGGCCTGATCGTCCTGACCGGAGAACAGCAGGTCGCGGGCCCGCGTGCGTTCCCGGTCGAGTTCGTCCGCCAGCTGGAAGGTGAAGTCCGGTGTGTCGGTACCGTCGATGAGCGCACTGGTGACGCGTGACGACAATTCGGACAGCTCCGGATCGGCGACGCGGTCGATGACATGCATCGCATGCTGCGCCTTGGAGACCGACGCCAGAGTCCCGTCGGCGGCGAGCCGGTGGAATTCGTCGACGCAGCGCTGCAGCAGGTCCGCCCGCTGGATGGACAGGCCCTCGGCGTTGTCCGTGCCGAGGATGCCGGCGACAGTCGCCGGGAAGACCTTGTCCGACAGTTCCGGCTCCTCCTGGGAGCCCGTCGGGGAGAACCTCGCGTCACGCAGGTCGAATTCGGCGCTGATGGGGGCGAGTCCGCCCTGCTCGTCGATGTCCATCACCGCGCCGAACAGGCGATAGGTGTCGGCGGGGTGCCGCAACGCGTCTTCGCGCAGCCGCTGCAGCAACTCCTGCCTGGTGAACGTTACGGTGACGAGGTTTCGCACGGTGGGGCTGCGGCGCAGCGCATCCATGGGGTCGGTGTCGCCTTCTTCGTTGCCTTCGCCGCCGGGGGCCGCTCCGGCGTCATCCGCCTGACCCGTATCGCCGGAGTCGGAGTCCTGGACTTCCTGCGGGGAGTCCCGTACGAAGTCTTCGAAATTGATGTCCTTCATCATGTCGGCGAAGCTCTCCAACGACTGCAGATCATCATCCCCGACGGTCGCAGAAACGGACTCACCGGCGGAATCCGTCTTCGCGTCCTGGGCGCCTCTGGCATCCGCCTGCGGGGTGCGGGCATCAGGCGCCGGCTCCGCGGAAGGCGTATGCGAAGGATCGCCGTGATGGTCGCCGTCCTTCGGATCGGCCTTAGACGCGCCGGCATCGCCCGTGTGCAGGCGCTCGAACGATCGCAGCGCTGCGCTCATCAGATCGGAGATCGCGCTGTCCTGCTCGGCGACCGCCTCTTCCAGACCGATGGAATCGATGCGCACGCACACCTGATCGACCCGTTCGCTCGCGCCGAAGCACAGTGCCGCGATGATGAGCCCGACGCGGAGATTGTACGCGGCGCTCATGGCGGCCCGTTCCCCCTGCGAGAACGAGACCCAATCGTGGGTGCGCTCGTCATAGCGGCTTTCCGGCATCATGGAGGGGCCCGCCGTGGTGAACGCCACCGCGGTCGTCCCCTGTTCGAGATTGCTGCGGAATTCCATGTCGAAGCGATACGGGAGCCTCAGCTGGCGCAGCAGCCGGGACACCGCCTGACGGTACACCCATTCTGACGCCCCTGGGTCGGAACCGAGCCGCCCGCCCGCGGGATTCGGATTGTCTTGAAGCATCCGGTCAGCGGTCTCGCCCGCGTACCGCCACACGTGTCGTATCGCCGCCACGCCGTCGTCGTGCGGGAAATCGATTTCGGATATCGCGGGTTTCCCTTCCCAAGGCAGCGCCATCAGCGCCGGATCGTCCAGCAGCGCAAGATCGATCTGCGCGGCCTGCGCGCGCGTGACCGTGTCCTCGGTCACGCCGCCGTTGCGGGCGGATCGTTCGATCCACGCGCTCACTGCGGCGAAACGGTTGAGATTGCCCTCGATTCTCAGCGAGCGCAGCGCGGCGCGGAACTCCAGTCCGGAGTCCCACGCGAAGAAATACCCGCCGGAGTAACTGGACGTATACAGGTGCAGCGGTTCGGCCCCGTGCACCGCCTCCAGGCCGGACGCATGGTCGAGGGCGCCGGCCTCTTGCATCAGGTCGGCGAAATGATCCTCCAGACCGGACGCCCGCATGCCGTGCGCGCGAGCCTCCATCGTGTCGCGTATGCTGCGGCGTATGGCACCCATCGGCGCCTCACGGTTGAGGCGACGGAAGATGTTGCCCGATCCGAACCCGATGAGCAGCCCCCGCATTTCGGGCAGCATGTATGCGGCGAGGAAGGCGATGGAGATGGCGTCACGGTACTCCAGACGCTGCCGCAGCGAGGCGGGCAGCGGGGAGCGCATCTGCTCCAGGGTGTACCGGTTTCCCGTCTTCAGCCACGAGGCAAGCCATGTCATGCGCCCTGTGGCGTCCCGTCCCACGATGCCGCCCTGAAACGCGCGGACCGTGCCCGCCGACTCGCCGGTCGAGGCCCCCGTCACCGCAGACGGCGGCCGCGCCTTCGCGCCGAATCTCGCGCCGTCGACGGCGTCCAGCTCCTCCTCCTTGACGAGCATGAACCGCGGCTTCATATCATGCGTATCGGCATGCGGGTCGGAGGTCACGAACACGCGCCCGTTCCCGTCGGCGAGCGCGATCTGCGAGAAACGGTCATGCCCGATGAACAGCCCTATCGAAACGGTGGCGCCCTCCCCCGAGGTCAGCTGCGCCCATCCCAGCGCCACACCGCGCGGGACACCGGGCAGGTCGGGAAACACGCGGCGCTTGATAAGCGGCGTCAATCTCACCGAATGCTTCGAGAGCGCGGCCATCATCGCATCCGTGTCGTTGCCGGACCCGGCCGCGGCCTGCACCGCCGCCTCGAACGGTCCCTGCCCGTCCTCGTCCATACGAACGCCACGCCCGCCCAATACGGACGCGGCGGCGTCCCCCACCTGTCGCAACGCGCCGGACAGGCCTGAGATCAGCCCTCCAAGAGAGCCTTCTGACGGGAAGTGTGAAGCGTTTCGGAACATGGCACACATTCTTTCAATCCAACCCGACATGAAGCCGATAGAATAATGGGGTGCGTTCTTCCATCATTTCCCGAGACCACATGCGACGGTCACTGCCAGCCATGCTTGTGGCGCTGCTGGCGATCCTGGTGATCGAATGCGTGGCGTTCAACATGCCGTTCTGGACCACGCTCGGTGCCAGCACCGATTCCGCCGCGGCGACGAACGTCATGGGAGACGGTCTCAAACGCGGCGAGGACGGCATCCTCACCGTCACCGACCCGACGTCGGCGTACATGGAAGTGAGTGCGGACGGCACGTCGTCATACGTGCGCATCGAGGCGGCGAACACGCCCGAAGGCGGCGACGTCAAAGCGGCGAACAACGTGTTCGTGCGCGCCGACACCGATTCGCGCACCGGCGAGATCACCTCCGTCTCCACGTCGGCGCCGCGCTCGCTGTACCTTAAGGTGAAGCCGGGCAGCTCGGTTCGCCTGTGGATCGAGGAGCCCGTGGGCTCTCGTATCCCGTTCTGCGCGGTCAGAGCTAACGTTCGGGTTCCCTTCGAGTTCAGTTGGCTGCGCGTGTCGATCATGGCCGCGGTGGCGCTACTGGTCGCGCTGTGGCGACCCGGCTCCGCGTTGTGGCGCATACGGCTCAATCCCGCGAGCGTACGGCAGCGGTGGGCGCTCGTGGCATTCCTCGCCCCGCTGGCCATCTATACCACGGTGCGCATCGTCGGCGAATTCCTCGTCTCCGGGCCGCTGGTGTTCCCCAACCCGCATGGCTACACCTACGACTTCGACCAGTACGACCATGTCGCGCAGTCGCTGCTGAACGGCCGCGTGTGGCTGGATCTGCCGGTCTCCCCCGAGCTGGCGCAGGCTGCGAACCCGCATGACATCCTGGTGCGCGGTCAGCTGTTCGAATCCGGCAAGACGCAGATATTCTGGGATTATGCCTTCTATGGCGGCCACTGGTATTCGTATTTCGGCGTGGTGCCCGTGGTGCTGTTCTTCCTGCCGTTCCGTGCGATAACGTCCCTATGGACGCCCGGCGGCATGATGCTGCCCACGTCCGTGTGCATACTGCTGATGATGTTCCTGTTCGCCGTCTTCGCATGCCTGCTGGTGATACGGCTGACGCACCGTCTGTGCCCGAACGCATCGGTGGCGGCCACGTCCATCGTCATCGTGATGTTCCTGCTCGGCTCGAACGCCAGTTATCTGCATTTCCGCCTGAATTTCTACTCCGTGCCCTTCGCCGCATCCCTGATGTTCACGACGCTCGGCCTGTGGCTGTGGCTCAAAGCGACACCCGAACGGCATCCCGGGCGCGGGGAGCACGTCCATGTGGGCAGCTGGTCGGTCGCGGGCGCCCAACCACTATCGCTGCGCCATCTCGCCGCCGGCGCGGCATGCATCGCGGCGAATTTCGGATGCCGGCCCACGTTCGCGCTGTCCGCGCTGCTGTGCTTCCCGATCTTCTGGCCGCAGATCACCTCGCTGTTGCAGGGGTTGAAAAGCCGCTCCCTGCCCCCGCGAAGGGCCCTGCGAGCGCCGGCCGCCGTCATCATCCCCGCCCTGATCGTGGTGCTGCCGCTGATGGCCTACAACGTCGCCCGGTTCGGGTCGCCGCTGGATTTCGGCAATGACTACCAGATGACCGTCACCGACATGACCAGGTTCGTGCAGCCGACGGCCAATTTCCTGCCGTCGGTGGGCGCCTACCTGTTCCTGCCGTTGCGGTTCACGTCGGAGTTCCCCTTCATTGGCATGACGCCCATGGCGTTCCGCGAATGGGGCTATTACGAGCTGATGGCCGGCGGCCTGTTCGCGACATGCCCGCTGCTGCTGCTCGCGCTGGCGGCCCCGTTCCTGCGACGCAGGATGCACAGGTCGGGTTATTGGGGGCTCGCCACGTGCTCCCTGGCCCTGGCGGTGCTGCTGGCGGTGTTCGACAGCCACACCGCGGGCCTGGGATGGCGCTACATCTGCGATTTCGGGTGGATGATGGCGATCGCCGCGCTGGCGCCGATGCTGTATCTCATGCATCCCGGTGGCGACGCGATCGCGGCTGGTGCGCCCGATCCGTCGGAACGCAACGAGCCTCGGCGAGACGTCACGAAGCGTCACCCGATGGTGCTCGCATGCGTCCGCGGACTGGTTGTGGCGGTACTGATGGCATCCATCATCCTGGCTGTGCTGGCCTGCTTCATCCCGGGCCGCGACGACTCGCTGATCAACAACAATCCGGTCCTCTACGACACGGTCGTCGCCTGGTTCAGGCTGTAGACGCCCGCGGGCGTGTCGCGGACGGCACCGGACCGCGACACGTATAAGCCGCCCGTCATAATCGACATTCATGCGATTCAGGAAATCGCCAGACAACACATAGCGTTTCCTCTGCGCATTATTACCGTGCTACCGCTCGCAACGGCTGCTGTTCGACGACAACGGGCTCATGTGGTTCTCCGCGTCGACCAAGCATTTCGTCGGCATGAACCGGTTCGGAAAGCTGGAGAAGATCATCGACCTAGGTGACCGGTTCATCCTCCACCACGACTACGCGCTCGACGATGACGGCAACATCGTCTCCCTCGCCACCGACCTGACACGATACGACCATGCCGTGCAGGACCAGGCCATCAAGGTCAACACGAGCACCGGCAAGGTGACGAAACTCGTCGACTTCGGCGAGATGTTCCCCGATTACAAGGCCTCCACCGACCACTCCGGCATCGATGAATCCGATCCGACCGCATCCGGGCGCTGGGACTGGATCCACTTCAACACCATCCATCTGCTGCCCGACGGCCAGTACTACATCTACATGTTCGATAACGACTTCGGTTATGCCATGACCCGTCCTGATTTCGATTGGACCATGATCGATGGCATTTCGACCGCGCAGAGCTCCAAGGATGAGAACTCGAACTCCCAGTTCCGCAAGTACCTGGTCGACGAGAACGCCGGAACCTACACCGAAGTGCAGGACTTCGATGTGCCGTATTCGCCGTATGTCTCCTCCGCACAGGAACTGTCCGATGACCTGAACCTGGTGGACATCGGCATGCAGGGCCTGTTCGGCGTCTACGATGACGACGGCAACCTCAAGGCACAGTACAAGATGGTGCTCAGTTCGGGATACATCTACCGCGTCTACCAGTACGGCTTCCGCGGCTTCTACTTCGCGTGAGGATTGGCATCGACCTCACGGCCGATGCCAATCCTCCAACGGCCGATTCCTATCTGCTACCGCTTCGCAGCCTCATACTTGCGGCGAATCAGATCCTCATAAAACGCCACAGCCTCAGCCGGCGCTCCGTCAAACGCGACCGCGTGCTCGTCCAGCACCAGTACGCGGTCGATGGCGTATTCGGGCCGGCGGATCATATCCGTGTCATGCGTGGCGAAAATCACCTGCTTGTTGTAGCTGAACAACGCCTTGGCCACATGCGCGGCGCCAATCTCATCCAATCCCTTGCTCGGCTCATCCGCCACAATCGCACTCGGCTCAAAGCTCAGCGCGG
>ERZ827498.4507-NODE-4507-length-10867-cov-3.749815_pt1 | contig 10867 bp, 12 predicted proteins | sample MGYA00519865_ERZ827498 | MGnify/ENA primary metagenome ERZ827498 (study PRJEB31778, sample SAMEA3449328) | human gut metagenome | biome: human gut; feature: human-associated habitat; material: faeces | place: United Kingdom | collected 2010/2012 ...
TGGTAGGCGATCTCCTCCCCGAGACGGGCGGGTTCGAGCACCTCGCGCCGCAGGCGGCCGAGGTCCATATTGCCGAGCGGCGTCGTGCGCCAATCGGGGCGGCGCGCCGCGAAGGGGAGGTAGAAGTCGTCCATATGCACCACGCGGCAGGGGAGCGTCTGCGCGAGCAGCGCGGCGAGCGTTGTCTTGCCGCTGCCGCAGCGCCCGTCGATGGCGAGGACGGCACACGGCACGTGGGCCAGTCGCCGGGCGATCTCATCCGCCAGCGCCTGCCGGTTGGCGAAGACCTGCGCGCTCACAGCTCCTGAATCTCCGCCGTGGCGAGGGCGCTGTAGCGCACGACGAGCTGGCGGACGAGCTCATAGCGCGCATCGTCCATGCGCAGGGAGGGGGCGGAGACGCTGATGGAGAAGAGCGCCTTGCCGCCGGGGCCGCAGATGGGCGCGGCCACGCAGCGCAGCCCCTCGCAGAAGAGTTGGTCGTCGTAGGCGTAGCCCTGCCGGCGGATCTGCGCGATCTGCTCGGTGAACTCCTCATATGGAATATGCAGCGTGTCGGCGTTGTTCTGATAGACCCACTGCAGCCCGGCGCTGTTGAGGTCGGCCAGCAGCACAAGGCCGAGGCCGGTCTGGACGGCGGGGTAGCGCTCCATCAGGCTGAAGTTCGGGCGCAGGACGTGGGGACTGTCGACACGGTGGAGGTAGACGATGCGGTCGCAGTCGAGCATGGCGAGGTTAACCGTCTCGCTCGTCTCATGGCCGAGCAGCTTCATATATTTCATGGCGATGTCCATATAGCCGCTCAGGCTGCTCTGCCGCCCGGAGAGGGCGATGAACTTCGGCCCAAGACGGTATTTGCGGTTCTCGCGGTTCTGATAGATCATTCCGGCGAACTCGAGACTCTGGATGATGCGGTAGACCGAGCTCTGCGGCATGTCGATCTTCTGGGAGATGTCCTTGATGCCGATCTCCTGGCTGTCGGAGCTGAAGCAGTCGAGAATGTCAAAGGCCTTGAGCAGGGTTGAGGTATAGGAGCTTGGATTCATGGGGGAATCACCTTTCTTTGCCGCCGGAGCCGCGGGCGGCGTCCGGCGGGAGGATGGCACGCGTGTAGCATTTGCATACGCAGCGCAGACATGCGGTGCAGCGGGCGCTGTCGACCCGCGCGGCGCCGCCGCGCAGCTGGATGGCCCGGTTGGGACAGATGACGACGCACGCACCGCAGGCGACGCATTTTTCCGCTGAAATAGTAACAGACATGGTACACCCGATTCCAAAAAAATCTAAATACTATTCTACTATACTGCATTGTGAAAATCAATTGTAAATTCCGAAAATGACAAAAATTCGCTGTAATGACACGAAAAATGTATATTTCAAGAAAAATTTGGGATCCCAAAAATGCAAAGCACCGTAAATCAGCAGACTGCACAGAAAAAATGGTAAAAATTTGACGAGCATGATTCCAAATAATGAAATTAGCGTATTGCAAAACTTGAAACGTTTTTGTATGATAGCGTTACAAACGTGTGATGGCATGTCATGAGGGAAAGACGACCTGCCCGCGCGTACGAATTAAGGAGGACGAAAAATGAGAACGCAAGAGCAGTATCTGGAAAAACTGAAGAGCATGCGTCACAATATCTATCTCGACGGCGAGTGCATTGGCCGCGATGATCCCCGTATTGTGAAGGCGAGCTCCGCCATCCGCATGACCTTCAGTCTCGTCGATAACCCCGAGATGCACGATCTGATGACCGCGACGTCTCACATCACCGGCAAGACCATCAACCGCTTTACCCACATCCACCAGTGTCCCGAGGATCTGCTGAAGAAGCAGGAGATGACCCGTAAGATCTGCGGCATGTGCGGCGGCTGTGTCCAGCGCTGCATGGGCATCGATATGATGAACGCCCTGTCCTCCGTCGTCAAAGACGTTGATACCAAGTACGGCACGCCCTACTATGAGCGTTTCCTGAAGTTTCTGGAGTACTTCCAGGAGAACGACCTTGTCTGCGCCGGTTCCCAGACCGATACGAAGGGCGACCGTATGGCCCGCCCCTCCGAGCAGTGGGATCCCGACCAGTACCTGCACGTTGTCGAGCGCCGCGAGGACGGCGTGATCGTGCGCGGCTGCAAGGTTCACAACACCATGGCTCCCTACGCCGATGAGCTGATCGTCCTGCCCACCCGTGTTATGGGTCCGGAGGAGAAGGATTACGCCATCGCCTTTGCCATCCCCGCCGATACCGAGGGCGTGTACCTGATCGGCCGCGAGGCCTTCTCTCAGGATCGCGACGCGAACCTCGACGCCCCCATCACCTCCGCGGGCGATATCGAGAGCATGACCGTGTTCGATAACGTCTTCGTCCCCAACGAGCGTATCTTCCTCAACGGCGAGGTCGACTTCGCCGGTAAGCTGGCCCTGCGCTTTGCCCTGTATCACCGCCACTCCTACACCGGCTGCAAGCCCGGCATCGGCGATGTCATCATGGGCACGACCGCGCTGCTGGCCGACTATCAGAACATCAAGAAGCAGAGCCACGTCAAGGAGAAGCTGGCCGAGATGGTCAGCGTCGCCGAGCTGACGTATGCCGCCGGTATCGCCGCCTCCGTCAAGTCCGAGAAGGCCAGCTCCGGCACGCAGGTCCCCAACGTGATCTACGCCAACGTCGGCCGCCGTCACGCGGGCCACAACATCTATCACGAGTTCAACTCCCTGTGCGACGTCGCCGGCGGCCTGCCCGCGACCGTGCCCATGACCAAGGAGTATAACAACCCCACGGTCGGCAAGTTCGTGCAGAAGTACGTCACCCGCCGCAAGGGCGTGTCCTCCGAGGACTGCTACCGCGCCTTCCTGCTGGCGAACGACCTCCTGTGCGGCGAGTACAGCTCCGTGATCTTCCAGGTTGCCGGTGTCCATGGCGGTGGTTCCCCCATCATGGAAGATATCGCCATTCTGGGCAGCTACGATATGAGAAAGCGCATTAACATTGCCAAGCACCTCGCCGGTATCGAAATCACCGACGACGACAAGAAGTAAGTCCTGTATAAACAACGAAAAGGAGCGAAACATGGATTTCACATTGACAAATGAACTGCTGATGCTCCGCAAAATGTATCGTGAGTTTGCGGAGAATGAGATTAAGCCTTTGGCGGCTGAAATTGATGAGGAAGAGCGCTTTCCGAAAGAAAGTATTCCCAAGCTGGCTCGATATGGCTTCTTAGGGATTCCCTTCCCCAAAAAGTACGGCGGTCAGGGCGGTACGAATCTTGCCTATGCTATGGCAATTGAAGAACTTGCAAAGTGCTGCACCACGACTGCTACGATTGTGGCTGCCCACACGTCCCTGTGCTGCTACCCCATCTACGCCTACGGTACAGAGGAGCAGAAGATGAAGTATCTGCCGGATCTTCTCAGCGGTCGCAAGCTGGGTGCTTTTGGCCTGACTGAGCCTAACGCCGGCTCTGATGCCTCCGGTCAGCAGACCCTGGCGGTGCTGGAGGGCGACCACTACGTCCTCAACGGCTCCAAGTGCTTCATCACCAACGGCAACGTGGCCGATACCTTCGTGGTGTTCGCCATGACCGACAAGTCCAAGGGCAACCACGGCATCTCTGCGTTCATCGTGGAGAAGGACTTCCCCGGCTTCTCCATCGGCAAGCACGAGAAGAAGATGGGTATCCGCGGCAGTGCCACCTCCGACCTGATCTTCGAGGACTGCATCGTCCCCAAGGAGAACATGCTCGGCAAGGAGGGCAAGGGCTTCAAGGTTGCCATGGGTACGCTGGACGGCGGCCGTGTGGGCGTCGCAGCGCAGGCTCTGGGTATCGGCGAGGGCGCCATTGACGAGGCCGTCGCCTACACGAAGGAGCGTATGCAGTTCAAGAAGCGTCTGAGCCAGTTCCAGAACACGCAGTTCCAGCTGGCCGACATGAAGACCCGCGCCGATGCCGCGCAGCTGCTGGTTTACCGCGCCGCCTGCGCCAAGGACAACGGCGATCCCAACTGCGGCTTCTATTCCTCCATGGCGAAGCTGTTCGCCGCGGAGATGGCTTCCGATGTCACCCGCCGCGCCGTTCAGCTGTTCGGCGGCTATGGCTACACGCGTGAGTACCCCGTGGAGCGCATGATGCGCGACGCCAAGATCACCGAGATCTACGAGGGCACGAGCGAAGTCCAGCGCATGGTCATTTCCAGCCATCTGGGCGTTAAGTAATCTGAGGAGGTAAGAGAATTATGAAAATTATGGTAACTGTGAAGCAGGTTCCCGATACCTCCGGCAAGGTGGCAGTGAACCCGGACGGCACGCTGGACCGTGCGTCCATGCAGACGATCATCAACCCCGATGACCTGAACGCCGTTGAGGCGGCTCTGGCTCTGAAGGACGAGCTGGGCTGCAAGGTCGTGGCCTTCACCATGGGCCCGCCGCCGGCTGAGGGCATGCTGCGCGAGCTGATGGCGATGGGCGTCGACGAGGGCGTTCTGATTACCGCCCGTGAGTTCGGCGGCTCCGACACGTACGCGACCTCCCAGATCATCGCCGCCGCGATCGACACCTACGGCGTCGAGTCCGACGACATCATCCTCGCGGGCCGTCAGGCCATCGACGGTGACACCGCGCAGGTCGGCCCGCAGATCGCTGAGAAGCTGCATCTGCCGCAGGTCACCTACGCCGGTGAGATCAAGAAGGACGGCAATACCCTGACCGTCAAGCGCATGCTCGAGGATGGCTACATGACCGTCAAGGTCAGCACCCCCTGCATGATCACCTGCATCAAGGAGCTGAACCAGCCCCGCTACCTGTCCGTCGGCGGCGCGTTCGAGGCCTACAGCAAGCCGCTGGTCACGATGACCTACGAGACGCTGAAGGATCACCCCCTGATCGACAAGAGCACGATCGGTCTGGCCGGTTCTCCCACCAATATTCTGACCTCCTTTACGCCTCCCCAGAAGGGCGCGGGCACGATGCTCGAGGGCGCTGACAAGGCAACCACCGACAAGCTGGCCGGCATTCTTGCCGCCAAGCACATCATCTAAGGGAGGAGAAAGAATATGGCTTTTAACAGTGCTGATATCGGCGCGTTCAAGAACGTATGGGTGTTCTGCGAGCAGCGTCAGGGCGAGATGATGCCCACCACTTTCGAACTGATCTCCGAGGGCCGGAAGCTGGCCGACGAGCTGGGCGTTGAGCTGTGCGGCATCCTGCTGGGCGACAACGTCGACGGCATCGCGGCGGAGCTGGGCAACTACGGCGCGGACAAGGTGTATGTGTACAACAGCCCGCTGCTGAAGGACTTCACGACCGACGGTTACACGAAGGTGATCGTGGAGGCGGTTGAGGAGCTGAAGCCCGAGGTGCTGCTGTTCGGCGCCTCGAACATCGGCCGTGACCTGGCGCCCCGCTGCGCGGCGCGCCTGCACACGGGTCTGTGCGCGGACTGCACGCACCTCGACATCGACATGCCGAACTACAAGGGCTTCCTGAAGGAGGCCTCCACGCTGCCCGAGGAGCGCATCGAGAAGCTGGGCACCGTGATGATCAACCGCGAGCCGCATCCCGTGGATCGCGACCTGAAGATGACGCGTCCCGCCTTCGGCGGCCACCTGATGGCCTCCATCATCTGCCCGCGCTTCCGTCCCGCGATGGCGACGGTTCGCCCCGGCGTGATGAAGAAGCGCGAGTGCAAGAAGGATGTCGAGATTCTGCATCCCGCGTTCGAGCTGGCTGCCAGCGACATCAAGACCGAGGTCACCGAGACCGTGAAGGCGGCGAAGAAGCTCGTCGACCTGATCGGCGCGGACTTCATCGTGTCCGTGGGCCGCGGCATCAGCAAGGACGTCGAGAAGGGCATCGCGCTGGCCGAGGAGCTGGCCGAGGTTCTGGGCGGCGTTGTTGGCTCGAGCCGCGCGTGCGTAGACGCTGGCTGGATCTCCGCTGACCACCAGGTCGGCCAGACCGGCAAGACCGTCCACCCGAAGGTCTACATCGCCCTCGGCATCTCCGGCGCGATCCAGCACAAGGCCGGTATGCAGGATTCCGAGTGCATCATCGCGGTGAACAAGAACGATACCGCCCCGATCTTCGAGGTCGCGGACTACGGCATCGTCGGCGACCTGTTCAAGGTCGTCCCCGAGCTGATCGAGTCCATCAAGGCTGTGAAGGCTGAGAAGTAAATTACGCTATCCATCTTCTCTTTTCAGAATGCAGGGAGCCCGGGTGCATCGCCCAAACGATTGTCTTCTTTTATACCTCATTACAATCATTGAATTCTTTTCTTTTCCACCTTTACTCCTAAATATGCCCAACATATTTTGAAGCACATCCTCCGGGCGCGTGCACCCGGGAATCGCTGCAGCAAAAGAGAGTTCTTTTCGGCGGAGGATTTCGCCAACATAACACGACAAAAAAGCCGGAAGGCTTTTCTGAAAAATCAAGGAGGTAATTCCATGACAGAAATTCGCTGGCATGGCCGCGGCGGCCTGGGCGCCTTCACCGCGGCGCGGCTGCTGGGCTGCGCGGTATCCCTGTACGAGGGGAAGTACGCACTGGCATTTCCGTCCTTCGGACCTGAGCGCCGCGGCGCGCCGGTCTTCGCGTTCACCCGTATCGACAACAAGCCCATCACGGACCGCAGCGAGGTCGTCGAGTGCGACATCGCGATCGTTCTGGATGACACGCTGTTCGGTGATCCCGTGCGCAACGGCCTGAAGCCGGGCGCGACCGTGATCGTGAACACGACGCGCGACAAGGCGGAGTTCGCCATCGAGGGCTGCAACGTTGTGGCCGTCGACGCGACGGGTCTGGCGCTGGAGATTCTGGGCCGCCCCATCACGAACGTGCCCCTGCTGGGCGCGCTGATCGCCGCAACGGGCATCACGAGCGTGGAGGCCGTGGAGGCCGCTATCGACAACCAGCTGGCCCCGAAGCTGCGTGAGAAGAACAAGAAACTGCTGAAGAAGACCTACGAGGTCGTAAAGGAGGGACTGTAAATGGAAAGACCCCAGGCTGATCTGAGCTATGTGGTGGAAAAGATCCCCATGGGTCCGGCCTTTCCGACGGGCCAGCTGCATGACATCAGCTCCGGCATGCGTACGTTCCGCCCGGTGATCGACACCGAGAAGTGCGTGAAGTGCCTGCGCTGCTTCCTGGTCTGTCCGGACGGTGCGATTGACAAGTCCGGCGAGCATCTGGAGATCGACTACGATTACTGCAAGGGCTGCGGCGTTTGCAATCGCGCCTGCAAGCTGGGCGCAATTACCATGGTAAAGGAGACGGAAGTATGAGCGAGAAGCTGTTTGTTTCCGGCGACGAGGCAGTCGCGCTGGCCGTGCGTCAGGCGAAGCCCCATGTGATCGCCGCTTACCCCATCACCCCGCAGACCATCGTGGTCGAGCGGCTGAGCGATTTCGTGGAGGATGGCTCCCTGAACAGCCAGTACATGTACGTTGAGTCCGAGCACAGCGCGATGTGCGCCTGTCTGGGCGCGAGCTCGATCGGTGCGCGTACCTTCACGGCGACGTCCAGCCAGGGCCTGCTGTACATGGTCGAGGGCCTGCACTACGCGAGCGGCTCCCGCTTCCCCATCGTCATGATGAACGCAAACCGTTCCATCGCGGCGCCCTGGAACATCTACGGCGACCAGCGTGACTCCCTGGCTGAGCTGGAGAGCGGCTGGATCCAGCTGTACGCCGAAAACGCGCAGGAGGCGTATGACACGATTCTCGAGGCCTACAAGGTCGCTGAGGATCCCGATGTGATGCTGCCCGTCATGGTGAACCTGGACGGCTTCGTGCTGACCCACACCTATGAGCTGCTGCACACGGTCGATCAGGATAAGGTCGACGCGTACATCCCCTATCAGCAGTTTGCCAACCGCATGGATCTCGACAACCCCAAGGCCACCTGCATCACCGCCGGTCCTCTGTACAACATGGAGTTCCGTTATCAGCAGCATCAGGCGATGCTGAACGCCGCGGAGAAGATCAAGGCGGCGGACAAGGCGTTCGGCGAGACCTTCGGCCGCAGCTACGGCGGCGTTGTGGAGGCCTACAAGTGCGACGACGCTGAGGCGATCCTGATTACCCTCGGCAGCGTGGCCGGTACGACCCGCTGCGTGGTCGACGAGATGCGCGAGCAGGGCAAGAAGGTCGGCCTGCTGAAGATCCGCTGCATGCGTCCGTTCCCCGCGAAGGAGATCGTGGAGATTGTGAAGAATGCGAAGTTCGTGGGCGTTCTGGAGAAGGATGTGAGCTTCGGCTTCGAGGGCGTTGTGTATACGGACGTCAGCTCCGCGCTGAAGAGCGCGGGCGTGGAGATTCCCGCGGCGAACTACGTCGGCGGTCTGGGCGGCCGCAGCATCTACAAGACCGACATTGAGAAGATCTATGAGGAGCTTCTGGCCGGGACTGCCAAGGTTGGCGAGGCCAGCTTTGTGAATCTGAGGAGGGATATTTGTGGCGCTTAACGCAAAGACGATGACAAATAAGGAACTCTTTTATGGCCATAAGGCCTGTCCCGGCTGCGGCGCGGCCCTGGCGATCCGCCTGGCGCTGAAGGTGCTGGGTGAGCGTACGATCGCGGTGATGCCGCCGAACTGCATGTCTACGGTTGCCTTTATCTATCCGCATATGCCCCTGTATGTCAACGGCATGATTCCTCCCTTCGCCGGTACGGCGGCCGCGATGAGCGGCATTCTGGCCGGTGCGAAGGCACAGGGTCTTGAGGACTACCACGTTGTGGGCTTCGCCGGCGACGGCGGCACGGCCGATATCGGCCTGCAGGCTCTGTCCGGCATGATCGACCGCAACGATAAGGCGATCTTCATCTGCTACGATAACGAGGCGTATATGAACACCGGCGTTCAGAAGTCCGGTCTGACCCCCTACGGCATGAAGACGACGAACACGCCCTCCGGCAAGAACTTCCACGGCAGCCAGAGCAGCAAGAAGCGTATGTTCGAGATCGTGGCCGCGCACGGCATCCCCTATGCCGCGACGGCGTCCCTGGGCTATCCCGAGGACTTCATGGCGAAGGTTGAGAAGGCCATGAACACCGACGGTACGTCCTACATCCACGTGATGGCTCCCTGCCCGACCGGCTGGGGCACGCCGACGGATGTGACGATTGATATCGGCAAGGAGGCCGTTGACTGCGGTCTGTGGTATCTGGCCGAGTACGAGAACGGCAAGTTCAAGATCAACCGCGACCCGAAGGAGTTCACCTCCGTCGAGGATTATCTGAAGAAGCAGAGCCGTTTCGCGAACTTCGACGCCCACGACTTCGAGCGCGTCATCGCCGAGCGCGACGCCACCTGGAGCCGCATCCGCAACGATTGGAACAAGTAATTTATTTGAGGTGAAAGACATGGAACTGCGTTTGTCGAATCTGGCGAAGACGTATCCGGCGTCGGGAATCCGGAAGATGTTCGATCTGGCGGCGGGGTATGACGATGTCATCGCACTGACGCTGGGCGAGCCAAACTTTGAGACGCCTGCCTACATCAAGGAGGCGGCGAAGAAGGCGCTCGACGAGAATTACACGCACTATGCGCCGAATGCCGGCCTGCCGGTGCTGCGCGAGGCGATTGCCAAGCGCTATCAGAAGAGCCACTGGGCGGGCTACAAGGCGGAGAACGTGATCGTGACCGTGGGCGCTCTGGAGGGTCTGACGCTGGGCATGCTGGCGCTGCTGAATCCGGGCGATGAGATTCTGGTTCCGGATCCGGGCTTTGCCAACTACTATGGTCAGGCGAAGATCGTGGGCGCGGTTCCCGTGCCGGTGCCGGCTCACGAGGAGAACGGCTTCAACATGACGGCGGCCGACATCGAGAAGTGCATCACGCCGAAGACGAAGGCGATTATCGTCAACTCCCCCTGCAACCCGACGGGTGCGGTGATGAGCGAGGCAGATGTGCGCGCGATTGCCGAGGTTGTGAAGAAGCATAACCTGTGGGTTTTCTCCGACGAGCCGTATGACGCCATCGTCTATGACGGCGTGAAGGCGTTCTCCATGGCGGAGATCGACGAGGTGCGCGATCACGTTGTGGTCCTCAACAGCTTCTCGAAGACCTATGCCATGACGGGCTGGCGCGTCGGCTTCCTGCTGATGAGCGACCCGAACTACATCAAGGAGATGGCGAAGCTGAACGAAGGCCTTGTGTCGTGCGTGTCCAGCTTCTCGCAGGTCGCCGCCGCCGAGGCGCTCAGCAGCAACGAGTGCGTGAAGAGCATGGTGGCCGACTACACCCGCCGCCGCGACATTCTGGTCGACGGCATCAACGCGGTGCCCGGCTTCACCTGCGCCAAGCCGAAGGGCAGCTTCTATGCCTTCGTGAACATCAAGGCCTTCGGCAAGAGCTCTCAGGAGTTCGCCGAGGAGCTGATCCGCGGCGCGCACGTCATCTGCGTGCCCGGCACGGCCTTCGGCGCGATGGGCGAGGGGTATCTGCGTCTGGTGTTTGCCAACTCCGACGAGAACCTCAAGGAGGCCGTCCGCCGCATCGACGAGTACGTCCGCAAGGCGTACCCCGACATGAAGTAAGGCGTAGACAGTACGCTTGCACTGTACGATTAATAACGTTGGGGGTGGGTACTCAAGGAGTATCCGCCCCCAACGAGCCCCGCGTTTTAAAACGGATGCCCCCGCTGCTTCGGGGGCGCAAAAAGAGAGAGTTTATAGAGAGTCATTCATATCATTTTTTCTGTTCCGGACAAGGGCTTTTGAGAGGGCCTGCGTCCGGGAACACTATCATGTAGGAGAAGATTGTTATGAACGACAAAATGAACTGGAAAAATGTACTCACAATCGGCGGAGCCTATACCGCGTACTGCATCGGCGCGGGCTTTGCCTCCGGCCGGGAAATCG
>ERZ827498.4509-NODE-4509-length-10865-cov-14.166512_pt1 | contig 10865 bp, 14 predicted proteins | sample MGYA00519865_ERZ827498 | MGnify/ENA primary metagenome ERZ827498 (study PRJEB31778, sample SAMEA3449328) | human gut metagenome | biome: human gut; feature: human-associated habitat; material: faeces | place: United Kingdom | collected 2010/2012 ...
GCATCTGCCTTACAAGCAGAGGGTCATAGGTTCGAGCCCTATTGGTCCCATTTCGTGATAGTAAGTTATCACGATTCATCTTGTATGCCGCAGTGGCGGAACTGGCAGACGCACAGGACTTAAAATCCTGCGGGACTAACCTCCCGTACCGGTTCGATTCCGGTCTGCGGCAGTATTAAAAAGTGAGAGAAACGTTGAATTTGCAACGTTTCTTTTATTTTTTTGCTTTCAAAAGTTTGAACACCTTTGAACACTTTATGAGGAAATCCCCAGTTTTTGAAAAGCAAAGCGGTCATTTTTCCTCTTGTTGACGTTCCGTAAATAGTGAAGCGTGGTTGCCGTTTCGCTATGCCCCATTAAATAACTCAAGGTTGTAAGATTATTCCCGTCAAAGGCTGTGGAAGCATTGTAAAAACGGATTTTATGACTGGAATGGTAAGGAACACCAGCTTCATTGCAATACTTCTTTAAACGGCGGTTGAAACTGTCCGTTGTCATGATTTCTCCATTGGGTTCAAAGACATACACTCCATGCGGATTTAATTCTCTGGCTTTCTGAAGAATCTTGATTGCTTCATCAGTCAGGAACTGTTTGCGGAAACCATAAGAGGTATTCCCTTTCATTTGGTTGACTACCTTTACTTCTCTTTTGGAAAAGGTTAAATCATCATTCAATGTCCGTTCACAGGTAGCCTGTCTGTGCAGATAGACCATTCTGTTTTCATAGTCAATATCTTCCCAGCGGATTGCCTTTGTTTCCCCGATACGGATAAACAGATAAAAGGATAGTTGTATTGCAAGAGAGTAGGGTTCTGTTATACAGCTAAGATAGTACAATAGTTTGTGCGTGTCCTCACGGGAAAATACATTGTCACTCTGTACTTCCACAGGCTTGTAGGTAAACTGCTTGAAATTCACATCAGAAACGGGATTGTGGGAGATGATTTCTTCCTCAATCGCATAACTCATGATTCCATTTAAGACAGAACGAGCGTTGCTGATTCTCTTGTGGGTATGCTGTCGTTCTTTTGTGGCTTCTCTGAAAAAACGGATAAGGGTAATGGGTTTGATTTCTCCTATCTTCATTTTGGAAAGAGCCGTGTCTTTGAAAAATCTGTTCCATTCAGAAACATACTCTTGAATCGTCTTTGCCTTTACAGAAGTGTAATCTCTTTTGTATAAGAGCCATTCTGTATATAACTCTTCCAGTGTGGTATTCTCACGATTTTCGATTTTTTGCTTCTCAATATAAAATCTGATGATTTCTTTTTCAAGGTTCTCTTTACTCTTCCTCTTAATCGGACGGCGGTTGTTGGGTTTGGTGTCATCTGGTAAGTAGGTACGCCAGCTTTTTTCAGATTCCGAGTAATAAATTTCATATTTGTGATTCTCCAAGATTTTCTTATTTGCCATAATTTCAAAATCTTTGAAGACTTCATCTGCTGTCATATTAGCACAAGCGGCTAAGGTGTTCAATAACGTAATATCGGAAGATGTAACAGGGCTATTCATCAGAATCCCCCCTTACACCCGTAGTTTCTTTTTTGATTTTGATGTAGGTAACACTGCTGTCCTTTAAATAAGAACCAGTAGCTAAAAAGGATTTTGTATCATATATCTGCCGTGTGTATTCTTTCTGAAAGATGATAGTTTCATTCTGTAATTCGTGAATCATATCATCAGTCAGCATGAGCCTTGTTTCTTTCGGTAGTTTCAAATTTTGTGATTTGAAAAAAGCCTTTTTCTTATGCTCTTTTACATCAAGGTCTTTTCCAAAATATTTGCTGAGATAGCGACCACGGTTCTCCTTACTGTCTACATCAATACGGTTTATCTTAATAAATCCATGCGACCATAAATCCTGTAATTTTTCTTTTGCTATGTACGGAAAATCAAAGAAAATAACATGATAATGGATTGCTCCACGTTTCTGTTTCTCCCACGTTGCAATATATTTTAATAATTGAGTTTTTGTATGGTATAAAGAATAATTTAATCGCTGAATAAAATTCTTAAATTCTTTATTGGTTACGGTAATATCTTGAATATTTTCTTTGAATGTCAGCGTTACAAATTTGGTTTGGTTATTGAAATTACAGTCCACGATACGGGCAATCTCCCAACGTGTCTGTTCATAGTGCTTCTGTTTTCGTTTTAGGCTGTCATATTGTTTATGAGCCGACATCTCAGCAAAGGTTTTTCGTTTGCTTGTTTTCTCTAAATCTGCTTTTTCTAGTGAATGACTGAAAATAGGATTCTCATAGATATATACTTCTTTAGTAGTAGGAGTTTCAATGATTTTCGTATTGTATGCAAAACACTCCTTTGCTTTGCTCACGAAATCCACCTCGTATCCTATTTTGTGATGTGTTTTCTTCCTGTTTTCGGAAGATGTTGTTTTATATATCAAGTCTAGTCAGAAGAAATGTCTGCTCTTTCCAAGTCAGGCAGGCAGTACCTAAGACGCTGTCCGTTACTGCCTGTCTGACAGAAAAGAAACTATTTCATTCCGGCTATCTTGATATTATTTGCTTCTGCTTTGACAGAAAGACGTCCATTATAAAGACTCGCCCATGTATGTAATCCCTCAAACATGACAGGGACTTGCCCTTTCTGTTCCAGTTCTTCATTGGAAATCAGCGGACTGGACGTTTTTACACCTACTTTGACTTTTTCAAATTTCAGCTTTGGAAAGAGAACGGTATAGTAGAAGCCGAGCTTTTCTTTTGTAGAAAAATCTACCCAGTCGGAAACTTCTACAAGCTGGAACTGTTCTTCCAGTTTGTTTGGATTTAAAATAAAGTCGCTTCCTCGAATCATGGTATCACCTCCTTTTAAAATATCTTAAAATCAGATATTGAGATAATCATATAATAAAACAAACCAAACGAAATGTCAATAGGAAATATCCGAATATCCGATAAAGAGATTGACAAGGGAAAATTGATGAAATATAATGTGCTTAGAAAGGAGGACGCTCAACATGAACAAAATCAAAGAATTGCGGAAAGAAAAGAATATCACGGTTGCAGAACTGGCAAAAGAACTGGGAATCTCGCAGAGTATGCTGACAAACTACGAAAACGGAAATGGAACGCCAAGAGATGAATCTATCTGGGAAAAGCTGTCACAGATATTTGGAGTGAGTAAAAGCCATGTTATGGGATTGACTACGGATATTGAAACGGCAAATAAGAAAAAGCCATTGAAAGTGGTGGTGGATATGTCACAGCCTGTTTCTGTCCAGCCGAAGAACCAGACCGACCTTGACGTGCTGATGAAACTGGATTTAATAGACAGTGATGATATGGAAGAAGTGTCGGAGTTCCTCGACAAACTCTTAGCAAAAGAGAAATATGAGGGGCGGAGAGAAGCAAACATGAAATATGTTGCAGAATAGGAATGATTTATAAGCCGTCCGCTTGCCCAGCCGACCCGCCGCCCTGTTAGGAACCGTCGCTCTGGGCATCCTGCGGAACGCTGGTTAATGGAAAAGCATGAACAAGGGAATATGGACAGCAGACTGTGCTTAGAGTTGGTACAGTGCGGAAAAGGGTATGTGGAGATGTGAGAGTCTTGCATACTTTTTTCTTGTGCGTTGAACATATATAGATTATACTGAATAATAGTTAAACAATTTGAATTTTGTAAAAGGGAGATTAGAAACTATGAAGAAAATAATTTACTTATTTATGCTATTATCATTTCTTGTATGCATTACGGGGTGTAGTCAAGCGGAGGATGGAAATCGATTTGTAGAAGATTATTCTGAAGAATATGAAGTATCTCCTTATGGGAGTGAAGAAAAACTCAATGTTTTACCAAATTTAAAAATTGTTCAGGACTCAGAGAACAGTTTAGATTTAAAGAAGATTTCTTTTATGATTGAAAATGATTCTGATAGAGAATACCGATATTCGGAAAATTACTTTGAGATAGAGGCAGAACAATCTGGAAACTGGTATCAACTTGCACAGCTTGATGATCCTTCAATGAATAGTGAAACTGATTGTGTTATCAAGCCTGATGAACGAAAAACATTACAAGTAGATATTAAAAGCTATTATGGAGAACTTCCAACGGGTCGCTACCGTATAATTAAACAATTTTCTTATTTTGAAAGTGAAAAAGATTGGGACTACGACACATATTACCTATCTTGCGAATTTGAAATTAAGTAAAACTAATGTCGCTTATAGGGGGAGAGAAGATTCTTTTTTACTAATAGTTATTTCGTCGAGAGTGGGGGCACCGTGTTATTGGTTATGTCAGAAATTTTATTGACTGTTCTATTGAGATAAACCATGCCACCTGCATACAGTAGGAGATGACTTTCTGTGAGCCAACTCACACCATATGATGATACTATATTGGGATTGATGAACTACAATCCTAGTTTGTGAGCGACAAGCGTTTGAACACTTTTTGAACACCGCAGACTTGATGAAGTCTTCAAAGCCCCTTTCTATCAGTATTCTTGATTACTTAAAACGGTTCGATTCCGGTCTGCGGCATTAGTTAAAAATGGGAGAAACGTTGAATTTACAGCGTTTCTTTTTTTCGCAACAAAACGGGAGAGCAAAATCCCCATGCCTCCCATCTTTCAGCTCATCCATTCTTATTCTTCAACAGCCCATTTCTCAATCTGTTTCATAAATTTCTCATCTTCTGAAATAACTTTTACCGGCTTCTTATAATCAATTGCCATAAGTCCCAGTAGTCCAAATCGGGTTAATCTTTCTTTGTTTATTGCAAAATTCATAACTCTTCGTTGACACATGTAAGCGATTCGACTACCTGTGTATGCCGTAATCCAAGCTGTATCCTTATCAACTCCGAGTTTCATCAAATTCTTTATACGATTCTGTGGGGTTTTCCCTTGCTGTTCAGCTATATACTTCCTTGTTACCTAGGTGTATTCGGGACTTTCACCCGTTAGAGCGCGCCCATGGTGCGCAAACTACAAAAAGGATGTGCCAAGGCACATCCTTAGATAACTTATTCTATATTCTGCTTACCGAATCAGCTGTTCCAGCTCACTCTTTTCCTGAACTCCTAAAGTTCTCTCTGCGACCTTTCCATCTTTGAATACGAGAAATGTCGGAATTGACATTACCTTATATTCTCTGGCAAGCGCCATCTGCTCATCCACATTCACCTTACCTACCTTTACATCTGTAAACTCCTGTGCGAGTTCATCAACAACCGGTCCCATTGTCTGGCATGGTCCACACCATGTTGCCCAGAAATCTACCAGTACTGGTTCTTTTGCATTTAATACTTCTTCTTCAAAATTCTCTGTTGTTAAATTGATTACTGACATGATAGACATCCTCCTGTTTCATTATCTTTTTCTTCTTTAAGGGCAGTAAGCCGTTCCTCTACTTTCTGGATCGTGATTCTTTCCAGATAATCATTACAGCTCCTGTTCATCCCTGTTACAAGTTCGTCCATAACTACAGACATCCCACTTGCAACCAAACACTTTTTATCCGGGTTTCCTGAACGCCAGGATGCTTTTACAAGCGTATTCTCCAGTGCATCACTGATCTGCCTCAGCGTAATATCTGAATTTACTTTTGCGATCCGGTAACCGCCTCCCATGCCTTCTCTTGTCTCGATCAGACCGGCTTTTTTTAGTTTTCCCATCACTCTGCGTATGCATACAGGATTTGTACATACATTATCTGCGAGTTCTTCACTTGCGATAGTAGCATTGCTGCGATCCAGAAATACAAGTGCATGAACCGCTATTGCAAATTCACTTGTCACGCTTCTCCCTCATTTCTTATATGTTGAACTGTAATCTTTTTAATTACAATTTATACTGTAACAATATCACATACAGTTCTCCATGTCAACCTCTTTGCCTGGATTTTGTTATGATTTTTTATCTCTGTTGACATTTGTGAGGAAATATGATAGTTTTTTGTGAAAATTTTGTTTATTTATGAGGATTATCTGCTATGAATAAATTATTACATAACAATACACTTTTTACACTCACACTACTTGGCATCGCGACCGCACTTGCCTTTCTTTTTTTCTCATTCGTTTCTGAAAATACTGCAAACATCGCATTACTTTATATTATTGCCCAAATCTTGATTGCACGATATACGAACGGATACCTGCACGGGCTCTTTTCTTCTGTTTTCTCCGTAATCTGTATCAATTTCTTCTTTACCTATCCGTTTTTCCGACTGAATTTCACATTGAGCGGCTATCCGGTCACATTTATCGGAATGTTGATCATTACATTGCTCACCACAGCAACCACTTCCTCTCTTCTGTCTGATGGTTCCATCTTATCAGATGCAGAAAAAAGAGAACTTCTTGAAAATATTGAAAATGACTCCAGCTGGCTCCTCAATATGGTTGAAAATCTTCTCAGTGTAACAAGAATCAATGATACGGTTACACATCAGGTTAACAAAACACCGGAAATTGTAGAAGAAGTTGTTGCTGAAGCTGTACAACGTCTGAAAAAAAGATTTCCTTCAGCCAGTATTATTGTCCATGTTCCAACCGATTATCTACTGATTCCAATGGACGCAATTCTGATTGAACAGGTTCTGATCAACCTTCTTGAAAACGCTTTGATCCATTCTGGAAGCAGCCATTCTCCGGAGCTTACCGTCACTGATCATCCAGACCACGTAACCTTCTGTGTCAAAGATTTCGGACATGGTCTGAACCCGGACGTTATTCCGGATATTTTCAGTGGCATCTGCCACAATACTGGTTCCGTTGACTCCCACAAGGGTATGGGAATCGGCTTATCAATCTGCAAAACGATCATTGACGCACACAATGGTTATATCGAAGCCAAAAACCACACCAATGGTGCTTTATTTCTGTTTACATTACCAAAAGAAGAGGAGGAAAACATTCCATGCAGCCAAAAGTAAATATCCTTTTTATAGAAGACGAACAAAATATCCTTACTTTTGTTACAAAGCTGTTATATGGGCACAATTATAAAGTAACAACCGCCATAACCGGTACTGAAGGTCTTCAGCTGATAAATTCTATCTGTCCAGATCTCATTCTCCTTGATCTTGGGCTCCCGGATATGGATGGTCAGACAATCATCCGGCAGGTTCGTGAATGGTCCGACTGTCCAATCATCGTCATCTCTGCCCGTACAAATGAACATGAAAAGGTAAAAGCTCTCGATCTTGGCGCGGATGATTATATCACCAAGCCATTCGGTTCCGCCGAACTCCTTGCACGTATCCGCACCTCACTCAGACACAGTACCCGGATGAATACCTCTTCAGATCAACTCTTCCACCCTTACAAATGTGGTGAGCTAATACTCGATTTTGAAAAACGTACCCTGACTATCAGTGGAAATATCGTTCATTTGACTCCAATCTCTTTTCAAATTACATATTTTCTCATAAAATGACTTTATCAAAAGAAATACAAAGAACTGGAGTGAGAGAGGCATGAATATTGGAATGTTACTTTTGGTTATAATTGGAGGCTTTGCAGGTCTTTTTTCTACACTTTATATTTGTATCAGTCTTCCATTCACCATTATATGGAAGATTTATCGCCGGGTTGCAAAAGGCATCCCGATTATGAAATAGCTGTTTCGTTTAACATCCTAATTCCAAATAAGAAGGAGCTGTCGGTAAATAACGTTTTTTAGAGCTGACAGCACCAAACAAAAATATCCTGACAGTTACAGAGCTTTCTGGCTCTGCAACTTGTTCAGGATATTTTTATTTTGATAAATACTTTCTGTTTTTGGCCGCAAAAAATCCTTGTTTGGATTTTTTCAGCCGCATTTTTTTCTAGGCAGTTTTTCCTTCAAATTTTCTCAGTTTTTCGTATAAAAAACGATGATATTTATTTATATTTCTTCCAATAGCATACAGCATGAATTCTTTATATACCTTATCTGCCGAACGGTAATTAAAACGCCGGAAGTTCTCATTTTCCTTGATATCTCCAAAATGTCCTTCCGTCTGAATGGAACGTGTCTGGCGTTTCAGGATCCCGCGTTCACTCTGGATATTGGCATGCGATCTTTCTTTCAGTTCCTCCCATTGTTCATTGATCTTCATGACTTTGTTCTTTTCGGCATCTTTTTCCGCATCATACTTATACAGACAGCGCGCTTTATGTTCACATCCGCTGCAGTCTGCACAACCATATACCTCAAAGGTCTGTGTATATCCATCCTGCTCTTTGCTCTCTGTCCTGAGATGCCGCAGTTCACGTCCGTCATGGCAGATATAGAACTGTTCATCTTCAAAGATCCCTGTCCTCATGTTGTAATATTTACTGATATCTTCTGAATAAGCGCGTGTTTTTCGCTTTTCATGATCCTGCAGTTTTATATAACTGGATATTTCATTCCGTTTTAAATAAAGCAGATTTTTTTCACTACAGTACCCGCTGTCCGCAGTTACTTCTTCCAGAATACTCCCGAAAGCATTCTTATGTTTTTCAAGGACCGGGATCAGGGTATTATAATCGGTGCGGTCGCTGCTTACATATCCATGTACGATAAAATAATTCTCTACCGCGATCTGAACATTATATGCTGGCTTTAACTGTCCGTTCAGCATGTGATCTTCTTTCATACGCATAAAAGTCGCTTCCAGATCTGTTTTGGAATAACTGTTTCTGTCTTTTCCCATGATCTCAAAGCATTCTTTATATTCCATCAGTCGTTTTCCGCATTGTTCCAGTTCCTCATGCAGCTGTTGAAGTGCAGGTTTTCTTTTTCCTTTTCCGTAAACGAATTCGATTCCCTCGTTGTCTGCGATCATCGTGAGATTGTTCTGGAGTTTCCGTATTTCAAGCGGTGAACAGTTATCGATCTCTATAATACGGTTATTTGAAAGCTTTTTATGTTTTACAAGCTTTCGTTTTCTGTTCTTTTCGATCACTTCCCGGACTTTATCCATCCCTTCGATCACAAACATCTGTGCATTTCCCAGCTCGTACTTTGTTCCATAATCATTCTCCTGCAAAAAAGAATTATATTTTTCAAAAAGCTGGTCGATAGAGTCCAGAAGTCCTGCCAGATGGTAATTGATGCTTCCGCGCCATACAAAAGTATAACGGTTCGCATTTGCCTCTATCTTTGTACCGTCAATAAAAAGTTCTTTTAATGTGACCAGCCCTTCTTTCTGCAGCCGCCGCATAAACTGGTAATTCAGGTCATCCAGGACATCAGATGTCAGCTTCCTGTTTTTAAAGTCATAAAAAGCATCACGTTTCGGTTTTTGTCCGCGCGTCAGCCAGATAAAAGCAAGGTCTCTTTCACACAGATCAACAATACGGTCAACAGAACGTATTCCACGCATATTTGCATAGGTAACTACAGCATACATCATAATTGGGTTGTACCCGGTTCTTCCCTTATCTGAACAATTGGCTAACAAGCCAGAAAAATCTAATTCCTCCATCACTTTTTTCAGGGTATAGACTGGATCGTCGTCAGGTAAACTCAATTCGAAGAAACTAAAGTTAATTTTCTGTTGCCCAAACTCAAAAAAATCGTTATAATAATTAGTTGTTAGCATAGTTACATTATAACATGTAACGGAGAGAAAGATGGTTGTCGTTAGCCATCTTTTTTTCTTTTTTCAGATAAATTCAGGGAGGGTATGACTCGTTGTGAGTCATACCCTCCCTGCTTTGGAACTATCTATTTCCCGACAGCCCCTTTGTTGGCGTCAAAATAACTGCCAGTTGTTATCTGTATAAACGTCTGTGCCGGTATAGTCACCGGTGTCAGCATAATCCGACGGGAATGTTTCTTCCTCTGTAGGATAATCAAACTCTGTATCATCTTCCGTTCCATCGTCACTGTCGCTGGTATCTGTATCCGAAGTATCGTAATCGCCGGAAGAATCATCTTCGATCACATTATCCTCTGTATTATCAGTTGTGCTGTCGTCATAAGAAGGATCGTAAGTAGTATCGCCTGAAGAATCAGAGCCTGAAGAATCAGAGTCAGAAGTATCTGTACTGGTATCATCAGAGCCGGAATCATCGTAACTGTTATCTTCATAGTCATAATTGCTGTCTTCTGTATAGACAGTGAAGCCAGCATCTTCGGCTTCGCTCTGAGCCTGTGCTTCAGCATCAGCAGCAGTCTCCGGAGCTTCTTTGAAAGTCTTTCGTGCTTTGGCTACAGTGGTATCCTTGGGAACTACAGCGGTGATCATAAGCATGGCACAACAAAACAGTGCGGTAACCCCGGCAATTCTTAATTCATCTTTGTATCTCATAATAATAAATCCTCTTTTTTATTAAATGTAGTTTGATTTTTTATAAGTATAACATGTTCTGAGAGAAATTTGTATTTTGAATTATAAAAAAAGGTGTTATACTAAAATAGATGGATAAGATTTAATGGAGTGAGGAAAATGAAAAATAATAAATACGAAATTGATATGTGCAATGGAACGTTGATGGACAAACTGATATCCTTTTCATTGCCATTAATGTTGTCTGGAATCCTGCAGCTTCTATTTAATGCAGTAGACATCATTGTGGTGGGAAGATTTACCGGAAGTCAGGCATTGGCAGCAGTTGGTTCTACGACAGCCCTGATCAATATGTTTACCAATTTGTTTATTGGAATCTCATTGGGAGCGAATGTATTATCAGCGAGATTTTATGCAGCGGGTAAGGACAAAGAGATGTCAGAGACTGTACATACGGCGATCACACTTGCATTGATCAGCGGGATTATAATGGTATTTGTAGGTTTGATCTTTGCAAAACCAGTGTTAGAACTGATGGATACACCAGATGATGTAATCAATCTTTCAACACTTTATATGAGAATTTATTTTATGGGAATGCCATTTTTTATGCTTTATAATTATGGT
>ERZ827498.4513-NODE-4513-length-10859-cov-10.054054_pt1 | contig 10859 bp, 6 predicted proteins | sample MGYA00519865_ERZ827498 | MGnify/ENA primary metagenome ERZ827498 (study PRJEB31778, sample SAMEA3449328) | human gut metagenome | biome: human gut; feature: human-associated habitat; material: faeces | place: United Kingdom | collected 2010/2012 ...
CGGCGATCAGGTCGATCAGCGCCTGCAGGTTGGTACCCGAACCGCTGATGAGCACGCCGATCTTGAGCGGCTCGGCCGTATCGGTGCCGGTCGGACGGGTGTAGGGCACAAAACCCAGACCCTCGGCAGCAGCCATCTGCTCGTTAGCGCTCATCGGAGTACACGACCTTACCGGAACCCTCGACGCACTCGCCCACGCGGAACGGCTTCTCGCCCAGAGCGACCAGGGCCTCGGTCACGGCAGCCTCGTCCTCGGGGGCGACAATCAGGCACAGGCCGACGCCCATGTTGAAGGTCTTGCATGCCTCGTTGGGCGCGAGCTCGGCCTGACGCGACACGTAGGTGATGACGGGCGGAACATCCCAGCCCATCTCGGCGCCGTTGCGGGTGACCACGGCATCGACGTCGTCGGCGAGCGCGCGGTTGAGGTTCTCGGTAATACCGCCGCCGGTGATATGGGCAATAGCATGAACGTTGGCGCCACCGTGGAGCAGCTCCAGAATCGGCTTCACATAGATGCGCGTGGGGGCCAGCAGGGCGTCGGCCAGCGAAGCACCGCCGAGCTCCTCGAGCGGACGACTCAGCTCCTCGGCCTTAGCGGCAGCCTCGGGCGTGCCCGGCTTGATGCCGTCGACACCGATAACCTTGCGCACGAGTGAGTATCCGTTGGAGTGCACGCCGGTGGAGGGCAGGCCCAGGATCACATCGCCGGGGCGAACGTTCGCGGGGTCGAGCATCTTGGGACGATCGACGACGCCCACGGTAAAGCCGGCGAGGTCGTAGTCGGCGGGGGCCATGACGCCCGGGTGCTCGGCCATCTCGCCGCCCACGAGCGCGCAGCCCGCGAGCTTGCAGCCGTCGGCCACGCCCTTGATGATCTTTGCCATGTGCTCGGCCTCAATGTGACCGATGGCAACGTAATCCAGGAAGAACAGCGGCTCGGCGCCCGAAGCCAAAATGTCATTGACGCACATGGCGACCAGGTCCTGGCCCACCGTCTCGTGACGGTCCATGATCTGGGCGAGCACGAGTTTGGTGCCCACGCCGTCGGTGCCGCTGATCAAGATCGGGTCTTCCATATCCTTGAGCGCGGCGGCCGAGAACAGACCACCAAAGCCACCGATGCCGCCGATAACCTCGGGGCGGTTGGTGTCCTTGACCATCTGCTTAATAGCGTCGACGGCGCGGCCGCCCTCGGCGGTATCGACGCCGGCGTCCTCATACGTCACATGCTTGCTGTCGCTCATCTGAGCCTTCCTCTCCCACTACCGCTTGCCGCACAGGCGCCAAACGGTGCTCATAGTTGCGTTCGTTTCGGCGCGCGCCATAACAGCACGCGCCGTCATATCAACAAAACAGCAGATAAAACCTGCCAAAATGAACCTGTCCCTACATGGCAGGTTTTACGCCTCGCCGTGCTCCTCTTCCCAGCTGCGGTCGTCGTATTTCTCGACCACGGCGTCGTCGTCAAAATGCAGCGGCTTGTCCAGGTTGCGGGGCTTAAAGCCCTCCATGAACTTGTCGCGGCCAAAGCTCTCGGGAATCGCCACGGGATAGCGGCCGGTAAAGCACGCGTCGCAGTAACCGCCCTTGGGCATGACCTTCAGCAGGCCCTCGACCGAAAGGAAGGCCAGCGAATCGGCGCCGATATACTCGCAAATCTCGTCGACCGTCTTGTTGGCGCTGATAAGCTGCGACTGCACGTCGGTATCGATACCGTAGAAGCACGGCCAGATGACCTCGGGCGAGTTGATGCGGATATGAATCTCCTTGGCGCCGGCGTTGCGCAGCATCTTGACGAGCTGCACCATGGTGGTACCGCGGACGATGGAGTCGTCGATGACGACTAGGCGCTTGCCCTCGATGTTGTCGCGCAGCGGGTTGAGCTTCATACGCACGCCCATGGCACGCAGCTCCTGCGTAGGCTCGATAAACGTACGGCCCACATAGCGATTCTTGATGAGGCCCTCGCCAAAGGGAATGCCGCTCTCGTGCGAATAGCCCTCCGCGGGCGGCAGGCCGGAGTCGGGCACGCCGATGACCAGGTCGGCCTCGACGGGCTCCTCATGTGCCAGCTGACGACCCATGTCATAGCGGCAGGCGTAGACGCTCTTGCCGTTCATGATGGAATCGGGGCGGGCAAAGTAGACCTGCTCAAAGATGCAGTTTGCAGGCTCTTCGGCGGCAGGCACGCCCTGCTCGGACACAAGGCCCTCGGCGCTGATGCGCAAGATCTCGCCGGGGCGGACGTCGCGGACGTACTCGGCGCCCACGATATCGAGTGCACAGGTCTCAGAAGCGACGACCCAGCCGCCGGCGCGGGTGACATGGGTGGCAGCGTCGACCGTCGCAGCGTCGTCTTGCGACGGCAGTTGCGAAACGGATGCGGCGTCGGCCTGATCCAGGCCCTCGTCCACGAGCTTGCCCAGCACGAGCGGGCGAATGCCGTGCGGGTCGCGGAATGCGTAGAGCGCCTGCTCGTTGATGAGCGTCATGGCGTAGCCGCCGCGCACGAGCTCCATGGTCTTGCGAATGCCCTCGCGCAGATGGCCAGTACGCTGAGTAAAGTAGCCGATGAGTTTGGTCGCGACCTCGGAATCCGAGTTGGAGAGGAACGGTACGCCCAGCTCGATCAGCTGGCGACGCAGCTCGTCGGTGTTGACGAGGGTGCCGTTGTGCGCGAGCGCGATAATGACGCTATTGATGGTAGAGAGGTGCGGCTGAGAGGCTTCCCAGCTCTTGGCGCCGGCGGTGCCGTAGCGCACATGACCCACGGCCAGCTGACCGGAGAGCGTCGACAAGTCGGCATTGGAGAACACGCGGTCGAGCAGGCCCAGATCCTTGCGGACCATAACCGTACCGCCGTCACCAACGGCGATTCCCGCCGATTCTTGGCCACGGTGCTGCAGTGCACGCAGGCCAAAGTACGTCAGTCGAGCCACGTCGCGATCGGGCGCCCACACACCAAAAACGCCGCATTCCTCATGCAGCTGGTCGGAGTCCGGATCATACGTCGACATGGTGTTCACCTGTCCCGCGGCACGCTCGGCCGCGCGGATGGTTTCTTGAGACATGGCATCCCCTCAGAGCCTCGTATTTTGGCGTTACCCGCCTTATTATACGCACGGCGCGACGCGCTCCCCAGCGCATGAGCAGCGCTTTTTAAAAGCCCACCGAGCTAATAATCCGTTTTGCGGCCAAACATTTTATCGGTCTGCCCAGTGCAAGCGCCCGCGCCCCCAGATGGCCGCCGCGTCCACCGTTGGGGATTACAAAGTTGCAATTGGGACGTTCGTCCTGTCTTTTGGCAGGTCGGCGGCGTATCCTAGTAACCTAGGACAAAGCGAGAAAGGTTCTGTATGGATCGAAACGAACTCGACCCCAGCGTCCCCAGCGCCACGGAGGTCAAGAAGATTCCCCTCATCATTAAGGTGTACGCCGTCCTGTGCATCCTGTCCGGCGTGGGCACACTCCCGTCGGTCGCCGCCTTTATGTGGCAGGTCATCACCGCGCTCATCAACGGCAACGCCGCCGAAAAACTCGGCGACAATATGCTGGTCTCGGTTGGACTCATCGTCGCCGGCATCATGCTCTCTGCGGCAAGTGCCGTCATCCTGATCATCTTTGGCCTGGACCTTATCAAAAACCAGCGCCGCAACGCCGCCCGCCTGTCCTACATCCTTATTGCATTCACCGTCGTCGAGCTTTTGGTCGACGTGATGCTCCAGGGTATCGGGCTCTTCTTGCTTCGTCCCGCTATTCAGCTCGGTATCCTCATCGCGCTTTCGGCCACCGTCGACCCCACGCTGCGCCAGGAGCGCGAACTCCAGCGCCGCCTGCAGGAGATGCTCGACCGCGACGCCGCCGACGAGGGTATGCTCGGCCGCGATGAAACCGGCGAGGGCTACATCAAGCTCAACTACTTCAACCTGTTCTGGGTATTCCTCGTCTGCTGCGTGCTCGGCCTGATCGCCGAGGACATCTGGCACATGACGGTCGACGATCCAGGCGTCTACCAGGACCGCGCCGGCATGCTGTTTGGTCCCTTCAGCCCCATCTATGGCTTTGGTGCCGTACTCATGACCATGGTGCTCAACCGCTTCTATAAAAAGAACCCCATCATCATTTTCCTGGTAAGCGCTGTGCTCGGCGCGAGCTTTGAGGTGTTCGTGGGCTGGTTTATGCAGACCTCATTTGGCGTGGTCTCGTGGAGCTACTCGCACATGAAGCTGTTCGGCATGCCCGACCCACTCGCCGTCCTTACGGGCGGACGCACCTGCACGGGCTTTGCCTGCCTGTGGGGCCTGGGTGGCCTTATCTGGATCAAGCTGCTGCTGCCGAGGCTGCTCAAGCTCATCAACATGATTCCGTGGAAAAGCCGCTACTCGGCTACCGTCATCTTTACCGTCATTATGCTGGTCGACGGCATCATGACGCTACAGTCGCTCGACTACTGGTACCAGCGCGTCAACGGCACGGAGCCGGATATTCCCGTCGCGCAGTTCTACGGCAAGTATTTCGATAACGATTACATGGAGAACCGCTTCCAGAGCATGACCATGAGCCCCAAGGATGCGACGCGCGTGTAGCGCCACGCAATGCCGAGATTTTTCAACGCACAGAAAAGCCCACTGGCAGACTGATTGAACTGCCAGCGGGCTTTTTGTTGGCGAGTGCTGCTGCCGGCCTTACGCCTCGCGCTCGACCTCGCTCACACACTCATTTTTGATGGTACCGACGAGCGCCTGCAGCGCATCGACGACATGCGGGCGAATGTCTCCGCCAATGAGTACGAGCATGATGTCGTCGCCCACGGTAAGCTCGCCGCTCGCCAGCCACACGCGCACATAGCCGATACCCGGCATCGCGCGCGTTGCCTCGATAGCGGCCTGCACCTTTTCGGCATCGAAGCCAAACACCATGCCGCCCACCTTATGCCCAGGCGCCACACCATCTGTCTCGACCCCACGCACCTCGGCCTTGGGCGTCGCACGCACCACGCCGTTGTGTGTCAGGTACATCCCACAATCAGCCGCCGAAACATCGGCCTTGGCTTCGCGCAGCCAAGCATCAACCGAAGGCATCGATTTGCCGCTTTCAAGCATCATTTCTCCTTTTGATTTCCAGGGTAGTCTTTTTGGGACGGGGCCCGGACACTTTATTCCTCGACCGGCGTGAGCACCATGACGGCGCGCGTATTGCTAAATGACAGCGAACGGCAGGTCACAAGCGTTACGACCTTGGTTGCCGAAGCGGCACGATCGCTGGCATCGCTCGCCACGGCAGAGGCACCGTCGAGCATCTCGGACAGATAATTCTTCAGTCCGTCATCGCCCTCAAAGTTGGGCGTGCGCGCCTTGGCATACGTGTCCTCGACCACCTTGGTCGCCAGCGGACGCAGCTTATACGTCGCGTCACGTGTGATGTAGTACACGTAGTCCATGCTGTCGAACGTCGCTTGATCGGTCGTATCCGAAATCACGTTGAACATCGAACCGTCGTTCATATGATGACCGTAAATCGTGGTCTGCTGATCCACCATGCCCGGCGCGGTATCGTCGCTATCCAAAAAGATGGCGCCCGACGCATTGGCCGTACCGTCAAACAGCGTGTTAAGGTACTTGGAGTTGTTGTTGGTCTGCACCACGGGGTAGTTGATATTGGTGCCGGGCGCGTAAATCCAACCCACAACCTCGGGATTTGTCTGGGCAAGCGCATTGAAGTCGATAATTGGCACGCCACTGGCGTCCTTGTCGCTCACATATTGCTTTTCGATTTTTTGATACGACTCGCTCGCCTGCTTATAGCCAATCTGCGCGTTGATAAAGATGGCGGCCGCAGCAACGATCAGGCCAATGCCGATGATGATGAGCAGAATGGGAATGACGGAGCGGCGCTTTTTGCGCGGCGGCTCGGTATAGCTCGATGGCGCGGTATGCGCCGAAGAGCGAGGTGACTTCTTGGCCGTACTGTATGACGAAGGGCGATATGCAGCAGGCGTATCCTGACGGCGATGCTTCGCCGGCGTCACGGGGCGCGGCGCGCGTGGCTGCTGAGGAGAGGATATCCGACCCTGCTGCGGCACGCGAGCTGCTCCCGACTTGGCTGGATCGGGAATCCGAGAAGCCGAAAAACGCTTTCCCTGATAGTCGGACATGGCTCTCCTTATGCTACAAATGGACTGGCAGAGCGCTTAGGCGTCAGCCATCTCCTGCTTCATCTTCTCGATAACCTTGCGGTACTCGGGGTCGCATGCGCCCAGAATCTGCGTGGCGTAAATGGCAGCGTTCTTGGCACCGTTGATGGCCACACAGGCAACGGGCACGCCCGAAGGCATCTGCACCATCGACAGCAGCGAGTCCATACCACCCAGATCGCTCGTCTTCATAGGCACGCCGATAACCGGCAGCGGCGTAAACGCAGCCACGACACCACCCAGGTGAGCAGCCTTGCCGGCGGCGGCGATAATCACCTTGATGCCGCGGTCGGCAGCAGTCGAGGCCCACTCATGGACCTTCGCCGGCGTGCGATGCGCGCTTGCAATGACGAGCTCATAGGGCACGCCCAGTGCCTCGAGCTCGGCAGTGCAACCTTCCATAACGCCCAGATCGGACTTGGAGCCCATGATGATCCCGACAACCGGCTTCTGATCTGCCATAAACAAAGACCTCCTGTTGAGAGCGGTGACGCGGCGAATCCGCGACCCTTAACTACTGAGAGTAGTATAGCTGCTCCCGTCCCTGCGGTCTCTGTGGCGCTTCGCGGGCGGGCCTGGCTTTATCTTCACTCCGGTTGCTTCGCAAAGTCGTTCAGATAGAGCCTGGCCCGCCCGCGAAGCGCCCTGCGACCTACCGGATATTGCCATGACGTACGTTGGCTGAAATAATAAAGCAATGCCCGCCGTCCTTGACGGAGCGGCGGGCACGTTTGCTTAGTTGTCGCTGGGACTACTTAGCCTTGCTGCGACGATGGAAGAAAGCGCCGATCGCGGCGATGATGGCGCCAAGACCACCGACGGCCGCGACGGTCGCCGCCGTCTGGTCGCCGGTATTGGGGATCGCCGAACCGCTCTTCTTGCTGCCCTGGGCCTTGTCGCCTGCGGGCTTGCCCGCCTGGTTGCCGCCGTTTGAGCCATTGCCGGAACCCTGGTTGCCCGAGCCGCCCTGGTTGCCGGAATCGGCATCCTTGAGGCTCTCAATGGCCAGCTTGAGCTGGTCATAGGCCGCCTGGAGCTGGATGTCGGAAGCATTCTCATCACCCAAGACGTCCTCGGCGTAGGTAATGGCATCCGTCAGGGCCTTGACAGACTCGTCCGTCTTGCCCCTGGTGTCAGTCTCCTTCGCCTGCTTGACCAAGGCCTTGAGCTGCTTCTTGGTCGGGTTCTCGACCGGGGTCACCGGAGTCTTCTCAAGCGCGTCGCGAGCACTCTCGAGTGCCTTGAGTGCCTGGTCGACCTCGTCCTGCGTGGCGTTCTCGTCGTTCAGGATGGCGCGGGCGCTCGCCAAGGCGTTCTGGAACGCGGTCCAGGAAGCCTCGGTGTAGTCGCTGGCCTTAAGGTCGCCGGCTGCAACCTCGGCATCAACCTTTTCAATCGCGGCAGTGAGGTCGTCCTTCGCCACCGGATTGGGAACGGCCGTACCGTAGAACTTGAGCTCCGCCATGCTGCAGTAGGCGTCATCGCTGCCACCGCCGGCGTGGAGCACCTTGACGGTCACGTAGCGACCGCGCGCGGCACCAAAGCTCATCTGCTTCCAGTCGCCACGGTCGGTGAGCACGCGGCCGTCGTTGTCGAAGGTAAACGTACCCATCGACGTGGCGGTGCCCATCTCATAACCGTCGGCGGTGTCGGAAACCAGCACCTCGGCCTCAAAGATATCGCCGTTCGTGCCGCCGTCCTGGCGCGGCAGGAACGTGACGTCGGTGAGATCGTAGTCGCGGCCCAGGTCGACGGTCAGGTACTGGGGCATACCGGCCTTATAGGCCCAGTCGCTGTGCCAGAGCGTCTGCTCATCGCCGTCAAGAGCGTTGACGGCGTTGCTGCCCTCATAGTCGGCCTCGCTCGAGAAGCCGGTCACCTTGACGTTCTCGCGGTTCTCGGGCGTGTTGATGAGGCTCTTCTCATCGACGGGGCGCATCTTGAGGCCGTCGATTGCCTTCTCGATCTTGGCCGTGGCGTCTGCGACATCCTTCTTGCTATAGCTGCCCTGGCCGCCATCGAGGAGCTTCTGAGCCGCCTCGACCGCAGCGGTGAGGGCTGCATAGGAATCCTTGGTGTAGACGGACTCGCTGTAGCCCGCGGCCTTGGAAAGCGCTGCCATGAGCGCAGAGGTGTCGACACCAGCCTTGACCTCGACCTCATAGGATGCGGTCTTGGAGGGATCGAGCACCGACGCCACCGTGATCGTTGCCTTGCCGGCCTTGTTGGCGCGCAGGTAGTAGCTCACGCTATCGCCGGCCTGGACAGCGGAGACGCTCACCACAGAAGGATCGGAGCTCTCGACCGTCACATAGGGGTAGCCGGCGCTCTCGGGCGTGGCCTTGGCGTCGACGAGCGTCACATCGCCCTCGAAGAACTCGGTCTGGTTCTTGCCCAGTTCGACACCCTCGATGGCCTCGACACCCTGTGTGTAGTTGAAGTTGATCTCGCGCAGCGTGAGCATCTGGTCACCCGATGCCTCAAGCGGCGTGATCTCGACCTTGGTCGCCTTCTTGCCCTTGTTCTCGGCAGAGAGGCCAAAGGCGTAGCGAGCCTGATAGGAATCAAAGCTTCCGCCCGAGAACTCCTGGGTCGAGCCGTCCTCGAACGTCACGACGGACTTAATCTTCTGCACGGTGCCGTTGCCACCGTTGCGGTTAACGACCTCGACGCTATCGAGTTTCGACGGCGTCTTGAAGGCGAACGTCATCGTGGCGGGCAGCTTGACGTAGGTCGGCATCTTGCCGTCGATCCAGTTGGGCCCATAGTTCCACAGGAACTCGAAGTCGTTGCCGCCCTCATTGTTGTCGAACAGTCCGTCATAGCTCTTCTGCTGGATGAGCTTCTCGACGTTGGTGCCGTCGTCGGTGGGGAGCTCGTCGTTGGTCATCGTGATGTCAAAGGCGTCGCGGCCGTACTCGGACTTGGTGGGCTGCGGGACACCGGGCATCGTCACGGTGCCATCACTCACGAACTCGAGCGCGTCGCACGCCGGGCCGACGAGCCAAGACGTCGAGGGCAGCTCGACCTTGCCGGCCGTCTTAGCCTTGAGTTTAAAGCTCGCGACCACACCAGTACTGTTGAAGAGCTTGGCGTCGCCGCGGTTGGCGAAGGCCAGGTTGATGGTCTGGTGGCCATCCGTGAACTGCACTTTCTCGCGCGAGAGGTTCTCCATGCCCGCCGTCGACGCATCCTGCGCGATGCTCTCGGAGACATACTCGAACTGGTCGCTGTTGAAGTTGACGAGCGCACCGAGCGCGTTGACGTTCTCGGCGTCGGTGGCGTAGACGTCGACCGTGATCTCGTCGCCGGCCTCGACCTCCATCTTGCTCGGGATCACCGCGAGGGTGCCAGCAGCCTTGCCCTTTTGCTTGGTGCCGCCGTCGAGCGCCGCCATGGTGAAGGAGTAGTCGTACACGTCGTAGACGCCGTTGCCGTTGAGGTCGGCGAAGTGGGCGCGGATCTGGGAGTCGAACGTCGAGGTGTCGGGCTCGCGGTTCTCAAGACCCAGGTAATTCTTCATGTTGGAGTAGTCGCCGTCGGAGACCGTGGCCTTGTTGAGGTTGGAGCCCACGGCGAAGCCGTCCGTGCCGTCGGTCTTGTAGATGGCGATCTCGGAGGCGGAGAAGAAGTTGCCCACGGACGCGAGCGGCGTCATACGCACGTAGCGCGCGGCCACGGCGCCGTCGAACGCCACCGTCTTGCAAGCGGCGGAGCGCTCCCAGTCGACCTCCTGCGTCGTCCAATGCACGCCGTCGAGGCTCGTCTCGATGCGCATCTTGGTCACAGTGCCGTTACCGGCATCATCGCGCGGATAGTACTCGAGCTTGTCGAGCTTGTAAGCGCGACCGTAGTCAACGGTAAGCGCCTTGCCCAGATCGTTGCCACCGGAGTGGAAACCGCCGTCGCCCGACTGGAACTCATGGTCGAAGGCGAGTTCGGCCTTATGGCTACCGTAGAGCGAGCCCTCCCAAGTGATTTCCTCGGCCTCAGGCACGTTCCGCCACGGGTCGAGCGCAGAGTTCGCCTCAAGCACGTCGCTCCATGCGGAGTAGCCATCGGCGTTGCGCGAACGAATCTGGTAGGTATGCTTGCTGTTGTAGGCAAGATCGGTATGCGTGAATTCTGCCGCATCGCCCACGGCGAACACAGTGCCGTCTACCTTAAGGTCGTAGGAGGTAGCACCATCGACCTTCCCCCAGGTGAGCTTAATGCTCGTGGGGGTCGTGGCGTCCTCGGGGGCAGCAAGGTTCGCGGGTGCGGAGAGGCTCTCGTTGAAGCGGTCGGCCGCGAGCGTGGCATCGGCGTTCACGAAATCGCCCAGTTCGAGCGTCTGCGCTGCCGTGGCGACATCGGTCTTCGCGAACTTGACGTAGACCTTGGGATTCGTGGTGATCTTGGTGTTGTTGAAGCTCTCGCCCTGCTCGGCCTCGGTGCTGCCTGCGTCGCTACCGTAGTGGTTGAGGTTGGGGGTCTCGTTGTAGAAGTAGACCGCCTGGCCGGCCTCGGGGGTCGCGGCGTCAAAGGCCTCCTGCGAGTCGACCTCAACCACGTTGAGCGCGGATCCGCCGTTCTTGGCGGAGACGCTCGTGGGCTTGGCGGAGACGTTGGCCACAAAGGTCGTGGTGCGGTTGGAGTCGTAGCCGCTGTAGCCGCCCTGCGA
>ERZ827498.4515-NODE-4515-length-10858-cov-4.321022_pt1 | contig 10858 bp, 10 predicted proteins | sample MGYA00519865_ERZ827498 | MGnify/ENA primary metagenome ERZ827498 (study PRJEB31778, sample SAMEA3449328) | human gut metagenome | biome: human gut; feature: human-associated habitat; material: faeces | place: United Kingdom | collected 2010/2012 ...
TGGTCCTGCTAATACAAGAATCATCGGTTTTCTATTCTGCATACTTTCTTTCCCCCATTTGCATGCTCAACATAAGACCGCTCTTTCATTCATTTCAGTATCTGATTCCATCAATGTACTTTTCTCTTCTTCCCTGGATACAGCTTTTATAATTCTGCCACTTTTTGTATTTATAGTTGTCACATGAGCATTCCCCCATTCAAACAACCTCATTTATTATTATGTTATTATAATATCACAGTTCACAAAAAACACCTCGGAACCAATATCCCGAGGTGTAATACACTTTTCTGAAATGCCGTAAAGACATTTGAGTTGTAAATCCTATCTCTTTGAGAACTAAAACTAACGCTTTGAGAGCGTGAAAAGCCCATCAATAGGGGATTTGTGTATGGTAGTGTTGCATATCTGTTGTATGCGTAGCACTACCTACTCATTCCCAGAACTACTCATTACTCTATTGAAGAAAGGACAATCATTATGAAAAAATACTTTGCTTACTACAACCAATACAAGAACGGAATCGACATTGCATTTGATGACAATGTACTTCTGTTTATCTCATGTTCTGAATCAGAAAAGGATCTCCATACTACGCCTAATTCTCAAAGGCTAATTGATAATCTTGCAATTGATGAACCACTCAAATATGCTGCACTAGCTCTTGATGGTGAGTTACAGGCATGGGCTGATGCTATGGATGAGGATTGGTGTTTCTAAATATTTCATAAATATATTGCACCTATATTCTTTTCTTGTTATCATAATGCTGGTATTACCCTATTCGATAGGCGATTAGTCCCTCAGTAGAGGGACTGTGACCCTCTGATTACATAGAATTAACTTTCTTTCTCAGTTACATTTGAAGTTTTACTAAAATAAAATACTATTTTTTTCCAATCCATCTGGATAATTGCTAACCCTGTCAAGAAACTATTGTTTATCAAGTTCCAAGTTTCACTATCAATTTTCTCTTGATATAGCCACACATTTAGACAAACAAATATCAGCATATATATCAATAAGATTTGATTTTTAAGTTGTTCATCATCATAGGTTTTGCTTTCTTCTTCAAACCCCAACATTTTATCAATAAACCATTGATTAATTATTTTTCCTAATATTCGATAAACTACTATAAATAAAGAAAACATACAATACAATACTAAAATGCCATAGTTTTCATCTACCAACTTCAAAGCAAAGATCGTTAGCACCAAAAAAATGGTGGCGCAGACTGACATAGTAACTACTGTCGAGAAAATATTTTTAAATCTCATAGTTATAAAATATGCAAACATTGTTCCCACAAACAAGATTATTCCAAATCTAAATGATTTATTAAATATAAAACCCGCTATTAGAAAACCTGTTATAACCAGCACTAATTTTCCGTGTAGATTATTCTCAAAATTAATTAGTACTAATACTATTCCAAGCATTATAGCTTCAATACAGGCAGTCATATACGCAATATTTTCGTAAGAAAACTCTTCTACTTTATTTTTATATAATAATGAATATATAATTGTACCCACTGTTACAAGTAATACGCCTATAATAATTGAAGTAATATGAAACCTTTTACTTTGATTTTTTTTAAATGTCATCTTCTCCTCCGCTCTTTTTTATAACAAAAACAGTTGCTAATTTTTCATATATTGCCTGTTCCATTTTGCTTTTCAACAAACGTATATTATCATATCGTTCTTCATTATCTTGAAACCATTTTAATATATCTGTTTCCTTTATAACTTGCCTTTCATTATCATCTAAAATTTCCAGTATTTCATCATACCAATTATTAATAATTTTTATCTTCTGCTCTTTCTGTAATTCATCATATTCAATACACTTTCCTATTCTTGAATACATAGCAGGTCCCAAAATCTTTTTTATTTCATTTTCACTCATAAAGTTACAGGTACATATAAAAATAGAATTTTTCAGATCCACTTCATAATTAGTATCTACATACTTCCCTTCATCAAATAATTCATAAAATGCATTATAGAAATTGGGATTAACCTTATCAAACTCATCTATTAAAATTAAATTTGACTCCCTCCCCATCATATCACGTGCGAAACTTGCTTTTGAATGTTCCGATCCAAATACATAATTATATGCTTCACCAGTCTGCATCATAGAAAATTGAATTCTTAATAACGCTCCACCCAAAGATTCACTAATACATTTTGCCGTTTCTGTTTTGCCAACTCCAGATGGTCCATATAACATAAAAACGGCTGGCTTTTGACTTTTTTCTTTTGTCAATCTATATAAACCACTAATTATTTCAATCTTGCATTTTTCCTGCCCCAATATATTCTTATTCAAATCATTATAGATTCTCTTAATACGTGGAATATCTAATTTAGCGTATTCTGATTTACAATATTCGATTTCATCTCCAAATTCTGATTGTAGATTTTCCAGAACCTTTTTGGGAGGATTATGTACAAACAATTTTTCAACATCATAATTCAAACTTATTATATTAGTAAAATTCAATAAAGTATGTTCTAATACCGAACCAAAATCGTCCGCCTTACATATCAAACAATTTGCGCCTATCTTTTTTTTCAGAAATATTTCCTTCACTCCAGATTCTGTTGGATGAATTCTAGCATTATAATGTTGTATTAATTCCATAAAAGAAACAACTTCGTCATTTTCTGTGTCTATTCTTTCCTGTAACAAACTATTAAAATCTCTTTTAGAGCCTGTAAAAACAATTACTTCATCAACCATTCGTCTCAACTCCCGCTAATAAAACATCATAAACATCAAGTTTTCTATTTTTATCTGTATCATCATCAGGTGTTTTCTTTTCAGAAGAAGTATAATCTGGATTATCCTTAGGTCTACTATAAAAATCAATATCTAACTCTTTATTTACATCTAATTGTGATAATGTTGTTGTCCCAACTTTTATTGCATATATACTTAGGTTCATTTTTAACAAATCATTAATTTTATAGTTATTTTTTAGAGAATTGATATTAAATCGTAGCACAACTTTACTTTTCCCTTTAGTTCCTACAAATTCATAATATCCTTTTGCTGACTTTAACGCATTATCCAACTTCTCTATTGCTATATCAAATTCACCTGCCGGAACGCTTGCTCCACCTTTTAACATTGATAAGTATGGCGACACCATAACAATATATGATAACGAATCCTTTTCTACTGATATAGTGTATCCTTCAAATTTCTTTATACTTCCTTGTGATATTTTGCCTTTTCTATTTTGTTTTTCATCATTCAAAATTCCCAAGAAATCAGTTAAAATAGTGTTTTTAACAATATTTTTAGCCATTTTATTTGTATTTAAAGAAATTCCCATTGATGCATCTGCAGATGCTTGAGCTTCTAATCCCAATAAAGCCTTAAAAACACCACTTATTCCCGCTTTACCAGAAACCGAAGCATCCGTATTTATATTTTTATCTGTTTCTTTTAATAACTGTGTTGTCTTCTCTAATTCACCGCCAGCAATAATCTGTACATAATCGGTTACTGAATCTTCATCAAAATATACTATTTTACAAATTGAATTTTCCATTACATTCCTTCTTTCATTTGTCATATTCACTAGCTTCCATAGAATAAATCAATAAAATACAATTTTTACAATTCTCCATATTATTAATATTCATATATACAATCATTTCACACAATGTCTTGTATGTTGCATTGAAAGTAATGATTCCTTAATACAATCATACAGTTCTTCATGTCCTATTGACTGAAGCACCTTTTTGTCAAATGCTTGTCTATCTGCATTCATTAATTCATCTTCAATTTCCATGACATTACGATTCTTAATTTTTGAAAACAATGCTATTATCTCTGCTGCATCTTCCTTTGAAATCAACTCTGGATTAATCATACATATTTTTTGAAACCCTGTTTTACTTATATCTAAAACACCTTGCCCTCTACCAAATCCATTTGCTTCTATTGCAAACATACCATATATAGAATTAAGCAAAGCGAAAACCAGTTCTTTATTAGCTACAGAATCTTTATATTTCATCGCAATTAGCCTTTGATCAACTATCACACTTTCATTTAATTCTGCGATAAAAAGTCTTTTATCAGGATTTTCCGAAGTAACTAAATCTGCTCTATTAATTGATGGCATTTGATACCATGGTGAATAGTTAATACTTTTGGCTAATGGTTCATACTTATCATTTGAGAATTTGCGAATCCATTTCAGTGTTCCTTCTTCTCCATCTTCTTTTAACTGTTCAATTGTCTTATTACAGCAAAATGCCTTCATATTTGGAGAAGCCGAATATTTTTTTATATTTCTCGACGACTTCAACATTGGATATAAAAATTTATCTGCTATTGATGTTTCACCATTTATATAAAAGACTTTATTTTGCCCTGTACGCTCTCCTCTAATCATACTTAATTCTTTGGTAATTGGTTCAATATATTCCTGTATTTCTTTAATCCACGAAATATTATGGAATAAAGCATTCAATGAAATTCCATACTGCATAATATTATCAATATCACTAAGTGAATATTCTTTCATAGTTGCAACTGATTCATCAATAACTTGATGAAGAACAATACTATTAATTAATGTTTCTTTATCCTCCTCCTCGATTGTATTTATATCCTTATTAGTTAACCAAAAACTAATCCGCTTTGTTTTATCTGGAATACTAATTTCTTTTTTTCTTAAAATAAGTATAGTTCCAATAACATCCGCATTATTAAACCATCTCTTGCAATTGCTTATAAGAACCGATTCGATAATGTAATAATACTGCAATGCTTCAAAAAACTTTTTCCCAATATCTGTTCCTAACCAAGAGTTTGAAATAATAATCCCAAGTTTTCCGTCCTTTTTCAATAGCTCATATATTTTAAATGGTAAATAATTATATAAATCCGTTTTTCTTGTAAATTTAATACCAGTACTATTTGTTATCTTTTCTCTCCATTGAGCAATATATTCCTGCTCATCGTCAGCGACTTTATTGTATTCTACAAAAGGCAAATTTGATACAATAGTTCCAAATTGTGGAATAATTTTTTCTATATCACTACCATCTATTGGATTTTTTATTTTAATCTTATCTCCTGTCTCTACCTCAAATATATCCGTTGTAAACATATTAATCGGTATATTTAATGCATGAATATCTGTAACCGCAATATTAGCAATCTGTAATGGATATGCATACTTATCTGACATCCAAGTTGTCATAAACGCTTTATCTGCCCTATGTATTCTTTGGGCTTTATTATTAATAATTGCTTTTGCAATCGTACCTGTACCAGCACACAAATCAGCACAATCCTTGTTCCAATCTTGCACAGTAATCTGACACAAAATATCTGCCAAACGATATGGTGTCGCATATTGTCCACGAATCTCTCTCTTTGCAGTATTTACGGTCTTTTCGAGTATATCTTGCAATACTCCTTGCTCTATTTTTTCAATGTTATTCTCAATTAAAAATTGATTATAATCAACAATATCAATCCATGTATCTTCTGGTATTACCTCATTAAATTCCAACGGCTTAAATACATTATAAAAATCTCCTTGTTCGACTATATGTTCAATAATATTATTTCCATCATTAGGAGATGTTGTATAATCAATATCTTTTATGGCATATGCACAATTATGATACTTTTTAATTGCATTAGCAAACATAACTCGATTTGTCCAATTTAACAACACTGACTTAGCATATGCCGAATACATATTATTCTCATCTTTATCGTATTCTTCATGAAATGCATTCCACCAAACCTTTAGTCTGCGTTCCATCTGCATATTCTTGCCAGACTCAATCATAATATTTTCAGCTACTAACTCTTTATTTCGCTGAATCAATTCTGTCATTAATCCATCCGATATTGTATTTACAATAGACGATGTTACAATTCTTCCATTAACAAGATACTCATTTACTGTCATTACAATTTCTTTTATAATAGGTAACCACTCTGCTTTGTATGTAGCAACATCTTCTCTTGATTTAATATGACTTGTTCCGTCCCATACTTTGGCTTCCTCAAAAAAACCTTGTTTATTCTGTATATATAATTTTCCATAGGTAAAATTCCATATTACAAAGCTGTTCAATCCTAACGCTTTTGCCTTTCTTGTCGCATCTGCAATCAACGCATCATCCGTAATTAATACATCGGGCATTTTGAGTTCCCAGCCTTGTAATATTTTAGTCTGTGCCTCATCTTCATATAATAAAACATCTGGAAACATACTCTTCTTATTTACAGAAAGTGTGCTTTCTCCACCTGCACTCTTAATCTTTAAACCCAATCCATTCAGCATTACTTTTATCTCTGAAATAATTACGATTGCCCAACTTCTTTCATTTCTTCTGATAATTGTCCCCATACCCTTCACCTTCATCTTTCTTTAAATTCTGCTATAAGATTTTCCTCTTTAATATATTTACGCGTTTTTTTATCTAATCCTTCCCATGCTAAGAATAATCTTCTTTTTGCTACATCAATATAATCTATTTCTTCTTTTTTAAACAGTGCAACATCTTCATTCTTTTCAATTCCAATAAAATTTCGACCTTCCATCAACGCTGCCACTAAAAATGATCCGCTACCAAAAGTATTATCAAGTACTATATCCCCTGGATTTGTATATGTTCTTACCATATATCTTCCCAGTTCTATAGGCTTCTGTGTTGGATGAAGAACTGCACCTTCTGATTCTGCTGTTTTAATATAAATAACATCTGTAGGATAGCGATCTCCATCACTTGCTACATGCACTGGTTCAAAGTCTCCATAATTACCACTAAGCTGATTTTTTCTTATTCCTTTATCATATGGTTCTCCCTTTGTCATTTGAGGATGATATGTTGGCTGTTTTTTATAAAAAACGCAAACATCTTCATGTTTTCTTAATGGTTGCTTTTTAGCATTCAAAAAATTAGTTGGCTTTGATTTTTCCCATACCCACTTATACTTATAAATATTAGGTTGGCTCAAAATCAACTTTGCAGTAAAAACTCCATTAGATGTTAAAACAATTGCCCCATTGGGTTTTATTATTCGATTATATTGTTTCCATAACTCATCTAAAGGAATATAACTATCCCATTTATTTTGTGTCATACCATATGGTAAATCACACAAAATCATATCCACACTTCCAGCTGGTATTTTTTTCATATACTCTAAGCAATCGCCTTCAAACAATTTGTTGATCACATTACTCATATCTATATTATTTTTTTCACTATTCATGCCTTATCTCCTCGAACATATTTTCTGTTCATAGTATATCATTTTATTTTGTCGAACACAAGTTCCCATATCTGTTTTTTCATATAAAAATCCAAGATAAATTTTAACATATATCTTCCGTTTTTTCCACTTATAAAGAAAACACCTTTATTGCACTTTAGAAGTATCACAAAGGCTATTAAAACTTTTTCAGTCACAATAGCCTTTGATAATTTTTATCTCCCCTCATACACCTCCCACAATCTCTTCTGCTCCGCTCCTATCCTCAATATCTCCTGCAAATCTCTTGCCATTGCCTCAACATAACATCCATCTGTTCAACTGTACCAGTACGATTACCTGCCGTAATCTCCCATTGAACACCCTCTTTTGAGTAATATTCCTTAGTGCCCACATTCATATATCCATACAATGAATATGAATAGCCATCGCTTTTCTCTATGAATACCGGTGCCACTTCTCCTCTAGAAGTTTTCCATATCATCAGTCTTGGAAACCAGCATAAGCCTTCTTTAATCAGTTCCTTGAATGCCCCAAGCAGCTTGCCCAGCTCATTCAATATTCCACGGAATGAATTTCCTGCCTCTATTGTCTTATCCGCTTCTACCTGATTAGCATATTCTTCTATCGTAGGTGCAAATAATCTGAATGACGATACAAAATTCTTGATTCTATCAAGCAATTTCGCTGCATCTTCTGCTTTTTCAATAGCATTTGCCAGCTCTTCATTTACCGATTGAAGTTCAGATCTTTTTTCATCGAGTTCCATTGATATCTGTTTTGATTCTCTACTATCCATTTCTGATAGCGACTTACTAATCCGCCGCATACTTTCCAGGCATGAAATATCAGACTCCAGTTTCTCTTTTTTATCCGTATATTCTTTTTCAATAGCTTTATTTGCCTTAACTGCCCTATCCGATTCTTCCACCTGCTCTTGTAATTGTGTCAAATGCTTTGTCTCCTGAGCTACCTTATACTCTGCAACAGATAAATCATGATTTCGACCTTTGGACTTTTCTTTTATCTGTTTCCCAAACCAGTCATTCACTTCTTTATTCGCCACCTCTCGAAGCTCATCCTGCAGCACTCGTGATAACACATCTTTAGTAAATACCTTACGTTTTGACACCTGCTTGCTAAGACCTTTCTTATATCCATCTGCCACAGGAACTCCGACAATGTGCATATGCGGACTGTCCTCATCAAGATGAACCACAGCATTTGCAACTACAAACTGTGGAAGCCTCTTTCTAAGCTCGTCCAGTATTATCTGATATGACAATTTCATATATGACTTTATATCATCAAATTGCTTCCAGAACTCCCTGTCGCCTATTTGAATTATTATTTCAACTGCCATATCCTGTTCCTTACCTGCCACATGTTCAAAATAATCTTCGATTTTCCGGTCTTGTCGTGTCTGCTTTTTATTATATTCTTCTAATGCCTCATCGAATTCTTTATGATATACTGTTTTCACATCATCAATCAGATTTGATGTACCATATATGATGCAGATGTTGTCTTTGCTATAATCTGATGATTTGTATTTTCTCAGGTTATGCTTTGCAACAGCTGCAAGCTTAGATTTCGATGTAATGGCACTTTTCTTATTGCTCACATGAGCTGTATATGAAATATTTCCCATTCGCATCTCCTTATCTGTACTACCTTTTTATCTGTTAAATCTATCGGAGCAGTGCAGTTATCATCTTGGCTCTGCCACAGATGATAACCCCCTAGCAGTTTTGGCAAGCCAAAATTGCAGTGGGCTCTCCGAGGGTTTTATATATTATCTTTACTATTACCAAGAATTTAATAATCTGTACTTTTTATAGTTGCAGACTCTAAACTCTTCCTAGAATTTAGAATCTGCTTTTCCAAACATTCAGATTGTTAAACTCTTTATTCCGGCATTACCCAAGTCCAGTAAATTGTTCCATCTTCTGCCTTTTCTTTATCTGATGTTATACCCAGCTTTTTCTTTGCCGATAAAAGAGTATTTCTCTTAATGCTCCTCTTTGCAGCTTCCATCATTATTTCATTAGATGGAATTACCTTGTTTGAACCAAAGTATTCTTTGATAAAATTCTCCGCAATGTCGAGCTTCTTTTTTCCTCTTCCTTCATTGCCGGATAACAGCTCATCTATGGTAATGTCATATGGTCCTATGCATACCATTCCATTATCCTCAGTCATTTCAAATCCTATCGCATCCCCTGCCGGAGCTAATGAAGATTTATCATGTGCCATTATTCTTATATTAGGTTTATCACGGAGCCTTGCCACCAGCAGAACACTTCTGGCAGTTGCCTGTATATCAATAGAACCAAGTCCTCTGTATGTTGATTTGCTGCCAGATGCCTTATTCATATGACCAATAAGAATAATTGCACAATTATGCTTTTCTGCTATTATTCCAAGATGCTTTAGCACCGGTCTTATTTCATTTGCTCTGTGCATATCAACTGTAGCTCCGATATATGCCTGAATCGGATCAAGAATGATTAACCTTGCCCCAGTCTCGATTATTGCCTGCTCCAGCCTATCATCTGTCATTGATAATTCCTTATCTGTCTCATCAATAACCCGAATCATGGAACAATCTGCTCCTGCCTTTTCTAATCTAGGCTTAATCGTATCTTCAATTCCATCTTCTGCGGTCTGATAAATGATATGAATAGGTTCATATTCTTTATCATCATCACAGGGGAGCGGCAAGCCCCTGCTAAGAGCTGCCGCTAACTTGAGAACCAAAGTTGTCTTTCCTTCTCCCGGATCTCCTTCAATAATTGTTATCTTTCCGTATGGTATATATGGATACCATAGCCATTCCACCTCCTTTGAAACCACATCCTCCATATGAATAAGTTTCAGTTCAACATTCTGTTTTTTAACCATATTCATCCTCCTTGCTATACTGCTTCTTTGTTAAAATATCCTGTTTCTTCCCAAACTTTTTTATCCGGACAATAATAGCTGAACTCATTTGAGCTCCCTACCTTTATTGCCGTTCCAAATTTGAGTAATCCTTGTTGTATTCCCAGCCTTACATACTGTGCGTCCTTCCCTATTGCACTTGCAATCTCTTTTATTGGTACATTTCTCCCTGTAAAAGCTGGTAAATCACCCTGATAGATAACTTCTGGCATCTCTACCACCTCCTATTTTTATATAGAGCATTTCTTGCTCTGTTATGTTTTGTATTATGCAGACCTTTATTTGCTCTGTCAATGGTTTAAAATTTAATGTTGACTATTAAATATTAGTGTGTTACATTTACAATCACAGGAGGTTGAGGCAATGAATACCGGTAAAAAGATTAAATTAATACGAACCTTTCGTGGTTTAACCCAGAAAGAACTAGGCGAAGCTTGTGGAATACATGAAGTTGCAATCCGTAAGTATGAGCTTGGAAAGAATCTTCCTAAGCCTGAACAGCTTAGAAAAATTGCAGATGCACTTGGTGTCAATGTTAATTCATTGATGGAATTTGATATCGAGGCTGATGGTGATGTACTACCATTACTATTTGCTATTGATGAAGCATTTGACATTTCTATCAAGGATTTAGACGGAG
>ERZ827498.4518-NODE-4518-length-10847-cov-2.940882_pt1 | contig 10847 bp, 7 predicted proteins | sample MGYA00519865_ERZ827498 | MGnify/ENA primary metagenome ERZ827498 (study PRJEB31778, sample SAMEA3449328) | human gut metagenome | biome: human gut; feature: human-associated habitat; material: faeces | place: United Kingdom | collected 2010/2012 ...
GGCTCCGCCGTCGGCACGGCGGTGGGCTCGCTCGTGGGAAGGGGCGTGGTCTCCGGCGCGGCACTCGTGCCGCACGCGGAAAGGATGCCGAGCGCCGCGATCAGTATGGCGGCGGCCAGGCGTTTCGTGCTTCTTCTCATGGGCTGCTCTCCTTAGTACAAATTTTCACACATATACGATACTACATTTCTTGCTTTCTGTAAAGCGTCGATCAGCAAGGGCACACGCATTTCCGCCCGGCAGAAGCGCGCGCCCCTGACGATCGGCGCAGCCTCCGGGACGCGGCAAAATCTTTCACAGACTCTTTTCAGCGGCTGACGAGTATGCTATACTTCGGTTATAAGACAAGTATAAAAAAGGGGGGGCTTTCTCCTTGGATACATACCGCCCGGAACAGGCTTGGATCGACGGGACGAATTTCGACGCGCAGAAGCTCTTCGGCGCGCGCGCAGAGCCCAACGGCGTATCGTTCTCCGTATGGGCGCCGAACGCGCGGAGCGTTCGTGTGACAGGCGATTTCTGCTCGTGGAGCGACAGCGCACACTGGCTCAGCCGCGGCGATCTCGGCGTATGGCGCGGCTTTGTGCCGGGCGCGCGCGCCGGACAGCTCTATAAGTACATTATCGAGGGCGCGGACGGCTCCGTTGTATGGAAGGCCGATCCCTTCGCGCTCGCGGCCGAGGTGCGCCCCGGCACCGCCTCGCGCATCCACACGCTCTCCTATAACTGGACGGACGGCGAATGGATGGCCGGCCGCCGCGCGCTCGGCGGGCCGCGGAATATTTATGAAGTCCACGCCGGTTCGTGGCGGCGGCACCCGGACGGGAGCTTTTATACCTGGTATGAGCTTGCCGATTCGCTCGTGCCGTACATCAGGGACATGGGCTACACGCATCTCGAGCTTCTGCCCGTGACGGAGCATCCGTTTGACGGCAGCTGGGGCTATCAGGCGACGGGCTTTTTCGCTGCCACGTCCCGCTTCGGCGAGCCGGAGGGGCTGATGCATCTCATCGACGAGTGCCACCGCGCCGGGATCGGCGTCATTCTCGACTGGGTGCCGGGGCATTTCTGCCGCGACGCGCACGGTCTCGGCCGGTTTGACGGCACGGCGCTCTATGAATCCGGCGACATGCCCGGCTGGGGCACCTATAAATTCAACTATGCCCGCAAGGAGGTGCGCTCGTTCCTCATAAGCTCGGCGCTTTTCTGGCTGGAAGAGTACCACGCCGACGCGCTGCGCGTGGACGGCGTGAGCAGCATGCTCTACCTGAATTTCGGCGTGGACGATCCCGCGCGGAAAAAGTATAACGAGCGCGGCGGCGAGGAGGATCTCGCGGCGGTGGCGTTTTTGCAGACGCTCAACACCGTCATCGGCAAGCGCGTCCCCGGCGCGGCGATGTATGCCGAGGAGAGCTCGGCATGGCCGCTCGTGACGTATCCGCCGGAGAAGGGCGGGCTCGGCTTCCATTATAAATGGGATATGGGCTGGATGAACGACACGCTCCGGTATATGTCCATCGACTTTGACGGCCGTAAATACAATCACGGCCTTCTGACGTTCTCGATGATGTACGCCTTCAGCGAGAACTACATTCTCCCGCTCAGCCACGACGAGGTCGTGCACGGCAAGCGCTCGCTCATCGGGCGGATGCCGGGCGACTGGTGGCGGCAGTTTGCGGGCGCGCGGCTGCTGCCGCTGTATGCGGCGTGCCACCCCGGCGGGATGCTCAGCTTCATGGGCAACGAGTTCGCGCAGTTCATCGAATGGCGCGATTACGAAGAGCTTGAATGGTTCCTTTTGCAGAACGCGACGCACGCGGGCGTGCAGGCGTTCATCCGCGAGCTGAACCATGTTTACCGCGCGGAAAAAGCGCTCTGGGAGATCGACAACAGCTGGGACGGCTTTGACTGGATCGACGCGGACAACAACGAGCAGGGCATTCTCTCGTTCGTCCGCAAAGCGAAGGACGGTTCCGCCGTGCTGTGTGTGCTGAACTTCCGTCCCGAATCGCATGAGAGCTTCCGTCTCGGCGTGCCGCTCGCGGGCGCGTGGCAGGAAATTTTGTCCTCGGATGATACGCGCTTCGGCGGCAGCGGAAAGACGAACCCGCGCCGTCTGCATACAAAGAAAATCCCCTCGCACGGGCGCGACGCGTCGCTCGTGCTCACCGTGCCGCCGCTCGGCGGGACGCTCATCAAATACATAGGAGAAACGACCCATGCCCGGAAGAGAAGAGTTTAAGAGAGAATATCTGGAGAGCATCGCCGAGACCTGCTCAAAGCCGTTTGCCGAGTGCTCGCGCATGGAGCGCTATACCGCGCTCGCGGCGATGATCCGCGAATGCTGCTCGGGCGTGCGCGCCGAAACGCTGCGCCGCCGCGCCGCCGCCGGAGAAAAGATCGTCTATTACTTCTCGATGGAATTTCTCGTCGGGCGGCTGCTTGAAAACTATCTCATCCAGCTCGGCATCCGTGACATGACCGCCGACATTCTCGCCGAGTTCGGCGAGGATCTGGACGCGCTGCTCGAATGCGAGCGCGACCCCGGTCTCGGCAACGGCGGTCTCGGCCGTCTCGCGGCGTGCTATCTCGATTCGCTCGCAGCGGAGGACGTGCCGTGCGTCGGCATGGGCCTTCGCTACCGCTACGGTCTTTTCCGCCAGCGCATCCGCTCCGGCTGCCAGACCGAAGAGCCGGACGACTGGCTTGCCGACGGCTACCCGTGGGAGACCGCGGTGCCGAGCGAGGCCGTAGAGGTCCGCTTCGGCGGCACCGTGGACCGGCGCGAGGAGAACGGCCGCATGGTGTATGAGCTGCGCGATTACCGCAGCGTTCTCGCCACGCCCTACGACGTGCCCATCCTCGGCTACGGCGCGCACGCGGTGAACAATCTCCGTCTCTGGCGCGCGGGCCCGGTGCACAAGCAGCTCGATCTTGACGCCTTTAACGCCGGAGACTATTCCCGCGCGCAGAAGGCCAACAACGACGCCGAGGCGATCACCTGCCTTCTCTACCCCGACGACAACACCCCCGCCGGGCAGCAGCTGCGTCTCCTGCAGGAATATTTCTTCGTCTGCGCCGGGCTGCAGAGCATGCTGCGCACGTTCCGCGCTACGGGCCTTTCCTGGGACAAGCTGCCCGAGCACGCCGCCATCCACACGAACGACACCCACCCCGCGCTCTGCGTGCCGGAGCTGATGCGTCTTTTGATGGACGGCGAGGGCCTCTCGTGGGAGGAGGCGTGGGACATCACCTGCCGCACGATCTCCTACACGAACCACACCGTCATGCCGGAAGCGCTCGAAAAGTGGCCGGTGTCGCTCATGCGCTCTCTTCTGCCCCGCCAGTTCCAGATCATCGAGGAGATCGACCGCCGCTGGCGCGAGAGCTTTGACCAGTCCGTCCCCGGCTGTCAGCAGGCGACCGCCGTCATCGGCGGCGGCTTCGTGCGCATGGCGAATCTCTCCGTGATCGGCGGCCACTCGGTGAACGGCGTGGCGAAGCTCCATACGGAGATTTTGAAAAATACCGTCCTGCGCGATTTTTACGCCATCTCCCCGGAGAAGTTCAACAATAAGACGAACGGCGTTTCGCACCGCCGCTTCCTTTTGCAGTCGAACCCCGGCCTCTCGCGCTACATTGCCGAGCGCGTCGGCGACGGCTGGGTCGAGCAGCCGGAAAAGCTCGAAGGGCTTCTCGCTTATGCGGACGATACCGAGTCGCTGCGCGAGCTTGCCAAGGTGAAGCTCGCGGCGAAAAAGAACCTCTGCGATTATATCGCGCGCGACTTCGGCATTGCGTGCAACCCGGACGGCGTCATCGACGTGCAGGTCAAGCGCATCCACGCCTACAAGCGTCAGCTCCTGAACGCCTTTAAGATCCTCGCGCTCTACGACCGGCTCAAGGACGATCCTTACGCGAAGGTCCCGGCGAGCACGTTCGTTTTTGCCGGCAAAGCCGCGCACAGCTACGCCTTTGCCAAGGAGAGCATCCGCTTCGTGTGCGCCGTGGCCGATCTTGTGAACGCCGACCCGGTGGTGAGCCGCCGGATGAAGGTCGTGTTCATGGAAAACTTCGGCGTCACCATGGGGCAGCGCATCTACCCCGCCGCCGACATTTCCGAGCAGATCTCCACCGCCGGAAAGGAAGCGAGCGGCACCGGCTGCATGAAGTTTATGATGAACGGCGCCGTGACGCTCGGCACGCTCGACGGCGCGAACGTCGAAATCCTCGAGCGCGTCGGCGCGGAGAACATTTCGATCTTCGGCCTTACGAGCGAGGAGACCGAGCGCTTCACCACGCAGGGCGGCTACAACGCCCGCGAATGCGCCGAGAGCGATCCGGTACTCGCGCGTGTGCTCGCCCACCTCACGGACGGCTCGCTCGGCAGCAAGTTCTGGGATCTTGAGGACGCGCTGCTCAAATATAACGACGAGTTCTTCGTCCTGCGCGATTTTGCGCCGTATCTCGCGGCGTGGGACGCCCTCGCCGGAGAGACCGGCAATCTCTCCTTCCAGCACAAGGCGCTCGTGAACATCGCCAAGTCCGGCTGGTTTTCCAGCGACCGCGCCGTCGCCGAGTATGTGAGCGACATCTGGAAGATCCGCTGAAAGCGGGCGGGGCAGAGCCCCGCCCCTACGGGAGCTTCCCGATATCTTCCTGTAGGGGAGGGGCTCTGCTCCTCCCTCTCGGAGAAGCCCTTTCATTCCCCCGTTTGTTAAGTCCATTACGATATACTTAGGGAGGTACTTGTCCATGCGAAAAAAAGAATGCGTAGCCATGCTCCTGGCGGGCGGTCAGGGCAGCCGTCTGGGTGTTCTGACGGAGAAGATCGCCAAGCCTGCCGTTTCGTTCGGCGGGAAATACCGCATGATCGATTTTTCCCTTTCCAACTGCGTCAACTCCGGCATTGACACCGTCGGCGTGCTGATCCAGTATAAGCCGTCGCTGCTCAACCGGTATCTCGGCACGGGCGCGGCATGGGATCTGGACGCGGCCTGGGGCGGCGTGCACATCCTCCCGCCGTATGCCACGCAGACCGGCGGCGAATGGTATGAAGGCACCGCCGACGCGATTTACCACAACATCGACTTTCTCGACGGCTACGACCCCGAGTATGTCATCATCCTCTCCGGCGACCATCTCTACCAGATGGACTATAACCTGATGCTCGACTTCCACAAGCTCATGGGCGCGGATCTCACCGTTGCGGTCAAGACCGTGCCGTGGGAGGAGGCCAGCCGCTTCGGCATCATGTCCGTCGATCAGGACATGCGCATCACGCGCTTTGCCGAAAAGCCGAAGCAGCCGGAGAGCAATCTCGCCTCCATGGGCATTTACATTTTCACCTGGCCGGTGCTGCGTGCGGCGCTGCTCGCCGACCACGCCGATCCCGAAAGCGACAAGGACTTCGGCAAGAACATCATCCCGACGCTGCTCGGACAGGGCAAAAACCTCTTCGCCTATCAGTTCTCCGGCTACTGGAAGGACGTCGGCACGATCCCGAGCTACTATTCCACGCAGATGGAGCTGCTCGACGAAAACGCCGAGTTCCGTCTGCACGACACGCGTATGCACATCCTCTCCAACTTCAACGAGCACCCCTCCCATTTCATCGGCCGGGATGGCCGCGTGGAGCACAGCATGATCTGCAACGGCTGCGAGATCTACGGCGAGGTATACAATTCCATCCTCTCCCCCGGCGTCACGGTGGAAAAGGGCGCGGTGGTGCGCGACTCCATCCTGCTTCCGGAATCGACCGTCGGCGAGGGCGCGTGTGTTGAGCGCACGATCCTCAACGAAAACGCCTCCATCGCCGCCAACGCGGCCGTCGGAGCGCCGGGCAAGATCACCGTCATCGGCGAGAACGCCGTGATGGAAGTGGACGTTTAATTTAAGGGAGGGAACATTATGAACCGCACGATCGGCCTTATTTCCACCAACTATTCCGTTCCCGGCTTCGGCTCCGTTACCGAGGTGCGCCCGGCAGCGAGCATCCCGTTCGGCGGGCGCTACCGCCTGCTCGACTTTGCTTTGAGCAACATGGTGAACTCCCGCGTCCAGACGGTGGGACTCGTCACGCCGTATTTCTACCGCAGCATCATGGATCACGTCGGCGCGGGCAAGCCGTGGGACCTCTCCCGCAAGGAGGGCGGTCTTTACATTCTGCCCGGCACGGTGTTCGGCTTCCACGAAGAGAACGCCCGTTTTCTCTTCCGCGATCTGCTGCACAATCTGGAATATCTCCGTCAGGGCGACGGCGACTATATCCTCGTCAGCTCCGGCACGCTCGTGGCGAATATCGACTATCAGCCGATGATCACCAAGCACGAGCTGGAGGGCAAGCCCGTCACGCTGCTCTATAAGAAAATGCAGCCGGGCGAGAAGCGCCCGGGGCGCTATCTCACGCTCGACAGCGACACCGTCGCCGGCATCCGGCGCGCGGACGAGGGCGAAAACCTCCTGCTTGACTGCTTCATCGTCGATAAGTCGTTCCTGCTCCGCATGGCGCGCGACTATGCCGCGCTCGACTATATGGATTTTCTTGACATCCTCGCCCACGTCCTGCCGGAGGTCGCCGTCGGCTGCTGCGCTTTTGACGGCTATGTCGCCTTCATGGACGGCATGGAGGACTATTTCCGCGCCAGTCTTGATCTGCTCGACAGTTCCGTCCGCCGCGAGCTCTTCCAGTCCGACCGGCCCATCCGCACCAAGGCGCACGACACGCCGCCCGCGCTCTATGCCCCCGGCTCCGCGGTGAAAAACTCCGTTATGACCGCCGGCAGCATCATTGAGGGCAGCGTGGAGAACAGCGTGTGCTTCCGCAACGTCCGCATCGAAAAGGGCGCGGTCGTAAAAAACTGCGTGCTGATGGAAAAGTGCGTCGTCAAGGCGGGCGCGCGGCTCGAAAACGTCGTGTGCGATAAAAACGTCACCGTTTCCGAGGACAAGATCGTCTGCGGCACGGCGGAGCATCCCTGCGTGCTGGCGAAAGGCGGCGTTGTATGAAGGAAAAGCTGCGCGTTCTCTTTGCCGCGTTTGAAGCCGCTCCCTTTATGAAGACCGGCGGTCTCGGCGACGGGGCGGCGTCTCTCCCCGGCGCGGTGCAGTGCCCGACGATCGAGATGCGCGTCGTGCTGCCGAAGCTCCGGCAGATTCCCGCCGAGTACCAGAAGAAGATGAAGTTCCTCTGCTCGTTCTATGTCCCGCTCGGCTGGCGCAGCCAGTACTGCGGGCTCTTCGAGCTGCGGCGCGGCGGCGTCACTTGGTATTTCCTCGATAACGAGTATTACTTTGGGCGCGACGGCGCTTACGGCTACTTTGACGACGGCGAGCGCATGGCGTTCTTCGCCAAGGCCATCTGCGAATGCTGCCGGTATCTGCCGGACTTTTTCCCGAACATTCTCCACTGCAACGACTGGCACACGGCGCTCGCGCCGGTGTTTCTGCGCGAGCAGTACCGCTACGCCCCCGGCTACAGCGACATCCGCACCGTGTTCACGATCCACAATCTCAAATTTCAGGGGCAGTATAACCCCCACGTCCTCAGCGACATTCTCGGTCTGGACGGCGTGGCCGCGGCGCGCAATCAGCTTCTGCGGGACGACGGAAAGTGCGTCAACTATCTCGCCGGGGCTGTCAGCTACTCCGACCGCGTCACGACCGTCAGCCCAACGTACGCCAAGGAGATCTGCACGCCGTATTTCGGCGAGGGACTGCAGGATCTCTTCCTGCGGCGGCACGACATTCTCTCCGGCATCTTAAACGGCATCGACACCGTTTCCTACGATCCCGCGAAGGACAAGGCGCTCGTGCACAACTATACCGACCCCGACGGCAAAGCGGCGAACAAGAAGGCGCTGCAGGAGGAGCTCGGCCTCACCGTCGATAATGAAGTCCCCCTCTGCGTGTGCGTCAGCCGTTTGACGGAGCAGAAGGGCTTCGATCTTCTCAACGCCGTGGCGGAGGAAATGCTCTCCTGCGCGCAGATCGCCGTGCTCGGCACGGGCGACCGGGCGTATGAGGACTACTACCGCGCGCTGGAGGCCCGGCACCCCGGCCGGTTCAGCGCCCAGATCCGCTTTTCCGAGCCGCTTTCCCGCCGGATGTACGCCGGAGCGGACATTTTTCTCATGCCCTCGCGCTTTGAGCCGTGCGGCCTGAGCCAGATGATCTCCATGCGCTACGGCACCGTGCCCGTCGTGCGGCAGACCGGCGGACTTGCCGACAGCGTTGAGCCCTACAACCGCTACACCGGCGAGGGCACCGGTTTCGGTTTCCTGAATTTCAACGCTCACGAGCTGCTTTTCACCACGCAGGAGGCGTGCCGCCTGTACACCGAAAGCCCCGTCGCGTGGGGCAATCTCGCCGCGCAGGGCATGGCGAAGGATTTCTCCTGGCGCGCGAGCGCGCTCGAATACCGCAAGCTGTACCGAGGTCTTTTCACATGATCGTACACGAATCCAGAAACAGTGCCTTCCGCCGTCCGTTCGGCGCCGCCGAGACCGGCACGGAGGTATATCTCGCCGCGGAAAAGGCGGGCGCGGCGGACATGACGCTCCGGCTGCACCCGTTCACGGGCGAGGATACGCTCCTCCCCATGGCATCCGAGGGCGGCGGGCGGTTTTCCGTCACGGTGACGCTGCCCGAAACGCCGTGCGTGCTCTGGTACTCGTTCCGTACCGGAGACGACGAGACGTGCGCCTGGCAGATTACCGTATACAAAAAAGCCGCCGTCCCCGACTGGTGGAAGGACGGCGTCGTCTATCAGATCTTTCCGGACCGCTTTGCCCGTGAGCGCGGCTGGACGCCGCGCGAGCCGGAGGCGCGCCGCGGCACGCACCGCTTTCTCGTGCGCGACTGGGATACGCCGGTGTTCTATCCCCGCGCGGAAAACGGGGACGTATCCTCGTGGCCGTTCTGGGGCGGAACGCTCCGGGGCATCGAGGAAAAGTTGCCGTATCTCGCCTCGCTCGGCGTCACGGTCCTGTACCTGAACCCGATCTTTGAGGCGGCAAGCAACCACCGGTACGACACGGCGGACTACACCCGCGTCGATCCGCTGCTCGGCAGGAAAAAGGATTTTGAATCGCTCTGCGAAGCCGCACGGAAGCGCGGCATCCGCATCGTGCTCGACGGCGTATTCAACCACACCGGCGCGGACAGCGTGTACTTTGACAAGTTCGGAAACTACGGCACGGCGGAAAAATACCGCTCGTGGTTCCGCTTCGGCGAGCAGTACCGCCACGGCTACGAATGCTGGTGGGACGTTCCCGATCTCCCGAACGTGGAGGAAAACGATCCCTCGTTCCGGGAATTTCTCTGCGGCAAGGACGGCGTGGTGCGCCGCTGGCTGCGGCGCGGCGCTTCCGGCTGGCGGCTGGACGTTGCCGACGAGCTGCCGGACAGTCTCATCCGCGACATACGCGCGGCGATGAAGGAAGAGAAAGAAGATTCTCTCCTTCTCGGCGAGGTCTGGGAGGACGCCTCCAACAAGGTGAGCTATGGCGCGCTGCGCGAGTATTTCCTCGGCAGCGAACTGGACGCGACGATGCACTATCCGTTCCGCACCGCAGTGCTCGACTTCCTGCTGGGCAAGATCCATGCGCAGGCCGCCTGCGACGCGTTCTGGACGATCCAGGAGCATTACCCGAAGGAGAATCTCTATGCCGCGCTCAATCTCATCGGCAGTCACGACCGCGCCCGCGTGCTCACGGTGCTCGGCGGCGATGTGAACGCGCTGAAAATGGCGATGTTCCTCCAGTTTGCTCTGCCGGGTGTGCCGAGCATTTACTACGGCGACGAGGTCGGCATGACTGGCGGCACGGACCCCTACAACCGCGGGAGCTTCCCATGGGGCAAGGGCAACGCCCCGCTCACGGATTTTGTCCGGAGTCTCACCGCCATGTATCAGGAAACGCCGCTGCTGCGGCGGGGCGAGTGCGAAATGCTGTTCTTCGGCGAGAACGTGCTCGGCTGCCGCCGGTTTGACGAAAGCGGCTCCGTGCTCGCGCTTGTCAACCGCGGAGAAGAAGCCGTTGAATGCTTCGGCGTCACCGTACCGGGAAGAGGGTATATTCTGGAATGAAGCACTACATCATTTCCAAATTCCGCCCCGGAACGCCGTGGCGGGAGTATCTGCCGGAGATCGAGGCGATTTTCGCCCGGACGCTCACGATCGAGGGCGTCCACGGCGTGGACATATTCCCCTCCTGCTCCGAGCGGCCGAACCGGTTTGATCTTATGATCTGCATGGACATGGACGCCGCGTCGCTCCCGCTCTACGACGCAAGCGAGCCGCACCGCATCTGGAAAGAAACATTCGGCCCCCTGCTCGAAGGCAAGACCATTTTTGACCACGAATAAGCAGCAACAAGCTCCCTCATCCGAGGGAGCTTGTTGCTGCTTATATACTTTCTTTCTTTTTGGCTCTGAAGAGTTTTCCGTAGTCGAGACTCCAGCTCTCCTTTTTGAGGCCGAACAGGAACCACGCAAAATACTTCACGAGCATCACGATGATCGGCGTGAGCAGGATAATAGCTGCAAGCTGGCAGAGCGTCACAACGTATACGTTCGTCACGCCGAGCATCCGCACAGCCTTCCCGACCACGACCTCCGGCAGGTTATCGAAAAGATAAAAGAGCAGAGAATTCACGCCGATATAGGAAAGGATGCTCTTTTTCTTCACGTTTTTCAGCGCGCCGTACAGCGCGAGACAGAGCGCGAACCCGCCGAGGAGGATCAACGCGAACGGCGTGAGATGCATCATGTGGTAATCCACCGGGAATCGTTCCCCCGACCCTGCAAGGAGCACCGTCAGCGCTGCGGCGCAGACCACGCCGGTCAGC
>ERZ827498.4521-NODE-4521-length-10844-cov-4.098804_pt1 | contig 10844 bp, 10 predicted proteins | sample MGYA00519865_ERZ827498 | MGnify/ENA primary metagenome ERZ827498 (study PRJEB31778, sample SAMEA3449328) | human gut metagenome | biome: human gut; feature: human-associated habitat; material: faeces | place: United Kingdom | collected 2010/2012 ...
TCATGGAGGCACAGCATTATGTGAAGGAATTGGTGAGATAATAACTCCTATCAAGTCATTTAAAGATAAAATAATAGTATTAGTTAAGCCAGCATTTGGAGTTTCTACTAAAGAGGTATATAAGAATTTCAATTTAGAAAAAGTTAAACAACATCCAAAGACAGCAGAGATAATCAATGCTATAGAAAATGATAACTTAAATTTTGTAGCAAGTAATATGAAAAATTTATTAGAAAATGTTACATTAAGAAAACATAAGATATTAATAAAAATAAAAGAAGAAATGAATGCTTGTGGAGCGATAAATTCAATGATGAGCGGAAGCGGGCCAACAGTCTTTGCGTTTTTTGATGATATGCTAAAGGCACAAAAATGTTTTGAAAAGATGAAAAAGAAATATAGTGATGTATTTATTACAAGAACAATATAAAAATAAAAAATAGATAAATATGAATAATCCCCTAAAGTATGTCAATACTTAACTCATATAGGGGGTTATAAGTATGAAAAAGATTTTTAGTATATTTTTAGTTTTTATAATTTGCATAGGTATTTTAGTAGGCTCAACTAATGAGGGATGCTTGGAGGCACAACTAGTGAGCTTAAATTATGATGAAATTAAAGACAAGCTTATTAGATTTCATGTTATTGCAAATAGCGATTCTGATGAAGATCAAGCTGTTAAGTTATTAGTAAGAGATAAAGTTATTGATTATATTAATATTCAGTTAAAGGATGCTACAGAAGTAGATGAAGCAAGAAATATATTAATGGATAATATAGAAGAGGTAAATAATATAGCAATAAATGTACTTTGGGAAAATGGTTTTGATTATGAAGCTAAGACAATGATATCAAGAGAAAACTTTCCAGATAAGGTTTATGGAGATTATTTATTTCCACAAGGGAATTATGAAGCATTTAGAATTATCATCGGAAATGGTGAAGGTCATAACTGGTGGTGTGTGATGTTTCCACCATTATGTTTTGTAGATGAGACAAAAGGTGATGTTGATTCAAGTAACTTGAAAGAAGTTCTTGTTGATGATAATGATGAAGAAAACAATAATATAAAATGCAAATTTAAAATAGTAGAACTAATAAAAGATATTTTAAAAAATAATTAGGGGAATAAATATGACTAGAGTATAATAGAGTAAAGGAAATGAATGTATCTCCAATGAAATATAAAAAGTTAGAAAAATATTTAATTAACGTAAAATAGGAGGAAATATGGAAAAGAGTGCAATAATATCTGTAAGAAGTTTTTCAGATTTAAATAAAGATGAAGTAATAGAAGTAGTTACGCCAGGAAAGTTTCATTTAGGAGAAAGTGAATTTAAGGCTGTGTATGAAGAGTCGGAAATATCAGGCATGGATGGAACAACTACTACTTTAGTTATAAAAGATGAGGCATTAATTTTAGAAAGAGAAGGTTCTACTACTACAAGAATGGAATTCAAAAAAGGAGAAGAAGTAGTTTCTTTATATAATACTCCGTATGGAATGATGAATATAAATATATATACAAAGGAATTAGATATAGATATGGATGATGATGGTGGAGTGGTATATACTAAATATATATTAGGATTAGAAGGGCAGTCAGGAATAACTATAGAGCTTAAAGTTAAGATTAGAGCTAATTAAGATAAAATCACAAGGTAATTATTAATTATCTTGTGATTTTTTTAAAATAAATATAAGTAATTAATATTGGTATATTCTAAATAACTGCATAGTTATATATTTATATGGAAATAATTATATAAAAAGGGGAAAGGAGTGAATATATATAGAAAAGTATCTAGTAATTATACAAATTATTGCTCAATTTTATGGAATTGATGATGAAGAAATATGCGTAATTATGAAAAGAAGAGAATGTAAATACTTACTACTTTTATTAATGAGAAAATTTAATTGCTTAGATAAAGGGCTCATAAAGGATCAGCTTCAGCTGAAATCTGATAAGACAATCAAGAATAATATAGTAAAAGCTGAAGAAAAATTACTGATGAATAAGGAATTTAGAGATAATTTCTTTTACTTAGAGGAAAAGATAGAGAAAAATTTTTAAAAAAGACAAAAAACACTAGATAAAATATAACTAATGTGATATGATTTTATTTATGAATTAAGGATTACCCCGCTTGTGTAATTAGTGGGGTAATTTATATTATATCAAAGATAAAATCAAGTGTCAACATTAAAAATATAAATTAGGAGGAAAAATAATGGCTACTAAATATGTTTTTGTAACTGGTGGTGTTGCATCAGCTTTAGGAAAGGGAATAACAGCAGCATCATTAGGGAGATTATTAAAAAATAGGGGATTAAAGGTATCAATTCAAAAGTTTGATCCGTATTTAAATGTGGATCCAGGTACAATGAGTCCATATCAACATGGAGAAGTTTTTGTTACAGATGATGGTGCAGAGACAGATTTAGATTTAGGACATTATGAAAGATTCATTGATGAAAGCTTAAGCAAAAACAATAATGTTACAACAGGGAAAATATATGGAGATGTAATTGCTAAGGAAAGAAGAGGTGAATACCTTGGAGGAACAGTTCAAGTAATACCTCATATAACTAATGAAATAAAGGATAGAATTTATGCAGTTAGTAAAGAAACAGATGTTGATGTAGTTATAACTGAAATAGGTGGAACAGTAGGAGATATTGAATCGCTTCCATTTTTAGAATCAATTAGACAAGTACAATATGAAGTAGGAAGAGATAATGTATGCTTTATTCATGTTACTTTAGTTCCTTACTTAGGAAAGGCTGGAGAGTTAAAGACTAAGCCAACACAACATTCAGTGAAGGAATTAAGAAGCATTGGCATTCAACCAGACATAATAGTATGTAGATCAGAAAAGCCATTAAATGAAAGTTTAAGAAGTAAGATAGGTTTATTCTGTAATCTAGAAGCTAAAAATGTTATACAGAACTTAGATGCCAATAGCTTATATGAAGTTCCATTAATGTTACATAGAGAAGGATTAGATAGGCTAGTTGTTGAAAAATTACAATTAGGATGCATAGATATCAACAATAACGAATGGATTGATATGGTTGATAGAATGAAAAATCTTAAGAAGGAAGTTACTATTGCTTTAGTAGGTAAATATGTAGAATTACATGATGCATATATTTCGGTAGTAGAAGCTTTAAACCATGGTGGACTTGCTAATGAAGCGAATGTTAAGATACAGTGGATAAATGCTGTAGATGTTACTGCTGAAAATGCTAAGAACATATTCAATAATGTTGATGGTATTTTAGTTCCGGGTGGATTTGGTGATAGAGGAGTAGAAGGAAAGATTGAAGCTATCAAATATGCAAGAGAAAATAATATACCTTTCTTAGGAATATGCTTAGGAATGCAGACAGCAGTAATTGAATTTGCTAGAAATGTTTTAGGATATGAAGGAGCTAATAGTTCAGAAATAGATTCAGAAACAAAGTATCCAGTAATAGATTTAATGAATGATCAAAAGGATGTACAAGATTTAGGCGGTACTATGAGATTAGGAGCTTATCCATGTATATTAAATAAAGAATCCAAGTCCTTTGAAGTATATGGTGAAGAAAATATATCAGAAAGACATAGACATAGATATGAATTTAATAATAAATTTAGACAACAAATAAGTGAAGCAGGAATGAAAATAGTAGGAACAAGTCCAGATGAAAGATTAGTTGAAATTGTAGAAATTCCAAATCATAAGTGGTTTGTGGCAGCACAATTCCATCCAGAGTTAAAATCTAGACCAAACAGACCGCATCCTCTATTCACAGGATTAATAAAGGCTGCTTTAGAAAAATAATTAATAAGAAGTTCTGCAATAAAAAATTGCAGTACTTTTTTTTAGGTGTGCCCAGTATTGGCAACAATTTGACGGCAAATAGTCCAATAATGGAAATAATATTAACTTTATGAATGTTATTATGATTATACTTGGTATAATAAATTATAAAAAAGGATAATCTTATAGTATAACTTTTTATTGAAATATGTATATTATTGATGGATAATTATATATGCAAATACTAAGGTTTTATTTCAATTCATTTTTTCAAGTCTAAAAGTGCAATCTTAAATGAATCCCAAAAAAATATAAAATATTATGGAGGTATAAATTTGGAAACAGAAAACTATAATGAAATGACTTTAGCTACCTTAAAAGAAATAGCTAAGGAAAAAGGTATAAAAAATATTAGTAAATTAAAGAAAAGTGAATTAATTGAAGAGTTAGTGAAAATAACTCCTAATAAAATAGAAAAGAATGGGGTAATTTTAACAGAAAAAATTGCACCTAAGAATAGAAACATAGAAGCTAGTATACATATAGATGAAAATGTAAATAGTGAAGCTTATGCAAGCGATTCAAGAGATAGATATAATGTAACAGAAGAAGAAAAGGAAGAGAAGAAGGAAAGATTAAAGGTTATGATTAATGAATCTAATTCTTCTAAAGGGGTTTTAGAAATTCAAGAAAACAATAGCTTTGGTTTTTTAAGATGTAGTAATTATCTTACTGGAGAAAACGATATATATGTTTCACCGTCACAAATAAGAAGGTTTAACTTAAGAACAGGTGATGAAGTAGAAGGAAAAGTAAGAGAAGCAAAAGATGGTGAAAAGTTTAAAGCACTATTATTTGTGGAAAAGGTAAATGGTGAATCACCAGATAAGGCTATAGGAAGAAAGAATTTTGAAAATTTGACTCCTATATATCCTAATGAAAGATTACATTTAGAAACTGATAACGGTAGGGATTTATCTTCAAGACTTATGGATTTTATGTGTCCAATAGGAAAGGGACAAAGAGGGATAATAGTTGCACCACCTAAAGCAGGTAAAACTACATTATTAAAAAGAATAGCACAAAATATTTCAAAGAATTATCCTGATATAAAGCTTATAGTATTATTAATAGATGAGAGACCAGAGGAAGTTACAGATATGAAGAGATCTATTAAAGGAGATGTAATTTACTCTACTTTTGATGAAGAACCACAAAATCATGCTAAAGTATCACAAATGGTTCTTGAAAGAGCAAAGAGAATGGTTGAACAAGGTAAAGATGTGGTTATTCTTATGGATAGTATTACAAGACTTTCAAGAGCATATAACTTAACTATAACACCAACAGGAAGAACTTTATCAGGTGGGCTTGATCCAGGAGCTTTATTAATGCCAAAGAAATTCTTTGGAGCTGCAAGAAATATAGAAGAAGGAGGAAGTTTAACAATATTAGCTACGGCATTAGTAGAAACAGGTTCAAGAATGGATGATATGATTTTTGAAGAATTTAAAGGAACAGGAAATATGGAAGTTCATTTAGATAGAAGGCTACAAGAAAGAAGAATATTCCCAGCTATAGATATTTATAAGTCAGGTACTAGAAAAGAAGACTTATTATTATCAGATGAAGAAAAAGAAGTTGCTTTTGCTATAAGAAAAAATATGAATAGAGATGGAAATATAGAAAGTATTACTGAAACATTAATAAATATGCTATCAAAAACTAAGAATAATAAAGAATTTATGGAGTTATTCATAAAAAATGAAGTTATGAAGAAATAAAAAAACGGGAAAGATATCTTTCCCGTTTTTTTAAAAACAATCTTATTTGTTAAGACCGAATTTCTTGTTAAATTTATCAACTCTACCGCCGATATCAACGATTTTTTGCTTACCAGTGAAGAATGGGTGGCATTTTGAACATATATCAATCTTTAATTCTGGTTTAACTGAACCTGTTGTAAAAGTATTTCCACATGCACACTTAACCACTGCATCGTGATGGTATTCTGGATGTATGCCTTCTCTCATATTTTTCACCTCTTTCAATAAAAATATATCATTAAAGTAAAATCTCCAATGACTTTAAAAAGTATAACACACAATTTAATAAGCAGTCAATAAAATTGCATCAATAAAACATTATCAGGAATAAGTGAATTATAGGAAATAAAAACATCTTTATTAAATAACAGTTAAAATGATATAATCTGAGTAGATATTACAGAAGAGGGAGAGATATGATGAGTAAATTATATTTTAGATACGGAGCAATGAATTCAGGAAAGTCTACTCATTTGATGCAGGTGGCACATAATTATGAAGAAAGAGGAATGAAGGTTATCTTAATAAAACCTGCAACTGATAAAAAGGGTGGAGATAAATTAGTTTCAAGATTAGGTGTAGAAAGAAAAGTTGATATACTTTGTCTAGAAAAAATGAATATCTATGAAGAAATACAAAAATGGCAAGAAGTTAAATTTAAGGTAAATTGTATATTAGTTGATGAAGTTCAATTTATGACTAAGGAACAAGTAGACCAGTTATTTAAAATAGCAGTGGTTCTTGATATTCCAGTTATATGCTATGGTTTAAGAACTGATTTTATGATGGAAGGTTTTGAAGGAAGTACAAGACTTTTATTATTAGCTCACAGCATAGAAGAGATGAAGACCATTTGTAAATGTGGCAGAAAGGCTATCTTAAATGGTAGAAAGATAAATGGGGAATTTGTTTTTGAAGGTGAGCAGGTAGCTATAGATAATATTGATAATGTGCAGTATGAATCTTTATGTGGACATTGTTACTTTAGACATAAAAATAATAAATAATGAAAGTGTGATGATATGAGAAAGTGTGATGTAGGGGGGCAAGCTGTAATTGAAGGTGTTATGATGCGTGGCTCCAAAGGTATGGCTACAGCAATAAGAACACCAAAGGGTAAAATAAAGGTTAGTGTAAAAAAAACAGTTTCATTAACTAAAAAATATAAAATTTTATCATTGCCATTTATAAGAGGAATAACGGCCTTGCTAGATTCATTAATTATTGGCATAAAGACATTAAACTATTCAGCATCATTTTTTGAAGAGGAAGAAGAGGAAAGCGCATTTGAAAAATTGATAAAAGATGTATTTGGTGAAAAATTAGCTGGTGATTTAATTATTACATTAACTATGATGCTATCATTTGTAGTTTCTATTGGAATATTTATTGGTATTCCAACTTCTATAGCTTCTATATTTAAAACCTTTGGCTTTTCTAGCATTATTTTAAATTTAATAGAAGCATCCATCAGAATTGCTATACTTATATTATATATGTTTCTTATAAGTAATATGGAGGATATTTACAGAGTATTTCAATATCATGGTGCAGAACATAAAACAATTTTTTGCTATGAAAATGAGCAGAGGCTTACTATTGAAAATGTAAAAAAACAAAGCAGGTTACATCCTAGATGTGGAACTAATTTTATATTTCTTACTATGTTTGTAAGTATATTATTATATACTTTTACAGGCTGGGGCAATTTTATAGAACGTATAATAATAAGAATAGTATTATTGCCAGTGGTAGCTGGAATAAGCTATGAAATAATTAAATGGCTAGGAAGGTCAGAAAGTAAGCTTAGCAAGATAATTGCTTATCCAGGGCTGATGCTACAAAAACTAACAACAAAAGAGCCAGATGACATGCAAATAGAAGTTGCAATCAAGTCATTGATGGCTGCAGAGGGGATAAAAGATATGAAGACTATTGGAGAACTTCTCATATATGGTAACCAGCAGTTAAAGGAAGCAGAAATAGATACTTATATATTAGACTGCCAGTTATTATTAACAAAGGTGTTAAATAAAGATAAAATATATTTAATATTAAATAAAGATGAGGAAGTAAGTAATCTTAATGAAAATAAGTTTAAACAACTTATTAAAAAGAGAAAAGAGAAAATGCCTATGGCATATATATTAAAAGATGTTGAATTTATGGGATTAGATTTTTATGTGGAAGAAGGAGTTTTGATTCCAAGGGGAGATACAGAAGTTTTAGTTGAAGAAGTGCTAAAATATATAGGTGAAGAAGAGGCTATAAGTATATGTGATTTGTGTTGTGGAAGTGGAGCTATCGGCATATCATTAGCAGCTTTAAGAAATAATATAAAGGTAGATTTAGTTGATTTTTATCCTATACCTGAAAAAGTAACTAAAAAAAATATAGTTAAACATAATTTAGAAGAAAGAACAGAATTCATTAAAAGTGATTTATTGAATAAAGTTATAGAAGATGGCAAGAAATATGATATATTAGTATCTAATCCTCCATATATAGCTGATGAAGTAATTGATGATTTAATGGAAGATGTGAAAGATTATGAACCACATACAGCTCTAGCTGGTGGAGAAGATGGAATGGATTTCTATAATATAATAGTTTCTGAGAGCCGTAAGGTGTTAAATGAAAATGGTATACTTGCATTTGAAATAGGATATGATCAAGGTGAGAAGGTAAAAGTTCTGATGGAAGAAAATGGGTTTAAAAATATTAAAGTTATTCAAGATTTAGCAGGATTAGACAGGGTAGTAATAGGAAATTTCTAAAATCTTGATATAATTAGATTAAATATGATATAATATTTCAATATGAAAAAAAACAGTATGGAGTGATACTATGTTATTAGATAAATTAGCATTTACAGAAAATAAATATGAAGAGCTTTCAGTAAAAATATCAGATCCTTCTATAATGGCTAACCAAAAAGAATGGAGAAAGCTTTGTAAGGAACATGCTGACTTAGAGATAATCGTTACAGCATATAGAGAATATAAAAAGGTTTTAGAAGACCTTGAAGCAAATAAGGAAATGTTAGAAGAAGAATCAGATAAAGAAATGAGAGAAATGTTATCTGAAGAAATTTCTATGTTAAAAGAACAAGAAATAGAATTAGAAAATAAGATACAAATATTATTATTACCAAAAGATCCAAATGATGATAAGAACGTATTTGTTGAAATCAGAGGTGGAGCTGGTGGAGATGAAGCAGCTCTATTTGCAGCTAACCTATTTAGAATGTACACAAGATATGCCGAAAATAATAGATGGTCAGTAGAACTTATGAGTTCAAATGAAAATGACCTTGGTGGATTCAAAGAAGTTGTTTTTATGATAAAAGGTGCTGGTGCATATTCTAAGTTAAAATATGAAAGTGGAGTTCATAGAGTTCAAAGAGTTCCTGATACAGAAAGTTCAGGAAGAATTCATACATCAACAGCTACAGTAGCAGTACTTCCAGAAGTTGATGATGTTGATATAGAAATCCATGAAAAAGACTTAAGAATTGACGTTTATAGATCATCTGGTAATGGTGGACAATGTGTTAATACTACAGATTCAGCAGTAAGAATTACTCACTTACCTACAGGAACAGTAGTTGCTTGCCAAGATGAAAAGTCACAGCTTAAGAATAAAGAAAAGGCTATGAAAGTTTTAAGAGCTAGATTATATGAAGTTGCAGAAGCAGAAAGATTAGCTGGAATAGCTGAAGATAGAAAGAGCCAGGTAGGAACAGGGGATAGAAGTGAAAGAATAAGAACTTACAACTATCCACAAGGAAGAGTAACAGATCACAGAATTGGATTAACATTATATAAATTAGATTCATTCTTAAATGGAGATATAGATGAAGTAATCAATGCTTTAATTACTGCAGATCAAGCAGAAAAAATGAAAGCAATGGGAAATACTGATTCAATGTAATTAAAAAGCCTTGCATTAATTTGTAAGGCTTTTTCAATAAGTAAAAAGTAGTATGGAAATAAATAGAGCATTAAAAAGAATAAGAAAAAAAGAAAATATATTTTTTATTATAATGGCATTGTATTCTAAAGTTTTCAAGTGCTTTATTTTGTTTCACTCAAAAGCATCAAAAAATATGAATTACTGGCTTTCAAGCACAGCTTGTGCAAAAAATTTTATATTAGTTGATATCTTGTTTTGGATAATTATTGTCTTTTTGTTTGATTCGCAAATGTTACGAAAATTACAACTTATTTTGTCGAAAATGCAAATGGATTTCTAAAAGGCTATATGCTATCATTAAAAAGAAAGAATATGCTTTTTATCACCAAATATATAAGAAAAAGGGATGTTTATGAAAAGAAAATTGAAGTCTGACAGAGGTTTTACGCTGGCAGAACTTTTAATCGTTGTGGCAATAATTGGTGTATTGGTTGCCATCGCCATTCCCATCTTTACAAGCCAACTTGAAAGAAGCCGTGAAGCGGTGGATCTTTCTGATGTTAGGTCGGCTTATGCGGAAGTGATGATGGCGGCGATTACGGGGGATACCAGTGCTACGTATACGAAAGACAGCGGACAGAAAATATACAAAGAAATGGATGGTACCTATTCTATTATGGTAACGCCTCTAAAGCAACAGAAAGATGACTGGCAAACACCGTTGCCGATTACCATCGGTGGAGTATCTTCGAATGCCGGAGACACATATTGGAAAGGTATTCCTGGACCAAAAGGATATTGTGAAATTACATATCATCCACAGACAAGTACAGGGAATGAATATGTTTCATTTTATTGGACTGGGGGAACGGATAATGGTAATAATCCAACTTTAACTCCTGTACCAACACAACCGATATTTCCTACAGAAACTCCAACTCCTACTATACCAGATAATACCATTACAGACGTTGATTCAGTTGTAAATAAATGGGGAAGTTATAATTGGCCAAGCGAACCTGCATCTGGAGCAGGAATAACAATAAAAATAGATTTAGATTATGGTCAACTTATTAGCTATCATGATAGTAATAACAATGTTAAATATTATGTCGTAGCCAATGAAAACGGATATAAAGGGCGAGAACTTGGATCATCTCAAGATCAGGGACATTACTATTGGACGCCTGATGGAGCAAACGGCGATTTAATAGCGATTACAAAAAATCCACCCCATACGTGGAAAAATGCAATAAACGGAGTTATATATAACTTGTCAAAAGGGGAT
>ERZ827498.4528-NODE-4528-length-10841-cov-2.994252_pt1 | contig 10841 bp, 5 predicted proteins | sample MGYA00519865_ERZ827498 | MGnify/ENA primary metagenome ERZ827498 (study PRJEB31778, sample SAMEA3449328) | human gut metagenome | biome: human gut; feature: human-associated habitat; material: faeces | place: United Kingdom | collected 2010/2012 ...
TGGCCGTGAAGGCCGCGGCCGACCTGGGGCCGCTGCTGCTCGACGGGCTGGCCGACGGCATCCGGATCGACGCTCCGGGCCATACGGACCGCGAGCTGCACGACATCGAGCTGATGATCCTCCAGGCGGCGCGCGTGCGCTTCTCCCGCACCGAATACATCGCCTGCCCGAGCTGCGGCCGCACGCTCTACGACATCGAAAAGACGCTCGCCGGAATCAAGGCCCGCACGTCGCACCTCAAGAACCTCCGCATCGGCGTCATGGGCTGCATCGTAAACGGCCCAGGCGAGATGGCCGACGCCGACTACGGCTATGTAGGCGCGGGACCCGGACGCATCACCCTCTACAAGGGGCGCGAGGTCGTCGAACGCGACATCCCGCAGGAAGAGGCGCTCGACCGCCTCGTGGAACTCATCAAACGGAACGGGGAATGGACGGAACCCGACGCCGGACCCCGCGGCGCGGCACGGGCATGACGATCCTTCCGGCGGCATACCTCCCCTCGGTGGAGTACTTCTGGCATCTGGCGCAGGGCGGGTGCGTCGTCGATCTGGGCGAACACTTCGTCAAACGCTCGGAGCGCAACCGCGCGCGGATCCTCGCCACGGACGGCGCGATGGAACTCACCGCCCACGTCCGCCATGCCGACCGCCCCCGCCAGCCGATGCGCGACATGCGCCTCGACTACTCGAAACGCTGGCAGCACCAGCACTGGGGCGCACTCACGGCCTCCTACAAATCCTCGCCCTACTTCGACCACTACGCCCGGCGGTTCGAACCGTTCTACCGCCGCGAATACGCCTTCCTGGCCGACTACGACCTGCAACTCACCGAGCTGCTCTGCTCGCTGGCGCACATCCCGATGCCGGAGGTCTCCGAGCGTTACGTCGAGGCCGCGCCCGGCGACCGGGACCTGCGGCCCAAACGCAGAGAGGGCCCGGCGTTCGTCGCCGAGCCCTATGTCCAGGTATTCTCCGACCGGATGCCCTTCGAAGCTAATTTGTCGTTCGCGGACCTGCTTTTCGCAGAGGGACCTGCAGCCGCTTCGGTTTTAGCACGTTGCCGACCAGAATAGACACGCTGTCGCGCAGCGGCCCGGCGACGGCCTTCACCTCCACGAGACCCGACACGTCCACCGAATCGGACCGGTACTGGCAGGCGGCGTACTCGGTCACGGCCCCCGTGTCGGCCCCCACCGTCAGCACGGGAACCCCGGCCGAGGAGTAGATGCGGAACGCCTGCCGCGGCACGTCGCGCAGCCGCCGGTGCTTGTCGGCGATATAGAGCGTCGGGGACTCGGCGTTCCAGAGCGCCCGGTAGAGGTAGTAGGCGTCCTTCCGGTCGCGGCGGTCGAGCGTCACGAGCCCCGAGCCGTTCACGCCGTAGGGGCGCCGCGCGGAGCCGTAATCGAACAGGTTGTCGATCCACACGCCCCAGAAGAGCGAATCCCCTTGCAGGTTGCGGGCGTACTCCTCGTGGAAGCGCGTCTGCTTCTCCTCGGGCATCCAGTTCGAGCGGGGTTCGGCCTGCGCCGTGTAGCTCTTGTGGCCGATGAACCCGCTGCCCCCGTAGGCGACACCCGAACGCAGGTGGGACCAGTTCTTGCGCATCTGGTCGCGCCAGACGGCCACATCGTCCGTCGAACCCTTCCGCCAGCCCACGTTCTGCCGCCAGACGATCAGGTCCGAGACGAAATTGATATTCCCGTTCTGGTCGCTGCACGCCACCGTCGGCCGCGAAGGATCCATCGCACGGGCCGTGCCGACGAGCCGCCGGAGGTAGGGGACCACGTCGTCGCCCCGGGGCCGGAGGCACGAGAAGATTCCCCACATCGCCACCGACGGGTGGTTGATGTTCTGCGCGACGATCTCCCGCAACTGTTCCAGTCCGTTCTCTTCGAACTGCGGCGTGGCATAGTAGGCTATGTCGCCCAGGAAGGGGGCGCTTTGCAGCGGCGTATCGACCCACACCAGAATTCCCCGTTCGTCGCAGCGGTCGTAAAAACGCTGCGAATGGGGCATCACGGCCGAACGCAGGGCGTTGGCCCCCAGGTCGCGCAGCACGGCCAGATCGGCCTCGCCGTCCTCCGGCGTGAGCGCGCCGCCCGAGGAGGCGTTGTCGTGGTAGAGCGTGACGCCGCGCACGGGAATCCGGCGGCCGTTGATCCGCAGCCCGCCCGAGGGTGTCGCTACGATCGAGCGGAATCCCGTGCGGACCGAAACGCGGTCCGTGATACTGTCCTCGCCGATCGAAGCCGTGACGGTGTAGAGCGACGGCGATTCGGGGCTCCACAGCTCCGGCTCCCCGAAAGCGAAGGGCACGACGACCGGTTTGCCGTCGAGCCGTGCGCGCTGCCGCTTCGAGAAGACCGGCCGGCCGTCGGGCGCGGCGATGTCGAGCGTCACCATGCAGGCGTTCCCCTCCTTCGAGACGAGGTGGATTTCGGCCTCGCCCGAAACGGAGAGCGAATCGACCGCCTGCGGATGGACGAGCACGCCGTCCGAGCCGAGGTAGAGGGGCGACACGGCCGTCCGGCCGGTCACGACGAGCTCCACGTCGCGGTAGATGCCGCCATAGAGGTTCATGTCGGTCGAGGTGGGCAGCACGTCGTCCCGGACGCCGTTGCTGACGACCACCAGCAGCGCGTTGTCCTCCCCGAAGCGGACGTAGTCCGTGATCTCGAACGCGAAGGCCGCGGCCCCTCCGCGGTGCGTACCCGCATGGCGGCCATTGACGAACAGGTCGGCCACCGACTGCGCGCCGTAGAACTTCACGAACAGCCGCCGCGAAGCCCACTCCCCGGGAATGTAAATATCGTTCTGGTAGTTGCCCGTCGTTTCGAGCCAGCCCCCCGCCGAGCGGGGATCGGTGTTCCAGGTGTGCGGCAACGTGACATGGCGGGCGTTGTCGCTCGTGTTCTCCGACTTGAAGAAGAAACGCCACCCTTCGTTGAGCGGATACACCTCGCGCGCCCCGGCCGCACAGGCGGCGAAGACGAACAGCAAAGTCGCAAAGATTCGTTTCATGGCGGAACAGTTTTTTTAAATCGGGACGGAATTCGTCCGTGCGGTCCGGGACGCCGGCTTTCCGGAAGCGCCGCCGGAACCCGCACGGGCGCTCCGGCGCATCCCGCCCGGGCGGCGTGCAGGGACCCTCCCGGAACAAAGGTAATACAAATACCGAAGAAAAGCAACCGTCCTTCCGCACGCCCCGTTCCCGGGAGGCGCCCCGTCCCGGTTCGCCACGGCCCGCTCCCGCCGACCGCACGGCGGTGTGCATTTTCCGTTCCTTTTTTCGCAATTCATCTTTTTTCCGTATATTTGTCGGGGAACGCCCCGTACGGCACGGGCTGCGCATCCGCCACGCACACATGAGACGATACCTGCTTCTGCTTATCGCGCTGCTGTCGCTGACCCCGGCGGCCCGCGCCGGGAACGAACCGGATTCGCTGCTCCGGACGCTCGACCGCGCCATCGCGGAACGGAGTCTCCGCACGGCCCGCAAGGAGGAGCTGCTCCGCGAGCTGAAACAGCGGCGGAACGCGCAGGAGTCGCTCCGGGACCGCTACCGGATCAACGACGAGATCATCGACAACTACACTTCGTTCGTCTGCGACTCGGCCACGAGTTACATCCACGACAACCTCCGCATCGCCGAAACGCTGGGCGACGAGCGGCTGCGGACCGAAAGCCGCCTGCGGCTGGCCTTCGTCTATTCCCTCTCGGGGCTGTTCGTGCAGGCTTCCGACCTGCTCCGCGCCATCGACTTCGGGGCGCTGACCGCGGACCAGAAGCTCTCCTACTGCTGGACCCGCATCCGCTACTACGAAAACCTGACGCGCTACACCGGCGACGAGGCGCTCGGCGCGGATTACGCCGCCCAGATCCGGGCGCTGCGCGACACGGTCATGTCGCTGCTGCCCGAAGACTCCGAAATGTACCTCAAGGAGAAAGCCTTCCAGTTGCAGGCCGACGGGAGACTGGAGGAGGCCGAAGGGATCCTCACGGAAATCTACCGCGGACAGACGCCCGACACGCACAGCTACGCCATGGCGGCGATGAGCCTGGCCAAACTCTACCGCGAAGCCGGCGACCGGGAGCGGGAGAACCGCTTCCTGAAGCTGGCGGCCCTGACCGACACGCGGCTGGCGGTCAAGGAGAACGAGGCGCTGCTCACGCTGGCCACGAACCTCTTCGAACAGGGCGACATCGAACGGTCGTACAACTACATCTCCTCGGCGCTCAGCGACGCCAACTTCTACAACTCGCGCGTCAAGAATTCGGTCATCGCCCGCGTGCAGCCCATCATCGAGAGCAACTACCTCGACCGCATCGAGACGCAGCGGCGGAACCTGCGCCGCTCGACCATTCTGCTGAGCGTCTTCATCGCCCTGCTGGCCGGAGCGCTCGCCGTCATCGGAATCCAGATGCGCATGGTCTCGCGGGCACGGCGCAACCTTCAGGAGATGAACGGCCAGCTCTCGGAGCTGAACCGGAGCCTCAACGAGGCGAACGTCGTCAAGGAGAAATACATCGGCTACTTCATGAACCGGTGCGCCCTCTATATCAACAAGCTCTGTGCCTACCGCAAGGACGTCAGCCACAAGCTGCGCAGCGGCCAGATCGACCGGCTCAAGATTCCGCCGAAGGAGCAGGACCGGGAGTTCGACGAGCTGTACGCCGAGTTCGACGAGGCGTTCCTGAAACTCTACCCGTCGTTCGTGGAGGAGTTCAACGAACTGCTCAGGCCCGAGGCCCGTTACGAGACGACCGAAGGGAGACTCAACACCGAGCTGCGCATCTTCGCCCTCATGCGGCTCGGACTGACGAACGTGAACCAGATCGCGGAATTCCTGCGCTGCTCGCTCCAGACGGTTTACAACTACAAGAGCAAAATCAAGAGCAAGGCGCAGCCCGGCATCGAGCATTTCGAGGAAGAGGTGCGGAAACTGGGTCAGAACACCTTTGCGAGCGATTCAATGTGATTTACCAAAACGGAGGTGTACGGAAACGACAATACGCTGTAAAATAGCCGCATAGTCGTACAACGCACTTACTTTCCGATCTACTTCGCCCCGCGGCGGGCATGACGGTTTGCGGTTTATTCAGTTTCTTTGTAGTAGCGGATTCCTGCGGAATCCCGGAATCTACGAACCAACTGCTGACACCATGAAACCATTCTGCAACGGAGTATCACGGCTCCGCGCCCGCCTCTGCGGCCATCGCGCCGGAATCCCGGCCACGCACACGATCCCGAACACCGGAAAGAGAGCGCTGCTCGGGCTGCTTCTGCTGACCCTCTCGCCCGTCGCGTCCGCCGCCGCACAGGAACGGCGGCCCGTCTATTTCGTGGACGGGTACCACGGAGGCATCTACGGGCACTATCCCGTCGAGTGGAAGACGCGCTTCATCGTCGATGAGCTGGAGGCGCATCCCGAGTGGCGCATCGGACTGGAGATCGAGCCCGAAACGTGGGACACCGTGGCGCTGCGCACGCCGGCCGACTACGCCCGCTTCAAACGCATCGCCGCCGATCCGCGCGTCGAATTCACCAACCCGACCTACGCCCAGCCCTACTGCTACAACATCTCGGGCGAGAGCATCATCCGGCAGTTCGCCTACGGCATCCGGAAGATCCGCAGCCACTTCCCCGACGTGGAGTTCGTCACCTATTCGGTCGAGGAACCTTGCTTCACGAGCAGCCTGCCGCAGATTCTCAGGCTCTTCGGCTTCAAATACGCCTCGCTCAAGTGTCCGAACACCTGCTGGGGCGGCTACACGGCCCCCTACGGCGGCGAACTGGTGAACTGGACCGCTCCCGACGGCACGTCGATCCTCACCTCCCCGCGCTACGCCTGCGAGGAGTTGCAGCCCAACTCCGTCTGGCAGACGACGGCCTGGGGCAACGAGACGCCCTACATCGAGGCCTGCATCCGGCAGGACATCGCCCATCCGGTAGGCATGTGCTACCAGGACGCCGGATGGCGCTACGGGCCTTGGATCGGCTCGGGCGACTCGATCCGCAACAACTCGATCTACGTCACCTGGCGCGAATACTTCGAACGCATCTCCGAGGGCCGCACCACGGACGACTACCGATTCCCGCAGGAGGACATGCACGTCAGCCTCATGTGGGGCAGCCAGGTCATGCAGCGCATCGCCCGCGAAGTGCGCCGCGCCGAGAACAGCCTCTCGACGGCCGAGAAGATGGGCGCCATCGCCAACCTCTCGAACGGCTACCTATACAAACAGGGCGACATGGACGAAGCGTGGCGGACGCTGATGCTCGCCCAGCACCACGATTCGTGGATCGTACCCTACAACGGCCTGCACGGCAAAGGGACCTGGGCCGACCACATCCACCGCTGGACGGCGGCCACCGATTCGATCTGCGCCGGCATCGTCGCCGCGGCCGAGGGGAGCCTCGCTGCGGCCGGAAACGGCAGGAAGGAGTTCGGCATAAGGGTCTGCAACACGCTCGGCACGCCGCGCCGCGAGGTGGTCCGCACCGCGCTGCCCGAAGGATTCGACGCGGAGGGGACCGTCGTGCGGGACATCCGCGGGAAGAAGGTCGGCAGCGTCCTCACGACCTCGGACGGGACGAAGAGCCTGCTCTTCGAGGCCGAGGTTCCCGCCTTCGGCTACACGACCTACACCGTCCGGGAAGGCCGTCCGCAGAAGGGAGCGCAAACCGCGCCGCACGCCGCGACGGAGGGCCGCATCGCCGTCGAAAACGACATGTACCGCCTCGAGATCGACCCCGCACGCGGCGGCATCGTCACGAGCCTCGTGGCCAAGCACCTCGGCGGCAGGGAATATGCCGACGCCGGCAGCGACTACGCGCTGGGCGAACTGCGGGGCCACTTCTACGAGGAGGGGCGCTTCCGCTCCTCGACCGAAACGCCGGCCGAAGTCTCGGTCCTCTGCGACAACGACCTGGAGAAGCGCATCCGCATCCGCGGCGCCATCGCATCGCACCCCTTCACCGAGACGATCACGCTCCGCAAGGGCGACCGCAAGATCGACTTCGACCTGCGGATCGACTGGAAACACAACGTCGGCATCGGCGAATTCGCCCAGAAGGACGCCTTCAACAAGAACCGCCGCGCCTTCTACGACAGCCGCTACAAGCTCAACATCTACTTTCCGGTGGCGCTCGACGCCCCCGAACTCTATAAGGACGCGCCGTTCGACGTCTGCAAAAGCCGCCTGAAGGACACCCGCTTCTCGACGTGGGACAACATCAAACACGACATCCTGCTCCACTGGGCCGACCTCGCGGAGCGCGACGGCGGCTACGGACTGGCCCTGCTGACCGACCACACCACCTCCTATATCTACGGCGGCGGTTCGCCGCTCGGACTGACGGTGCAGTACTCCGGCGGCGGGCTGTGGGGCCGCGACTACCCGATCGACCGTCCGACGCACATCCGCTTCGCCGTGGCGGCCCACGACGGAACGTGGGACGAGGCGGGCGTCCACGAGGAGAGCCTCCGCTGGAACGAGCCGCTGCTCTGCGACGCCGGGAACACGGCCGCCGGAAGCGCCTCGCTCATCGACGTCGCCGGAAGCGGTTACGAGCTGTCGGCCGCCTATCCCCAGGAGGGAAGCGTCATCGTGCGCCTGTTCAACGCCTCGGGCGACGAAACGCCGCAGACCGTGCGGTTCGGCTTCCCCGTGTCGAAGATCGAGGAGATCGACCTCAACGGCCGCACGACGGGCAGTTGCGACGCCGCCGTGCGGGACGGCGAGACCGAAGTCCGGGTCGCCATGCCCCGCTTCGGCCTGAAAACCTTCCGTCTGACCAAATAACAGTCATCCCATGCATAACTACCTCACCCAAGCGACTCTGCTTTTCGCACTGGCGGCCCCGGCGGCGGGGCTCACCGGCTGCTGCGCCCGGGAGGGCGCTGCCGCCGAAGGATTCGACGCGGCCCGTTACGTGAACCCCTTCATCGGCGCGAGCACCAGCACGGCCGCCGCAGGCGTCTATCACGGTCTGGGCAAGACCTTCCCGGGGGCCACGACGCCCTTCGGCATGGTGCAGGTTAGCCCGAACACCATCACGGGCGGCGACAACAGCCCCGGATACAGTTACGAACACACCACGATCGAAGGCTTCGCCTTCACGCAGATGAACGGCGTGGGATGGTTCGGCGAGCTGGGCAACCTGCTCGTCATGCCCACCACGGGCCCGCTGCAAAAGATCGCGGGCAAGGAGGACGGCTCGATCGCCGGCTACCGCTCGCACTACGACAAAACCACCGAAACGGCCCGTGCGGGTTACTACGCGGCCGACCTGACGGACTACGGCATCCGGGTCGAAAGTTCCGCCACGCCCCACTGCGGCATCCTGCGCTTCACCTTCCCCGAGAACGACCTCTCGCGCATCCAGATCGACCTGGCGCGCCGCGTGGGCGGCACTTCGGAGCGGCAGTACGTCGAGGTGATCGACGACCGCACGATCGCCGGATGGATGAAGTGCACCCCGGCCACGGGCGGCTGGGGCAACGGCGAGGGACACGCCGACTACACGATCTACTTCTATGCGCAGTTGAGCGAACCGATGCGGCAGCACGGCTTCTGGAGCGCCGACATCCCCGACACCTGGGTACGCAAGAAAGACGAGGTGGTGAGCATCCCCTACCTGCAACGCGTCGCCCAGGCCCCGGTCGTCACCGGCGAACGGCAGATCGAGGGCAAGCACATCGGTTTCTACACCGAATTCCCGACCCGCGAAGGGCAGCAGGTGGAGTTCAAGGCGGGCATCTCGTTCGTGGACATGGAGGGAGCGCGCAAAAACTTCGAGGCGGAGATCGCCTCGAAAACCTTCGACGAGGTGGCCGGCGAGGCCTATGCGCAGTGGAACCGCGAACTGAACCGCATCCGCATCGAGGGCGGCACGGACGAGGAGATCCGCACCTTCTACTCGTGCCTGTTCCGCGCCAACCTCTTCTCGCGCAAGTTCTACGAGCGCGACGCCGAGGGCAACCCCTACTATTACAGCCCCTACGACGGCAAGGTACACGCCGGGTACATGTACACCGACAACGGCTTCTGGGACACGTTCCGCTCGCAGTTCCCGCTGACGAACATCCTGCACCCCACCATGCAGGGCCGCTACATGCAGGCGCTGCTGGCCGCGCAGGAGCAGTGCGGCTGGCTCCCCTCGTGGTCCGCTCCGGGCGAAACGGGCGGCATGCTCGGCAACCACTCGATTTCGCTGCTGACGGACGCCTGGGTCAAGGGCATCCGCACGTTCGACCCGGCCAAGGCCCTCGAAGCCTACGCCCACGAGGCGATGAACAAGGGCCCGTGGGGCGGCGCCAACGGCCGCGCCGGATGGAAGGAGTACTGGCAGCTGGGCTACGTCCCCTATCCCGAGTCGATGGGTTCGACGGCCCAGACGCTCGAATACGCCTACGACGACTTCTGCGCCTGGCAGCTGGCCCGCATGACCGGCAACAAATTCTACGAGGAGATCTTCGCCCGCGTCATGTATAACTACCGCAACGTCTTCGACCACGAGTCGGGCTTCATGCGCGGACGCCTCAAGGACGGCTCGTGGCTCTCGCCGTTCGATCCCTACGAGTGGGGCGGCCCCTACTGCGAAGGCAACGCATGGCACTACAACTGGTCGGTCTTCCACGACGTGCAGGGACTGATCAACCTCTACGGCAGCGACGAGACGTTCACGCAGAAGATCGACTCGGTGTTCACCCGTCCGAACATCATCAAGCCGGGAACCTACGGCGGCATGATCCACGAGATGAAGGAGATGCAACTGGCCGAAATGGGCCAGTACGCCCACGGCAACCAGCCCATCCAGCACATGATCTACATGTACAGCTATGCCGGACAGCCCTGGAAGACGCAGTACTGGTCGCGCCAGATCACCTCGCGCCTCTACAACTCCTCCGAGCGCGGATACCCGGGCGACGAGGACCAGGGCGGCATGTCGTCGTGGTACATCCTCAGCTCGCTGGGCATTTACAGCGTATGCCCCGGCACGGACCAGTACGTGCTCGGCAGCCCCGTCTTCCGCAAGGCGACGATCACGATGGAGGACGGCAGAAAATTCACCATCGAGGCCGCCGGCAACTCGCCCGAAAACGTCTATATCCAGTCCGCCACGCTCAACGGCAAACCGCTGGAGAAGAACTGGATCACCTACGGAGACATCGCCCGGGGCGGCGTCATGCGTTTCGAGATGGGCCCCGAGCCCAACAAGAGCCGCTGCACGTCGAAGGAGGCTTCGCCCTTCTCGCTCTCCCGGCCCGAATAAGCAAAAAGAGACAGCAACGCTATGTTCAAAACCCTGAAAATCGCCGCCGTGCTGCTCGCCGGCTCCCAGTTGCTCGCAGCCGGCGGCGCATACGCACAGCCGGACGCCGGACTTGCCGGCAAGGTGAACACCCTGACCGGAACCGAGGGTGCGGGACTGACCTCCGGATACCTCTATCCGGGGGCCACCTACCCCTTCGGCATGGTGCAGTTCACCCCCACCTACTTCTCCAAGCGGGGCGGTTTCGTCATCAACCAACTGAGCGGCGGCGGATGCGCCCACATGGGCAACTTCCCGACCGTTCCCCTGCCCGGACGGCTCGACGTCTCGCCGGGCAACATCCTCGACCACCGCGTGGACATCTCCGCCGAGCGGGGACACGCCGGCTACTACGAGGCCACCGTGGAGGAGCGCATCGGAGCGCAGCTCACGGTGACCGAACGGACGGGCATGGCCCGCTACACCTACCCCGAGGGGGACGAGTTCGGCACGGTCATCATCGGCGCCGGAATCGCCGCCACGCCGATCGAACAGGCGGCCGTGGTCGTCACGGGTCC
>ERZ827498.4529-NODE-4529-length-10839-cov-3.945475_pt1 | contig 10839 bp, 10 predicted proteins | sample MGYA00519865_ERZ827498 | MGnify/ENA primary metagenome ERZ827498 (study PRJEB31778, sample SAMEA3449328) | human gut metagenome | biome: human gut; feature: human-associated habitat; material: faeces | place: United Kingdom | collected 2010/2012 ...
GTTTGACGAAAATGCAGTTCAGTTCCGTGCAGATTCCTTCTTTGAAGAACATTTTGAAGATGCGAATGAAAAAACAGCCTATCTTACCAATTCGGACAATGTGCTGCTTTGCTCCAATGATACTTATCTTAATGCCTTCCACGCTGCTCCAGAGCAGTACTCGCTCTTCGGCATAAGTATCACGATGCTCAAACAAATGCCTTGGGCCATATGCAATGTTGAAGCATCTATAACCCCAAATGATACAGTTATCGGTATTCTGACTGATTCAGCTGATGCTGTATATGACAGAGATCGCTGGAAAAATGGATTTTATACTTTATATCCGATTTTCCTTGTTGTAAAAACCGACAATATGGATGAACAGCAGTTGAAAGAAAAACTTGAAGACTTAGATTTATTTCTTTCTTTTTCTACTGAGTTTGCTGGAAATAACAATTTTTCAAGAACGGAGAGTATTGGCTATCCTGGTATCCGATTCACAGTGCAGGTGAATATGACAGAGTTAATGACTTTGGAAGAGGCTCTCGAAAAGATAGGTAATATTTCCGATGGCTAATATTTAAGAAGTAATATTTTTAAAAGTGAGGCAACGCGAAGCAATACCAGTACGACAAGGTGAACCGTCTCACCGCCGTCATTGACGAGGCAAAGCCTGTCCTGACGACCGTTCCCGGCTGGGGCTGCGATATCTCCGGTGTGCGCAAGTACGAGGATCTGCCGCAGGCCGCGCGTGACTATGTCGAGTATATCGAAAAGGCCATCGGCGTGCGCATCAGCTACGTCTCCGTCGGCGCAAAGCGCGATGAGATCATCTACCGCTAAGTGAAGAGGTCGATCACATGAAACCCACCTATGAAAGCCCGCTGGCATCTCGCTATGCCTCACGCTACATGCTGCACCTGTTCTCGCCGGACAGCCGGTTTGAGACGTGGAGAAAGCTCTGGGTGGCTCTGGCGCGCGCGGAGCACGAGCTGGGGCTGCCGGTCACGCAGGCGCAGGTCGACGAGCTGGCAGCGCACATCAGCCCGATTGACTACGATATCGTATCGAAAAAGGAAAAGGAAATCCGCCACGATGTGATGGCGCACATCTATGCCTACGGTGTGGACGCGCCCGGTGCAAAGGGCATCATCCATCTGGGCGCGACGTCGTGCTATGTGGGTGACAACACCGATGTGATTATCATGCGCGAGGGCCTGCAGGTCGTGCGGCGCAAGCTGCTCAATGTGATGAACCTGCTGGCGAATTTCGCGGATAAGTACAAGAACATGCCCGCGCTGGCGTATACGCATCTGCAGCCTGCCCAATTGACGACGGTCGGCAAGCGCGCGACGCTGTGGCTGAATGAATTGTACATGGACTATTGCGAGCTGGAACATCGCCTGTCCTCCCTGGCGCTGCTGGGCAGCAAGGGCACGACGGGCACACAGGCATCCTTCATGGAGCTGTTTGGCGGCGACAGCGCGAAAATCAAGGCGGTCGAGCAGGATATTGCCGCGTCGATGGGCTTTGACAAGGTGGTGCCGGTGTCCGGGCAGACGTACTCCCGCAAGATGGACTATCAGGTGGTTTCCGTGCTGAGCGGCATTGCGCAGTCCGCGAGCAAGTTTGCCTATGACCTGCGCCTGCTGGCAAATTTCAAGGAGATGGAGGAGCCGTTCGAGAAGAGCCAAATCGGCTCGTCCGCCATGCCCTACAAGCGCAACCCCATGCGCTGTGAGCGCATCAACGCCTTGGCGCGCTACGTCTGCGTCGATACGCTGAACACCGCAATGACGTCCTCCCTGCAATTCTTCGAGCGCACGCTGGATGACTCCGCGAACAAGCGCATTGCCGTCGCGGAGGCGTTCCTCGGTGTGGATGCTATCCTGAACATCATGATGAACGTCTGTGATGGGCTGGTGGTGTACGACAAGGTTGTGCGCGCGCGCGTGATGAACGAGCTGCCGTTTATGGCGACGGAAAACATCATGATGGACGCGGTGAAGAAGGGCGGCAATCGTCAGGAGCTGCATGAGAAGCTGCGCGTGCATTCGCAGGCGGCGGCGCGCGTGGTGAAGGAAGAGGGCGGCAAGAACGACCTCATCGACCGTATCTGCGCTGACCCGGCGTTCATGATTACCCGCGAGGAAGTGGAAGCGATTCTGCGTCCGGAGCAGTTCACGGGCCGAAGCTGCGAGCAGGTGGAAGAGTACCTGCGCGACGTGATTCGCCCGCTGCTGGCGGAAAATGCAGATTTGCTGGGCGAAAAGCAGGAATTGAGCGTCTGAACATCGAATATTTCATCCGAAGCCCTGCTTGCGGGGCGGAAACGGCGATAATGCCGATATGAATGAAAGGAACTGTTATGCCTTACATAGAAACGACCTCCAACGTGTCCATTCCCGGACGAAAAGAGCAGGTCATCAAGGATCGCATGGGCGATGCCATTGAGAAAATTCCTGGCAAGACGGAAAGCTGGCTGATGCTGTCTTTCCGCGACAATGCCGCAATGTACTTCAAGGGCACGGACGCACCCTGCGCCATCTGCCAAGTGAAGCTCTTCGGCGGATCTGCGACGGAGGAGGATTATGCTGCGCTGACCGAGGCGCTGACGGACATCCTGCGCGAGGAACTGGACATTGACAGCGACCGCATCTATGTGACGTATGAAGAAATCGGCTTCTGGGGCTGGAACGGCGGCAATCTGTAATCATTTTCGCCTTGAAGAGGGCACGGTAATTTGGGGAAAGGGGAAAGTATGCCGTCAAAGCGGCTGCGTTTCCCTTTTTTCATGTTTTTGCCGCCCATTGGGAAGAAAGTGGCTGCTTCATTCGTTATCTGCACTGTGGGGTGTTCTGAATGTTCACGGATGCTTCACGGAAAATTTGTGAAAAGGCATTCATATTCGCGGCAATTTGTTGTATAATGGAGAAGCAGAACGCATGAAATCATTCAAGATGCTAAAGGAGGCGGAGCTGGCGTGACAACGTTCTTGCAGACGCTGGAGACCTTTTTCTGGAACGTGCTGAACCGCCCCGGTCTTTCCGATATTGCGGATATTCTCATCGTTGCCATTATTATCTATGAACTGCTGATGCTCACCCGCGACACGCGGGGCAGCGCCGTTTTGAAGGGGCTTGCCATGCTGCTGCTCATCGTCGGTATCAGCAACCTCTTCGGGCTGACGGCGCTGAACTGGCTGCTGATGAGCGTGGTGAACAACGGCGCGCTGGTGCTGGTCATCCTCTTTCAGCCGGAACTGCGCAAGGCATTGGAGCAGATTGGCCGCGGCGCGCGCATTGAAACGAAGCGGCGCGACACCGATAAGGATGAAGCGACGCGCATTATCGACGAAATCATCCGCTGCCTGCAGGATTTGAGCCGCCGCCATGTGGGGGCGCTGATTGTCTTTGAGCAGAAAACGGGCCTGCAGGACATCATCGAGAACGGCATCGGCATCGACGCGCGGATTACCTCCGGCCTGCTGGAAAACATCTTCGAGCCGAACACGCCCCTGCATGACGGCGCCGTCGTCATCCGCGGCGAGCGTGTGATGAGCGCGGCGAGCATCCTCACGCTGACGGAAGCCAGCGGCATCAGCCATGACCTCGGCACGCGCCACCGCGCCGCTATCGGCGTGTCCGAAACGACGGACGCGATTGTGCTGATTGTCTCCGAGGAAACGGGCATCATCTCGATGGCGAAGGGCGGCAAGCTCACCCGCCACCTTGACGCGAAGTCGCTGCGGACGATTCTGGAGGGCATCTATGTCCGCAAGCCGCATCAGCGTCTGCTGTCCATGCTCGTGCGCCGCAAGGGAAAGGAGGGTGCCAAATGACGCAGACCCCTTCCGCAAAGCCGCAGAAGAAGCGTGACCCGCGCTTGACGATGCTGCTGGACGGTCTCAAGCGGATTTTCATCCACAATTGGCCGACAAAGCTTCTCGCGCTCCTGCTGGCCATCATTCTCTGGGGCGGGCTGATTACCCAAGACCCGACGCTCACGCGCGAAAAGCACTTCTCCAGTGTCAGCGTGTCTGTTTCGGGCGAAGAATCCGTCAAGCGCAACGGCTTCATTGTCACCAGCGATTTGACCAGCCTCCTTGGCGACGTCTCCCTTACCGCCGACGTGCCGCAGATGCAGTACGCCAACGCTAAGGCGACGAACTACAACGTCCGCATTGACCTCTCCCGCATTTCGGCGGCAGGGAAGCAGGAAATCCGCATTCTGTCCACCAATTCCAGCACTTACGGCACGGTTTCTTCGATTCAGCCGTCTACCGTGACAATTGATGTGGAAGAGTATATCACCCGCTTCCGCATCCCCGTGTCCGTGCAGACGGTCGGGAGCGCGCCGGAGGGCTACTACGCGGGTGCGGCGACGCTCGACCCGCCGACGGTGACGATCAGCGGCCCGAAGTCGATGGTGGATAAAATCGTCCGCGCCGAAGTCGTGCTGGAGCTGAACAACCTGCCCCAGCGCGAGGGCACGATTCGCAAGGCGCTGGCGTATACGCTGCTGGACGAGAACAACAACGCGATTGAAAGCGACTTGCTCGAAGTGACGAGCGAGTCGGTGCTGCTGGACAGCGTGATTGTGGAGCAGACCATGTACGCCATGAAAACGCTCGAACTCTCCCAAACCGGGCTGATTCAAGGCACGCCGAAGGAAGGCTACGAAATCAAGAAAATCAGCATGACGCCGGAGAACATCACGGTGGCGGGCTGGTCAAGCGAAATGACGGAAATCGACGCGCTGTTTACGGATGCAACCATCGACGTGTCCGGCTTGTCCGATTCGGTCAAGCAGCGCGTCCGACTGAGCAGCGTGCCAGAACTGAAATACGTCAGCGCCACCTACGTCAACGTGACGATTGAAATCGGGCCGGTACTGAAGTCGAAGAGTTTCACGAACCTGCCGATTCAGATTGAAGGCTTGGAAGCGGGCTACAACGCCTCCATGAGCCGCGTGAATGCCTCGGTGATGATTACCGCGCCGCAAAACTGGCTGAACGCGCTGCAAAGCCGCGATATTCGGCTGGTATGCGATGCGTCCGGGCTTGCGCCGGGGACGTACAGTCTGCCCGTGCTCTGCCGCATTGATGCGGATGAGGACGAGGAAATCTCGGTCGAGGTCGTGCCGGGAAATGTGAGCGTTACGATAACCGTAGAGTAACACTATTTCCAAATGAGAATGCGCTAAGATGCGCCGCGAAGGCAGAAAATAGTGGAGGAGGATGACCATTGTGGGCAGTTTCATCAACGCGCTGTTCAATTTCCTGCTGGGGTGGATTCGCGGGACAGCGCAGTGGCTCTGGAACATGGTGACGAGCGACAGCCACGGCGGTCTGCTTGGCTGGGCGATGCGCAACTGGCTGCCGCTGGTCATCCTCCTGTGCATTTTCGGCGTCGTGATGGACTTTCTGGTCTACCTGATCCGCTGGCAGCCGTACCGTGTCTGGGGAAACTTCTGGACACGCTTCCTGCCTAAGCGCGCGCGCCGCACGCCGACGGGCCGCCACCTGATTTATGCTGACGGCACAATGATCGAAGAGGAGCAGGTGGTGCAGCACAAGCCGAAGCCCGCGCCCAAGCGGGAAAGCCACGCGGCGACGCGCCGCAAGCGGGTGATTCCGGCGCGTCGCGCACATTTCGGCACAACGCAGACGGAGCTGACCCCGCCGCCGCTGACAATTGCGCAGGACAAAAATCAATATCATAACAATATACCGGGGGGACAGGCATGACCGAGCTTCCACAGGCGTTTTTATCCCAAATGGCGGCACAGCTGAAAGGCGAAATGGCCGCCTTTTTGCGTACATATGACGAGCCGTATCAGCGCGGTCTGCGCGTGAATCCGTGGAAGCGCCCGACGCGGCTGCCGGAGGACTGCGGCGAAAGAGTCCCGTGGGAGGAAAACGGGCATTACCTTGCGCTGACCTCGACCGCCGGCGCGGACGTGCTGCATGAAGCGGGCGCGTGGTACTTGCAGGAGCCGAGCGCGATGCTGCCCGCCGCCGTGCTGAACGCGCAGCCGGGGGAGCATGTACTGGACTTGTGCGCCGCGCCGGGCGGAAAATCGACGCAGAGCGGCTTGCGCATGGGCGGACAGGGCGTGCTGGTGTGCAATGAGCCCGTTTGGGAGCGCGCGAAAATCCTCTCTCAGAATATCGAGCGCATGGGCATCCCGAACGCCCTCGTCGTCAGCGCCTATCCCGACCAATTGGCGCAGCGCTGGCCGGAGGCATTCGACGCGATTCAGGTGGATGCACCCTGTTCTGGCGAAGGCATGTTCCGCCGTCATCCGGAAACACGCGCGGAATGGTCGCCCGAAAGCCCCGCCGGATGCGCTAAGCGGCAGGCGGAAATCCTCGACCGCGCGGCGGAAATGCTTCGTCCCGGCGGGCGTATGGTCTATTCCACCTGCACAATGAACCGCACGGAAAACGAGGATACGGTGGATGCGTTCCTGTCGCGCCACGCGGATTTCTCGGCGGAAGCCTTCTCCTTGCCCGGAGCAGATGCGCCAGACGGGATGCTGACGTGCTATCCGCACCGCATGAAAGGCGAGGGGCACTTCGTCGCCCTCCTGCGCAAGCACGGCGACGCACCCTGTAATTGGCAGAAAGCGCCAGAGAAGGATGCGCCGAGCAAGGACGCATTGCAAGCCTTGCGCGCCTTCTGCCCGACGGCAAACGCGAATGTGATGCGCACCGGCAGCGGCAAGCCCGGACGCAGCCGCGACGAATCAGTGACGCTGAGCTGCCTGCCCGACCGTCCGGCCTGCGACGGCATTCAGGTCGTCCGCTGCGGTTTGCAGCTTGGCACAGTGCAGAAGAAGCTGTTTGTGCCCGATCATGCGTGGGCGATGAGTATCTTTCCGCCGGATGTGCCGCGTGTGGAACTCACGCGGGAGGATGCGCGCCGCTATCAGGCGGGTGAGACGCTCCCGGCGGATGGCAAGGGCTGGGCACTTGCGTGCTGCGACGGCATTCCGCTCGGCTGGGGCAAAATCTCCGACGGGCAGATGAAGAACCACTATCCCAAGGGATTACGCCGCCCGCTTCGCTGATTGCAGCACGGCGGCGTTCCAAATCACGCGCACAAGGCTGCCTGCCAGCATCGCCAGCACCGCGCCGAAAATCCGCACGCTCGGCATCGGACAGAGGGCGCTCATGACCACCAGCGTCAGCGCGGAGGAAACAATGGTACCCGTCATCGCGCGCCGCTGAACGCCCAAGCCTGTCACCAGCCCGAACTGCACCTGCTGGATAGCAAACAGCATCGACAGCGGGGAGAGCGCCATCAGCACACCCGTCAGCGCTGGTTCGCCATAGAGCAGCATCGAAATCGGCTGCGCGAAGAGAAACAGCACGCACGAGGACAGGCAGCCAATCAGCCCCGCCATCAGCAGCAACTGCCGCATGGTGCGTTTCAGGCGGACGCGGTTGCTTTCCTGCCGGGACACGGCGGGCGCGGCGACCATGCACATGGCGCTGGTGATGACGCCGGGCGCCATGCTGAGCGGCATTGCCATCCCGCTCAGCAGCCCGAACTGCGCGGTCGCGGCGGACGCGGTCAGCCCGGATTGCCGCAGGCACAGCGGCAGCAGCACTGCCGTCAGCATCCGCAGGCACGTCTGGCAGAGACGCGAAACGGCGGTTGGGGCGGATAACGCCAGCAGCTCATGGCGCAAATCGGCGGATGGCACACCCGGCGGCAGCGGCGCACGGCGGCGGAACATCATCCAAACGCAGATACCCGCCAGAATTCCGGCAAAACCCGGCAGCGCGGCACGGATGGACAGCGGCGACCGCGTGAAAATCAGCAGCAGCACAAGGCTTCCGACGAACCGGACGACCTGCTCGCTGCATTCGCACTGCGCGGGCGTGAGCATGTCGCCGCGGCCATAGAACCACCCGCTGTACACGGCGCAGCAGCCCAGCAAAAACACGGCGGGGATGCTGATGAGAATCGCGGGCAGCGTCCGAAAGTCGCTGAGCAGCCACGCCATCCCCGGCGCAAGCAGGAACAGCAGCGGCATCATCACCAGCGCAATCCGCCGATTGAGTGAAAGCCCCGCGCGCAGGACGGCGCTTTGATCGGCGTTCGGGCGCGCGGTCATGCGGCTCATGGCGGTCGGCAGTCCGGCGGTTGCGGGTGTCAGCGCCAGCATCGCGGCGGATGCGGAAAGCTCCATCACACCGATGGCCTCCGCGCCCATCAGCCGCGCCGTCATCAGGCGGAAGAAAAATCCAAGCCCGCGCGTGAAGCCGTTCGCAATGGTCAGCGTAAGCGCCTGTTTTTTGAGGGTCTGGGGCATAAAAACGCCTCCTTTGCCCGCAAACTTATGCGCCGCCGCTGAAAAACTTGACAGAACCCGCGAAAGCCGATATAATGGGGAACAAACATGCAGGAGGACACAAGTATGGACAAGTGGGACAGCCGATTTATGGAAATGGCGCACGTCATCGCTGGATGGACAAGCTGCTACCGTCCGGGGCGGAGCATCGGCTGCGTCATTGTGAAGGACAAGCGCATCATGACGACGGGCTACAACGGCGCGCCGGCGGGCCTCAAAACCTGCCGCGAGCGCGGCGAGTGTATGCGCGACCGACTCGGCATTCAGTCTGGCACGCGCGCCGAACTCTGCTACGCCATCCACGCGGAGCAGAACGCCATTATTCAGGCGGCGAAACTTGGCGTTTCCATCGACGGCGCGACGCTTTATTGCACGCACCAGCCGTGCAGCGTCTGCGCAAAGATGATTATCAATGCAGGCATCCGCCGCGTCGTGTATCAGGAGGGCTACCCGGACTCTTTCTCGCTGGATATTTTTGAGGAAGCGAAGGTTCAATTGGAGCGCTTCGACCCGGAAAACGCGCCGGAAATCAATCCGTAAATTAACCGTAAAGGAAAACATCCCGTCTGACAAGCATCAGGCGGGATGTTTTCGTATTCACTTTTCTTCCGGGTTCGGCTCTTTTCCGACGCACCAGCCACGCAGCTTGTTGACGCTGCGCTCCACCGCATCGCGGCTGTCCTTCCACGGCTCGGCTTGAAAGCGGTAGTCGAATTTTTTGATGAACCAGCTCACGTCACCCTGAATGCGGTCGAATGCTTCGGTTTCCAGATTGCAGATGAGGTCGGCAAAGGCGGATAATTCGCGGCTTGGCAGCTCCTGCGGCGCGAGTTTGAGCAGCTGCACCGCGTGGGGGAGGCAGACCCCCTTGCTCTGCGCAAAATGCTTGCGGAATTCCAAATCATTCTGGTAGAGATGGAAAAATGTGTGCAGATAGCGGTTCATGTTGTCCTCAATCGCGTTGCAGACGATGCAGGTGCTGCACAGCGCGTCAAGCTCCTGCACGGCGGCTTCCATCGCCTTGGCGGGTGACGGCGCTTTGCCGGACAGACGGTCGAGAAAGGACGAATTGCCGCTGGCGGCTTTGCGGATGTCGTTGAACGCTTTGTTTAATTTGCCGCGCGTCTCCGTCAAGTGCGATTCGAGCATCAGCGCGTGGCCGAGCCGATTGTCGCCCTTGAACAGCATCCGCTGGTGGTGCTGGCAGAAGCCCTTTTTGTTCACCTGAATACGCACGTCCGGCTCCATGACCGACGCGCCGAGCGAATATTCAATCTGCTGCAGTTCCACCCGGCGCTGCAGGGCGCAGAGCAGGCACTCGCCGTCAATTTTCGCCGCGTCCCAAACCGGAATGGTGTCGATGTGGTATCGCATGTGCTGTCCTCCTGTGGATTCTTGCTTCGATTCTTGCTCCTATGGTAGCACATTTTGCCGAAAAGCGCAAGTCATTTTCGCTCCCGCGCGGGCATATCGTCTGCCAAACCCAAGGAAGTGGAGGCGAAGAACATGGGACGCGTGGAACAGCGGCTTTACCGGCAGCAGATGGCGCGCAGGCGGCTGGGGCGCATGATTGTGCTGATGCTGCTGATTTTTGCGGCGGGTGCGCTGACTCTCTCTCGCAACGCCGCGTCGCACTTGACGGCGGAGACGATTGCGCAGCCGACCGCCACACCGATTGCCGCCGCCTATGACCAGACAGTCGTTTCACGGGAAATCACGCTCGCGGCGGAAACGTGGTACGCCATCCAGACCGGTGTTTTCTCCAACGAGGATGCCGCGCGGGAGAAAGCGGAACTGCTCACCGACCGCGGCGCACCGGGCGCAGTCGTCGAGGACGGCGAAAAGTGGCGCGTGTTCATTGCCTGCTACGGTACGGAGACGGATGCTGCATCCGTGCGGCAGCGGCTGGGCGAAAATCAGCGCATTGAAACGTACCTCTACCGCTGGACATGCCCGGAATTGCAGCTCCGGCTGAAGGGAATGGCAGGTCAGGTGGATGTTGCCGAGGCGGGGTTCACGCTGCTGCTGCAAGCCGCGCGGACGCTGCGGGACACCGCGTCCCTGCTGGATGCGGGCGAACTGACGCTGACGGAAGCGCAGGAGCAGATAACAGCGCTGGACGGTCAGTTGACGCTATGGCGGCAGACGGCGCAGGAGCGCTTCGGGCGCAATCCGCCGTCGCCGATCAAGGAGCTGCTGGCGCTGTCGGACGCGTGGGCGCAGATCAGGGGCAATCTGGAGAATCAGGACAGCAAAACAGCCCTATCCGCCCAGCTGAAACTGGAGGGAATCGGGCTGTTCGGGCGGATGATTGCGCTTCGGCAGGGGATGGGCGCATAGTTACCGCTTGCGGATGACGCCCGGCACGTCCTCGCCAAAAACGATGGCGCGGATGGCGGCAGCCACGCCTTGCGCATCGTTCGTTAGCGTCTCAAATCGTGCGGATGCCCTCACACGCTCGTTTGCGTTGCCCATCGCGACGGAAACGCCCGC
>ERZ827498.4534-NODE-4534-length-10826-cov-4.447962_pt1 | contig 10826 bp, 6 predicted proteins | sample MGYA00519865_ERZ827498 | MGnify/ENA primary metagenome ERZ827498 (study PRJEB31778, sample SAMEA3449328) | human gut metagenome | biome: human gut; feature: human-associated habitat; material: faeces | place: United Kingdom | collected 2010/2012 ...
CCTACAAAAGCACCGACTGCCAGAAGCGGTACACAGAGAATCAATCGTTTCTGCAATTTATTCTGATCAATCTTGAACCAGTCTGCAAGTACAAGTCTTGCACTTCTGAAAGCTGTATCACCAGATGTGATAGGGCATACAATAACACCTATCATAGCAAGTGCAACACCAACACCACCCATTGTCTTTGAGCATACATCATATATAGCTGCTGACTGTCCATTGGCAAGTATTGCACTTAAGCCTGTGCTTAAACCATCTGTTACTTCATAGATTGAACAGCCTGCTGCTGCCCATATTAAAGCGATAATACCTTCGGCAACCATTGCACCATAGAATACGAAATGTCCCTGCTTCTCTGACTTCATACAACGAGCCATAAGAGGTGACTGTGTTGCGTGGAAACCTGATATAGCACCACAGGCAACTGTTATGAACATTACACTCCATATTGGAGTTGCCTTAGGATGCATATTAGTGAAGTGTGACCATATCTCTGGTATCTGGTACTGTGAGTGAGTAAATATACCAAGTGCAACACCAAGTGCCATAATGATAAGACATATACCAAATAATGGATAAATACGTCCGATAATCTTATCAATTGAAATAAATGTTGCAATGAAATAGTATGCAAGAATTATCCATAACCAGAATTCTGTACTGGTAACAATTCCTGATACGTTACCATTCTTGAAAAGAGTTACAATAAGTCCAGCAGGACCTACTGCGAATACTGTACCAACCATAACAAGAAGTACAACACTGAATACTCTCATTACATTCTTCATAAATCCGCCAAGGTATATACCACATACCTCTGAGATTGATGCACCATCATTACGTTCTGATAACATACCTGAGAAATAATCGTGTACACCACCAGCGAAGATAGTACCAAATGTAATCCATAAGAATACAACCGGGCCCCATAAAGCACCCTGCATAGCTCCGAATATTGGTCCTAAACCTGCAATATTCAAAAGCTGTACTAAAAACAGTTTCCATTGTGGCATTACTACATAGTCAACGCCATCATTAATCTTAACTGCTGGAGTTTCTCTGTCGTCTGGTGCAAATGTATTCTCTACAACTTTACCATACACAAAGTAACCGCCAATTAAAAGAAACAAGCAAATGAAAAAACTAATCATAACCTTGTCCTCCTTTACTTTAGAATAAAATATTTAACTTATCACAGTACTGTTCCGTTAGCTTTATTATAATATAATTAATAAAAATTTCAACTTTGAAAATAAAAAAAATGTGCCAAAAAAGCCTGGCACATTTTAGTATTTATTAACAAATTTTATTTATTTTTTATATTTCTTTTTGAATAATATTGACAAATCATCGTTTGTGTATCTCAACATCAGCTATTCATAATCATCATCTGCATTCTGTTTTCAACATTAGCATAGCTTGTATCAGGGTCAAGATCAAGCGGCAGAATTGTAACATTTGGGTAGTCTTCTTTTATTCTCTTTATTACCCCTCTTCCGCATATATGATTAGGCAGACAGCCAAAAGGCTGTAATATAATGAATGACTTTACGCCTTCCTTAGCATAGTGTACAATCTCTGCTGCCATAAGCCAACCCTCACCACAGCTTAGGGTTTCAGGAATTATATTTTTAACTCCCTGATACATATCCCTTGGTCTTAATGCCTTTTTGTACAAAGGATGAAGAACAGCCGTCTTCTCCAACGACTTCTGGACGTGGTCAAACAGCCAGTCAACAGCAAATGGATATGGGAATATATTTGCATTATAATCCTTTATCTCAGCCATAGATGCAAGAAAATCTTTTCTTAGCTGGTCTGTTATTCTTGGGAATATAGTTTCCATTCCATTTTCTTCCATATATCTTTCAATATTAAAGTTAGAGCCTGAATGATATGTAACAAGCAGTTCTCCTGTTATGAATACTTTAGGCTTTAAATGGCTTCTGTCATAAGGTATCGCCGCCATATCCTTCATTCCCTGTTCAAATGCTTTTCTTGCACTTCCAATTCCAGATTTAATAGCCTTGGCAAGATTATCAACACACTGCTGGTATACCCTGTCTGTTTCGCCTTTATTAATCTCATAAGGACGTGTCTTTCTGCATACATCAGTAAGCATATCAAGCATCATAAATGACCATACAGCCTCTAATACCGCACTAACTCCAAGTAAGAATACACCTGGGTGATTTCTTTTAGTATCATTAACATCAGTTGTAAGAATTGGCACATTACTAAAGCCTGCAGAATCAAGTCCTTTTCTAAGAAGTCCTGCGTAATGTGACATACGACAATCACACTGGAATTTAACCATTCCAACGGCAACCTCGTCCTGATTATAACCGCCGCGTTTTAATTCACCTATAAGCTCTCCTATAACCATCTGGGCTGGGAAACATATATCATTATGTACATATTTCTTTCCAAGCTTAATCTGCTCTGTTGAACCTATTGGTATTCTCTTAACTTTGAAATTCTCTTTTTCCAATATACCCTCAAGAATTTTAGAAACCTCAACTGATATATTAGGCACAAGAATAGTTCTTATCTTCTTATCTTTCCTATAGAACTTGGCAGGACTTGGCTCTTTAAGCTCCTCATACATATGCTTCTTTATGAATTCTTCATCTTTAATCCCACGTCTTATCTGTACAGACTTTATAAACGACTGTATCCTTATTCCAAGTGCTCCTGTCGCATCACTTTCATCAACTTTTAGAATAAGGGGCGGCTTATGTCCGCTCTCATTCATTATTCTTATAATCTCATCTGAAAGTATTGCATCATGTCCACAGCCAAAACTTACAATCTGCACATATTCAAGCTCTGGTGTCTTAGCTGCTATCATCGCCGCTGACAACATTCTTGTATGGAAATTATTGGTTATCTCTGCCCTTGTATTAGAAAGCACCTGCTCATTAAGCTTGTCAAGACCATCAACAGGAATAACAGCAATTCCTTTCTTTGCAAGCATTTTCGATATATTCTTGCTTACAAATGGGTCTGTATGATATGGTCTTCCTGCAAGCACAACAGCAAATGTATTATTCTTCTTAGCATTATCAATAGCCATGTTGCTAAGTCTTATAAGTTCACCCTTAAATCCATTTCTTGCATCTGCTGCCTGTCTATAAGCTTCCTCTGCCTCACTCTTTGATACTGAAAGTTCATTGACAGCATATTCTATTATCTGGTGTCTTCTGTCTTTCTTTGAGAACCAGTGGAATATAGGTGTATCAAACTTAACCCCGTACTGTTTCTCTGGGTTCTGTGAGTTTTTTACAACCATAGGATATCCCATAACAACAGAACACACATAAGGACTCAGCTTATCAGTTCCTTCTGGTGGCATATGCATAACATATGGCATAAATATTCTATCAACATTCTGGCTGGCAAGATCCTCTATATGTCCGTGGACAAGCTTTGCCGGAAAACATATTGTATCTGAAGCTACATATTTAAGCCCTTTCTCATACATTTTCCTGTTGCTTTTATGAGAAAGCTTGACATTATAACCCAATGCCTTAAAAAATGTTGTCCAGAACGGCATACTGTCAAAGAATTCAAGCACTCTTGGTATTCCGATTGTTATATCCTTGTGCTTTGAAACTTCTTTGTAATCATACGCCTTAAATAGCATTTTCTCACGCATTGCAAACACATCGAGCACGACGTTCTCTTTGCTGTTTTCTTTAGTATCCTCAAGTACCGCCGCTGTTTCATCAAGTATAAGTCCATTTTCACACCTATTGCCTGTAACCCATCTGCCGCCGTCAGGGAATGTAAGAACATTTCTTAAGCAGTGATTGCCGCAATGCTCACAACGTACTCCCGATTGTATTGTGTATTCAAATTTCTTCACAGCCTCAAAGCCTATAAATGATGAGCTTTCACCATTCGCATAGCCTTCTTCTTTTATATGTTTCTTGGCTGCAAGTGCCGCACCAAGTGCTCCCATCTCACCTGGGAATGGTGCGAGAGTAACATTCATATCAAGATATTCTTCTATAGCACGAAGAACAGCCCTGTTTCTAAAAGTTCCCCCCTGAACTACTACTTTTTCACCAAGCTCTTTTGTATTGGCAACTCGCACAACCTTAGTGAACACATTTTCAATAATCGAACGGCACAGACCTGCCATAATATCATCAGGGTTCTTGCCATCTCTCTGTTCATTAATTATTGTACTGTTCATAAATACTGTGCATCTGCTTCCTAAATGCGCTGGACTAACTGAGCTGAATGCCCTTTTAGCAATATCCTTAACATCTATGTTTAGATTGGATGCAAAGTTCCCAAGGAATGACCCACAGCCTGATGAACAGGCCTCATTAAGCATAATATTAGTTATTACTCCGTCATTAAGCCATATTGCTTTCATATCCTGACCGCCAATATCCAGCACAAATGTTGTATCAGGATAGAACTTCTGACAACCTGTTGTGTGTGCGACAGTTTCTACTGTATGGTAATCAGCCCTGAATGCCTTGGCAAGAAGATGTTCTCCATAACCTGTTGTTCCCATTCCCCTGCACACAAGCTTAATTCCTTTATCAGCATATTTATCATATATCTTTGTTATACCCTCTTTAACCACTTTTATAGGGTCACCGTGGTTATTAGCGTAAAATGTATCTATAACTTTTTCTTCTTCATCTATAAGCACGAATTTAGATGTTGTACTGCCTGAGTCAATTCCAAGATATACATTCAGTACACCATTCTTAATATGTGGCTCACTCAGCTTATAAAGCTCTTTATCGTGTCTTTGGGTAAACTCTTTATAATCTGCCTCATCTGCAAAGAATGGCTTGCTGACTGCTTTATGCTCTTTTATTAAAGACCTGTCAAAAGTATCAATTCTATTAATAAGCTCGTCAATAGTGACATATGTATCATCATCAAATAAATTATCTATCGCAACTGCTGTTCCATATGCAACTATTGTTTCTGCATGTTGTGGAACTATATAATCCTTATCTGATAGTCCAAGCCTTTCTGCAAATACCCTTATAAGTGTAGAATTAAATGTAAGAGGTCCTCCCTCGAATATTATAGGTGCTTTTAACTCAAGTCCCTGTGACAATCCACCTATTGTCTGCTTGGCTATGGCGTGAAATGTTGACAAAGCAATATCAGCCCTGTCAGCTCCCTGTATTAATAATGGCTGTATATCTGTCTTTGCAAATACACCACATCTTCCTGATATGTCATATACAGTTGTACCTTTTGCCGCAAGGCTCTCAAATTCTTCTGTCTTAACGCCAAGCAGTGTTGCTATCTCGTCTATAAATGCACCCGTTCCGCCTGCACAGCTTCCATTCATACGCATATCAGATGTCATAAGCCTGCCTGTATTATCATCAAAATAAAAGAAGATTACCTTAGCATCCTGTCCACCAAGTTCAATCGCTGTTCGTATATCCGGATACAGTCTTTGTACTGCCGCCGCATTAGCAACAACTTCCTGAATATAATGTATTCCCAATGCCCTGCTCACCGGCTTTCCACCTGAACCGCATACTGCTGCCTTAAAGTTTTTCCCACTAAGGAGCTCCTTTACCTCACTAAGAAGAGTTCTTGCTGTGTCAATCTGCCTTGCGTTATGTCTTACATATTTGGAATACACAACATCATTGGTATTAATATCTGTTATTACAAGCTTAACTGTTGTTGAACCTACATCTATTCCTACCCTTATATCACTATTATCTGATAATCTGTTCTTTACAAGTTCTTCCATCTTCATTGCCTTACCTTTATATATACTTATATATTTATATATATCATTTACATTTCATCAAGTGTAGTAATAATATCCTGCACATTCTCAACTATGTAATCTGCTCCTGCATTCTCAAGCTCATTTTCTTCAGCAAATCCATATCTGACACCGATAGACTCTATTCCGCAGTTCTTAGCTCCAAGAATATCATCTTTTCTGTCACCAATCATAATTGAATCAGCCTTGATATCATTTAAAATATCTGCTGTATCTGATACATTTGTTGTATCCGAAGCATTAGTAATATCCGCGTTATCAGCTTTATTTAGCTTTATAATCTGGTTAAATACCTCATTAATCACATCATCCTTATGTCTTCTTGCACCGCCCTCTAATTCACTTCCTACAGCTATATCAAAATATTGCTCTATATCAAAATACTTAAGTATCGTAGGAACATATATTTCAGGCTTACATGTTGCAAGTGCTGTTATGTAACCTTCTTTCTTTAAACTGCTTAACAGTTCTTTTATTCCATCAAATAATCTGTTCTCATATATTCCTGTATCTTTATATCTTTCCCTGTAATAATTAACCGCCTTTAACGCATCCTCTCTACTTAAGCCGTGAAATTTAGCAAAGCTTTCATCAAGCGGAGGTCCTATATATCTTTTAAGCACTGCCTCGTCATTCTCTGTTATCCCAAGCTTATCAAGTGCATACTGCACACTCTTTGTTATTCCCTCACTTGAATCTGTAAGTGTTCCGTCCAAATCAAATAAAATATATTTCTTTCTCATAGATTATCCTTTCAATTCTTTATATGTTATACAAATACAAAAGAGGTGCACCTTTTACGTCCACCTCTTTTGATAATCAATTATACTATTTTAAATTAATTTGACAACTCTGATTTGTCATTGTTTATAGTAATATTAGAAACTCCGTCTACACCATCAACAGATATATTTCTGTCTGTCTTTGCCTGTATTGTATTAGCTTTCATAACATCTGTTATATCAAAGCCTGTTGTTTCTTTAATAGATTCTATTGTCTTTGCAAGCACCGATGGAACATAACCGCCCATCTGTCCTACACCAGAGCCATTAGAACTATCTGTGCTGTCAATAATTGTAACCTTATCTATGCTCTGAAGCGGCTTAGCTACCTGTTCTGCCATCTGTGGAAGTACCTTTACAAGCATTTCCATCATAGCTGCCTGACCGTACTTCTCATAAGCTTCTGCCTTCTTCTCCATGGCTTCAGCTTCTGCTATACCTTTGGCTTTAGTTGCCTCAGCCTCTGCTATACCTGTCTTAGCAATAGCGTCTGCTTCTGCTTGTGCCTTAATTGCAATCGCTTCTGCTTCTGCCTGTGCTTCAACTTTCTTGGACTCAGCTCTCGCCTGTGCCTGTGCAATCTGACGGTACTTTTCTGCATCTGCATCTGCCATCTGTTTTGCCTTCTCAGCATTAGCTGGTTCAACTATAGTAACCCTTAAACTCTCTTTAGTTCTTTCAGCCTGCTTCTGTGCAAGTTCTATATTCTTCTGCTCTGATGCAATCTGAACCTGAATCTGTGCTTCTGCAATCTCTTTTTGTCTTTGCTGTTTAAGAAGCTCTGCATCCATCTGTGCCTGTATTACATCTTTCTGTGTAATATTAGACTGGATATCGTGTGCTAATTCTGCTTTAGCCTGTGCTGTCTGCTGTTCCTGCATATAATTGGCTTCAAGGACTGCCTTATCCTTAGCCGCCTGAGCTATATCTGCCTCTGCCTTTAACTTGGCTGACTCACCTTCCTGACGTGCCTGTGAAGTCTTAATCTGCATATCTCTTGCAGCTTCTGCCTTCTGGATTTCAGCATCTTTCTTTCTCTGGGCAATCATACCATCACCAAGTGCCTTGATATATCCGTTCTCATCAGATATATCTGTGATAGTGAAGTTCTTAACCTCAAGACCCATATTGCCAAGCTCTGTACCTACAACTTCCTGTACCCTTGAAGAGAATTCTTCTCTCTTCTGATAAAGCTCCTCAACTGTCATAGTTGCAATAATCTCTCGAAGCTTACCTTCAAGAACTGCTATTGCTGTACCCTGAATGTTATCAATAATCTCTTTCTCGTTACGTCCCGTAAACTGTTCAATTGCTGTAAGAATACTGTTCTTTTCATTTCTTACTTTGATAACCGCTGTTGTAATTACACTAATTGGTACACCCTGGCTTGAAAGACTGCTTCGTGTCGCAACACTGAGCGGTATATTTCCAAGCGAAATATAATCAATTCTTTCAAATACTGGAATTACAAGTCCACCACCACCGGTGATGACCCTTTTCTTCATACCAGTTACAACTCCTGCCTTGTCCTGTGGTACTTTTTTCCACATTCTAAGTACAACTGTGAGAATTAATACAATTCCCAGTACTGCAGCTACAATGCCAAATAGACTTGACTCTGTGCCATATCCCATATAAACCTCCATTCTGCCATTCCGGCTTCTGGCTTATCTGCCAGAATATTTATCTTCAAGACGTGATGTGCTCTCTACTATTATATAATCACCATCAAATCTTAAGATATTAACTTCTTTATCCTGCTTAATAGGCTCACCATCTTCTGCCTTGGCAGGATATGTGACATTTGAGCCTGTGCTTAATAATATGCTCACAGCCCCGACACCACCTTTGGGAATTGCATTACTCACTGTTCCCCTGCTTAACAATATTTCACTCTTCTCTGCGGCAAAATTCTCAACCTTTTTCAGTCTTTTAATAATTGACTGTAATATAACAGCACATATGTAGCCTGCCACAATGCCAATCACAATAAGAGCCGGTTCAGAAAGCTTTCCATTAAATATCATTCCTGTACAACCAAATACTAACGCCCATAAACACAGGCTGTTAATTGAAAATGGCAGAAAATCAAGAACCATATCAGAGCCGAATTCTAACTGAAATATATCTATTGATATAAAATCAACAAATCCATCAAACAAATTAAGCACTATACTACAAAATGGAATAAGAATTCCAATTATAATACACGCTATACATATCGTATTAAACATAGAACCTCCCCTCATATAAGGTCAATCCAATCATCTGATTACAACAGTATTTCTTAAATGCAAGGATATTACACCTTTTACATTGTCTTATATTTTATATTGTCTTACGCATATTCAATTTAATTAAAATCTAATATACTTAATCAAAATCTGATATACTTAACTAAAATCTGTTATATATATCCACCTGCATACTGTCAGTTATATTAGAAATATATTCTGAATATTTGTTGTTAAGTACATTTGACGCAATTGTTTCATCTGATGAACCATCATATGACTTATTAATAAAATACAGTACATAATAACAGCCTGATGATGAATTCTCTATAACTGTTACATCGCCAGCCTTTCTGTCATCTGAAAGAAGCCAGTCTGATGTTCCTGTGTCCATATTAGAACTTACTACCTTGCTAAAGAGCGAACCATTGATGTCATCATATTTAGTGTCACCATCATCTGCATATCTCTTACATAAATCATTAAATGCCTGCTCACTCACAGCTCCTGCCGCAAACTCATCTGCCTTTGCCTTGGCTGCCTGCATCTCACCGTCAGTTGTATCTACAGCTTTTATTGTAAATTCACGATAATCAACCTGATCATATGTATCCTTATGTTCTTCATAATACTGCTTAACTTCATCATCTGTAGCCTTTAAGCTGTCTGTAAGTTCTGTTCTATAAGCATCTGCCTTAAGATATTCCATTAAATAGCTCTTTATATTCTTCTTGGTAGCATAATTACCAAAGTTCTGCTTATAATATGCCTTTTCATCTAATGATGCGGCGGCAGCGGCACTTTCTGCCTGTTCTACAAGCTTGTTGTAATCCTCATCTGCTGTTGTGTATTCGTAATTATTGTCAGCAGCATCCTTTAATAATGCCTTAGTTTCCTTAATTGTATTAACTGCATTATCCGCAAAATAAGCATACCAGGTTCCACCTGTCTGTGAATTAGTCTGTGACTTATCATTCTCAGAGCTTTTATATCCCATATAAGAGAAATAGTCTGCCATTGTCGTATTTCCGTAAAATGTCTGTGATAACAGTGCATTTTTAGAAATATTATAATACATATCAAATTCTATCTGGCTTATATTCTCTGAATCAACTTTTATAAACTTGTTATGTATTCTTGAATATCTTGTTCCCAATGTTATTACTAAAGCTAATACTATTCCAGCAAGAACGCCAATTCCTACAACCTTAAATATAAAGCTTTCTCTTTCCTGTTTTCTTTGTTCAGCCTTTCTTTTAGCCATCTTCTTATCGTATTTTGTAACTATCTTCTGTGTGCTGTCATTCTTTGTATTGTTATTGCCAGCCATTTTTAATCCTCCTGATTATTTGATTATTAAAATTTATATATATTATTAAATATTATTCAAAGCCATTAGCTTCTTTAATTCTGTCAAGCTTTTCCATCCATGCAGCAGGACTTGCATCACTTGGCATTCTTAAATCTCCTCTTGGAGATACTGCAACCGAACCGACCTTTGGTCCGTCTGGCAGGCAGGAACGCTTGAACTGCTGTGCAAAAAATCTCCAGGTAAATGTTCTTAACCATTTGTATATTACAGCAGGGCTATAATCATTTGCAAATGCAATATTATCATCTGAGGATTTATTAAATATTATATTATTATTCTTTTCTAAGAAAAATGATGAAGGCAAAAAAACTTTATATGTGATTCCTAATAATTATGATTACTTATTAAATAATAATACTTCTTCTCTAGAAAATGATGAGTTATTTAATGTGTATACTTCTAAGGATGATATAAAGTTAGAGGATACTTCTCTCCTACCAACTTATATTGAAGCAGAGAACAATGAAAATAAAACTACTGCTATTGATTTTAATGAAGAAAAGTTAGAAGAAAATAAAGAAGATGATTCTATTATAGAAAATGAAGAAGAAAGTAAAGTTTATGAAGATAGCATTAAAGATGCTGGTATTAAAATAATTATTGAAGAGATTGATGATGTAAATGATAATAATAATGTATATGAAGAT
>ERZ827498.4539-NODE-4539-length-10811-cov-20.316660_pt1 | contig 10811 bp, 12 predicted proteins | sample MGYA00519865_ERZ827498 | MGnify/ENA primary metagenome ERZ827498 (study PRJEB31778, sample SAMEA3449328) | human gut metagenome | biome: human gut; feature: human-associated habitat; material: faeces | place: United Kingdom | collected 2010/2012 ...
GCCTATTAATCAACCCGAATTATCTTATATCCAACCGGTTTATCAATTTAAAGGTATTGCTGTTGATTCAGAGGGTAATCGTACAGATTATTATTGGACAATATCTGCAATAGCGTATTAAACAACCACTACGGTCTTGACAAATTTTTCTTCGGCAACGGGCGGCTTGTTATTGCCGAAGACAGGAATGACAGTGTAGGCTTTCTTGAGGCGCATAAAAGAAAAAATTCCGCCCCTGTCAAGGCGGAAGAATTGTTTATCAACTATATTATCATATTTGAGTCGGAACTGCACCACCCCCGGCAGAATTTCGCAAAAGCGCCATGCAAAAACGAAAGGATGATTTTAGGTGAAAAAGGCAAAACAGCTTTTATGGTTTATTATACCCACTGTTTATATTTGGTTCAGTATAATATATACCGCTATATCTGTTAAAAACAGCACGCCTAAGTTTTTAAACCTAACCAATTATTATCGACTTTTATTAGATGATGCCATTTTTAAAAAAGCACTTCTTAACACATTTTTGTTTCCCGCTTTAATTGCGCTTTTATGTTGTGCCGCCTTATATACAGCCAAGCGGCTGATAAACAGAAAATATCATATAAAATACATAAACGCCGTGTTTTATGCCGTTGTTTCGACGCTTACCACAGCATGTATGTTTTTCCGTCTTAAACGTTCTTTCGGCTATCCTATTCATACCTATTCTCTTGCAGCGGTACTTCAGACAGAACCGGTCGAAGGTTTCAATTTTAGTTTGTTTTTGCTTTGCTTGCAAACAGCGATTTTGCTGTGTTTCATATTTTGGTGTATTGATTTGGTTTCAGAAAAAATAAACGGACGGAAATTATAATTATTTGCAAAAAGGGGTTTATAAAATGAATAGTGCTGAAAACAGGATAACGGAACTGGAAAAAAGAATTTCAGAGCTTGAAGAAAAGCTGGAAAATATGATGATTTATTCCGATGGAGCAAATGTATCGTTTAATAATTCTAATATAAATATGCTGCAAATTCTCGGCAACGGGGCAAATATTGCGTTTGAAAATGTGCCGCTTTACAGTGTGGAAATTTCCGGCGATGGAAACAATGTAGCCTTTTCCGATTGTCCTATTGCCGCTTGTGCAAACGGGAACGAATCCGGCCTTGACGATATCGAGGACAGAGCCGATGATTTGGATTGCCGTATAGAAGATATAAAATGCGCGGCACTGGACGCAAAAGCCATTTTAGATGAAGTGCAGGTACATTTTGACAAACTATCAACCGAAATCGAAAGTCTAAAAGCCGAAAGTGAGGAATAAAAATGCGCACTCCGTTTCAGATTTTAGCCGTTCCCTACCGTTTCATAAAAAACGGACTGTACTTTTGCGTGTTTCGCCGCGCAGACTCTGACATTTGGCAATTTATTGCCGGCGGCGGTGAGAATAACGAAAAACCGTCGGACGCCGCCCTGCGCGAAATCAAGGAAGAAACCTGCGTGACAGCCGAAAAGCTCACCGCACTTCAAAGCGTCGCCTTTGTTCCGGCGGAGGTTGTGGCCAAAAATTTGCGCGCGCATTGGGACAAAAATATCTTTGTTATACCCGAATACAGCTTTGCGTTTGAGTGCAGCGCCGACCCTACCCTTTCGAGCGAACACAGCGAATATCAATGGCTGCCGTATAACGATGCACGAAAACTGCTAAAATGGGATTCTAACAAAGTGGCGATGTATGAAATTATGTGTAGATTGAGGAATAATGAATGACTGTAACGGAGCGCAAAGCACTCGTGAAGTCCTATCTTGGCAAAACGATAACGATTAAAATAGACCGTCCGATAGGTTATATACATAAAAAAGAAAACTACAGTTTAACCTATCCAATCAATTACGGATATATTCCCGGCGTGCTTGGCGGCGACGGCGAAGAACTTGATGTTTATTTATTAGGCGTAGATGTTCCGGTAAGCGATTACACCGGTAAAATCATCGGAATTGTATACAGGAAAAACGATGTTGAGGACAAGCTGGTTATGGCTCCCGAGGGCGTAATTTTTACGCAGAACGAAGTAGCCGAGCTGGTGAATTTTCAGGAGCAATATTATAAAACAGAGATAGAGTCGATTTATCAAAAATCCGGCGGTGCGGTCGTTTTCAAAAGAGAAAACGGCGGAATAAAAATTCTATGTCTTTTTCAGCGGAGGTCGCAAACCTACAGCGTTCCTAAAGGACATATGGAAGCCTTTGAAACCGAGGAACAGACCGCCAAACGGGAAATTAAAGAAGAAATTGGTATATCTGTGGATTTTGTTACGAATTTCAAGAAAACAATCCGCTATGACATTCCGGGCGGCAAGCATAAAATAGTTGTATTATTCCTCGCTGAATGTACTCAGCAGTTAAAGATAGACAGCAGAGAAATTGAGAATCATTTATGGCTTACACCCGAAGAAACAAAAATGACCTTGCCGGAGTGGTATCGCCCTGTGATTGAAAAATTAGAAAAAACGATGTGAAAGGACTGCTAATGACTGAATTTGTTTCAAAGGAACCGATAAATAAAGGATGGTCGGGGGATAAAAAGTATTGTGTTACTGACGAGCAAGGAAACAAGTTCTTGCTTCGTGTTTCTCCGATTGAACAATATGAACGAAAGAAAAGTGAATACGAACTAATGAGTCAGGTGGCAGCTCTTGGTGTACCAATGTGCAGACCGTTGGAGTTCGGCACTTGTGATGAAGGCGTCTATTCCATCCAAAGTTGGATTGACGGTGATGACGCTGAAGAAATTATGTCAGCTCAGTCTGACACAGAGCAGTATGTCTATGGCCTTGAAGCCGGCCGCATCCTGCGCAATATCCATTCCATACCGGCTCCGGAAACTCAGGAAGACTGGGAGATCCGGTTTAATCGGAAGATGGATTACAAAATCAAAAAATACGGTGAATGCCCTATCAAGTATGAGAACGGACAGGCATTCATCGACTACATAAACGAAAACCGTCATTTGCTGAAGGATAGACCGCAGGTTTATCAGCATGGTGACTATCATATCGGAAATATGATGATCGACCGTAACGGCAAGCTCCACATCATTGATTTCAACCGTAATGACTATGGTGATCCTTGGGAGGAGTTCAACCGTATCGTTTGGTGTGCCCAGAAAGCACCTCTCTTTGCTTCCGGTATGGTGAATGGTTACTTTGATGGCGATGTGCCGCTGGAGTTCTGGAAGCTGCTCGCTCTTTATATTTCGAGCAATACGCTCTCCTCTGTATACTGGGCCATTCCTTTTGGACAGGACGAAGTAGATACCATGTTGAACCAGGCAAAGGAAGTGCTGTCCTGGTATGACAATATGCGTAACCCCATACCAACTTGGTATTTCAAGGGTTATTATCTGCAGTACGCTGACGCGGTACCTTTTAAGCTGAAGAGCGCTTTCGATTTCAGTTTTCTGAGTGAGTATGGTACGGTATTCAAAGTCTATGATGACCAGGATTCTGGAAACATCTGTTTTGGAACTGAAAAAGACGGTCAGCGTTATTTCATCAAGTTTGCTGGCGCTCCTACCGAGCAGTATACCGGAGATCCTGCAGATGCTATTGCCAGACTGAAAGCGACCTTGCCGGTATACAGCGAACTGCAGCATGAGAACTTGATTGAGCTGGTTGAAGCCAAGGATATTGGCGGCGGATTTGCCATGGTGTTCAAGTGGGCCTCAGGCGATTGTATGGGAAGAATGTACCCTGCAGCTCACCGTCGTTTTATGCAACTGCCCGTTGATGCCAAACTGACAGTGTTCCGCGATATACTGAGTTTCTTTGAATACATCGCCTCTCAGAACTACGTAGCCATCGACTTCTATGATGGAAGCATTATGTATGATTTTGAGAATGGCAAGACGACGATCTGCGACATCGACTTTTTCCGTAAGCAGCCTTGCTCCAATGATATGGGACGCATGTGGGGCCGCTCTCGCTTCCAGGCTCCGGAAGAATTCCAGCTTGGAGCAGTCATTGATGAAATTACGAACGTCTATACTGTCGGAGCAACCGCCTTTGCCCTCTTTGACGAGTATAACCGCACACGGGACAAATGGCAGCTCAGCGACAAGCTCTTCGAGGTGGCAACAAAAGCTGTAAGTGATAACAGAGCTGAGCGACAGCAGTCTATCAGACAGTTAAGAGAAAAATGGGAGGCGGCAATATGATTATGATTGATGCTGGCGACTTTTTCTTGGTTGAGCCAAGTGAAATATACGCAGAACAAATCAGAGAATACAGACGGGATTTTCTGGATACCAATTGTTCAATGGATGGTTGCGGTCCGCTTCGCAAATGCGAGGATCCTTTTACATACATTTCAGAGTGCGAAAAATGTACGGCGCAGGACACTCTTCCGGAAGGATTGGTTATAGCAACTCAGTTCTGCTATGTTCGTAAAGCAGATAATCGTCTTGTTGGAATGATTCAAGTACGACATTACTTCAATGACTATCTATCCAAATTCGGTGGACATATTGGTTATTCGATAAGACCGAGTGAAAGAAGAAAAGGATATGCAACTTCAATGCTGAATGCCATTCTTCCATATTGTAGAGAAATCGGTCTCGATAAACTACTCATAACCTGTATTGACGGCAATATTGGCAGTGAGAAAACGATATGTAATAATGGTGGTGTTTACGAATCTACCGTATATGAATCAGGCAAAAATTGTAGCCTGAAGCGATTCTGGATAACCCTATAACTGAAGTAATAATTGGTGAAAGATATGAATCGACTACTTATAGTTGACGGCAGCAATCTACTGTTCCAAATGTTTTTCGGAATGCCGTCGAGAATAACAAATTCAGAAGGCAAGGCAATCCAAGGCACCCTTGGATTTGTTGGTGCGCTGCTCAAGATCATCCGTAGAGCCGAACCGACACACATTGCGGTTATATTTGATGGTGAGCACAAGAATGAACGTACCGAGCTGAACGCCGACTATAAGGCAAACCGTGTCGATTACAGTCAAACGCCTGAAGAAGATTCACCATTCTCACAGCTTCCTGATGTGTACGCAGCACTCGATTATATGGGAATCAAGCATACGGAGACCACAGTTTGTGAAACCGATGACTGGATTGCAGGCTATGCTCATACATACGGTGATAACACCGAAGTAATAGTTGCTTCCTTTGACAGCGACTTCTTCCAGCTTATCACCGAGAACGTATCTATTCTCAGATATCGGGGCGATAATACCGTTATCTGTACCCCTGCGTACCTGAGGGAGAAATTCGGCATTGAACCAAGTCAGTATGCAGACTTCAAATCCCTTACCGGCGATGCTTCTGATAACATTAAAGGCGCCGATAAAGTTGGGCCCAAGACAGCATCTTCTCTGCTAAGTGAGTTTGGTAATCTTGAGAATATAATTCTGAATGCGGAAGCAATAAAGAAACCATCCATACGAGAGTCTATTATCAGAAATGCCGACAGACTCAGAACAAATTATAAGCTTATAAAACTCGAAGGTGCGGTACCGTTGCCGTTTACTATTGAGGAACTTCCGTACACATATAACGGTATTACCACCAACGAGGTTTTGAAAGGTATAGGTGTCAAATGACAAAGCAAATTGAAACCTACATTGAGGAAAACTTATCCGGTGAAGCAAAAAGAACCGCCTTGGAATTGGTTGAGTTTCTGAGGGATAATGAGTTGACCTTCTATAAAGATACGTGCGACTGTTGGAAAGACAAAATTTACCACTGGGTCAAGCTGGGCGATGAATGCGTGTGTTTTATTGCTATCAAGGATCCCGATGAACCGGATAATCTTTGGACCATATGGTCTGATGACAGTTCCGCCTATGAAGATGCATCCATAAGTGACGAAATCAAAAACATTGGGTGGCGATATGTAGATCATTGCGGAAACTGTGGCTCCTGTGGCGGTGGCAAAGAAAAGAATATTTTCGGGAAGAGTTTTCCGCGAGTTTGTGGATGTACCTTCAGAATTGACAATGCCACGCAGGAAGACCTGCCATTTTTGAAAACAATGGTAGACCTGCGAATAAAAGAACTGCTAAGAAATGACGCTATTTCTCATTATGACCTTCTCATTGATGAGGATAACGACCCGGTCCATGATCCGGAGCCCCTGCAGGACTATATGAACAAGTGGGACGGTCCTGTATTCATTGAACAGATGCAGCTTAATAGTAGTAAATCCGTCCTTGAAATCGGTGTAGGAACCGGCAGACTGGCTGTTCGCGTGTCACCTTTGTGCGGCGAGTTCTATGGTGTGGACATTTCCTCCAAGACCATCGAACGTGCCAAAGAGAACCTTGCCGAGTTTGAAAATGTCAGACTGACTTGTGCTGATTTCCTTTCTTACGAATTCGGTCGTGCTTTTGATGTCGTTTATTCATCGCTGACCTTTATGCACATTGAAGATAAGCAGAGAGCCGTAAATAAGATTGCCGGATTACTGAATGACGCAGGCAGATTTGTTCTTTCCATTGATAAGAATCCAAGCGAGTTCATCGACACCGGCACGCGCAAGATCAAGATATTCCCCGACACACCGGTTGAGATGGCAAAATGCATCAGAACTGCAGGATTGACCATCCTGAATCAGTATGACACAGAGTTTGCGACGATATTTGTCGCGCAGAAAGGATAAAGAATGTTCAAGCCTGATGAATATATTCCCGCATTGATTGAATTACTAAAGGCTGCATACAAGGAACGCCTCCTGTATGTTGGTCTTCAGGGCAGTTATTTAAGAGACGAAGCAACGGAACATAGTGATATTGATATCATGGTTGTGATCAGCAATATGAGTGTTGCAGATCTTGCTAAATATAGAGAGGCAATCTCTTTCCTCGATGATTATGATAAATCGTGTGGGTTCATTTGCGGAATAGAAGAATTACAAAACTGGAATCCTCTTGAGATATGTCATCTTCTTCATACAACGAAGGATTACTATGGAACGTTAGCAAAACTGGTTCCGGAATACACAGAAACCGATGTGCGCAATTTTGTGAAAATGAGTCTGGGAAACTTATATCACGAGATCTGTCACCGATATATTCACGCTCCAAAAGAAAAGAACGTTTCCAAGCTGCCGTTTACATATAGGTCGGTATTCTTTATACTGCAAAACTTATATTATTTGAACAGCGGCAAATTTGTCGGTACTAAAAAGGGACTTCGAGAGGCGTTGTCCGGTAAGAACAGACTTGTTTTGGAGACTGCAATTTCTTTAAGTAACGGAACTGAATTTGACTTTGACGAAGCATTTGCTTTGTTATTTACATGGTGCAAGGAAACAATACTCAGCATTTAGTAATTCTAATTTGGAATGGTTTACGAAAATTGTTATAAGAATACAACCAAAAAGGAGGGGTACTTATGGAATACCCTATCTCGCTATACTATGAGACAGATGTCTCGGACATTAAAACATTAGATCTGTGTCGTGGAAACGATGACTATAGAAAAGTACATATTGTAGATGATGGACAACGAAAACTTGTTATTAAATATTTATCCAACACTTTCAGTGACAAACGTAGAATCGAAGGATGGTTCAAGTTGATGGATGAATACCGCAAAACAGGCTTGTATTGCCCTGCTATCGTACCAAATCTTTACGGAGAATTGCTTCATTGCGATACGGTAGACGGACGTGATTATTATACATATGCTGAAGAATATTCCATTTTTGAAACAGCTGAACACGTCGGAAAGGAAAAATATCAAGATGATCAAGGGCATGATTGCTTTACTCCCGATGTTATGCGTTCTTTGGGAAGAATCGCTTCTCTAAATTTGGATATATTGGATTGGCCTTCTGCATATTGTCTGCTTGAACCATTTTGTGCGCCAGACACCACAGACGAAGCAACAGAATGTGCCTCTTCGTTTGTTAAATATATTAAGGATAACCTTCCACATCACTTGTCTCGTGCAGAGAAGTTGCTGGAAAAGTTTTACAGGTGTCAAGAAGAGGTGCGTGCAATTTATGACTTGTTACCTACATCATGCTTTCAATCAGATTTGAATGACAGCAATATTCTTCTTGATGATAATAATAAATTTGTTGGCTTAATTGATTTTAATCTATGCGGAAAGGAACCTATACTAAATTATGCTGTTCGAGAAGCACTATGGGGCGTTTCGGACAAACGACTATTCGGTGAAAAAGATAGTAGGTTATATTTCTATGATAATGAATTAGACGAGCTTCGGATAAAACTGTTCTTGGAAAATATCAGCTATATTCAAGAATATTATGAGTTTAGCGCTTTTGAAAAAAACGCTTTTCCGATTTTGTTCCGATATATGAATTCCTTTTGGTGGTTCCATTTGGATGAAATAAAACTAATAAAAGAGGATGAATGCAAAATAACAAAACTTTTTGAGTGGCTGGAACAACAAATGACACGAGATGATATACGTTTGCCATAAGTCAAATGAATGCTGAGTTTTATTTTGCACCATTCCTGCCCAAGGAAAGTCAGTCATTCTGAAAGCTCTTTTGATAAACTATATGCGGGAGGTGAAACAGATGAATATGCTAAAACAGCTGAACGCAGCCATTGAGTATATCGAGGCGAATTTGTGCGCAGAGTTTGATCTTGATACGGCAGCCGGCATTGCCTGTGTTACTGCAGACAGCTTCATTCGGTTCTTCAGCTATATGACCGGTATGACGCTGAATGAATATATAAGACGCAGACGCTTGACTCTCGCAGCGCAGGATCTACAGCATGGCAAGACGCCGATCATTGATATTGCTATGAAATATGGGTATGACAGTGCGACGGCTTTCTCAAGAGCCTTTGCGAAACAACACGGTATTACACCGTCAGTTTATCGCAAAGATGGCGGTTCCCTTAAAGTATATCCACCTGCTTCCTTTCACATTATTATCAAAGGGGCAAAGAAAATGGATTTTAGAATTATTGAGTTAGAAGAAACAGAGATTTTTGGGATTTCAAAACCGTATGACGGCGAGGGTTATAAAGACCGTGAAGAATTACGGCATATAATGTGGGCGGATAGATTAGACAATATACCCGAACAACTTTGCGAAGGCAAATTTGACCAACCTGAAAATACTGCTTTGGATGGTGTTTGGTTTGGAGTATGGCAAGAGGGCAGATATATGATTGCCCGAAAAAGAGATGATGTGAAAACAACAAAACTTGAAAGAAAAATTATCCCTGCCGGAACCTATGCCGCATTTACATCAGAACGAGGCGGTTTAGCCGGTGTGGAAATTCCAAAACTGTTTGAACTTATATTTGATTCTTGGTTACCTGCATCCGAATACAAACTAAGAGATGATATAATTATTGAGGTTTTGCATCTATGGACAAGGCGTGAATTAAGGCAACAAAACAGATATTATGAGGTGTGGATTCCTGTGGAGCTGAAATGATGCGCTTGCAAATGTGAGCAAGCAAAGTCAGGAATTGCAACCGAATTAACGCTATAATGTAATCACACGGAAAGGAAGGAAACTATGGATTGGATTACCGGAATACAGAATGCAATAAACTATGTTGAGGAGCACTTAACCGAAGATATTGACTATACGCAAGTTGCCAAGGAAGCTGCTTGCTCTAACTTCTATTTTCAAAGGATATTCGGTATTTTGTGTGGAATCTCCCTTGGTGATTACATACGAAACAGAAAGCTCACTCTCGCCGGCGATGAGCTTAGTGCAACGGACACCAAAGTGATTGACATCGCTCTGAAATACGGCTATGAAAGTCCTGAGAGCTTCACACGTGCCTTTTCGAGATTTCACGGGGTTACACCATCGGAGGCAAAGAAGGACGGCTCAAAGCTTAAATCCTTTTCCCGAATTTCCGTGAAAATCACATTAAGCGGAGGTAGTGTAATGAACTACAAAATTGTTGAAAAGGAAGCCTTTGATATCATTGAGAAGGTGGAAACTCATAGCGTCGAAGATTCTGCTAATGCGAAAAGCATTCCTGAGTTCTGGTGCAGATCTCATCAGGACGGTACCGTGAAGACACTGATGAATGTAACGACCGACAGAACGTTCATTTTCGGCGTTTGCTATGGCAATCTCCCTGAGAATGCTAAAACCTTTGACTATTCTATTGCTGCAACATATGCAAAGGACACTGCAGTACCGGAGGGATTTCGCAGGAATACCATTCCGGCACGTACCTGGGCAGTATTCGAGTGCAAGGGTGCAATGCCGAATGCGATCCAAGATTTATGGCACAAGATTGTCTCGGAGTTTTTCCCGACATCGAGCTACAAGCCTACCTATGAAATGGATATTGAGGCATATAGCGAAGGAAATATGGGTGATCTGGATTATTACAGTGAAATCTGGATTCCTGTTGTAAAGAAGTAATCCGATTATACTCAGCACGGAATATCGGGAAATAAAAATCGCCTTTAGATAGAATGAAGGCAGACAAGGAGGGATAATATGGACTGGATTATTGGATTGCAAAAGGCTATCGACTATATCGAAGATAATCTGACGGAAACGATTGATTACGAGATGGTCGCAGCGCAGAGCTTTTCATCAAGCTATCACTTCCAACGTGTGTTTAGTATTCTTTGTGGATTTACTATCGGTGAATACATACGCAATCGCAGGCTGTCGAATGCGGGTTCTGAACTTGCAACAACAGATGCAAAAGTAATTGATGTGGCGCTAAAGTATGGCTATGAAAGTCCGGACAGCTTTGCAAAAGCTTTTAAAAAACTCCACGGTATATTGCCGTCAGAAGTAAAAAAGGGCGATAGCAATTTAAAATCATTTTCCCGTCT